>OJRF01000023.1_pt1 | contig 100635 bp, 68 predicted proteins | sample 1599141 | NCBI WGS metagenome assembly OJRF01 (sample SAMN03922529, study PRJEB24848) | human gut metagenome | isolation source: stool sample | host: Homo sapiens | place: Germany | collected 2010-05 | reverse complement strand
ACTCCCCCTCTAACTCCCCAAGGGGAGAACGGAGGAGAAGGAACGGAGGGCTCTTCTTTCGACATCCCGGGATATGCCTACAACAAGAAGACACACAATCTGGAAGGTTTGATGTTGGAGCTGCAACAACTTCATATCGTAGACCGAAATGAAATCAATGCCATTCTACGGCTATCCGACTACGGAAGACTAGGAGGGTATGTGTTTAAAATAATCAGTAGTACACGATGGAGTGCTGTACTGGCAAAAGGAAAATACGTCATCGCCGCACTAAGAAAAGAGAAAACCGGAAACGGCTGATAATCAAGGCTAATATCAGCATTTGCCAAGGCTACACCCTTTGCCTCCTATGGCTACACCCTTTATGACAAAGGGCTACACCATACGGGCGAAAGGGTGTAGCCATCCTAAAGTACCCGTCAAGGCTTACAAAATATACATCAATGTATATTTTTGAAATAATCATATACAGGTAGTACACGCACCGTTTTATCCCCAATAATAAACTTGTCATACTGATTAAATGACAGCAATAATCCCTCAGGCAGATTAAAAAAGTTCAAGTGCAAATATAGGTATTCCATTCTAAATGGATACTCCTTTCCATTCTGAATGGACAAAAAAATAGCGGCTGACCCACAAAAGGAGTCAACCGCGAATATTAATATAAAAACGCTTTCTTGATTAGAGAGCACCTACTTCTTTCAATGCAGCGTTAGTTCCGTGAACAGCCTTAGCACTGGCAGCGAATTTTTCTTTTTCATCAGCAGTCAGTTCCAGTTCAACGATCTTTTCGATACCATTCTTGCCCAAGATAACGGGAACACCAATACAAAGATCAGATTCGCCATATTCGCCTTCCAACAATACAGAGCAAGGAATCATCTTCTTCTGGTTGTGAATGATAGACTCAACTACATAAGCTCCTGCTGCACCCGGTGCATACCATGCAGAAGTACCCAGCAACTTAGTCAGAGTAGCACCACCTACCATAGTAGAAGCTACAACTTCGTTCAGTTTTTCTTCGCTCAACAGTGTGCTAACCGGTTGTCCTTTGTATGTAGCCAAACGAGCCAACGGAATCATAGTAGTATCACCATGACCGCCGATTACCATACCTTCTACTTCGTTTGCATTGCAACCCAAAGCTTGAGACAGGAAATATTTAAAACGAGAGCTGTCCAAAGCACCACCCATACCGATAACACGGTTCTTAGGCAGACCCAAAGATTTCAATGCCAGATAAGTCATTGTATCCATCGGATTAGAAATAACTACAAGGATAGCGTTGGGAGAATATTTCAATGCATTTTCAGCAACTGTTTTCACGATACCGGCATTCACACCGATCAACTCTTCACGAGTCATGCCCGGCTTACGGGGAATACCTGATGTGATAACAATAACGTCAGAATTTGCAGTCTTCTCATAATCGTTGGTGCAGCCTACAATAGTGGTATCAAAACCCAACAATTGAGCTGTCTGCATCATATCCATTGCCTTACCTTCTGAAACGCCTTCCTTAACATCCAGCATTACCACTTCGTCAGCCACTTCATTAAAGGCCAACACATTAGCGCATGTAGCACCTACGTTACCTGCACCTACTACGGTTACTTTTGACATAATCTTCAATTTTTTGTTTATATGTGTAATAAAGTTGCGACAAAAGTACAACGACATTCGTAATTAAGGAAATTTTTCCGTAATAATTTTAGTTAAATGATTATTAAGTTAAGGGTTGGTGATTAGCGATTGACGATTAATGCTTATTTTTGCGGCGGAATAGACCTAACCCTATTTTACACACCTATTATATTAATGAAACAATATGGCAAATAACAAAAATAAGCTGGTGATTATTGCAGGTACTGTATTAGTATTAGCCTTGGTGGGCGTCACTGTATTATTACTCACCGAAAAGCAGACCAACAAAGAACTGGTACAGGAATTTCAACTGGAAAAGGAAGACCTGGAAAACGAATATACACGCTTTGCACAACAGTATGACGAACTGAAATTAACAGTCTCCAACGATTCCCTGTCCGTACTATTAGAACAGGAGCAACTGAAAACCCAACGTCTGTTAGAAGAACTGCGTACCGTAAAAAGCAGTAACGCCGCTGAAATACGCCGTCTGAAGAATGAACTTGCCACCTTGCGTAAAGTTATGATAGGTTATATCAACCAAATAGATTCACTGAATAGGCTTACCGCTCATCAGAAAGAGGTGATCGCACAGGTCACGCAAAAATACAACGATGCTTCCCGCCAAATCAGCAATCTGGCGGAAGAGAAAAAGAATCTGAATAAAAAAGTAACTCTTGCTGCCCAACTGGATGCGACCAACATCAACATTCAAGCCGTGAACAAACGGGATAAAGTAGCCAAGAAAGTAAAAGACGTGGTGAAATTCAAGATAGGATTTACTATCGTCAAAAACATCACAGCTGAAACAGGCGAACGTACTATCTATGTCCGCATCACCAAACCGGATAATGACGTGCTGACTAAAAACCCTTCCAATACATTCCCGTATGAAAACCGCGAGTTGGGGTATTCCATCAAAAAGTACATTGAATACAACGGTGAAGAGCAAAATATAACCGTGTACTGGAACGTAGAAGAGTATCTATATGCAGGTACCTATCGGGTAGATCTTTTCGCAGACGGAACACTTATCGGCTCGCAATCCTTTACATTGGACTAAAAAAGATTAAATTATTTTGAGGTCTCACTGAAAGCCTATACATTTGCATCGTTGTTTATGCAATTATTGTTGCATCACAAAACAACGTTTTAATCACCTTAATAATGTATAGACACGATGAGAAAGTTCTTCTGTTTCATTTGGTTGGTATGTCTGACCTTCTCTGTCGGTGCACAAGAGGTTTTGAGCCTCGATAGTTGCCGTGCATTGGCCATTGCCAATAACAAAGAACTACTGATAAGCCAGGAGAAAATTAACTCTGCACATTATCAGAGAAAAGCGGCGTTTACCAACTACCTTCCCGATATTTCCGCCACCGGTGGATATATGCGTACCCAAAAAGAGATTTCACTATTGAGCGATGCCCAGAAAGGTGCATTAGGTTCAATGGGAACTCAGGTAAGCGGTGCCATGCAAAATGGTATACAAGGTATACTGACACAGCACCCTGAGTTGACACAGAATCCGCAATTCATGGCGTTGATCCAGGCGTTAGGAAGTGTGGACGTTGCCTCTCCGCTCAACGGCCTCGGAAATTCCCTCGTTGACGCATTTCGTACAGATACCCGCAACATGTATGCCGGCGCCCTGACGCTGACACAACCTTTATATATGGGCGGCAAAATCCGTGCTTACAACAAAATCACCAAATATGCAGAAGAACTGGCACGTCAGCAACATGACAGTGGTCTGCAAGATGTAATACTTAGTACCGACCAGGCTTACTGGCAGGTAGTATCACTAGCCAGTAAAAAGAAGTTAGCCGAAGGTTACCTCAAGTTACTGCAAAAGTTGGAAAGCGATGTGGACAAGATGATCGCCGAAGGTGTTGCCACCAAAGCGGACGGTCTATCTGTAAAGGTAAGAGTGAACGAAGCGGAAATGACACTGACTAAAGTCGAAGATGGCTTGAGCCTGTCCAGAATGTTATTATGCCAGTTATGCGGTTTGGACTTGTCCTCTCCTATCACGCTGAAAGATGAACGGGAAGACGATCTCTCTCCTGATCCGGTAGCAGCAAATGGAATTGATCTGAATACGGTTTATGCTACACGGCCGGAAGTACGCAGTCTGGAACTTGCCACAGAAATCTACAAGCAGAAGGTAAACGTCACTCGCTCCGAATATCTGCCGTCACTGGCTCTGATGGGAAGCTATATGATGACCAACCCCTCCGTTTTCAATGGTTTTGAAAAGAAGTTCAAAGGTATGTGGAATGTGGGTGTGGTATTACAAGTTCCTATCTGGCATTGGGGTGAAGGCATGTACAAGGTGAAGGCAGCCAAAGCGGAAGCCCGTATCGCCCAATACCAATTGGACGATGCTAAAGAAAAGATAGAACTTCAAGTCAACCAGTCCGTCTTCAAGGTTAATGAAGCCGCTAAAAAGCTGATTATGGCAGAAAAGAATCTGGAAAAAGCAGATGAAAACCTTCGATATGCCACACTCGGATTTGAAGAAGGCGTGATAGCTGCCAGCAACGTACTCGAAGCACACACAGCCTGGCTTTCAGCCCAATCCGAAAAGATAGATGCACAAATTGATGTGAAATTGACTGACATCTATCTGAAGAAGGCGTTGGGAGAATTAAAAATTAAAAATTAAAAGGGTGAGAATTCATAATTCATAATTCATAATTCATAATTACCTAAATGGATACCAAATCACAAAACAGTAACATGCTATTAGCGTTTTTAACGCTGACAGGCGTCATTGCCATTGTAGCCGTAGTAGGTTTCTTCATGTTGCGTAAAGGACCGGAAATCGTACAGGGTCAGGCAGAGGTCACAGAATACCGGGTATCGAGTAAAGTACCGGGACGTATTCTGGAATTCCGTGTGAAAGAGGGACAAAGCGTGCAGGCCGGAGATACACTCGCCATACTGGAAGCTCCGGATGTATTAGCTAAACTGGAACAGGCTCGTGCAGCGGAAGCCGCTGCTCAGGCACAGAATGAGAAAGCACTGAAAGGCGCCCGTCACGAACAGGTACAGGCTGCCTTTGAGATGTGGCAAAAAGCTAAAGCAGGACTTGAAATAGCCGAGAAATCTTATAAACGTGTGAAGAATCTTGCTGATCAGGGCGTGATGTCAGCCCAAAAGCTGGATGAGGTGACTGCACAGCGAGACGCTGCCATCGCAACAGAAAAAGCCGCCAAAGCTCAATACGACATGGCAAAGAACGGTGCGGAACGAGAAGATAAAGCCGCTGCCGCCGCCTTGGTAGACCGTGCCAAAGGAGCTGTTGCAGAAGTAGAATCTTATATCAAAGAAACTTATCTTATAGCCCAAACAGCCGGAGAAGTTTCGGAAATCTTCCCCAAAGTAGGTGAATTGGTAGGAACCGGTGCACCGATCATGAACATAGCCATACTGGATGATATGTGGGTAACATTCAATGTCCGGGAAGATTTGCTGCAAGGTCTGACAATGGGAACTGAATTCGAAGCTTTCGTTCCGGCATTGGATAAAAATATCCGCCTGAAAGTGAACTACATGAAGGATCTTGGTACTTATGCAGCTTGGAAGGCTACGAAAACAACCGGGCAATTTGATCTGAAGACTTTTGAGGTAAAAGCTTTGCCACAGGAGAAAGTGGAAGGCTTGCGTCCCGGAATGTCGGTGATACTGAAAAAGTAATTAACGGTTAGTGATTAGTGATAAGTAAAGGAATGGCACGAGATAAGAAATATATAGCTTTGTGGAACGTCATGAAACGGGAAGGCCGACGGCTCGTTTCCCGTCCGCTGTACCTGTTCTGCATGGTGATAGCGCCGTTGTTCTGCTACGTGTTCTTCACAACACTGATGGATTCGGGGTTACCGGTCAATATGCCTGTAGGGGTAGTGGATCAGGATATGACATCCACTTCGCGCCAATTGATGCGAAACCTGGATGCATTTGAGCAGACCGCCATCGTAGCCCATTATCCTACTATCAACGAAGCACGTGCCGCCATGCAGAAAGGAGAAATCTACGGATTCTACTACATTCCGAAAGGTACTACCGCCAAGGCGCAATCTCAACGACAGCCTACCGTATCGTTCTATACCAACAATACGTTGCTTATCGCCGGTTCTCTGCTCTACAAAGATATGAAGATGATGAGCGAGTTGGCATCGGGAGCCGCCGCACGCACCAGTTTGTATGCTAAAGGTGCTACGGAAGACCAAGCTATGGCATTCCTGCAACCCATCGTCATCGATACACATCCGCTGAACAATCCGTGGCTGAATTACTCCGTATATCTGTGTAACACATTTGCACCGGGTGTATTGATGCTGCTTATATTTATGATAACGGTTTACTCCATCGGTGTGGAAATAAAAGACCGTACCGCACGCGAATGGCTGCGCATGGGAAATAATTCCATCTACATCTCCCTTGCCGGAAAGCTATTGCCGCATACGGCTATTTTCTTCCTGATGGGTATATTGTATAACGTATATCTATATGGCTTCCTGCACTTCCCCTGCAACAGTGGCATCATGCCGATGCTTCTTGCCACCCTCTGCCTTGTACTGGCTTCGCAAGGGATGGGTGTACTGATGATAGGTACATTGCCTACCCTGCGTCTGGGACTGAGTTTTGCATCCTTATGGGGGGTGCTTTCATTCTCTATGTGCGGACTATCATTCCCAGCTATGGCCATGCATCCGGTTCTGCAAGGATTAGCCAATCTGTTCCCGCTGCGTCACTATTTCCTGATCTATGTAGATCAGGCCCTGAACGGTTATCCGATGATTTATTCATGGATAAACTATGTGGCGTTACTTATTTTTATGATGCTTCCTTTCTTTGTCGTACACCGGCTCAAAGAAGCGTTGATTTATTATAAATACGTGCCCTAATGAAACATCTGACGTTCAAACAGAAAGTAGTACAAGGTATCCACGACCTATTCTATATCTGGATACGGGAATTCCGCACGACCTTTCGCGATCAGGGTGTGCTCATCTTCTTTGTGCTTGTCCCGTTGGTGTATCCACTGATTTATGCTTTCATTTATACCAATGAAACCATACGGGAAGTACCTGCTGTGGTAGTGGATAACTCACGCAGTTCGTTAAGCCGCGAATACCTGCGCAAAGTGGACTCCAGTCCGGAAGTGAAGATTGTATCTTATTGCGCTGACATGGAAGAAGCCAAACTGATGCTGAAAGATCGTCTGGCTTATGGCATCATCTATATACCTGCTGAATTCAGTGAAGATATTGCACGGGGAAAGCAAACACAGGTCAGTCTGTATTGCGATATGAGCGGATTGCTTTATTATAAATCTCTGCTGAACACCAATACCAGCGTGTCACTGGATATGAATGCAGATATCAAAATGCAACGTGCCGGCAATACTACCAACCGCCAAGATGAGATTACCGCCTATCCGATAAAATATGAAGATGTTACCTTATTCAACCCCGCAAACGGTTTTGCGGCTTTCCTGATACCTGCGGTATTGATACTGATTATTCAGCAAACCTTACTGCTGGGTATCGGACTTTCTGCCGGAACAGCCCGCGAACAGAATCGTTTCAAAGATTTGGTTCCTATCAACCGCCACTACAATGGCACATTACGTATCGTATTGGGTAAAGGCTTAAGTTATTTCATGGTGTATGCACTTGTATCCGTATATGTGCTCTGTGTAGTGCCACGCCTGTTCAGTCTCATCCAGATAGCTCAACCGGGTGTGCTGACCCTCTTTATGTTGCCTTATCTGGCAGCATGTATTTTCTTTGCCATGACAGCTTCTATTGCCATACGCAACCGTGAAACCTGCATGTTAATATTCGTCTTCACATCCGTACCCTTATTGTTCCTTTCAGGTGTTTCCTGGCCGGGAGCCGCCATGCCGGATTTCTGGAGATACTTCTCTTATATCTTCCCGTCCACTTTCGGCATCAATGGCTACGTACGCATCAATAGCATGGGAGCTACACTCAACGAAGTAGCCTTTGAATACCGTGCATTATGGATACAGGCAGGCATCTACTTCCTGACTACCTGCTGGGTATATCGTTGGCAGATTATCCAAAGCAGGAAGCATGTGATTGAGAAATATAAAGAGTACAAGAATAAATAATAATTTCAGGAGATTATTATCCATTCTGCAGGACATCTTCTTTCTCCGGAGCAGTAGGCTCCGGCCTCCTTTCAGGGGCAAACGGATCAAAATAATAAATATCTTTGGTATCCAGCCAATGCAGGAAGAAAGGTAAACGTCGCATAAAACGACTATAATCTTTCCGTCCGGCAGGTGTCCAGGCAGCCTCGGCAAGTGCAATAAGACGTGGAAAGACCATAAAATCCAATCGTTTGACATCAGCCACACGTTCTGTCCAAAGTGAATACTGCATACCCATAATCTGGCTTTCGTACCCCTTAAACAGATGTTCTATCGAGCGAGGGAATGAGAAGACATCTTCTATCGGATTATATCCATCCCAGTAACGCCCAACATTGTGTGTGGAATACTGCACAAAGTCGCCATACATCGGACGGCGCGGAGTCATAATAACACGATATCCACTTTCAAGAGCTTTCAATAACTGATACCTACGATCATGACGCCACCACATCACTACTGCTTTATCCGGCGATACACCGGCATCCACAATCTCATCCCACCCGATCATCGTTTTACCTTTGGCAGCAATAATATCTGCCACACGGCGTACAAAATATTGCTCCAATCCGGTTTCGTTCATTAATTGTTTATCTTTGATGAACTGCTGTATTTGTGGATCTGTAAACCATTCCTGATTACCGAAATGTACTTCATCACCTCCAATATGAATATAAGGAGAGGGAAACAAAGTGATCAGTTCATCCAGCACATCACTTATGAAACGGAACGTTTCTTCTTTGCACGGGTGAAAAGTAAAATCTTTCCATCGTCCTTCACCCCCACCAGACAATTCCGGATAAGCACGGCAAGCAGCAGTGGCATGTCCGGGCATATCAAATTCCGGCACAATCATTATGTGTCGTGCAGCTGCATAAGCAACAATCTCCTTAATATCCTCCTGCGTATAGAAAGCATCAGGTGCCGATGGATCATGATAATTCCCTTTAGATCCAACCTTTGTCAACAGAGGATACTTCTTTATTTCAATACGCCATCCCGGTTCATCCGTCAGATGCCAATGAAAAACATTCAGACGAAGAGAAGCCATTATATCAAGCAATTGCTTGACTTTCTCCTTGCCAAAGAAATGACGGCTCTCGTCGAGCATAAAACCCCGCCACGAATAACGGGGAGCATCATTGATTACACAAGCGCTCGTAGTGCCTTTCCCGGAACGCAAAAGTTGCTTCAAAGTTTCTTCTCCCCGGAATGCTCCGGTTACAGTAGCCGATTGAATAAAAACAGAATCGGGAGTTATCTCCAAACGATAAGCCTCATCAGCCCCCGTAGTGCAATCCGGTGCAATACGCTGTACCACTCGTGACGGAAGTACATTATTGGTCTCAAGTGCCTTATTTTCGGCAATAGACAGTACGAACTCTCCTTTTGCCGGGCGATATTGTGCCGGTTCAGGAATCACATTTTGTGCAGAGATAAAGACTGGCAGAAAAAGACTCACTGCCAACAGGTTAATTTTAGTTGTCATCATTGATATATTTTAAAACAATTTCCCATTTCAAATTCCAGTACCCCACCTTTCACGATCTCATCATGCGTTATCCACAAACGGTTCAATTTCTTACCGTTCAATGATACCGACTGGATATAGATGTTCTGAGGCGAGTTATTATGCGCTATGATTTTGAAATTCTTACCGGAGTAGAAATGCGTATCCAGGTTTATCTCTACGCTTTCGAAAACAGGGCTGGTAATCTCATAACGGGGATTTCCCGGACAAACCGGATGGATGCCCATAGCGGCCAATACATACCATGCCGACATCTGCCCAACATCTTCGTTTCCGCACAATCCCAGAACATCGTCACCATAAGCTTTATCACAAATCTTTCTCGTCCACTTCTGTGTCAGCCACGGGCAAGAAGAGTAATTGAAAAGGAATGGTACATGATGGTTCGGTTCATTAGGATGATTATAATAATCATTCCACAAAAAATCCTCCGGAACATTGGCAAAGAACTCTTCCAATTCCGCATCAAACATCTTTTGTCCTCCCATCAGCGCTTTCATTCCGTCAATATCATGAGGGACAAACCAACCTTGCTGGAAAGGATTGCTTTCCGTAGTACCCTGATCTTGTGCCGTACGACCTCGCCAAAGCAACCAGCCTCCCCCTTTCACGCGGGCACGAAACCACTGCACGCTGTCGCACCACACATTCCTGTAAGCTTTGGCACGCTTTTCATATTCAGCTGCTTCTTTCTTTTTGCCCAAGGAACTCATGAGTTGTCCTAAGCACCAATCCGTATAAGCATACTCCAACGTATGGGAAAGACTGCCGGGAGTATATCCCAGGTCTCCATTACCAAACTGCTTCTGTGTATTCGCAGCATATTCAACGGCTTTCTGTACATCATACTCCCGGATCCCCTTTTCATAGGCATCCGCCAGCACCGAGATAGCGGGATTTCCCAACATACAGCCGGAATATGCATTCACTACTTCCCAACGCGGGTAATACTCCTTCCCACTTAATTGCGCAATCTGAATCAAAGAGTTTATCTCATCATTCACCAATCGGGGATTAATCAATGTTTGCAATGGAAACTGGCTACGGAATACATCCCAACCGCTAAATACAGTACGATAAGTAAAATTCCCAGTCTGGTGAATCTTCTTATCCGCACCTATATATCGGCCATCACAATCAGAGAAGCAGCGTGGATCGATCATTGTATGATACAAAGAGGTGTAAAAGATGGTCTTATCCCTTTCGCTTCCCTCAACCTTCACCGAAGAGAGTGCCTGATTCCACAGATTACGTGTATTTTCTTTTACCCGCTCAAAATTCCAGTCCGGAATATCCTGTTCCAGATTGCGCTGGGCACCTTCCATGCTGACAAACGATATACCGCACTTCAGTTGCACCTGTTCGTCTTTCCGGGTAGGAAACTCTGTATAAAAGCCCAAGTGCTTTCCCTGTGCTTTCCCGGGAGCAGGTATTATCCGAGCATCCTTAATATAGTTGAAATAGGCCGGATTATCATTGGCATCATTCTTTCTGCTAATACCCTCAGGAATAGAAGCACTCCAAACACCGTATTCCGTCAATGGGCGATCGAAACAGCAATAGAAGTAAACGGTATAATCAGATTTACCCGAGCCATTTCCCCAACCTCCACAAGCGGGCGTGCATTTCATCCATCCCCGAATCGTATATTCGTCTACTTTTTCCACATACTGTTCATCGGATGTGCCACCAATTCTACGGGCCAGATCGATCTGGATACGTGACTTTTCCGACTCCGGATATGTGAAACGCAGAATCCCCGAACGAGGTGCGGATGTCAGTTCCACCTTCACCTGATAATCTTGCAAATATACCGAATAGTATCCGGCCTGTGTAATCTCCGTATCATGGGAATATCTGGAACGGTAACCTTCCTCCGGTTTATTTTCGGTTCCCTTGAATGTCCGTAATGGTCCGGTGGTAGGCATTACCAGAAAGTTTCCGAAATCACCATACCAGCCGATACCGCTTAAATGCGTAAAGCTGAAGCCTTCGATAGTAGAATGATGCCACGAATATCCGGGACCATTATCGCCACCGGTTTTAGTATCCGGACTCAACTGTACAAGTCCGAAAGGAGTACAACTTCCCGGAAAGGTTTTCCCCAATCCATGCCCCGACTTTCCGGCCTCTGCCGAAGTTGAAGCACCAATAATCGTATTGACATAATCCACCGGATCTTTTTGAGCAAATGACAAAATAGAAAAAGAAATCAATAAAGCCGATAGCCAAGACCTGCCATGTTTCATAGAATAATAAAATAGAAAAAGTTACCGGATATGTTTTTTAATTAACGGATATAATACTTCCGCATAGCGCATAAAGCCCAGATCTGTGAAATGAATACCATCAACAGTAGCCTCACCATCGTGCCCGATGATATCCTTTGAAGAAAGAAGATAGATATTCTTCTCACCCGTTTTCTTCATTGACTGGAAAATTGCCGCAATCGTTTCATTTTTAGCTTTCACTTCCCGAGCAACCCTTTTATCAAAACGGGAATGAGTGAAAATAGGATCTTCTACAAAAAGTATGGGAGTATCGGGATGTTTGCTGCGAACGATAGAGTAAAATTTCTCCGCCCGTTCTTTCATCTGTTCCACTGTGGCGTTAGGAAGGAAATCAAGCACAAACATGGAAGCATCGACCGTAGCTATAAGTTCCGCAATCTCCAGATCGAGTAAAGCATTACCGCTAAACCCTAAATTGATACATTCACGATTGAGCCAACGTTCCAGAATATTTGTATGGGCCATTCCGGGACGGGAAGCACAACCACCCTGCAAAATACTGGTCCCATAAAAAACAACGGGCTTCTCACGTACCGGCAAATCAACAGTAGGCTGGTCAAGCGTAGAAAGGCTATCCACACCGATTGCCAATGAGGTGACCCCGTCATACAAAGAGAGATATAAAAGATATTCCCGTTCTTCAGGATCCATATTCTTCACGATAGTAGCTTCATTTACCTTTCCCTGAGGACGCCCGCTACCGGCAAAAACCCACTTACCATCTTGCAGACAATAAAGATCCAATCCCTTGATTCCGGTAGGGGTCATGTGGTTCATGCTTCTGTTATCCCTCACTTCCCACTTTGCCCCAATGCATGTAGAGTTGGAACGGAAGCGCAAAGCAAGTCCGGCACTATTGCGTCCTAAATCCCAAAGCGGTTTGCGGGAAACTGATTCCAAAGAAGCCGGAAGGCGTTCGTAACGGGTAAGAGTAGCATCCGTTGCCTTGCCCAACAAAGGGAAAACGGAAGCATCGCGATAAAGAAGTTGGGCCTGAGTGGATGCAGCCAGCAACAATCCCAAAATAAAAACTCTGATTCTCATGATTAGTAGATATTAAGATGATTCAAAGGTACACTGAAAAACTGCATTTATAAACAGTTTTACATCAATTAACAGGTAATAGGCCTCCTATTATGGCTCCACAGCTCTTTTGAGTGCATTCACACTTATTAACCGTCTGAAGTTTGCTTTATTACGAAATATTCGTAGTTTTGTATCGAATTCATTTTAATACTTTATTTCCATGGAAAAGTTGACTATACAAGAAGAAGAAGCAATGATTTACATTTGGGAACTGGGCAGTTGTTTCGTAAAAGACATTGTTGCCAAATATCCCCAACCGGCACCTCCCTACACTACCGTGGCTTCCATCATTAAAAACCTGGAACGCAAACAGTATGTTACAGCCGCTCGCGTAGGGAATACATATCAATACACACCTGCCATTCGTGAAAGCGAATACAAGCGTACCTTCATGAGCGGCTTCGTGCGTAACTACTTTGAAAATTCTTATAAGGAAATGGTTTCTTTCTTTGCCAAAGAGCAAAAGATTTCAACTAAAGACTTAAAAGATATAATAGATATGATTGAAAAAAGATAAACATAAAAAAGAATCGCATGAAATACTATTTTTCTTTATTAGCTTGTCTGGTAAGTTTCATTGCTCACGCACAGACTACTTACTCCTATAGAGTAGAAGGCGAATTGACAGATAATTCGTTTAATGGAAAAATGTTATACATCATGCGATATGATGACAATCGCTATATTGATAGTACCCGAGTTGAAAATCAGAAGTTTGTATTTGAGGGACGGACTGCAATCCCCTCGTTTTGTCGAATCGATGCAGGACGCAACTATGGCAACTTTATTTTGGACGAAGGAACTATAAAAGTCAATCTATATACTCATGTCCCTACGGGTACAAAACTAAATGAAGCTTTCAACAAGACGATAGCTACAGTCGACAGTATCCGAAAAAAAGGATTCGCACATCTGGCAGAACTTAAAAAAGAAAAGCCGAATGCAGAAGACTGGCAACCGGCATGGGCAGAATATTATGAGCAGAAAATCCGCCCATCACTCCTTGGATATCTAAAACAACAAATTATATCCAACAAGGACAATGGTGTGGGAGAATATGCTTTCAGAAATTATAGTATGGCATGTAATACCGATGAAATGGATGCCCTTCAGCCAGAAATAGGCAATTGGCTGAATTCCTTAAAAACAGTACAGGCAATAAAAGCACGTTTCGAAGCACTAAAGAGCACTGCAGTAGGCAAACCGTTTGTCGATATAGCCGGTGAAAACACAGAAGGTAAAGAAACACGATTGTCTGATTTTGTAGGCAAAGGTAATTATGTTCTTGTTGATATGTGGGCAAGCTGGTGTGCTCCATGCCGGGAAGAAATACCCAATTTAGCAGAAATCTACAATACATATAAAGACAAAGGCCTGGTTATATTAGGTATTGCAACCTGGGATAAAAAAGACAGAATTATTAAAGCGATAGGAGATCTGAATATGACATGGCCACAGCTACTGGATACCCGACAAAAAGTAATGGAACTTTATGGCGTCAATGGTATCCCGCATATCATTTTATTTGCCCCGGATGGCACTATTGTTGCGCGCAATCTCAGGGGAGATGAAATGAAACAAAAAGTGGCTGAGATTATGAAAGACAAATAATAACAAAACAAATCAAGATGTTAGCTTATTTTCTAAAAATCAATGTAGCCATTGCGCTATTTTATGCGTTCTACCGGCTATTTTTCTATAAAGACACGTTCTTCACGTGGCGCAGAGCCGCTTTGCTCTGTTTCTTTGCCATTTCTGCCGTCTATCCGCTACTGAATATACAGACATGGATCACGGAACAGGAGCCTATGGTAGCCATGGCAGATTTATACGCTGACATCGTTTTACCGGAATTTACGATAACACCGGAACAGGCAACTTCCGACTGGAAAACCCTTCTGCTCCAAACGGTCGGTTTTGCTTATTGGGGAATGGTAATTGTATTAGCGATCCGCTTTTTCATACAGTTGGCTGGAATTATCCGTTTAGCTTTCCGTTGCCGGAAAGCAAAGATAGGAAATACGAATGTACATCTGCTCAGACAAGCAAGCGGACCTTTTTCCTTCTTCCACTGGATTTTTATCCATCCGACTTCACATACAGAAGATGAGCTAAGCGAAATATTAACCCACGAACAAACTCATGCCAACCAATGGCATTCCATTGATGTACTTGTCAGTGAGATTGTATGTATATTTTGCTGGTTCAATCCTTTTGCCTGGCTCATGAAACGGGAAATCCGCACTAATCTGGAATATCTGGCGGACAACCGCGTACTGGAAACCGGACATGACTCTAAAGCCTATCAGTATCACCTGTTAGGATTATCACACCATAAGGCTGCAGCAACTATCTATAACAGTTTTAATGTATTACCTTTAAAAAAACGCATCAAAATGATGAACAAAAAGAGAACCCGAGAAATAGGGAGAACTAAATACCTTATGTTTCTCCCCTTGGCAGCCTTACTTATGATAATCAGCAATATCGAAGCCGTGGCCCGTACCACGAAGGAGATGGCAAAAGATGTCATAGAAGCTGTAGAAGAGAATCTGGCGTCCAATTCAACAACGCCGGAGATGGAAGTTGCTACTGAAACGGCACCGCTGGAAACACCGGCACCGCAACAGGACAAAGACAAACTTGTGAACTACAAAGGAGTAGTAGTGGATAAAGACGGAAAAGCAGTGGAAGGCGCTGAGTTTTTCATTGATGAAGACCACAAACTACCACAAGGTCAATCGTATATCACGGGAAAGAACGGTAATTTTTCTTTCAAAGCATTCGATAATGCTAAAATGATAGTAATTTGGAAAAAAGATGGAAAAATGATGGGAGTACCCGTCACTGTCAACAAAGAAAACAACTCCAACATGAAGATTGTCATGGATAGGGAATGGCTAAATCCACCAGCCGATGATCCTGATAATCCTGTATTTGAAGTAGTGGAACAAATGCCTGAATTTCCGGATGGCGGCATGTCAGGTCTGATGCAATTTTTATCGAAAAACATCAGATATCCGGTAAATGCACAGAAAAATGGTACGCAAGGACGCGTTACTGTACAATTTGTTGTAAATGCAGACGGAAGCATCTCCAACATAGGAATTATCCGTGGAGTAGACCCGGAATTGGATGGTGAAGCGGTACGCGTTATCAGCACAATGCCAAATTGGAAACCGGGTATGCAAAAAGGAAAAGCTGTACGGGTGAAATATACAGTTCCTGTCATGTTCCGCTTATCGGATAATGGTCAAAAAGAGGAGTATAAGCCTGTACCTAAAATTGATGAAACCGTTGTCGTGGGATATGTTCCCAAACAAGTCCCTGCAGAGGAAGACCCGGTTTTTGAAGTGGTTGAAAATATGCCTGAATTTCCCGGTGGTATGGGAGGGCTGATGCAATATCTGTCTAAGAATATCAAATATCCGGTAGAGGCACAAAAAGCAGGAATCCAAGGACGAGTCACAATGCAAGTCATCATTGATAAGAACGGTAATGTAACCAATCCCAAAGTTACCCAGCCCGTAGACCCCTTATTGGATACAGAAGCAATTCGCGTCACCGCAAGTATGCCTAAATGGAAACCTGGTACACAAAGAGGAATGCCGGTCAACGTAAAATATACATTCCCTATCGTATTCAGATTACAATAAAACAACTTCCTTTCAACATTAATTCTCTCTCACATAAAGATTATCTGCAATGTCCTACTCCTGATTTTTAACAGCACAATCAAGAGTAGGATGCAGATAACCATTTATTTATGCATCTTCACTACTTCTGTCGGTGCCATCTCCACATTCCGCTTATCTACCTGGCGAACCACGCTTGCCGCTAATTGCAGGAAAGCGCGTCCGGTCACGGTATTCTCGTCAAGCGCTACCGGAGTACCCTTATCACCACTTTCGCAAATGCTTTGTACAATAGGAATTTGCCCCAACAAAGGCACATTCATTTCTTCCGCCAGCTTCTTGGCACCTTCCTTTCCAAAGATATAGTATTTATTCTCCGGAAGTTCGGCAGGTGTAAACCAGGCCATATTCTCTACCAAACCGAGAATAGGCACATTCACCTTATCATTGATAAACATGTTGATACCTTTGCGGGCATCTGCCAATGCCACAGCCTGCGGTGTACTGACTACGATAGCTCCTGTCAGTGCCAATGTCTGAACCACTGTCAGGTGAATATCACTCGTTCCGGGAGGAAGGTCGATTAAGAAATAGTCAAGCTCTCCCCAATTCGCATCCCCTATCAGCTGTTTCAAGGCATTGCTTGCCATGCCGCCACGCCACAACGTAGCCTGATCAGGATCAACGAAGAAACCAATAGAAAGCAATTTGATACCATACTTCTCAACCGGTACAATCAGGTCACGACCGTCTACGTGTTCAGCATAAGGACGCGCATCCTCCACCTGAAACATCTTCGGCATAGATGGTCCGAAAATATCGGCATCCAACAAACCAACTTTGTAACCCAACTTCGCCAAAGATACTGCGAGGTTAGCAGCTACCGTTGATTTACCTACGCCACCCTTACCGGAAGAAACACCGATAATATTCTTTACTTGAGGCAATAATTTGCCTGGTTCGGGACGTGCTGCCTGTTTGCTTTCCGTAGTAATGGTTATTTCTACCTCATCAGATACATACGTATGAATAGCCGCTTCCGCTGCCTTTATTACAGATTTCATGAAAGGATCGGTCGGTTTCTCAAATATCAGTGAGAAACTAACTTTCATCCCGTCAATACGTAAATTATCGGCAATCATTTCCGCCTCAACCAGATTCTTTCCGGTACCGGGATATCGCACTGTGGCCAGTGCATCTAAAATTAGTTTAGGATAAAGTGTCATTACTCTTTTTTTATTTTGAAGTTTGCAGCCCACTCCGCTTACTGCGGTTATAACTGCGATACTCATCTAACTCTATTTCCACATCGGGTTCGTGCAGTTCGCCTTCCTTCGGCAGATGGAACTTGATATACTTGATGTTCAATCCACGGTCCAACCACTGTTGCTCGTAATAGGTTTTGATGCTGAGAATTTCATCAGCCATGCCGGAGTGATACAGATCTTCTGTCAGCACATCCATCGGAAGATGATTTTCCTCGATCATACAACGGGTATAAGTGAACATAAAGTTACTATCTGTCTTGAGATGAACAATACCATCCGGTTTTAGGAATTTACGATAACGTTCCATGAAATAAGTGGAAGTAAGGCGCTTGGTAGCTTTCTTCATTTGCGGATCAGAGAACGTCAACCAGATTTCACTCACTTCATTTTCCGAGAAAAAGCGGTCGATTATTTCAATGTTCGTACGCAAAAAGGCAACATTCTTCATGCCTGCCTGTAATGACTCCGTAGCACCGGACCACATACGGGAACCTTTAATATCCACTCCGATAAAATTCTTATCAGGAAACAATCGTCCCAGCCCGACGGTATATTCACCACGTCCGCAACCTAATTCCAAAACAATGGGACGGTCATTCCCGAAGAATGACTCGTTCCATTTTCCTTTCATCTCAAAGGGCACGTTATCTACTGCTGAATAAGGATATTCGAACACATGCGGATAACTTGCCATATCGGCAAACTTCGCTAACTTACCTTTACTCATGCGTTATTCCACAATGGTTACCCAGCCATGCGTGTCAGGTTCGTCACCATATTGAATACCACGCAATTTGTTGTACAACTTCGTGCAGACAGGTCCCGGTTTGCCGTCCTTGGCTATTACATAAGAATGTCCGTTTTCAGGATCATCTATGCGCTCAATCGGGCTAATCACCGCAGCCGTACCACATGCACCGGCTTCCTCGAACGTAGTAAGTTCTTCTTCAGCCACCGGACGACGTTCCACCTTCATGCCCATATCTTCGGCCAACTGCATCAAGCTCTTATTGGTAATGGATGGCAGAATGGAAGTAGACAGAGGAGTAATATAAGTATTATCTTTTATTCCGAAGAAGTTGGCAGCGCCGCACTCGTCGATGTACTTCTTCTCCTTTGCATCCAGATAGAACTCTGCGGAATACCCTGCCGCATGTGCTTCGTGGCTGGCACGCAAGCTAGCTGCATAGTTACCACCGATTTTATAAATACCAGTTCCAAGCGGAGCAGCACGGTCATACTTACGTGTAATGACATAAGGAGTAGCTGCAAAACCGCCTTTAAAGTACGGACCTACCGGAGTAACAAATATCAGGAACATATATTCATTGGAAGGACGCACCCCCACCTGTGCCCCGGTTCCAATCAGCAACGGACGGATATAAAGGGAAGCACCGCTCTCGTAAGGCGGTATAAAGCGTTCGTTCATTTTCACCGCTGTCAGCACAGCTTCTTTGAAACGTTCTGTCGGCAATTCTGCCATCATGATACCACGACACGTAGACTGCAAGCGGGCAGCATTCTCTTCCAAACGGAAAATACGCACCTTACCATCTTTGCCACGGAATGCCTTTAAGCCTTCAAACGCTTCCTGTCCATAATGCAGACAGGTAGCTGCCATGTGCAGATTGATAAGTTCGCTACTGCTGATTTCAAGTTTTCCCCACTCACCTTCGCGGAAATTAATTCTCACATTGTAATCTGTCTTCATGTATCCGAATGACAGATTAGACCAATCTATTTCTTTCATATCTCAAAGTATTAGTAATCTCATTACGTACATTCTGCAACAAATTTAGTCTTTATTCTTCACTTTCCCGCTTCTCCGACAGTAATTTTTCGATTTCCTTGTCAGCTTTGGTCAATTTATCGCTGCAAAACGCAATAATCTCATTCGCTTCCTTTATTTTTTCGGCAAGCGCATCAATTTCCAATTCATTATTGTCTATTTGACGGACAATCTTCTCCAAGCGCTCCATGGCTTGGGAATAGGTTTCTTTTTTCTTTGAAGTAGACATAGGAATATTTTATGATTTATGATTTACGACAGAGGTCACTTCCCCCCGGTAAAAACGGGTGAGTATTTCATCTTTTTCATTCAAGAGGGTGGCATCTTTCACTACTTTTCCATCTTTCAAAGTAATGCTATAGCCACGGGCAAGCATTTTCTCTGGCGAAGCATCTACAAGACGCTGCCGCAACAAATCCAGGCGATGCTGCTGGCGCGAGAGAGAGGTTGTAACAGCCTGTGAGATATCCTTCCGGGCGGTAAGCAATGCAAGCTTGGCATCAGATACGCGGCGGACAACAGCAGAAGGAATACGGTTTCTATACAAGGCCAGCCTTCGATGTTCCTCCGTCAAACGGGAAATCACGCTGTCGTGCAATTGGGTGATAAGCACTTCCAGTTCATCAGCAGCAAGATCCATGCAATTTATAAGATACTCTGCAGCAGCAGTCGGGGTTTTCACACGGGTGTGCGCCACAGAATCGAGTACCGTATCATCTCTTTCATGCCCTATTCCGGTAATTATAGGCAACGGAAATTGGGCACAAGCGGCAGCAAGCAAATACGTATCAAAACCGGAAAGATCGGAAGTTGCTCCACCGCCACGGATGATGACTACGGCATCAAAATCATTCTGACGACTTAAGATTAGATCCAAAGCTGCTAATACAGATTCTTCTACCCTATCGCCTTGCATCAGGGCGGGAAACAATTCTGTATAAAAGAAAAAGTTTCTTGGATTATTCTTTAACTGATGGCAGAAATCACCATAGCCTGCGGCTGTTGGAGAGGATATCACAGCAATGCGTTGCGGCAAAGTTGGCATTTCCAACTCTTTATTCAGCGTCAAGACACCTTCTTCTTCCAGTTGCTTCAGTATTTCCCGACGACGACGTGCCATATCTCCTAACGTATAAGTAGGATCGATATCCTGTACGGTCAGACTATAGCCATAAAGCTCGTGAAAACTGACAGTAACCTGAACCAGTACCTTAATACCGGAAACAAAAGCCTGCCCTGTCGCTTCTTCAAAATAAGGTTTCAGCAGCCGATAGACATTCGACCAGATAGTACCCCGCGCCTTTGCAACCAGACCATTGCTACGGGGGTCTTTCTGAATAAATTCCAGATAGCAATGCCCGGTACTGTTCGTTCGCACATCACTCAACTCTGCCTGTACCCAATATTCATCAGGCAGGCATTGTTCAAGACTGCGGCGCACCAAGGCATTAAGTTCCAGTAAAGATAATGCTTCCATATTGTTCAGCTACGAGTGACAAGCTACCAGCTACAAGTGACGAACTACGAGTAACAGCTTGTAATCAGTTATTTATTATTTGATTTATAATCATTGTATGCCTTCCACATATCAGGTACTCCATATCCGTAGATATTATCCGGGAAACCGGCACGGTCACCGGATCGGCGCACCAACTCAATCACTTCTTTTGCCGTCAACGTCGGGCAAGCCTGCCACAAACATGTCACCATACCGCACATGATAGGTGAAGAAAAAGAAGTACCGTTAGCCCGTCCCTGGTTACCATCCGTACGGATCACATCCGATCCAACCCCTACCGCAACCACATCCGGCTTCACACGATGATCCGCTGTATTACCTACGGAAGAAAAAGTAGCCAGTACAGCTCTCTTGTCAATCGCTCCTACCGTCAATACATTATCAGCATCTCCCGGAGGAGTGATCTTTTTCCAGGAACCCGCACCGGAGTTGCCGGCACTGCATACCAGTATCATTCCTTTATCTGCAATATGGGAAGCCTGGCGCGACATCAATGCATGACGTCCATCCAAATCTCGATATTTATAATTCTTCGATTTATCATCAAATGAGTAGTATCCCAAAGATGTATTGATTACATCCACTCCCACGCTATCGGCAAATTCAACCGCAGCCGACCAATAATCCTGTTCTACCAGGTGTTCCGAATATTCATCCTCACTGCGAAGCAACCAAAAAGAAGCTTCGGGAGCCGTCCCCGTCATTATATCAGGTCGGTTCATACCTATACAGGACAGTACACTCATCCCATGGCTGCTTTCTGCAAAGATATCAGCCTGTTGGTTTACAAAATCCTTTGTACCGAGAATACGGATATTCTGCATAGCAGTAATCTTATCGACATTATGGAATCCGGCATCAATAACCGCAATTGTCATACCCTGCCCTTTGAAGCCCGCTTCGTGTAATTTGTCACCGTTGCTCATCTGAATCTGAGTGATAGCACGCCCATAAATGCTATCCGGATGTATCGTCGGTTGGTTCAACACAGAATCACGTTCCGTCGCCATCGATGGTTTGCCGGCACCGGGAGAAATCCAGACTTTCTCTGTTGAAAGCACAAAAGGCAGTGCCGCAATACGATCAATCAGAGTCGTATCGTTGCAGGACACCGTTACAAAATTATCCCATTTCCCCGTTACCACAATCTTCACTCCCTGTTTGCGGATTTCATCTATATATTTACGGCATACCGGGAGATCTGTAGAATCAATCGGAAGGTTCTGCTTCCGGCGGCGCTCAATCGCTTTTGCCGACAAGTATTTCTCCGGTTTTTTTAAAGAATATTCTGTAGCAGCTTTATCTTTTAAACTAATGCGATACTTCAATGTATCTTGTTGCGCCGATGCCCCTGTTGCAAGCAGGGCAATGGCTAAAAAGGATATTAATTTTCTCATTCTATTATTTTATTACTTATTCATTTTCTGAAATAACCAGCCCGATACCCCGTTGGGAAGCAATGAAAGAACCACCTACTACCCGCCTTCCAATATAGAATACAGCCGACTGACCGGGCGCAATAGCCGATGCCTCTGACAGGAAATGTACAAACAACCGCCCATCTTCCAGCCTTTTCACCGTACAGGGAATCGGCTTGCTTCGGTAACGGATGCGTACCGTCAAATCGGAAGCCGAAAAGAATTCCTGCTCATCAATAAGATTATCCTGTTCGGTTAACATATATTCTGTCCGCAATTGTTCGGCATCACCCAGCATCACCGTATTTTTCTGCGGATTTATCTTCAACACATAAGCCGGTTTCCCTAAAGCTATTTCCAGCCCTTTCCGTTGTCCAATGGTATAATAAGGAAAACCTTTATGCTCTCCCAACTTCACTCCTTCGGAACTGACGAACCATCCAGGACCAATCGCACTATCTATTTCAGGAGAATGTTCGCGCAGAAAGTCCCGATAATCACCTTTGATGAAACAAACCTCCATGCTCTCTCCCTCTTCCGCCTTCAGTTGATAACCTTTCTCACGCAGATATTCCCTCACTTGCAACTTCGTATAGGTGCCCAGCGGAAAAATGCAACGCCTCAGCACATCCTGCCCCAGTCGCCAGAGGAAATAAGACTGATCTTTCTTATCGTCATCTCCGGCCACTATATATATCTTTCCATTCTTTTCTTCCAGACGGCTATAATGCCCGGTAGAGATAAATGCGCAACCTAGTTTGTCTGCCCACTCTGTTAGTATGCGGAATTTAAAGGTAGGATTACACATCACGCAAGGATTTGGAGTCCGCCCCTGACAATATTCATCAATAAAGTTCTGCACAATTACTTTGCGAAAAGCCTCACGTTCATCAGCCACATGGTGTTCGATACCCATACTGCCGGCAAGTTGCCGAGCTTCCACAGGTTCGTCTCCCCACACCCACATGGTCAATCCGACTATCTCATACCCCTGTTCTTTCAACATCAGGCAAGTGGCAGTACTGTCTATACCGCCGCTCATACCCACCAATACTCGCTTATCAGGACTGTTCATTTTTAGATATTCATTCTATTAGCTTACAAAAATAGATGATTTCGGGGAGAAGAAACAGAAAAGGCATACCTTTTTCACATGACTTCACATCATTCTCTTTGTTTCTCCCTACCTTTCCGTACCTTTGCAGCTACGAAAAACTTACGAGTTGTATAACTGGAGCAGCATAAGTTATACAACTGGAGTCGCATGAGTTGTACAACTCGTAAATTCTCCGTAGTAAGCAAAAATAAGAATAGTAATAAGTTCACAGCTTAATAGTAGTAATATGTCAATTCCATACTTAGTAAGACAAAAAACGAACCTGCTGAATAAAGCCAAAAGCGGGCTATGGTATGCCGTTATCCGTAAGCTTCAACGCCGTGGAGGAGTAAACGAAAAAGAACTGGGAGAACTGGTGACCATGCGCGGAGGTTTCAGTCGTGGAGTGGTGGAGGGAGTGCTCACCACCGTCAGCGAAGTAATAGAAACAGAACTTAGCAAAGGACAATCGGTTACCATACGGGGCTTCGGCACCTTTCAGACTGCCCTGACCAGCAAAGGATTCGAACACCCGACCCAAGTGACGCCCGGAGAAGTCAGCGTATCTAAAGTCTATTTCATGGCAGACCGCAACTTGCTCAAACGTCTCAAGAAAATAGACTGCTATCGCATACCATTGAGCTATTATCTCCCCAAAGAACTGTTGACACCCGAAATTCTGGAAGAAGAAAAAGGATTGAAAGAGGAAGGAATTATGTAAGATACATAAACAATAGTTCGTTAAATTTTAAATTAGCATAAAAAAGCAGGTCAAATCTTGCAAATTATTGCGACATCTTCAATAACAATGAACCATCCAGAACTTGACCAATATCTTGAAATAATAAACTTTTAATATAAAACTTGACATCCTTCATCAGCAATAAAAAGAGCCGTATCATCTCAACTTTTGAGTAATAATACGGCTCTTTTATGTTTATCAGCTACAATCTGTAACTTTTCAGGGTGTTCGTATTTGTTTTGACACACACTCGACAGAGAAAAATATCCAAGAATTATTTTCTATTATCATAACCTATGGCATTATCCACTGTACCAAGCATGCCATTTATTGTGCCACCATTTATATTGTTTTCATAAAAACAATTAGGACTTAGGATCTCACCTACTATACCACCTACAACAGTTTTATCACTATTAGATGAAATGTCACCATTGTTAGTACAATTAAGCAAAAAGGAATTTGGATATAAGCTAGCAGTTATTCCCCCTAATGTTTCTCCTACACTATATACCACTCCTTCATTCACACAATTCTGCACCTTTCCACCAAATAGTATTCTGGATGAAATACCTCCTGCAAAAGTAGCCTTTCCCCCATTTACTGTTCCATAATTCGCACAATCAATAATTGAAAAATTATAACAATACGCAATACCAGAAACCATTTGACTATATTCCCCTGCAGTAATCATTCCATAATTTCTACATCCTACTACATTTGCATCACATTCAGCAGCTATGCCAGCTATGTAACCACCTCCTTGAATATTCCCCCGATTTATACAAAATTCTATCCGTGCATTCTCCCCTGCTAATTGACCACAGATCCCAGAGACAAATGTGCCATATACATCCGCCTCTTTAACTGTTACCGACATTGTTGTAGAGCAATTTGTTATTAACCCAGATGAATAGCCACATAAGGCGCCACAAGATAATTCTCGTGATCGATCTATCACTAATTCAATGCTTCCATCTTCCAATTTAATGTTATTGAGAGTCCCTTCATTGGTACAAATAAAACCAAAACGTTGCAATTTGAAATCCGTTTCTCCTATATATTTCCATCCTGAAATTATATGTCCATTGCCTTCTAAGATTTCATCTCTACCAATATACTTAATGGGACTCCAATTATCTACAGAGTTTATATCGATATCCGCAAAGACATTAATAACTCCTTCAGAATTCTTCCATTTCGACAAATCCCCACCAGAGTTCTTTGCATCACGGAAATCTATTAAATCCTGCAAAGAATAAATACCCGGAACATCCTCTGTTTCAAATTCAAGAACATTTCCAAAAATAACGTCCTGAGTGACAGAATCAATAAACCAAGCACGAATATAATAGATAGTATTTACTTTCAGATTAGTTATATCACCATTAAATGTTCCATCTACCTCATTATAAGACAAGTTAGTATGCACTTCTACAGAAATAACATCTTCGGTCCGATTAAGCAGTTCATCCATATTTGAAGCAACATCGAAACCATGATGATAATTTGGAGTTCCAGAGGTTACTTGTCCATAGGCTTTTATATCAACACCATGTACATCTACACTCAAAGTCGTTACAGTAAAAGCTTTCCCTGAAACAAACATATATACATCCCCATAACCAGTACCATGTTCATTGATTGCATACGCACGAATATAATAAGTTGTTTCTGGTTTTAAACCTTCTATCCGAGTATTGAATTCTGAATGTCCCAACTGCTCTGTAGCATCATATTTCAAATGAGCCGTAGTAGGTTCTTGACTTTCTGCACTCCAGCAGAAACCGATTTCGGAGACTCCCGACTCTCCTTCACTCAAGATGCTTGCTTTTACGGCAACGCTTAAGGCAGTAGAGTCTACAGGAGTAATACTTGACACAACAGGTGCAGTAGCATTGTTGGTTAATACTCTAATGGTTTTTCCATACCCTACACCTTTGGCATTGATACCATACGCACGTACCAAATAATTTTTATTAGGTTTCAAGTCTTTAATACGCATAGAGATGGCAGAAGAGCCAACCGATACATTACTTACGTTATCTTCTACAGTTGGTTCTGTAGCGTTTTCTTCTGCTAATTTCCAGCAGAAACCGCAAAGTATCAAATCACTACCACCTTCATCAAGTATAGTAGTGGCTACGGTAAAACTTTTTTCATCTTTATTCTCCATCACCAGTTCGCTGAACACCGGCGCATTGCTTTCCGTTGTCGTAAATGTCTTTATTTCGCCCCGTGCCATACTGTAACCACTACTGGCATACGTACAATAATAATAAGTCTTGCCCGGTTGCAAGTCCTTTACCTGCACACTCAGCAACGTCACATCCGAAGCCGTGACTTTAAGTTCCGTATACTCTGCCATACTTTGAAGTTCGGACAGCAGAATACCACAGTCCTTCACAACCACACCTTCCGACTTCTGTATGCTACCCGAAAGTGTAGCCCCCATTCGATAAATCTCCGTAGCCTCTCCCGTCTTCAATGCCGGAGAGAAATTCATCGGCAATGTATCTTTCTCACAAGCTGTCCACAGCACCAACAAGCTGCACAGCAATATATATTCTATTCTTTTCATCTTATATACTTATGAATTATGAAATTTCCATCAACCGGCTTTTAGAAAAAGAAACCTACACCCGCACTCAGTTCCAGATATTTGAAGTTCACCGTCTGGCACCCCATTGACACGGCAAACTTACCTAAACGGGCTATAGCACCGATTTCAGCAGCAATACCCGTGGCAGAATGGTCGGTATTCTTTACCAATTCTTCTTCTACAGTCTCCCAAGCCAATGCACGATTACCATATCCCGCACCAATATAAGCATACAGCGGCTTCGCAATGCGGCGCATATATCCGGCGGTTACAGACATACGGGCTTTCTTCGACACACCCTCTTTATAATAAGGTGTGCCTGAACCACCGGCAGTCAATGCTCCGGTATCATCACATTCGAGGTCAGCGGATACCGAACCAAAATCACTGCGAAAACGAACATAAGCACCATTATTGGCAACCATAGCCACCATAGCTCCAAAAGATGTTTGAGAAGGATGCCAGCCGGCCTCCAGCATCACCAACGTACGGCGGGGTTCTTTAGGCTTAATGGTAGAAACGAGTTTAAAAGTATAGCCGGTCGTTGCACCGGGAAACACGGTAAGCAATGTATCCTGAGGAAAAAACAAATCTTTCTCCACCTTCACACGGTAATCGCGTAGCGGCAAGCGATCACTCTTATACGGAGTTTTCCCGACAAGTTCATTATTAATGTATACATTAGCGTCCTCCTCCGGCAAAGAAAAGATTTCCATATAGCCAAAACGGGGTTTCAGCGTGACACTCATTATTTTCTGTTCACCACCCAAATCTATAATTCCGGCATCCGGAGCATACATCGGCGCCTCTACCCGATAGGTATGTGTGCCTTTTTTCATAGTAGCAGTGAACAGGCCTTTTTCAGTCGGCATCTTTTCATCATCAATATAGATATCTGCCGTAGCGGGCTCTGGACGCATCACGAGAAGCTGCATATTGGTATCGGCAGCAACAGGTTCAGTCCCGTCACCCGCAGAAAGTTCCATTTCGTAGGCCACGGCCTTTTCGATGATGTCCGGATAGAAATAATTTCGCAGCACACCGTACTTTTCGTGCATGATGGAGATGCGCCTCGCCCCACGCGGAACGTACAGCCAGATTTCACCCGGCTTGTTCTCGCGTGCCACAATACCCAATGCATCCGGCTCAAACATGAAATTTTTATCAGTGGTAACAATGCGTATCAGTGCACAGACTTCTCCATTCTGATCCTTGAGGGGAGCGGTGATACGCGCTGTAACATCTGTCTCCATCCGCTGAAAAGAAGTAATCTGAATTTTGTTTTGTGCTGACGCACGCTGTGTGACAAATAACAGGAGCAGTAATTGCATCGCTGTAAACAGCAAAAGCTTGAATGTTTTGTTTACCATGTGTTTTTCTCAGTTTCTTCCGTCTGCCCTCTAAGGCGGGTTTATATATAAAGAAAGCGCGAGGACTATTAATATCTATTTCCTATTCGAGGTTCTGGTAAAACCCTTGGTCGTAAATAGACAACAGTCCTCACGCCTATTTATAATATAGACGTGAAGAAACTATTGCTATTATCCTACGACCTTTGAATTTACCAGATTCCGAATAGGTGGATAATAACTTTTCGCTTCTTGCGTTAAATCTCAAATTAAAAGTCTTTCTTTTTAGCGTTACCTCTATAACCTATAAGACCTTCGCAAATATAAAACAAATTCTTTAAATAAATATAATTACAGGATTTTTTTTATAACAATAGTATTGCCAAAAAATCAGAACAGGATAAGATTATGTTGGAACTGACGGTGAGATTCTAACTATATCGAACAAAATTCCGAGGTGTTATCATAGCACCTCTTTCTTCAGAAAGTCCGACAAATGCAGGTGTTGTATGCCTTGCACATCTCCTCCACGATTAAACTCATCCAGACTGACAACATACTTTGGATAATTGTCCGGTATATTCATCAGATTGCCAAACTCCCGCTCTCGAGTTTTGTCATCTATCATCAGATAAGCTACTTGTACATATACTCGCTTACCTTGTTTCACTCCAACAAAGTCTATCTCTTTTTGGGCATTGTCACCCACATACACATCATATTGCAAAGAACTGATATGGAGATAAACAGCATTTTCCAGCAATTTCTGTATGTCTCGCTGCAGACTGAAACCCAAATGGCAATTCCGCAAACCTAAATCTTCAAAGAAATATTTGTCACCAATCTCAAACTTCCTCAAGCCGGAGACATCAATTCTACCTATTTTATTAATTAAATAAGCATTGTTCAGAGCTTTCAGGTAATTAATAACTTGCGGAGTAGATATATCTACCCTTTGTGACTTCAAATACTTACTAATATTATTTGCAGAAAAAAGACTTCCTACATTATCAGCCGTATACAAAGCCAATGTCTCAAGAAAGTCTACATTACGGATTCCCTCACGCTTCACTACATCTTTCAACAATATGGTAGAATAAATATTCCGAAGGTACTCAAATGCCAATTCATCCGTCAGTTGCAAACGTGATAAATAAGGGAGCCCGCCATAAGTAAGATATAACATCAAACTCCGGTTATTATCTTCCAATTGATGAAACTCTAAAAACTCCGGATAGTTCAGACTGTGTACATGAAATTCCACATATCTTCCTGAAAGATAAGTAGACAACTCTCCTGAAAGCATTTTAGCGTTGCTACCAGTAATATAAATATCGCAGTTATCTCTTGCCTGCAAGTTGCGCAACACATGTTCAAAGCCATCAATATCCTGCACTTCATCAATAAAGAGATAGTTATCCACACCTTCCTGAAACTTATCGCGCAGATATTCGAATAAATCCGTATCATTCCGAATTCCCCTGAATTCTTCGTATTCCATATTGATATAAAGAATATTTGCCTGAGGATTCTCTTTAAGAATATCAATTTGAAGCTGCTTTAAAATACAACTCTTCCCTACCCGCCGTTGTCCGGTCAGTACTTTAATGATACCTTTCCCTATAAAAGGACGTATTCTATACTGTATACAAAGGGCGATTTATCAGCTTCATACTTTTATAATTTATGATTAACAAACAATGCACATATAGCAATTCTATTAAATATAAATTATAAACCTCGTAAGAATGCTACATTTATTAAGTATAAATATCAGTTGGGTTGCCTACAAACTCTCCTATACATCTTCAAACAGAAACGCTTCGTACAGATTACGCGGAATTTCACGGAATAAGCAAAAGAAAAATCCGTGAAATTCCACGCCTGTTTATTCCTTATTTGAAAAGTAACTGTGCCATGTGATACAAACTCCTGCGCCAAGTCAGGAATTCATGGGCCGTATCGGGAGAAACGAAAGACGTTGCCTTAAAACCGGTCGCCTTGAGGTCATTCACGGCTTTAGTCACACTATCCGGATTCTCCTTGCTTCCGCAACTGATGAAAATGGATGCCACCTGATTCTTATCCTTGATATCGCCCGGTGCATAGGTACCACCGCTCAGTAACCCGTAATAATTGAATACTTCCGGACGACGCAAGGTTATCAGTTTCGTCTCAAAGCCACCCATAGAAAGTCCTGCCATAGCACGGTGCTTCTTGTCGGCCTGTGTACGGAAGTTACTATCAATATAAGGTATCAGTTCGTCTACCAGCACCGTTTCAAACTCCTTAGCCGTGAACTCTTTGATATGTCCAAATTTCACATCATTCGTCATACCATACGTCATTACAATGATGAACGGTTCAATCTTGCCTTCAGCAATCAGATTGTCCATAATCAGATTCGCATGTCCCTGGTTGGACCATGCCGTTTCATCTTCTCCCCATCCGTGCTGCAAATAGAGAACCGGATATTTCTTCTTATCCTTTCCGTAAGTGGGCGGTGTATAAACAAATGCACGACGATGGGTATCTGTGCTCTTGGAATAAAAATAAACCTGTTGAACATTTCCATGAGGCACTTGCTTCATAGCATAGAAATCCTCATCATGAGCCGGAATTTCAATACCACTTTCCCATCGGCAAGAGCCGTAATAATTCTTAGTACCCGGATCATTAAACACACCACCATCGATAGTCAGGTGATAATAATGGAATCCCTCATCCATGGGGCCATCTGTAGTACCTACCCATACACCTTCTTTATCTTTGCGGAGAACTGTGCCACCACGACCGCCTAATCCAAGACTGACAATGACTGATTTGGCATCAGGAGCAACTACACGGAAGCGGGCGTATCCTTGCGAATTGACCATAGGATATTGCTGTCCGGGCTGATTAAGTACAGAAGGACGGAAATCCTCTTTCACTACAGCAGTATCGCTTGCCGGATCAAAATCCTTAATGATACTATAGACACGTTTCGCCTTATAATTTTCATCATAAGGCAACGGATAGTTACGTGCACCGAGCCATGAATCGCGGTCGGAAAGATTCCAGAAAGTAACATTGTCTACCACATCCTTATGTTTGCGAAGTACTTTAAACAAGCGAGCATACTGATCTTCCTGAAGCGTTTTTACTACCTGACTGATGTTGCCGCCGTCACGACTGAAATTGAGCTGTCCTCCCATCTCCTGATTGGCACGAATATCCAACTCAGTAATATGGATATGTTTCACTATCGTAGAATATTTCGTCAGGGCAGCATCTACATCTTCCATGCTCGGACCATAGACATTGTAATGTCCCTGCATGCCAATACCATCAATGGGCACACCTTCTTCCTTCATGGATTTCACCATATTATAGATGCGATCGCGTTTTCCAGGATCAGCAGCATTATAGTCATTGTAGAAAAGGAGTACATTAGGATCGGCCTCACGGGCATAAATAAAGGCTTTCTTAATAAACTCGTCACCGGCAATCTGATAAAGAGGGGAATTGCGATACGGACTTGGGTGTTCTCCCATGCCTCGTCGGCCACCCTGCCAGCCACCATCGGAGATTGCTTCATTCACAACGTCCCACGCATATATCACGTCTTTGTAGCGTTCCACGATAGCTGTAATGTGATGTTTCATATTTTGAAAAAGTTTCTCTTTCGACACTAAATCCCCTTTTTCATCTTTATACATCCATTCTCCTATCTGGGCATGCCACATCAGACAGTGCCCACGAAGTTTGATTCCGTTGCTACGGCAAAAGTTAGCGATCTTGTCGGCATTCTCCCAATTGAACTGTCCGTAGGCAGGCTCGGTGGGTTGCGGCTTCATGTCGTTTTCTGCCGTAATACTGTTGAAGTCTTTTTTAATAATGGCAATCTGTTCAGGATTCGAGATGTTACGCATATTAACAGCCACGCCGATAGAGAAGTAATCTTTATAGGCATCCTTCAGCCCCGTTTCTCCGCTTTGTGCGAATCCGGTATTTGCGCCCATGGTCAATGCCAATGCGCAAAGGGAAAATTTGAATAAATGTTTCATCTGATAATTATTTAAAAGGTTTTCATAGTATATCTATTATCTACCATGTATTTGTACATGCATATCACTCACTAATTGGAAACGGTTACAAAAGAACGCTTTTTCCAGAGAGATTCTTCATATTTGTGTAACACGTTTTTTCGCTTATGTTACCTCCTTTAGTAAAAGTGAAAGAAAATGGATTCTCAAGGTCAGTACCGCCACTGAAGTAAAGAGAAAAAGATGATTGTAACCAAAACGAAACATACATGACACAAAAATATAACACACATGTCTGAACTTTGCCGCCATAAATTAATCGACTACAACTAATGATTATGAAGAAAAGCGCATTCATGTTGCTCATCATCCTACTGTCGCTGACAGCAAACGCTCAGACTCCGTACCGCAACGAGGACGGAAAGAAGATTGATAAAGAAGAGCTGGAAACAAAGGATTACCTGCCGGAAATACACGGTACTATCCGTACTAAGTTTGAGTATCAGACAGAAATGGCTGCCAGTCGTTTCGAAGTACGCAATGCACGCATCAGCATTACCGGAAATGTATTGCCCATCGTAGCTTATAAGGCGGAAATTGATCTCTCCGATGAAGGACAAATCAAAATGCTGGATGCCTACGCCCGCCTTTTCCCAATAAAAGACCTGACCGTCACCGCAGGACAAATGCGAGTACCATTTACAATCGACGCCCACCGCTCTCCACATCAGCAATATTTCGCTAACCGTTCGTTTATTGCGAAACAAGTTGGTAATGTGCGTGACGTTGGTGTTACATTGGGATATAAATTCGGCACTGGAATACCTGTAACCTTAGAAGGCGGACTCTACAATGGTTCGGGACTGACCAATCAAAAAGAATGGCACAAAGAGGTAAACTATTCCGCCAAAGCACAATTCCTTTTCGCCAAAAAGCTGAATCTGGCTTTAAGCATACAGAGCATCCAGCCACAAGAGATAAGGATAAACTCGTATGACATCGGTGCTTTCTATGAATTCGGGCGCTTCCATATTGAAGGAGAGTATTTGTACAAAACTTATGCAGACAATGCCTATGACAACGTGCATGCCGTAAATAGTTTTATCAATTACGACCTCCCCTTACAAAAAGTATTCAGCAAGATGTCCTTTCTGGCACGCTATGATATGATGACCAGTCAAAGCGATGGTAAAGCCATCAACGAAGAAACCGGAGCCTTGACTACCACCGACTACAAACGCCACCGTATAACCGGAGGTATTACTTTCAGTCTCAGCAAGGCATTCCGCACAGATCTCCGGCTGAACTACGAAAAGTATTTCTATGCCAAAAACAGTATTGCCAAAGAGTCTGAACAAGATAAGATTGTATTGGAACTGATGGTTCGGTTCTAACACCTCACATGCACCTGCCAACAACAGGTGCATCGTCCGGTAAGTACTCTTTGACTCTCTCATTCATCCTACTTAAACCGTTTCAAATCCTTCTTCTCAAACACCCATTCCGGAGTGTAGAGCTTACCTTCATCATTGTCAGACAGCTCATACCAAGGCGATAATCCACGGTTAGCGGGATTCACCAATATGTGAATCTGTTGAGCCAGCATATAGCTCTGTGCCAGCAGGAACACTTTCTTTCCTGTTTGAGGGTAAATCGCCACATCCACTACAATGACTGCGTGCCCCGGTGATCCGCCTTTGATAAACACATCTCCGAGTTGTAAAGATGTATAAGGAACATAAACACCAGGTTTTAAATACCTCCAGAAGCATCTGTGACGTATCAAAGCCGTACCTGCTCCGTACCCGCTCCGTACTTTCTTCGTGTAGAAGTACCTTTGACCGAAGAATGTACGGAGCAAGTACAGCCCTGATACGGTTCGGGTACGGTGCAGATACAAAAAAGACACATCATAACGAAAGTATGAATTGTATAAAAAAGAGATTAACAGTCATCCTTTTCATGACCAACAAATAATACAAATTCAATTATTTTATTGAATATACATTATCTCTTCCTAAACTTTTCCATACAAAACTTGATTATTTGCCCCAAAAATCGTATATTTGAGTAAATAACTCAGAGCTTATGGCAAATCCGATTCTTCCTGGTATATCAGAAGCTGAACAAGAACTGTTGTACAAGAAACTAAATGAATACAATCAGGGAAGAACCTCTTACAAAGAGGCAGGTGCTTATCTGGTTGTACTGCCCCGTCCGGAATCTCCCCGCTACTCCTTATGGGTGTATTCTCCTCTTCCCGAACGCCAGTCCATTTTTTACGTCCAGGACCTTTCTACAGACATTCATGAAAGTCTGCGAGCGGCAAGCAGCCTATGTTATTATTCTCCACGTTGCATTCTGTTGGTAGAATATAATGCCAAACGCATGCAGAGTAAGGGAGACGACATTATCTCTTTCGGAAAGTATCATGGACATTTCCTGCACGAAATCTTCCGTATCGATCCGGCATATGTGAGTTGGATTGCTTATAAGTTTACTCCACGTATACCTAAACAGGAACGCTTCGTACAAATAGCACAGGTGTATCATTCCGTCCATCTGGATATTCAGAAGCGGCAGGCACATCAGAAATATTCTACCAGCCGTTTTCTGGGGAAAGAAGGAGATAAAGTGAAAGAACTGACACTGAAAGTACTCCGTGTCCGGCTGGAAGACGATCCTTACAAAACCACCGTGAAAGGAACGACTCCTTATTTCTATGTCCGGCAGATACTGACTTTGGAAGATCCTATCGGCAATCTCGTCACTTTCCGGACCAACTCGCGTACGGCAAGCCGGGAATCGTGCCAGGTGCCCGCTACGGAACATGCCTTCGAGCCCGGAGAATCGGTATATATTGCCTCGGCACGCATCTCTTGTACCTTTACTTCGGGAAACAAACAATACACCCGCCTCAATTATGTCAAGTTTAAATAAACTTAAAAGATAGAGCGGTATTATTCCTATTAAAAACATTCGTCCTTTCTTTGTCGGCAGAAAAGGGGGTGCTATAAAAATAGCTGAGATTATACCCAATGAACCTGATACGGTTAGTACCGTCGAAGGGAATTTTCTTTCTATATTCTACTATTCGTTTATACTACTATCCCTTTCTGTAAGTATAATTTCTAAATTCAGAGTTTGAATGTTTGACGTACAATTCATTACGCATTTTACGGCATCCATTTCTTATTCGGACTCCGCACGCATAGCCCTTGAAGGGGGATGCCGCTGGGTTCAGCTTCGGATGAAGGATGCTTCTTCAGAAGAGCTGAAAGCCACAGCCATGCAAGTGCAGGAACTCTGCCGTCAATACGGAGCCACGTTCATCATTGATGACCACGTGGAACTGGTGAAACAGATTGGCGCGGACGGTGTCCACTTAGGAAAACTGGATATGCCGATAAAAGAAGCAAGGGAAAGGCTGGGCAAAGATTTCATTATTGGCGGAACAGCCAACACGTTCGAGGACATCCGGCAACATGCCGCTGATGGCGCCGACTACATCGGTTGCGGTCCTTTCCGCTTCACAACTACCAAACAAAAGTTATCACCCATTCTGGGGCTGGAAGGTTATCATTCCATCCTGACGCAAATGCGCGAAGAAGGAATAACAATTCCTGTCGTTGCCATCGGTGGAATCACACGTGAGGACATCCCATCCCTGAAAGCATCAGGACTGAGCGGAATAGCATTGAGCGGCGGTATTCTGAAAGCTGAGAATCCGGTACGTGAAATGGAAACAATTATACGACTGACCCAATAGAAATCAATTAGTAAACCATGGAAGATAAAACAAAAATTACTTATCCCGAATCCGAGAAAGTCTATATGCAGGGGCAACTCCATCCTTATCTGAAAGTTGGGATGCGAAAAGTGAATCTTACCCCTACCGTAGTAGTGGAAAACGGGAAAAAAGTTATGACGGAGAATGCGCCCGTCTACATATATGATACAAGCGGCGCATACAGTGATCCGGAACAGAAGGTAGATTTAAAGAAAGGTTTGCCACGCCTCCGCGAACCGTGGATACAGGAACGGGATGTAGAACGGTTGACGGAAATCAGCTCCGAATATGGAAAGATGCGTCTGGCAGACAAAAGCCTTGACTCCCTGCGTTTTGATCATATCACTTTGCCTTATCGTGCCAAAGCAGGCAAGCAGATTACGCAGATGTACTATGCCAAACAGGGTATCGTAACACCGGAAATGGAATATGTAGCCATCCGTGAGAATATGAACTGCCAACAGTTGGGTATAGAAACTTACATCACACCGGAGTTTGTGCGTGATGAAATTGCGGCAGGACGTGCTGCCTTACCCGCCAACATCAACCATCCCGAAGCTGAACCTATGATTATCGGTTCAAAGTTCCTCGTAAAGATTAATACGAATATCGGAAATTCAGCTACCTCTTCCACGATTGAAGAAGAAGTGGAAAAGGCCGTCTGGAGTTGTAAATGGGGTGGAGATACGCTGATGGACTTATCTACAGGAGAAAATATTCACGAGACACGGGAATGGATTATCCGAAATTGTCCTGTTCCGGTAGGTACTGTTCCCATGTATCAGGCAATGGAGAAAGTACACGGAAAGGCGGAAAACCTTACCTGGGAACTATTTAAAGATACACTGATCGAACAATGTGAGCAAGGGGTAGATTATTTTACAATCCACTGTGGTATCCGCCTGAAAAATATTCATTATGCCAATGACCGCCTTTGCGGAATGGTGAGCCGGGGAGGAAGCATTATCTCCCAATGGTGTAAAATCCATCAGAAAGAGAGTTTCCTGTATGAGCATTTCGATGATATATGCGATATATGCGCACAATATGATGTGGCACTTTCATTAGGTGATGGTTTGCGTCCGGGAGCTATCCGTGATGCGAACGACCGGGCACAGTTTGCGGAACTGGATACGATGGGAGAACTGGTAGAACGCGCCTGGGCAAAAAATGTACAGGCATTCATCGAAGGTCCGGGACACGTACCCATGCATAAGATCAGGGAAAATATGGACCGGCAGATTGAGAAATGCCACGGAGCACCGTTCTATACTCTCGGTCCGCTGGTTACAGATATTGCACCGGGATATGATCACATCACAAGTGCCATTGGCGCAGCACAAATCGGTTGGTACGGAACAGCGATGCTTTGCTATGTGACACCTAAAGAACATCTTGCATTACCGCAGAAAGAAGATGTACGCATAGGAGTGGTAACTTACAAAATTGCCGCACACGCCGCAGACCTTGCCAAAGGCCATCCGGGTGCCGAAGTACGTGACGATGCCTTAAGCAAAGCCCGCTATGAATTCCGCTGGAAAGACCAGTTCAATCTGAGTCTCGATCCGGAACGCGCCTTGCAATATTACAAGGAAGCCAACCACCTGAACGGGAAGTATTGCACCATGTGCGGGCCCAACTTCTGTGCCATGCGCATCAGCCAACGACTGAAAGATTGTGATTATGATGCAGAAATAGAAAATACAGAGAACGAATAACTTTTTAAACTTATAAGAAAATGATTGAAACAAAAGTATCCAAAGGTATCATCAGTACCTATTTTGAAAAATTAGAGAGAAACCTTGATCTGGACGTTGCCATTGTAGGTGGTGGTCCGTCGGGCATAGTAGCCGCTTATTATCTGGCAAAGGCCGGATTGAAAGTAGCGCAGTTCGACCGTAAGCTTGCTCCCGGCGGCGGTATGTGGGGCGGTGCCATGATGTTCAACCAGATTGTGATTCAGGAAGAAGCGATTGACATTGTAAAGGAATTCAATATCAACCACGAGAAATATGAGGACGGCTTATATGTGATGGACTCTGTAGAGAGTACCTCTGCATTGCTTTATCATGCCGTACATGCCGGAGCCACCGTATTCAACTGCTATTCCGTAGAAGATGTTATCTTCAAGAATAATACGGTAAGCGGAGTAGTGGTAAACTGGACTCCTGTATTGCGCGAAGGTATGCACGTGGACCCGCTGAACATCCTTGCAAAGATAGTAATAGACGGAACAGGCCATGACAGCGAAATAGCCGCTACCGTAGCCCGCAAGAATGGCAGTCGCCTGGCTACCGAAACCGGTGGTGTAATTGGCGAACGTTCACTGGATGTAATTGCAGGAGAGGAAGAGGTTGTAAACGGTACGAAGGAAATCTATCCGGGACTTTACGTTTGCGGTATGGCTGCTTCCGCCGTTTCGGGCACTCCGCGTATGGGACCGATCTTTGGAGGAATGTTGATGTCCGGTAAAAAGGTAGCTGAGGAAATTATTGCGAAACTGAAGAAGTAATTTCTCAGAAGCCACTATTTATCAAGGTGGACAATTTTTTCACCACAGATTACACAGATTTTCACAGATTATAAATATTGAGAATCAATTCCTTTTTCTTTTTATCTGTGAAAATCTGTGTAATCTGTGGTGATCTTCGGCATACTCTTGTATAGACTTATCCTGCAATCTTTTTCAGCCTCCTGAAATGAGCAAGCAACTCTTCGGCATCTTTCCACGTATGGTAACGGTTCCAGATATCTCCTAATAAAGCTGCACCGCCAAAGCCAAGAGACTTTATTTCCGCAAGGTTCACCTCACTTATTCCGCCTAAGGCTACTACCTTTTCATGGATGACTCCGCTTTCCTGTGCTTGTTTCAACTCATCCTTTGAATATCCCGAACGATATCCCTGTTTGGAAATGCTATCGTAAACAGGACTCATAAGCACATAATTGAACCGGGAGACTGTAGTTTCCACTTCTTCCAAGCTATGGCAGGCACGACTCAGTATTCCCTCATAATTTGCTGGTGCCTCCGGATGACGGGAATTCAAGTGAATTCCGCCTAAAAGATACTTATCTTTTAAAGAGAAGAAATCATGAATGACAATCCGGGTTCTATATTCCGGAGCAATACCTTGCAGCAGATTTTCTACCGCATGAACATCCGCATCCGGTTTGCGTACATGCAGCAAGTCCAGTCCGGCTTTAAATAATTCAGTGACGATGCGTGCTTCATCCGGAATAAAATCCGGAGAGGTGATAATAATCAGTTTCATTTTTCTATCCTTCATTTACCGGAGGCGTCGGAAACGGGAAATGCCACAAAGGACCATTCCCCTGCCCTATACGTAAATTCTTCCCGGCTTCAATAGCACAGGAAATGTATTCTTTGGCCTGTTCCACTGCTTCATACAAGGATGATCCTTGCGCCAAAAAAGTGGCAATGGCGGATGAAAGCGTACATCCCGTACCGTGCAGGTTGGCGGAATGAATACGCCTGCCACCAAAGATATTCAGTTCTTTTCCATCATAAAGTACATCGCACATTTCATGACCTGTCAGATGACCTCCTTTAATAAGAAAAGCACAGTGATATTTTTCGAATAACCGGCATGCGGCATCCTCCATTTCATCAATCGTCTGAACCGGTTGTTGCAACAATACTTCTGTTTCGTGCAGATTAGGAGTTACGAGAGTTACTTTCGGAATCAACTTAGTACGAATGGCTTCCAATGCCTCATCCGTCATCAGACTATGCCCGCTGGTAGAAACCATCACCGGATCGAAAACCACTTTCCGGGGAGAATAGCGACGTAGTATCCGTACTATTTCATAGATAATCTCTACGTTTCCAGTCATACCTATTTTAATGGCATCCGGTTGCAAGTCTTCCATCACCGCCTGCATCTGTTGGCCTACCAGCTCTGCCGCAACAGGATGAACAGCTTGCACACCCAATGTATTCTGCACTGTAATGGCTGTGATAGCAGTAGCTGCATAACCTCCAAGTGCCGAGATAGCTTTTATATCTGCCTGTATGCCCGCGCCACCGGAACTGTCGGAACCGGCAACGGAAAGGACGATTGCTTTCTTATCCATAAGCCAAATTACAACTTTATAACATTCCCTGTACGGCTACTCTCCCATGCCGCCTCAATCAGGCGGATAACGCCAAGCACTCCGCACGCATCACTTTGCAACACTTCGCCATTCCGGATATGCTGATAAATATTCTCATAAAAAGCAGCGTAGTTTCCGGGAAGGGTCGGATAAGGTTTCCGCACCACATTACCATCTTTTTCCGTATGGAGTATTCCCCATTGGGATTCATCCTCTTCTCCCCAATGCGGAGTATCCGGCAACACACCTTTAGTCAGATCCGCCTCTTGAGGATCAAGACCATACTTCACATAAGAGCCTTCCGTTCCATGAAGAACAAAGCGAGGCTCATTCTCACACATCAGATAGCTGGCTTTCAAGGTGATTTTCACTTCCGGCATCCGGTCAGGTTTCATCAGATGGATGATAAAATAATCATCTACTTTACCACCGGTACGTAAAGTTGCAATATCAGCAAATACAGCTTCGGGCATACCAAATAGTTGAACAGCCTGGTCGATGACATGGGCACCCAAATTATAAGTCAGACCACCACCATTCTCGCCGGTTTCTTTCCAGGTATTCGGCTTGATGAAATTCCGGTAGCGGGGAAAGGTTGATTCAAATTCGACCAGACGGCCCAACAATCCCTGAGCCAATATTTCTTTCACGGTCAGGAAATCACAATCCCAACGACGATTCTGGTAAACACTTAAGGTCAGTTCTTTTTCCGCAGCAAGGGCTACGAGTTCTTCACCTTCCTCTACAGTAGTGGTGAAAGGTTTTTCAACGATAACATGTTTTCCGGCTTCGAGAGCACGATGGGCATATTCGTAATGGGAACTGTCAGGGGTATTCACTACTACTAACTCCAGTTCTTCCATCCCTATCAACTCATCAAAACTACGCACAATACGGGATTGCGGATACTTCGCCCGTGACAATTCTTTACTACGCTCAGTGACAGCAGTCAACTCAAAATGAGGATTTGTGGAAATAAAAGGAGCATGAAATACTTGTCCCGACATTCCAAAGGCAGCCAATCCGGTTCTTATCTTATCCATATCTTTCATTTTTTCTTTCGGCAAAACTAATGAATTTATCGCTGATGTACCACACATGAAGGAATAAGGTTTTACGAAGAAAGATAATTTAATCCTTCGGAAGCTCCTTTTTCAGTACAATGAGAGCCTGATTCATCTCCACCGCCTTATTCCATATCTGCTGCAACTGTCCATAATATTCGGAAGGCACGACCGAGGAAGACAAAATGAATGTATAATTCACAATGACGTTGTTCCTGTTTCTTTGGATTGCATATTTGCATTGCAGCTTGCTGTCTTCAGTCTTTATCACTTGCGTGTGGGGGATTTCTTCCACCTCATAGCCTTCAGGAAGCGTCAGCGCACAAGAGAGAGTGACTTTTGACGGATAAGGGAACTCTACCGGAAGGATCCGCTCCGATTGTATAAACGGAGTCTTTGTCAATTGCGGAAAAAGAATCGGATTAATATATATATGATCATCCAACTTTTCCGCCTCAAGTACAAAATCAAATTCTTCCTGTATAGTTGTGAAGTCATCTTCCTTATCTGTTAGCTTCAGATTGGTAACCGTCAGTTTTTCTTTCATCAATTCCTGTTTATTCACAAGAGAGTCTTTCGCCTGGTTCTCTTTCCGGTGTTCTAAAGCTTGATGTCCCTTCAGAATGGTAGTCCGACGTCCGGTTATCAGATTCTCCCGGGCATTAGCACTGATTTTCATGAAAACTTGATTGGTAGATATTTCCTGCAAGTTCACCCATTTTTGTTTTTCCGGTATATCAGCAGAAAGCATACGTGCTTTGGTCACCGACAATTCAATGGGTAGCACATTGAGAGCCGGTACCTCCATCGAACTATCCAGATAAACATACTTTCCTCTTGCCTCATCATAAATAGCCACTACGAAAGTGTTCAATTTCTGAAGAGAGGGAAAGTTAGACGGCAACATTCCCCCGGAACGCCGGCTCATGACCACAGGATAGGCCTTGATGCCGTAGCTTCTGAGCATACTGATAAAAATAAAATTCAAATCGGCATTACTGCCGGTTCCGGCTTTAAGTACCTTCTCCAGATTCTCACTGTAAAGTTTATACTCTCCATTCCAAGACAACTTTTGCTTCAGCAATTGGAAAACACCTATAACTTTTTGATTAAAAGTCAAATTGCCCGATTGGTTGAGTTGCCGAATCTCTTCAAGGTACGGGCTTTTCCACAACAAGTGTTTACCAAAGCCTTCGTTCTCCTCCCGGGTCAGTTGTTTATCCACATCCTCCCAGTTCTGGCTGTAAGGTTTGTAGCCTTCATCCGGATAATTGGTTCCTTGCAAATCGAAACTAACCTGTATTCTATAATCTTCCGGACACCAGCAAAAAGATTCATCCTGGCGGATGGCAGGCAGATTTTGGGAAGTAAACGTAAGCTTCTGTGCCGAAATAGTAAAGTCATGCGACACTCTCGCTACGCCACTTGTTGTATGTTGTGCGGCTTGTACCGAACCTTTCTCTTCCAGAACATCTATATATTGGCGCCCTCTAAATTCTATGTTATATACAAATACATGAGGAATAGTTATTTCGTATTGATTGTATACTACGGGAATTTCTTCCTGCATCATCCAGTTGTCTATGTGTACGGAATAGTCGGAAGTCATTTTATAGTGATATTCGATAACTGTCCCGACCTTGACAGCAGGCAATGAAAACTTCAGTACTCTGTGATAGGTATTCAGCCTCTCATCGGAAACGAGCTCCCGCTTCAGACGGGTTTTAACAAGTTTCCCATTTTCCAGATTATAGGAACATCCGTCCAGATCGGAGATGCGGTCTTTCTCCTTATCTCTGTCAGAAGGCGCATAATAAGGAATGGCTACATCAGCTTGTGAAACACCTTGCGGCTTCAATATCTTGATGCGTACCCAATGTTCCGTATACAATTCAAATTTATCATTATAAGTAAAACCGCTCTTGCCTTTATGAAACAGATAAACTGCCACTGCGGTAGTGTCAGGAGCGTATGTCTCCAGTGATAGCTCCTCCTTGGAGGGTTTGCCATACTTCAGGTCAGGCTTAATTACAGTAGTAGCTTGTTGTGAAAAAGCCATCGGGAAGCATAAAGAAATAAGCATGCAGAAAATAAATAGCCCGTGTTTCATGATTTGACTTTTTAAGATTACCAATTGTACAAAAATAATAATTAATACAATACAGCGGCGTTGATCTTACAAAAAAAACAGGTATTTTTGCCACACACATTATTTATATTGAATACCATGAAGAAATTAGCTTTTTTAGCCTGTCTACTCCCCATTCTATGGGCGGCATGTAGCAGCACTGCAACTACCCGCAAAGAATCCGGTGAATGGGCAAAAGTTCCCGAAATCCTAAAGAACATTGTTCCGCCTACTTTTCCGGACAGTATATATGACGTAACTGCCTACGGGGCAAAAAGCGATACGAGTTTTGACAGCCGACCTGCCATATTGGAGGCCATCAATCAATGTAATACAAATGGTGGCGGCACCGTTCTCATCCCTGCCGGAAACTATTTCAGCAAAGGCGCCATCCTGCTGAAAAGTAATGTAAACCTGCACGTTGCAGATGGCGCACGTCTGGAATTCTCGACCGTGGCCTCTGACTATCTCCCCATGGTATTGACCAAATGGGAAGGAACGGAATGTTTCAACTACTCCCCTTTCATCTATGCCTACCAGTGCACCAATGTCGCCCTGACCGGCAAAGGCACGATTGACGGCAACGGAGCTGTAACTTTCAATGGTTGGCACGCCCTGCAAGGTCCCGCCCTGGATCGCTTGCGCCAGATGGGTATCGATTCCATCCCGGTATACGAACGCGTATTCGGAGAGGGATATTACCTGCGCCCATGCATGATACAATTCTACGGCTGCAAGAATGTACTTGTGGAAGATGTACAGATCTACGATTCTCCATTCTGGATTATCCATCCTGTATTCTGCGACAATGTCACCGTACGCAATGTATATATAGACAGTAACAACTACAACAACGATGGTTGTGATCCGGAATCAAGCACGAACGTACTGATTGAGAACATGGACTTCAATGTGGGAGATGATGGTATCGCCATAAAATCAGGACGCGACCAGGATGGCTGGCGCATCGGCCAAGCCACGGAAAATGTGATTATCCGTAACTGCCACTTCGCCCGGTGGGCCATTACCATCGGTAGTGAAATGTCCGGTGGCGTACGGAACATCTTTATCGAGGATTGCAAGATAGACAGTTGCCGCAATGGCATTTACTTCAAATCAAATCTGGACCGTGGCGGTTACTTTGAAAATCTAAACATGCGCCGGATAGAAGCGGACGTCTGCCTGTGGGGAGTGATTAATTTCCGTACGAACTACCACGGATACCGCGGTGGAAATCATCCGACACTCTTCCGCAATATCTGCATAGAAGATGTAACTTGCAACCGCGTGGACAGCGTAGCACTCATGGCAAACGGATTACCAGAAGCTAAACTTTATAATATCACCCTGCGGAACATAAAGGTAAAACAGGCACCGAAAGCCATACAGATGGACAATGTAGTGAACTTAACGCTCGACAACGTAGAGGTGAACGGTAAGCGGATTACTTCCGCTGAACAAACTGATTAACAGCAGAAAGGATTATGTCCCCATGTCCGGAACATGGGGATATTTCATTTATTCTTATTCAACTTAATAAACTCACTCGGAGTAATTCCAAACTGCTTCATGAAACATGAGGTAAAATATGAAGTGGTAGAAAATCCTAAACTCTCAGCAACTTCATTGATCCGAAGATCACCTTTAGCCAACATTTCAGCAGCTTTCTTTAATCGGCATAAACGGATAAAGTCATTAGGCGCCAAAGAAGTGATAGCTTTCACTTTTCTATAAAGTGTCGATACGCTCATATTCATATATTCAGCCAGGCTTTCAACCGATAAACAGGAATCAGACAAATTATTCATCACATAATCATTCATCTTTCCGATAAATTTCTCATCTATACTGTTAGACGCAACACTTATAAGATGCGCATGAGGTGAACGGACAAATGTAGAACGGATAAGCTCTCTGTTAGCTAAAAGATTTGAAACCTGAGCCAGTAAATGCTCTGTAGAGAACGGCTTCTCTATATAAGCATCAGCTTTCGATTCCAATACATCAATATGCGCCTGTAAAGAAACTTTAGCTGTTAATACAATAATAGGAATATGACAATATTTTATATTTGTTTTGACAGACTTACACAATTCAATTCCATCCATCACCGGCATCATCAAATCACTAATAATCAGCGATACTACATGACTTTCCAATATTTCCAATGCTTGTTTCCCATTATCGGCAACCAACACATTATATTGTGGGGTTAGTTCTTCACAAACAAACTGACGCAATTCCACTTCATCATCAACCACCAGTACATTATACATACTCTTATGCATATAGTCTTTATTTCCTTCTACAGAAGAGGTTTCCTTATAAAAAGGAGAATGTTCCGGCTCTGCAACATCATGCTGTTCCAAGGGTAAATCAAGCACAAAGGAATTCATCTCAGTAATGGAATTATCAAGATAAAAAGCGCCATTATGCATCTCGGCCAATGATTTAGCTAAAGGTAACCCTAATCCGGAACCTTTTGCCGGTACTCTTGCATCTTCTCCAAAATACTGGAAAAAAGGTTTAAAGATGTCTGTTGTCACATCTTTAGGGATTCTTTCTCCATCATTGTTCACCCTAATCCGAACAATAGAATTGTCTTCTTTCTGTATACTCACTAAAGATACCTCAACAATATGGTCACAGAATTTAATCGCATTGTTCAACATATTACTTAATATCTTTATCAAAGCCTCTTTATCAGCTATTATTTCACATCCCTCATCAGGCATGGAAAAATGAAAATCAATGCATCTGGTTTGAGCTATCGGAGTAAAACGGCTATAAGTCTCTTCAAGTAGTTGTTTGATATCCAGTTTTACAAAACTCATCAAGAAGGTAGAAGATTCTATCTTTCTGAAATCAAGTAGCTGATTTACCAGATCGAGCAAACGCTGAGTATTCTTACTCATAACAGCTATATTTTCATTCTCAGCAAGTTTCTTTTCTCCCGACTTTATTATACGGTTCAGTGACCCCATTATCAATGTCAAAGGGGTTCTTATTTCATGAGTAATATTTGTAAAGAAACTAATCTTAGCCTGAAGTATTTCCTTATACTTCTCGTTCTGTAACATTTCTATCTGATGTCGTTCCTTCTCTTTGAGTTTTCTTCTGTATCTGATGAAAAACCAAGTAAATGTAGTAAAGATAATAAGAACATACAAGAAATACGCAAACGGCATACTCCAGAAGGGAGGTTTTACAATGATAGCCAATGAAGAAGCTTCGCCAGTCCATGTTCCGCTTTCTCTTGAAGCTTGTACACGAAGGGTGTATTTCCCCGGTGGCAACTTTGTATAATACAACTTCTTAGGCCCTTGACTAACAATCCATTCATGATCTAACCCTTCAAGCTTATATCTATACCATACATCCTGAGAAATAGAATAAGTAGGTATAGCAAAATCAATACTAAAAGTAGACTGATCATAACGCAATGTTATTTTATCTGTAAAAATAATCGATTGTTTCAAAGGAGAATCCGGTTGATAGGTCTCTATTTCTTTATTAAATAACTGAAAACCTGTAAAGAATACTTTTAATGGTTCTGATGCCTTTATAAAATTCTCAGGCGAGAAAGCTATCATTCCTTTCAATGAGCCAAAATAAATATTACCGATTCGATCCTGATAGCCGGAATTATAATTAAATTGATCTATCGGTAATCCATTCAACGTTGTAAACCTGCTTAAAGCTTTCTGTTCAGGATCATAATGCAATAAACCATTCGAAGTAGTTACCCATAACATTCCTGTGGCATCCTCTATAATCTGATAAATAATTTGTCCGGAATAATCCAGTTTAGATAAAGTCTGAGTAAATGTCCCATCTGTCCTGTCATAAAGAAAAAGCCCGTTTCCTTCAGTACCAATCCATAAACGCTTCCGGGAATCTTCGAAGATAGTAGTGATATAGTTACTTATGAATGGCATTGTCTTAACCGTTATCTTCTCATGTATCCCATTATATTTGAATGTAAACAATCCTCTCCCCATTGTAACAACCCATAAAGTATGATCTAAATCCTCATAAATGGAATGTACAAGTCCCCAGTCCAGTTGCGGAACAATTTCAAATCTATTCTTTGACTCTACATAGCGGTATAACCCTCCCATTGTACCAACCAATATTTCATTAAAAGAAGTCTTCCTGAAACAAACGATTCCATTAACCAATAATCCGGAAGCAGTATTCTCACTACAGAAATGATTGATTATATTTTGCGACTTCAAATCAAACAGGTAGATACCACTATCAAAAGTTCCAATCCATATCATATTCTTATCAACCAGCAAGCATTGTATATTTTTGGATATGGGACGTCCATCCCATTTCAGATTAGTCAACGCCCTGAATACTTTTGTCTTGGTATCAAAATAGCATAACCCTCCATCTTCAGTTCCTACCCATAAATTTCCTTCCACATCCGGATGAATTTCACGAATAACATTTGCCTTTATACTTCCTTTTTCATCTTTCGGCAGATACTTATCAAACAATGTATTATTATTCGACAAGTAATTCACACCACCAAAAAAAGTCCCTACCCAAATACCTTCTTCACGGTCTTTCAACAACATATGAACAGCATTATCAGAAAGCGAATAAGCATCATTATACGACTTCTGTAAATGATCAATAAATCCCAAGTCCAATTGATAGATATGAATGCCTGACTCTGTACCAAACCAGAATTCATCTTTATTCCGTTGAATAGCCGTATGGATATAAATAGGATTATTCTGAGAATCATTGCTAAACAAGACTTTAACTTCACCATTGTTAGGGGAAAAACGTCTGGCCCCAATACGATCTGTAGTCACAACCAAGTCTCCATTACTACATTCCAGAATCCGATAAAGTAGAATATGTTTTGTTTTCTCTTCTTTTGTCAATATAGGATAAAACGAAAACTCCATACGTTGAGGGTTAAACAAATAGATATTACCATCCAGACCTAATACCCATACACTACCGGACTGAGTCACTGTTATCCCTGTAGGCACAAAGAAATCAGATGCAGAAAAAAACTTATGATTTCCATTTTTTACATCCAAGCAATATATGCCCTTGGAATTTATAACCCAAAGGTTTCCCTGCTTGTCAAAAACTAAATTATCTATTAAACCTTCAATTGTCAGGTCAGCACTGACAAACGGAGCAAAAGTATCCTTCTCCGGATTGTAAATACATAAACCATCTGAAGTTCCTAACCAAAGAGAACCATCCGGTGCTTCCGCCAGAGCAAGAACTGTATTGTTGGGAAGAGAATTGGGCTGTTCCGGATCGGCCACATAGTTCTTAAACTTTGTACCATCGAACCGATTCAGACCAACTTTCGTGCCAAACCACAGGAAACCTCTACGATCCTGAACTGCACAGAAAACAGTTTGCTGAGAAAGCCCATTCTCTTTGTCATATCGCTTAAAATAATAGTTTTCGGCAAAAAGGTTAGTTACTACCAAAGAGAGAAAAATTAGTAATAACGCTATTTCTTTTTTCTTTATGAGCATAACTATACAATATGATTCATTGAAAGTGATCTACAAATATAATAAAAACAGGCTACTCCCTCAGCAACAGATGGTTCTTTTCCGATCATATATCAAACCAAAGCCATTCTATCTATGGAGAGGTTTTCCACCTACTCCATAGATTGTCAATCTACTACGAAGTTCAGGTAAACTCATATCAATCTGAGATAGATTTTTTTTTCCGAAAGCTTCTTCCAGATTAACAATCGGCTCAATGTTCGCAATGCTTGCCCATGGAAGCCACAAGGATACAGACCTGAAAGCTAAATCAGCAACATTAGTTGCTTCCGGCATAAATGCACGATATTTATAATTCATTCTACCGTCAAAGTCTGTATTCAGTTTCGTATTATTCTGTAAGAGTTTTGCCATATGTAAATAGAGTTCATTTCCGGTTTTGATATACAATTTATACATTTCATAAAACATATAAGCTATAAAATTATCAGCACCCGAATGTCCTGTAGCAATAATAGAAAACCCTGTAATGCCTCCTTTAACAAAAGGATTCTTTTTGGCATCCATTGCATCTCGGTTAGGAATGGCAAAATCATAACAATATGTCCAGCTCATAGCACAATTTGCAGCATGTTCTGCCGCTTTCAGATATTTCAGATCCCCTGTCAGTTCATGTATGGCATTGAATCCGTAGAGAGCAAATATAGCTGCCTCTTTATCAACAGTATTAGGATTGTCCGGAGTTCCACCTACATATTTCCCTAATTTCAAATACAGTTCATTGTAAGAGAAATCAGCAGCTTTGATTGCAGCTTCTTTATATTTAGTCTCTCCGGTATGTTCAAACATCTTCACCAGGAATCTAATAGCCACCGGAGTATTCAATTTAGAAGTACCATGAGTATTCCTATCTCCTCCCGTCTCAACATCACCATTCGTCTTATATGCCCTATAAAAAGAGCCGTCTTCATTTTGTTTCTTCACCAAATTAGAAGCAACCCTTTTAAGAGCTTGATTCCACGCTTCCTGAGGCTCATTGTGAGCCACAGAAATACGATAGGCATCCAGTAATCCCTCCATGCCATCCACAAAACATCGAAGAAAACTTGGATATTCCCGCCTTTGTCCGGCTGTGGCATTATCAGCAGGATCCCACCATACAGTGGGGAAATAAGTTTTCATGATGGCATCAGAAACCCAGAAATCAACCATTGATTTACCCTTTTCCCTAGTCTCTGAATCATGATGATCCAGACCATAACGATACATGTGATATCCAACGGCTATTTGTTGTCCCACAAAACCCATTTGAAAAGATATCCCTTCAGTGTTTGTACCATCAGGTAAATCAAGTGACCATGGTAAACCTGCCGCTTTTATGTTTCCCTTTCCAAACATCCGATATTCAGCTTTAAAAAGTTCTATATTCTGCCGGTAAATTTCATCCATATTCATATCCACGATTGTCGGTTCTTCCGTTTTATAGCCCATACCAAACGCATACATCATAGCTTCATTATAATTATCCTTTTTATCAGGAATCAAGGCTACAGAATAGCTATGTATATTACCCTCTTTCACCGAATGGTATCTTTTGGACCATATAGTCTTTGCATCCCTTTTTCTTCCGGCAACTTCATACGTTCTGGGCCCTTCTGCACACGGATAATGAAAATCCACCGACAATGAAGGATATATAGAGTAACCTATTGAACCATATTGTAACGCATCATTCACCTCATAGAATGTTCCACCACCAGGATTTTGTCCGACATCTATCCTAGGATTATAATGCATGAGGGTTAAAGTAGTTCCTGTTATCTTTTCCCGAAGCATAGCCAGCGGCAGTCCCGTACGCGTTTCTTTTACATACATCCGGTCAGTATTCAGGTCAGCAGCAACCGCATCCTCTCTTACTTCAGAGGTATTTCTATATAAAACAGAAGGAATAAAATACTCGAAATCATTGTTATCAGACGAACGAAGCCCGGTTTGAAATGAAATTGTACTGGCAAATCCGACATCCTCTGCCCGCGCTTCTTTCACCTTCACATCTCTATATATCCCAAATACTCCATCCTTTAATAAAGTATACTTATCTTCTACAATAAATACAGACCCTTTTTCCGTGTTAACACTGGCTGTAGCACAAAAGCCATATTTCTTTCTTATGACCTGATGATAAGGTTGCTTATAATCAGTTTCGATATATTCCCCCGTTAGTAAAGTATCACTTCCCCGGACAGTGATCCATGCAGGCAGTTCTTGGCTTCCTACTATCTCTTTACCATTCTGTAAAAATACAGCAAAACCTTCATCCCCTTCTCTTAGTATAAGGGAATAATCACCATTTTTAATGATTTTCTCTGTATCACTTTCTTCTATACATTCCTGAGAAATAGTTTTCAAATCACTTTTCCCGATAATCGCATGATAATGGCAGGATATGCCCAATAGACAAAATCCTGATATCACCAGTATCCGGAATACAACCTTTCTTATTCTTCTATCTTTTTCCATAAGCTCCTGAATTAATATATTATTCCCTGATGTGCAGCATATACCGCATCTTTCTGTCTCAATGTAGATAAAGATTCTGTTCCTATACGTTCTATATCCATATCTCCATAAGCATCCCGTATCTTGAACAATGGATCTAAAGCAGATGCAGTAACCCAGGGTAACCACAAATTAACCCCATCTCCCCAACGGGTGACCAATCTTAAGGCTTCCGTCTGCAATCCTCGATAAGCATACCCCAACGTACCATCATAATCCATAGTCTGTTTCGTATTTTTCTCCAATAGCCGGGCAATATGCAAGAAATACTCATCGCCTGTCAAAACATAGAGTCTCAAGTATTCAAAAGAATTATATGAAAGCCCACAATCTGCTCCGGAATGTCCGGTGGAAATGATTGTAATTCCAACAGTAGTCTTTTTGCTATCCCAAGCCATGAGGTTATTTCCTCCGGCCGCCGGAATATTCCAAGCATACATATAGGTTACAGTGTAATAAGCCGCTTGGGATGCTCCTTCAAGCCATTTTTCATCTTCGGTTAAATCGTACAAACAAAGGAAAGCCTCAATAATCTTTTGCCCGGACTCACGGTCTTTTACATACGGATTATCAATTACACTTCCCACATATTTATAGGGTTCATGAATCTCGCGATAGCAAAATTCTCCGGCCTTAACAGCAGCTGTCTTATAGCATTCTTCCTTAGTAACTATATACATGTAAGTAAGAAAACGGATCAGATTGGAAGTAAGTAGTTTACCCGAATCTATAGAAGTTCCGCCATTGTCAAAAGCTTTGTCCCAGCTACCGTCGGCATATTGTCGGCTCACCATCCAGTCAGCTGACCGCCGGCAATAATCCAACCAATTAGTTTTACTTCCGGGAAAATGTTTTTCTGCATGGGACCATGCTAAAATCATAGCCTCCAATCCACCTTGCATATTACGTAAGTCATTATGATTACGAAAGAAATTCCAAGGAGATATATCCCACCATATCCGTGGCATCCCATTAGGCGCCGAACTGTTCTCCGCCCAGAAATCAAGTATCTGCTCTCCCTTATCCGTATAGATGGAATTATTGGTTTCCAAACCTTTCCGGTAAAGATAATATGCGCAAGGAATCTGCATCCCCACAAATCCCATAGAATAGGAAATCTCATTCACTTCTCCACTTGGAAGATGTACGGAGAAAGGGAAACCGGGGGCATCATTATCCTTCAGCCAATAATGATCTAAAACCTCCAGACTGTAATTCATTACATCTTCGTTATCCACCTCCAATACTTCAGGATTGTACAGATTGAACGTCGCTTTCCAGTGTTCCTCAAGCGCTTTTGGAAAAGCTGCTTCTTTTTTAAATTGCAATTCCAGCATATAGGCATGCTCTACACCAACCCGTACAGGATGACTCCGACGCGCCCACCGTCTTTCACGACTTCCACCTCCATCTGCATAAGTATGCTCACCTTCAGAACCAGGAAAACAATATACTAATGCAGGACTTTGGCTTGCCAAATAAAAACCCAATGAGCCGAAATGCATATCCGCATTTACCAGATGATCCATTCCCACCTCTTCCTTAAAAGTAACCGGATTGAGATTATAGTCTGCCAAAGCAACAGATACCTCCGAACTTTTATTTCTGAACATGGCCAGAGGTAATCCCATACGTTCCTCACGAGCCAGTATCCAATCATGAGTAAAATCTGCTCCTATGGAGGATTCACTTAAATTAGATTCATCTTTATATATGAGAGAAGGTATGAAATATTCGCATCCGGTAATAGCTTGCTGTACTTCATTCCGCACCATAAAGTAAGAGTTGAACGCATGATCCTTACCGGAAGCTTTCATGACATCTACTACTCTCGACAAGCGTAATCTATCTTCATTCTCCGCCACGGTATATATATCCGTCACTTCAAAATCAGAACCGGAGTCTGTGATTATCCTGGCTTTACAAACCAATCGATCATTTTGTTTTTCTGCTTCCTGATACGCTGCCCTGTACCATTTAGACGACTGTACACCTACTGGGAATACCTCTAAACACACAATCGCTTCATCGACAGGTATATATTTCTGCCCCCATCCTGCTATTGTTACTGTATAACCTGTATTCTCTTTCCAGGCGAGTATAAGTTCCGGATTACCGGAACCTATACTAATATTTTCATTATGAACCGGGCCTGGAGGCTCCTCTGTTAAATCATCATTATCTGAACATCCTGCATTCAGCATCAGGCAAAAAACAACTGCTATAATTTTCATTATTTTATTGTCCATATTCTAAATTGCATAGATAGTAAATGCTGTAAATGATAATGCATTCGTTTCTCCACCCGGGAAATTGACTACATATCCCATACTAACTTCCGTTTCTTGTTCCAAAGTTATATTAAGTGGCATGGAAACACGACTTGCAGGATCTCCACAATCACTCTGGGCTATAATACTCGGACTTTTCCATTCAATTCCTTTACCTTTTGCTACAACAAAGAAAGCACGGTCTTTTCCACCTTCATTTTCAATATCCCACCAATTGAAACCACGGGTAGCTATAAACAGGTATTTTCCTGCAGGCAAAGTGAATGTCTGATAAACAGCTCCCTGTAAGGCAGTAGGATTCCCCCAGTTCTCAGCACACATAAACAAGCGGTCACTCCAGCCGTCATACATTGTATACTGTACGGCTGCGTTAGATGTTAACCAGTCTGAAAGGATGCCACGACGAGAATCCGGGAAATAGGAAACAACATTAAACGGCTGTTTATAATTCTTTAAATATTGATTCGTAATATCATCAAACTCTTCCGGAATTCCAGTAATTTCTTTCGTTTCTGAGAAAAGATAATAATCAGGAATGTTCTCCAACTCAAGTGCCACACGATAAAAAGCATTGTCCCTGTAATTCTCTTTATAGCCGGTACGATATTTTATCGCATCTATAGACACCGTCAGTTCTCCGTCACCGCTAAAATTAGCATCCACTTCCTGTTCGGCAACAACCGGACTTTTACTGTTTACAAAGTGGTTAATACCTAAATAAATACGAGCTTTCACTATACGTGGAGCAGGCTTACTTGTTCCGGAAACTTTCTTCACCTTAAACTTGGCAACAATGTTAATGCCTTCTAATTTTGCATCCAAATCAGATATCTCATAATAAGGTGTGATGTGAAAATCCTGACGTACATCCTTTTTCAGATCATAATAAATAGAATCATATCCTACTGTCCCAGCTGGAAACTCATTTATTTCGAACGGATACTTTACATTCCCTAAAGTTAGTTTATATTCTCCGGAATGTAGCAATTGCTGGTATGAACCATCAGCCAAAGTGTGCATTTTCGTTCCCCAGTCTACCTTACCAAACCCTTCCTGGAAAAAGAGAAATATATCACGCGCATCATTACCATCACATAGAAATGGTTTATCATTATAGAGTAATTGCCCAGAGAAAGTTACGCTCGGCGCATCATAATTATCATACTCACAAGCAGTCAACAATATCGTAGCCAATAATAATATAATAATCTTCTTCATAATCAATTTACTATTAATAGGTTTTAGTGTTTCGGATTCTTCTCAATATACGGATTACCTTCTGTCATCGGATATTCTGCATAATACATATCTTGTCCGAATCGGATAGGTAATCCCTTCTCATTATCATTACCACGATGCTCAATATACACCCTTCGGAAAAGCCACTTTCCATCTTCCGGCTGTCCCGGAGCATACACTTTATAAGGCCACAAGCCAGTCATCCGGGCTGTCGAAGTATTCCAGTCACCCGACCATATCTGATCAGCAATACGCCACCTCTTCAGATCATAAAAACGATGATCCTCAAAAGCCAACTCTATCTTACGCTCATTCTGCAAAAGTGCAAGTGTCAAATCCGAACTTTCAATACGGAAAGTGGTACCTCCGGCACGTTCTCTTACTTCATTCAGACAATCAGAAGACAACTGTAATGTATTGCTGCCTTTATAATTAGCAACACCAAGTTGATTAAGATAATAAGCAGCCTCAGCCGCATTAAGCAGAATTTCTCCATATCGGAAAATGATATACGGTACTGCGCTCTTTCCTGATGCTTCGGAACCAGTAACCGGATCTATATATTTACGCAACAAGAAACCTGTATGGCTGGTATAATAACTATTACGGATAGGACCGTCAATGCTGGTCAGTTGCTGCCCATTATAAAAGTTTTTGTCCGGATCGTATACATTCTCGATTAAATCCAGCATTTTCAAATCATAACCGGAAGCAGTTTTCACAGCCAGCCCTGCCTGTAATTGAATCTCTTTTCCTCTGAAATCCGCACCAGGCAGAATTACGGTTCCCCACAAACGCGGATCACGTCCTTCGAAAATACCCATCGGAGAATCATAAAGAACATAGTTATAAGCGGAAGTTTCATTTCCCATTGATTCGATAATCTCATTACCCACATAAGCATTCAACTGTGATGAACCGGAATTTATAGTTTCAAAACTCTCGACCAAGTTTAATGTCGGGTTCACATGGCCACCAAAATTAGCAGTTGAACGTTGAGAACGAGGAATATTCCACACTGTAAAATTGTTTGGGAAATCAGTACTTCCATCATAATCACGAATGAGAATAAGTTCCGGATTATTCGTCTTGGATACAAACACATTATTAAAGTTCTCACCCAGACTGCTTCCAGTACCTTTTAGCAAAGAATACCGTCCTATTTCCTTTAGTTCCAGATAGGCATCAATACAACTTTGCAGATATTCTGTTGCTTTATTCTTAGAGATTCCGACTGCTCCGCTTGTCAAGGTCAATCCCATTATTTTACTTTTATCCTCATTGTAGGCTAAAGTACCTGCATATAACATTGCACGTGACTTGAGTGCCAATGCAGAAGCCTTAGTGGCACGTGTGAGTAAGCTACTTCCCTGCGGAGCAATATCAAGCGCCTCTTTCACTTCATCCATTTCTGTCGCAACAAACTCATATACGGCTGCCTCTGTATCACGGGGTTTAGCATATTCTATCGGAGTAGTACTATAATCGTACACTTCTGTAATTAAAGGTACACCTCCCAGATTTTTCACCATATTGAAGTAAGTAAATGCTCTTAGAAAACGTGCTTCACCAAGAAAATAAGCACGTTGATTTTCAGGCAAATGTGAGGTTTTCTCTGACAAATTCCTGATATGAATATTGATATCCCTTATCAGATTATAATCATAGTAATTACGGTAGGTACGACCAACATTACTCGAAAATTGCCAATAATAACTATTACTGGTAGCCTCATCCCACCTGCATATATCATAAGATTCATTATCCGAAGCAAAGTTCTGGTCCAACTTGATGCGCTCGTATAAATTTGCAGCAATACTACTGATACTGGCAACAGATGAATATGCTTGATCCTCGGATAATTCTTTGGGATCATTCTGACTCAACCAGTCTTCACACGAGGTAAAGCTCAACAAAGCGACACATGCATATACTAATATTTTTGTTTTCATATTTATGCTCTTCTTTTAAAATTTAACGTTAACACCTAATGTCAATACCTTATGTTGCGGATAGTCCTGACCATTCACTGTTGAAATTTCAGGATCAAAACCATAATCATGCAACGAACTCAGACAGAAAAGATTGGTTCCTTGGAAATATATGCGGCATTGTTCCATACCTACCTTTCTTATCCAGTTTTTGGGTAAAGAATAGCCAACTACAAGATTACGGAGACGCAGGTAATTAACTTCTCTCGTATAGAAACTGTTCCACCAACGCCCCGAATGACTTTCCTGTCCACGCAAGGCCGGGAATTTCCCTGGAATCCAAGGAGACTTCGGATCAAAAATATCTTCATGCCTCCATACGTCAATATTGTTATAGTAATATCCATTCACGCTGCGCGTTACACCCCACTTCAAATCCCAGTCAGCAACAAATGTATTTTTAAAACCACCGGCAAAGTCAGCAGCCACATCAAATCCTTTCCATTCAAAGCCTAAATTAATGCCCATTGAAATCAACGGATTCTTATTGGATGTGCTTGAATCCCAGGGCCAGTCAGCCGATGCATAGGCTTGAGGACGTTCGTCAAAATCATTGATAATTCCATCACCATTGACGTCACGAAGTATTACGTCACCTGGACGAACAGTAGCATTATTTTGACCGTCCTGATCAACCGGATAACTATCAATCTGTTCCTGTGTTTCAAAACGACCGATAACTTCCCACATCCATACACCTCCGGCATTACCCTGATCTGTATTGAGCACTACATTGGACCAGCGATTGGATTGTGCCCAACGATATTTATCCCATGCATTACCGAATATTTCTCCATGACGTTTACCATTTTTCTGTCGGGCAAATGTTATATTAGCCCCAACACTATACTTTAAATCTCCAACTTTATCATTCCATTTCACAAATGCATCGAATCCTACCGTCATATCTGAATTCATATTCTCAGGTAAAGCACTCAAACCTGTCTCCAACGGAAACATAATATCACTCGGTGTACCCGGAATACCATCACGCATACGTTTAAAGAGATCAAACTCTCCTGTAAGCCGATTATCAAAGAAGCCAAAATCAATACCGACATTCATCAATTTAATTTTCATCCATGAAATGGTGGTTACAGGAATTCCCTTAGGTGCCGAGCCTATTACTTTTTTACTTTTCACAGAACTGAACGGGTCATCAGGCATAAGTGACTGACCTTTGTAATAAGTATACCCGGAAAGGTATGCAAAGTCAGGATACAAACCGCCCAGATTATCATCTCCCATCATACCATACGACGCTCTCAACTTCAGATTCGAAAACCAGCTACTTATAGATGAATTCTTAAAAAAGTTCTCTTCCGAAATACGCCATGCCGCACTAACTGAGGGGAAAAAGCCCCATCGGTTGCCTTTCGGGAATTTCCATGAACCATCATAACGGGCCGATAAATCAAGAATATAACGGTTTTCATAATCATAACCTGCACGGAATACCCAGCTGGCTGTAGAAGTTATAGCTTTATTCTCGCTTACCAAGTTGTTATCATTAGTTGATATAAGATCTATAAATTCATTTTCAACTGGATGTTGCTGTACATTCAGCGAATGATAATCCCGTTTGGTAAACTCAAAACCACCTACACCAGTTACATGATGTTTACCAAACATATTGTCATAGTTTAGCAGAAACTGTCCGGAAAACTCTTTGATAGTCGTATCAAATCTTTCCATCCAAGTTTCATTAGCAGCTGATTTATCATAGGCTACAATGTATTCATCCGCAGCCCTGTCATAAGTATACTCTTTCCAACCTTTCTCCAGATTATTCACCTTATTCTGAGAGGTCCAATAGGAGAAAATGCCTTTCCCCGTCAGCCCCTTAATAGGTGTTTTCCACTCCATATCCCAATCAATCTGTACCACGGTAGTATTGTTATCTGATTTACCTGCATTATCAGTAGTTAGTGCAGCCAGGTTAAGACCAGAAGCACCGGGTACATTATTCAAATAGTTGGGGTTATCATTTGCATAAGGACGATAAATGGGCGGAAGATTAAAAACCGCCTGACGGGCATTTGCATAATCATCACTACCCGGAAGAGCTGGATTAGTACGATTCTCCAAACGTCCGTTCAACCGGAAACCCAACTTCAGTTTCTCACTGATATCAATATTGAAATTAGACTGAATATTAGTACGTTGAAAATTATAATCCTTGAAAACCGCATCCTGGTCAATATTACTGATTGATAAATAATAGGTGGTCTTATTTCCACCACCACTCAAGTTTGCATGTATGTATGATTGAGGTGCTGCATTACTAACATAGTTATCTCCCCAATCAAATCCACGATAGTCTTCACCAGTTTCTGGATTATAATATCCCGTACGCCATTTTTCCAATTCAGCTCTAGCCACATCCGGAGAAACTGACAGGGTACCCAGATTAGCCTCCTTCATATAATTAGCATATTGCCATTCATACGCATTCAACATTCTGGGATAAGAAGTCCATGATTGCCAACTGTAATTGAAGTCCAAAGTTACGGCTGCCTTTTGGTTCTTAGAACCATTTTTTGTAGTAACCAGTACGACTCCATTCGCTGCTTTTACTCCATAGATGGCAGCTGCTCCATCTTTCAGTATAGAAATGTTCTCAATATCATTTACATCCAGATTATTAAACTGTGCCTCATCTTTTATAATACCATCTATCACAAAGAGAGGAGTACCCATATTTCTGATCTGAATAGAAGTACCGCTACCCGGCTGTCCCGACTTCTGTCGGGTAGTGATACCGGCTATTTTACCAACCAATGCTCCAGAAACAGTCGAAGAAGTAGTACGGGCGATATCTTCTGTACCAATAGTAGTGACTGCCGCAGCAATACTCCCTTTACGTTTAGTTCCATATCCCACCACAACAATCTCATCCAGAATTTCCTGATCTTCTTTCAATATAACAGAAAGAAATGGTTTATTTCCAGCTATAACTTTTACAGTTTTATAGCCTACGTAAGAAAATTCCAAAACGTCAGTACCAGCAACGTTCAACTGAAACATTCCATCAGAGTCAGTAACAGTACCTGCACTCGTACCGGCAACCCGCACTGACACCCCTATTAAAGGTTCATCATTGTCATCGGTAACTTTCCCTTTTACTGTTTTCTCTTGCTGAGTAATAACAACAGACTTTGTCGTTGCATAGCCTTCTGATATGAAGAAATTTCCTAAGGCTATTGATAAGAGAATAAATTTCAACAAGCGAAGCTTGTTACTAAAGAAATCGTTCATCATCTTATTAGTTTTAAAGATTAATAAAACAGGTTCAATAAAAACATTAACGAGGGTTAACAACATCGTAATGCAAAGATATCCCCCTCATTCAAATACCAGTGAAAATAAGCCGTCATTAAGTATCAATAATCTGTTATTTCAGGCGTTTGAATGATTTCTAGTATTTTTTGAATGATTACTTTTGAGTGTTATATGTATGTTTGCAGCGGTTAACAACACTCCCGTATTATTATAAATCTATTAATTCAACCATTATGAAAAAGTATAATTTATTATTTGCTTCTCTCTTATTCCTATTTCCCAATGAGACGATTGCTCAAGAAAGAGCAATTATAAAAATAGACACAGATCGCGTAATTGACCAGATCAATCCTCATCTATACGGAAACTTTTCGGAACATCTGGGACAAGGTATATATGGAGGTATTTATGACCCGAAATCTATTCAGGCAGATGAAGATGGCTTTCGCAAAGACGTCATCGAACAGACAAAAGAGTTAAAAGTTTCCATCTTACGATGGCCCGGAGGGAATTTCGTTTCAGGTTACCATTGGGAAGATGGTATTGGAGATCGTAGCAAACGCCCTACTCGGATTGACCTGGCTTGGGGAGGTAAAGAAAGTAATATGATAGGAACAGATGAATTCATTCAATTTGCCCGCAAAGCAAAAGTGGAACCTTATTTCTGTGTCAATCTGGGAACCGGTTCATTGGATGAAGCACGAAATTGGGTGGAATACTGCAATGTGGAGAAAGGAACATACTACTCAGACCTTCGCCGTAAAAATGGATTTGAAAAACCGCATAAAGTAACGTATTGGGGGTTAGGCAATGAAGTAGACGGTCCGTGGCAAATGGGACACAAATCACCCGAAGATTATTCTAAAATGGCAATAGAAACAGCAAAATTAATGCGCTGGATTGATAAAGACATCAAGCTCATTGCCAGCGGTTCAAGCAATTACGATGCCGACTGGAATAAATGGAACCGGACAATACTGGACGAAATGTATAACTACATCGATTACATCTCTCTTCATCATTATTCGCACAACACCTCAGATTACTACACATATCTGACAAATACTATTGAAGTAGAGAACTACATCCGTATTGTAGAACAACAGATAAAGGAAGCGAAAATGAAGAATCGTTCTTCCAAAGATGTTTTTATAGCTTTCGACGAATGGAATGCATGGACTCGGACATTCGGAGGTACTGACAATACCCTATCGGAAATATATGATTTACAGGACGCTCTTATTGTAGCGCAATACCTTAATATATTCTTACGTACTTGCGACATTGTCAAGATGGCCAATATGGCGCAATTAGTAAATGTCATTGCTCCGATGCGTGTTGACAATGATAAATTATGGAAGCAAACCACTTATTACCCACTCTATCTTTTTGCCAATAATTGCCGTGGAAAAGCACTGGACATATACATAAAAAGTCCGGCATATTCTACTGATAAATATAAAGAAGTTCCTTATCTGGACGTTTCATCCACTTATGAACCTTCACGGAACGAAGTAGTGATCAATGTCGTTAACCGTAATAAAGACAAAGCTATTACAGCTGATATCCTTTCTCAAACCGGCTCTTTCGATAAAAAAGCGACAGCCAATATTGTATCAGGAGCAAATACAAATATTACAAACTCTGTAAACGAACAGAACGTTGATATAAAGAAAGAAGAAATAAAAACTTCCGGTGAGAAAATAACATATTCATTTGCTCCGCGATCATTCACACAGATTATTGTAAAAGTAAAGTAATCCTCTTTCACAAAATGACATCATTCTTTATAAAATTGTCATAACATACAAAGGCTGAATCAAACTAGGATTTTTGATTCAGCCTCAACTATTTGAATATATACTTTCCTTGCTGTATTACTCCGTAACCAGCGGACGTTTACGCCAGTCATCCTTCACATAGCTGTCGGGATAGACTGTTTTATCTTTTAACTCACCACCTTTCAGGCGTATCCAGGAAGTAAAGGTACGTTCCCCCTCCTTCAACACAATTACACGTGCACCGTTAGATAGATGGTTATATTCCGTATTACCACCCGTGAAACGTCCATAAGCCAGTACGATACCTTTCCACATGACTGAATAGTCATTATCATGGTCATGTCCGACAAAAGTACCCATTACATCACCTGCTTCCTTCATAGCGGCAAACATACCGGTATTAATAGCAGCTGAACAAGCTTTCTCCATACGCGTACCATAAAGGATGGCGTTCTCATCAGAAGCTGCTTCGTTGTATTCGGACAGCGGGATGTGGAAGAATGCCAAAGCAGGCAAAGGCTTTCCGTTATTCTTAGCGGTAAAAGCTGCACTTTGTTGACGATACCAGTTCACCTGATCGAATGTAAGCCAGTCATACCCTTTCACATCCGGTAATTTGGAGTACGAGTGAGAATCCAGGCAATAGAGCACTGAAGCATCTTTCTTACCATCCGAAGATTTTACGGTGAGGACGTAGTCGGGAGACTCAACGCTACCACGGTCGGGCTGGATGTTGTAAGGCATGGAACGGATTATATCGTATAATTCGGCACGCGTTTTGCCTTGTTCGTTATCATGGTTACCGAAAGTCACGACAAAAGGTATCTTACGGGAGGATGCACAATCAAGTACGGCTCGCATGGCTGTATCAGCAGGCGGTGCATAAACTACATCTCCGGTAAAAACAATCAAATCGGGACGTTCGGCATCCAGAACTTCATTGATACGCTTCAAGGCAATGGCTGAAGCTGGATTGTGATACTGAAAATGGATGTCGGTAAACTGGACGATTTTAAACTCTCCGTTCTTGTTAAACTTTAAGGGGGCAACCTGTGCCTGGCAGAACAGAACTGTCAGAAAAGCCAGACAAAGGGTTAAAGAAATTCTCTTCATGTTGTTAGTAATTAGTTTTTAGGTAGTTTATTAGGTTGAAATCAGTATTATTCTTTGGTTATCAAAACTGTTGCATAAGCTGAGATACCTTCTTCGCGACCGGTAAAACCAAGCCTTTCCGTAGTAGTGGCTTTGATGGAGATGTCGTCTTCATCTATTCCCATTACTTTGGCAAGCGTCTGCTGCATAGCGGGAATATGGGATTTCAGTTTGGGGCGTTCCGCACAGATGGTTGCATCAATGTTGCCCACGGAATAGCCTTTGGTTGCAATCAGTTCTACGGTTTTCTTCAGTAATATTTTGCTGTCTATGTCCTTGAACTCTCCTGCGGTATCGGGAAAATGATAACCGATATCACGCATATTGGCGGCTCCCAGCAAGGCATCGCAAATGGTATGAATCAGCACGTCGGCATCCGAATGTCCGAGTAATCCTTTCTCATGCTCCAGGCGGATACCGCCTAACCAGAGTTCACGTCCTGCCACCAACTGGTGTACATCGAAGCCAAAGCCTACACGTATTTTCATATCGTTCTTCTTTTATTTTATTGGATGAATGCACGAAAGTACGGAAAAAAAAGCAAGTGGGGAATAAAGACAGAACGCAAATTACACAAATTACGCAATTTTTCGTCTTATATAAGGCAACCGATAGGGGCCTGAAAGAAATTGCGTAACCTGTGTAATTTGCGTTCTATTCCGTATTCCTTATGATTTACGGTCTATCCGGCAGTTGGGACAGCAGGTCTTTGTAGAATGCCCTGACGTCCTTCCAGTGATAGAAAGGAGCGATGTCGGTCTTCACCGGGATACTCACTTCTTTCTCGTTCAGCATGAACTTCACGATGATATCGTCTGCACTGCCTTTCTTACGGAAGAAAACAATCTGCACATTGGCAGCCATAGGCACCATTTTGAAGTTACACCATGCCTGATAGAATTTGGCCGGATCGGACTCTTCATTATAACAGTTCTCCAGTCTCAGCAAGCCTACCAGAGGAATAACATTACCGTCGTGTCCGAAGCGGAAAGTGGCCGAGTTTGTACCGGAGGCAATCGCCGCGTCTGCCGAGTCCATGATATTCTCAACCAGAGATTTAGCGTTTGCCAGCATCAGTCCGTTCGTCATGGGCGAAGGGCCGTCGCATACATAGTTCTTATAGTTATGTATCTGCCAGATATCAAACAATTCCTGCTTCTCAAAGATATCATAAAAACAAACCTCCGGTTCCACGTTCTGCATATCAGAAGCAACCCAATACAGACCGCGCATCAGTTCTTCAGGATTCACATTCTTACGAATATACTCTTTGCTATTGAACAGTGTATTCATCAGACGTTCCGGACGGACATGTTCTTCTTCGAACTTACGGAATTCCTCATACCAAGGCCCTTTGCGTGAAGTAAACTTCATAGCTTCCTGTGTATGGAAATTTAGGTAATCCATATATTTATTGCTGGATTCGCGCTCAATCCGCATCTTCGGGTTGAATTCCTTCAGACGTTCGCAGAATGCATCCATGCTGAGCACGCAACGGATAACTACGGTAGAGCGGGCAGACATTTGCGGTTCGCCTTTAAATACTTCAGGGAATGCCTGATACATACGTTCGGCAATGCCTCGTTGTTGCTTCACTCCTACCGGACTGAGGTCGCCGCCGTGTCCTTTGGCATCTGCCCAGACAATGTCCAGACGTTTACGGACATCTTCGCCCAAATCGGTTAATGCTCCGGCTGCATGGGCTTTCTCAAAGACTTCCATCACGCGGACGTAGTCTTCATCCGCAATTAGCCAGCGGGAACCATGACGGCCATAGTGACTGATATAGAATGGTTCATAACCTTTCGGAGCCTTGGTCTGGACGCCCGAAGGACCGGGGTAAGCGTAATATACACCACCTGTCGTTGCAATATCATTGAAGATTTCTTCGCGTGTAGCTTGTGCATATAAGCCTTGCACAGCAAAAGCGGCTAACAGGACGATTGAAAAAAGAGTTCGTTTCATTCTCATAAACAAGTTGTTATTTTTAATGTATTTATTATTGTATTAGTAAAAACGAAAAAGAAAAGAACAAAAGTGATTAGTGTTTGGTGATAAGTGATTAGCGGCATTCGGTATATTATTTTTTAGACGCAGATGACACGGATAACGTGGATTTAAAAGGCTGCGCTATAAACGTGGATAAAAAAAATCCGCGTCATCCGTGTCATCCGCGTCTAAAAGATTATTTATCATTTAGCTCATAACCCTATTGTAATGAATCAACCTTCATCCTTATTTCTGATAATCCGGATTCTGTGTCAGATACGGGTTCGTGGTAAACTCATCCTGCGGAATGGGATACAATTTGTACTTATCGTTCACATCTTTACCCACATACGTACCAACTTCACCGTCGCTGCTACCTTTCCAGTCCCAGTTATATCCTTTTGTGAATTTGCCAAAGCGGATCAGGTCTGTGCGACGCACCAACTCCATATTCATCTCACGGGCTCTTTCATCCAGAATGAAGTCCAGATTCAACTGGCCGTCGGTAATACGACCGGATACCCCGTCACCATAGTTGCCGGACATATAAGCACGGTCTCTGATTTCATTCACATAACCCAGCGCCTCAGCACGCGTGCCTTCCGCAGCCCCGCGAAGAATAGCCTCAGCAGCCATCAGGTAAGCATCTGCCGTACGGAACATCGGGAGGTCTACAGACGAATACTTAGTACCGCCATCTACCAATTCCTTACGGTCCTTGGTTACATTTCTCCATTTGATGCACGCATAACCATTCTCAAAAGTCTTCTGGAAAGCCTTACCTTCTACCCAGGTTTCCTTTGTATGACCGATAGTAAAGAACTGTGCACGCTTATCTTTCTTATTATCTCCCCAGGGATCATTTTCATAGAAGGTTTGGTCAGCCTCATCAAACTTATCTACAAGCGCCACCTTCACACGGGCATTACCCCAACCACGGCTACCTACTCCGGTTTTTACATAGCTATCCATCGGACCATTCATCAATGCTTTAATCAGAAAGTTGGTTCCGGCACTGCTCTGTGCATAGTCAGCATCCTGCACCAAAGGCCAGATGATTTCGGAGCAAGTATTGTTATCTGCCAAGAAGATGTGACGGTAATCAGAAGCCAACGGATAATTACCTTCCGTAATCACTTTCTTGGCATATTTATAAGCATTGGTATATTCATTCTTGCCTACCCATGTTTCGGCATTTAGATAAACACGTGCCAGGAGAAACCAAGCCGATACACGATCCACACGGCCATATTCATTCCGCTTCGGTTCTTTCAGCAAGGTTGTCAGTTCTTCCGTTTCGGAAATCACATAGTCGTAGATTTCCTGGCGGGTCTTCTGATGAGGAATCGTACCTACATCCATCGTTTCATCAATGAAAGGACCTGAACCGTACAAGTCGCAAATCATGCTGTAGCAATAAGCACGGATGAAGCGTGCTTCAGCACGATAATAAGGCATTTCAGCCTGCAAAGCATCGTATACGCCACGGTCTTTCAATTTCCCTTCCGTGCTTTCGCGCAAGAACTCATTACAGTAGTTAATGGCCATATACAGACGATAATATGAATAGCAAATAATCTTTGTCGAAGGGTCCCAGTTCATATACAACAGTGACAAACTTCCATGACTGCCACCGGAATGGAAAACGATCTCATCCGTACAAGCCTCTTGCAAATAGAACAGAGCACGTGTATAGCCACTATAACCTTCATCAATACCCGGCACGTCGCCGTTTCCGCCATCACCACCCTTTTGTCCGGTCTGGATAAGGCTGGCGTAACACTTTGCCAATACTCCGATGTATCCCTCAGGCGTAGAATAAACCTTCTCGCCCACCAATTCATTGTCGTCCAAAGGCAATGTATCCAAATCTCCCAGACAAGAAGAAAGAAGGAAGAGAGATACCAGACATATACTTGCTAACTTGAAATATTTCGTTTTCATTGTTTTCTGATTTTTCATGAATTAAAAATTAAGATTTACTCCCAGCATGAACATACGCGGGCGCTGATAGATGTTCTTATCGATGCCGCTATAAATTTCCGGGTCAAGACCGCTATAGCCTGTCAGTGTACATACATTCTGCACGGTGAAAGAGAGACGAAGAGAGGTCTTTTCGTTCCACAACTTATCGAAGGTATGTCCTAACGTAATGTTGTCGATACGGAAGAAGTCGCCTTTCTCCAGGAAGTAATCGGTATAGATGCGATCCTGCGTAAATCCGGTTTCAAGGGTAGAACGCAGAATATTGCTGGAAACGCCGGTTCCGCCATAAAGTCCGTCCAAAGAATCGGAGGCTTTCACATAGTTATAAACATAAGCACCGAAGCTTCCATGTCCGTTGATACCCAAATCCCAGTTCTTGTATGTCAGACGGGTAGAAAGACCGCAGTAGTAAGGAGCTTTGGAGCTTTTGCCGGTCACGTACTTGTTGGCATCTTCTTCGCTGCTGGTGACGGAACCATCTTTTGCGATATATTTGCCATCCAGCGGCTTACCATTATCGTCATAAGCCTGTTGCAACAGGTAGAAAGTATTCGGAGTTTCGCCTACCATGTGGACTTGCAGATATTTACCCGTACCGCCGGCATTACCTGTCTTCACATAGTTGTCTTCACGGTCAATGGTGTTCAGCTTTGTAATTTCAGAAGTATTCCAGGTAAAATTACCGCTGACAGTCCATTCCCAATCCTTATTCTTCACGGGAATCACGTTGATACCGATTTCCAGACCTTTACTCTTCATATTACCGATATTGGTCTCAATCATATTGGTAAAGTTGCTTCCGGCAGGAACGAATATCTTATTCAGCAGGTCTTTGGTAGTACGCCAGTAGTAATCAATCGTACCGGAGATGCGGTTGTTCAGGAAACCATAGTCGATACCGATATTATAAGTTTCGGTAGTCTCCCACTTGATGTTGGCATCGTAGCCATTGGGACGGTAAGTAGTGTACCATTGATCACCGAAGTAATAGCGGGATTCGTCATAAGATGCCGTATAAGTCGGCAGGTGCTGATAGTATGAACCGATGGATTGCTGACCGGTCTGGCCGTAGCTCAAACGGAGTTTCAAATCGGACAAGGCTTTGAAGTTAGAGAGGAAAGCCTCTTCGTTCACACGCCAGGCTGCCGCAACTGAAGGGAAATACCCCCAACGGTTATCGGGAGAAAAACGTGAAGAAGCATCTGCACGCAGAGTAGCCGTCAACATGTAGCGTTGTTTCCAGGAGTAGTTTACACGTCCATAGAAAGAAAGTAGGTAAAGTTCAGCTTCGGCATGCTGGGGGGTAGCCAGTTCTTTGCCTTCGGTGTCGGTGGTTACACTATTATTCTTATACCAGAAACGTTGCCAGCCATAACCACCCATGACATTGATGTGATGATCTTTCAGTTCCTTATCGTAATTGGCATAGAAATCGAGCAAGGTGTTGCGCTTGGTCTGATGGTATTTATAGCGTTTGCCCGTACCGTCATTCTGATTACCAGTGTACATGGAGGGAGCAAGATCGGGCACATTTTCACGATTGTCATTCTTCTGGATGTCATAGCCCATATTCAGATTGAAGCGCAGGTCTTCCAATCCGTGCACCTTGTAGTCGAGGGCAATGTTACCGATAGAACGTTTTGTTTTTTCGAGTTTGTCAGCCAGTTCCAGATCGGCAACCGGATTCGCAGCGGCCAGCGTGATGGGTTTACCGCCATTCATCCATGTATAATATCCCAGACCTACATTACCTTCATAGTCTTCGTAAACAGGACGGGTAGGATCAAAAGAGATGGCACTGCCAATCACGCCTGTTGAAACCGGTTGATTATTCTCAATACTTCCCTTGACGTTGATATCTACAGAAAGATGTTTATCAAAGAACTTCGGAGACAGACCTACACTGGCGTTGATACGCTCGTAGTTATTATTCTTCAATGTACCATTCTGGTTAGTATATCCTACGGATACACGGTAAGGCATATTCTTCAAAGCTCCGGTCATGGACAAGTTATGATCCGTACCCAGTGCCACGCGATAGATTTCTTTCTGCCAGTCTACATCTGCATTGCCCAGCTTGAAAGTCTCCGGAGCATTGGCATGCTCGGCAAAAGCCTGACGGAATTCTTCAGTAGAAAGTACATCCATATACTGATATACATTGCTTACTGTCATGTTTCCGTTATAGTTGAAGGAAGGACGGGAGGTACCGTCGGCACTTCCCTTCTTGGTAGTGATAATGATGACACCATTGGAAGCACGCGAACCGTAAATAGCTGTGGCAGAAGCATCCTTCAATACTGTAAAGGAAGCAATGTCGTTCGGATTGATGGCACTGATAGAAGTATTGCTTACGGGTACTCCATCGATAACAATCAGCGGATCATTATCTGCCGACAAAGAGGCTCCCATACGGATACGGATGGTACCGCCGCTACCCGGTGCACCATTGCCCGGCACGATATTCACACCGGCAACTTTACCCACCAGAGCATCTTCAGCAGTCAATTGCTTACCTTTGTTCAGCTCATCCGGTTTCACGGTCAGCAAAGATCCGGTCACGTCGCCTTTCTTCACCTGTCCGTAGCCGATGACTACTACTTCGTCCAGCAACTCGCTGTCTTCCTGCATGGTAACGACAATGAGAGGTTTGTTTGTCACGGTGATTTCCTGTCCTTTATAACCGATACAGGTGACGGTAAGTACATTTCCGGTAGCCGCCTTCAGTGTAAAATTGCCGTCCACATCGGAAATAGTACCTATAGAAGTACCTTTAATAAGAATGTTAGCTCCGATAACCGATTCACCGGTAGCATCCTTCACATGCCCTTTCACCACGATGTCTTGTGCTGAAAGCGACAGGGATAGTAGTAATCCCAACAAAGGGAGAAGTCCCTTGACAAGTCTAAAAATGTTTTTCATAAGGTTATTATTATAATTAATAAAAAAATAATTTTCTCTTACCTCTGTACCTGTAGGGGCGAATCTCTAGTCGCCCGCACACGGCACAGACTTTTTTCTATAATCCTCGTGTAACCTGTTTACCCGATAAAAACCAATACCCAAAGAAAATCTATTGTTAACTTTAATTTCTACGGCAAAGGTAGAGCATAACTTTCCGGGTAAGAGAGCTGAGTAGATACGTAAAGTAGATATAAGTAGACGCTTTAAAATGATAAGTAATTGAAATACAATACAAAGCCACTTCCCTACATGAGTCAGGAAAGTAGATTTAAGTAGACATTTGAGGAAAAAAGAAAGAGGTTTTATTAGCCTATTTGCTGCACAGCTTCCATAAATTCATCCTTGGAAAGCAAAGATTTGTTCCGCACTTTCAGACGATAGTTGTACACCGTCTGGGCAGAATAATGAAGGAAGTTCGCAATCTTCCCACTATCTGTAATACCCAATCTGATCAGAGCAAAGACGCGCAACTCGGGGGTCAGCAGTTCACCTTCCTTCGGACAGATGCGTTCATCTTCCTGAAGTAAAGTATTGAACTGTTCTATGAACTTAGGATAGAGTTTCAGGAACACACTATCGAACGTGTAGAAGAATTCTTTCAACTCATTGGCAACAAAAGAAGAGGAATTGACAGTCTTATACAAATCATCCAATTGCCCGGTTTTGATTTTACGGGCAAGCATTTTCCGTTGTTCTTCCTGCTTGTTGATATATAGAGAGCACATATTGAATACATAGCCGATATATTCTTCCTTCACCTGATTGGATTCCTGCAACTTATCATTCAGTGTATGCAGATCAGAATTGATATGTTTAAGTTCCTCATTCATAGTGTTCACCGCTTTCCGGGCTACATTCAGCCGCTTCATCTGATAGAAAATGAACATCAGAGCAATCAGCAATATGATCAGCAAGACAGATGTCAGAATGACCAGGGCAACCATTTGTGTTTTCTCCTCCTTCAACTTGTTTTCGTACGTCCGGCTGATAACGGGAAGCAGTTCCGAAATCTCCTGCGTACGATAGCGTGCATTGCAGAAGGTGGCATCTTGCATAGAACATTCTATATAAGTATAAGCACGTTTTATATCTCCTTCCTGAAACAGAAGGTTCGCTAACTTCCACAAGGAGATGTATTCCTTCGTTGCCGCCTGAATATCGGCAATAGCCGAAATAGCCAGATATTTCTTCTGCAATTCGGTATTGCCCATAAAGGCATAAGCATTGGCGAGGCCGATAGAAGGAATGGCAACACTGTACCCCTTCTCTTCATGTGTCTTGTAGCAACTTTTCAGTATCTCTATGGCCTCATCATACTTTTCTTCATACAGCAATTTCTCACTCATCATCAACAGATAACCCTGTGAACCGGGACGGCGCATACTGATAATAGAATCTTTATATTGGTATGCCAACCCCCGGTAATGTTCTTTCATCTGATCAGAGAAAGCATAATCCGCCATCAGCGTATAAACCTGGTGATACTGATAATAATAATAGGAAACGCCGGAAGCGTCCAGATCAGCGGACTTGATTCCATCCAGTATTTCCAGCCCTTCCTTATACATGGCCACTCCTATCATTACTTCGGCTATATTCAGTTCAGCCGAACGAACGTAAAGGGGATTCTTCATGCGCTTGGCAAGTTCTACGCGCTGATTGGCCACCCATAGAGCCGAGTCCATACGGTAAGAGCGATATTTGCCGAATAATTCGCGGTAAAGATCATAACGCTCCTGATCGGAATGAGACAGCCGGAGTTTTCGTTGCAAGGCATCTATTTGTTCCTGGCGTTTCAGGGTATATTGAGGACGGTTTCTGATAGACATATCAAGTTCACGAAGCAAAGAATCAATTTCACTGGGATGGATATGCAGGGATAGGGATGCTAACAAGACTGCCAAAAACACCTTTAGTTTCCTCATACGGATTTCTTTCTCGGTTTAACAATAGATCTTCACGGACAAAAATACGGAATAAATATCTGAAATGGAAAGTTTCATGAGGCTTTTGGCAGGAATTCACCGGAAACGTTGACGTACGGTTCATTCATAATGAAAGAAGAACAGATTTTACAGAAAAGATAGAATCAATGTAATCACCATTATTGTATTATTTCCACATCTAATTATTTATCTTTTTGTGCCTCCCATATTTTCTTCAATGGCATTATCAATCGTTCTATTAATCGAACATCATCCGTCACAATATCAGCATTCCCTTTCATCTCTCGAGTAATCGGAAGTTCCTTACCATAGTTTGTTTGTAATCCATTTGGCAAAGCAATATCCACTACATACATTCCATCTGCTGTGGGAACTGGTGAAATACTTCTCACTTCTCCGCGCAAATAACCAAACTCCATATCCGGATAATTAGTTAACCGAATATTAGCACGTTGCCCCACCTTAACTTTTCCCGACCCTCGCAAAGGTAATAATGCTTGTCCCAATGGCACTGACTTTCTGTTGGGAGCAACAACAAAAACACTTGCCCCCGATTCCACATTTTGATTTGGACTCCATACGCTCAGAAAGGTAACTTTTCCGTTAATCGGACTCTTCAGAAGATAGCGCTGCTCCCAAGACATAAGTTGTGCCATTAACTGTTCTGTAGCATTCTTTAAATTCACAGTTTGTGTCTGTAACTCTTCCATTACTTGTTTATCTAAATCTAACAACACTTCTTTTGATTGTGCCAACTGAATTGCTGTCTGTGTCAGAGCCATTCGTGCGTTCTCTTTTGCCTGAAGACTTTGAAGATAGCGGCTGCTCGACTGCTCATACTCAGTAATAATCATTGCATTGCGATTATATAAAATAGAATCTCTCGCATAAGAAGAATGTGCTAATACTAAATCTTTCTCTACTAAATAATTTTGTTGTCGTACCTGATGATAATAGTTTGTTTGCTGAGCAATCAACTCTTCCTGTGCTATCCTTTTTTTCGTATAATATCCTAGTTCTTGGACACGAATGCGTTCTGAGAGAACACTTACAAAAGAAGCATAAACAGTTTGTATTTCACCCAACCCTTGATAGGAAAACACATTTCCCTCCAATCCAAAAAGTTCTTTACCTTTCTCTAAAGAACAGTTAAACTTCCTCCAAGTCAATAGTTTATCTTGCAAAACAAAAATATCGTCTTCATTAGCAGCGTTCTCTATAACAGCTAGAACGGAATTTCTTTCTACAACCTGCCCATTCTTTATATATAGCTTCACCAATCTACCTGAAGCTCGTGCTAATACATAAACTGGGGGTTCTAAAGTACTAATAGTCACTTCAGCAGTGATGACCTCAGGATATTTAAACAAGCAACTACCTACAAATAAGATCATTACAATACAAAAAAGTACTGTAATACCACAACGAAGAATCAAGGTAGGAATCTTATTCATTACGTCTTGTACTTCTTCACTGCGAAGTTCAATCTCTTTATATTGTTCGTTTTCTTTCACGTTAGTTACCAAGTTCCAATTGATTCTTCACTAATTGATAATATAACCTTCTTTTAGATATCAATTCCTCATGTGTACCTTCTTCTACTATCATTCCTCTATCCAGTACTACAATTTTATCTGCATCCCTTACCGTACTTAGCCTATGAGCTACCACCACAACCGTCTTTCCACGGTAAAAAGAATGTAAATGTTTCATTATTTCTTGTTCATTGTTAGTATCTAAAGCATTCGTTGCTTCATCAAAGAATAAGTACTCAGGATTCTTATACACGGCACGGGCTATTAATAGCCTTTGGCGTTGTCCTTGGCTAATTCCATTTCCCTCCATTCCTATTTTCGTATTATAGCCTAGTGGAAGAGAATCAATAAATTCACGAATATTAGCCATCGTCACTGCATGCTGCAATTTCTCAATATCCACTTGCTCATCACCCACCGCAATATTATTAGCTATCGTATCTGAGAAAATAAATCCATCTTGCATCACCGAACCGGTACGTGCACGCCACAAATGTGGATTAATCATCCCTAAAGGCGTTCCTCCTATTTTAATGCTTCCTTTATTAGGCATATAAAATCCGAGCAATAATTTTATTAATGTCGTCTTACCGCTACCACTAGCGCCTACAATAGCTGTTACTCGATGCTCAGGAATAGCAAGATTCACTTTGTTCAGTACACAATCTCGGTCAGCCCCATCATAACTGAACGAGAGATTTTCAATTTCAATATTTTGTCTATCAGGCAATGTTGTCAATTTTGATCCAATATCTTGTTCTTCATCTGCTTGGCTATGCACCTCATTCAAACGTTCTAAACTTATTTTAGCATCTTGGAAACTTTGAGCAAAGCCGATAAACGCACCAATTGGACCACTCAATTGACCTATAATATAAGTAAGCGACATCATCATACCCAATGTCATCTCTCCTTCAACTACCGACTTTGCAGCAATGAATGAAATCACTATATTAGTGGTTTGATTAAAAAAAATAGAACCTACCTGCTGAACCTGCCCTACAGCCAATCCTTTGATACTAATCTTAAAAAGTTTTACTTGGATTCGCTCCCACTGCCACCGTTTTTGCTTCTCGCAGTTATTTAATTTAATTTCTTGCATAGCAGTAATCAACTGAATGAGATTGCTCTGTTCTCCTGCCGCTTGTGCAAAACGACGAATATCCAGTTCACGACGATACTTCATAAAAAGAAGAATCCAACATACATAAAGTGTATTTCCTACTAAAAAAATACCTAAAATAAGAAAATTATAATACGCAAGAATAAAAGCAAAAATAAAGAAATTAACAAATGAAAAAAGAGTCCCAATTGATGATCCCATCAAGAATGATTTTATACGGCTATGGTCACCAATACGTTGCATTATGTCTCCAATCATCTTTGTATCAAAAAAATGTAGTGGCAATTTCATTAATTTTGCTAGAAAATCAGAAATCAAAGCAATATTTATACGCGTATTCATATGAAGCAATATCCAGCTACGAATGAAATCAACTGATAGTTGCGATGCTGATATTATTACTTGTGCAACTAAAATCAACGTTATAAAATTTAAATTACCATCCCGTATACCAATATCCACAAGCGATTGGGTCAAAAACGGAAAAACAAGTTGTAATCCACTCACTGTTATCATTGCTAATATCAATTGAATCAACTGTTTCCTATAGGGAGTCAAATATTTTACAAAGAACAATAGTCCCCGCATGCCTTCTTGTTTTTCATCTTTTTGATTGTAGAATTCTGGCCCCGGTTCTAAAACTAAAGCTGTACCTTTGTCTTCACTGTTTTCCTTTGTAGCCAACCAACACTTTTTAAATTCCTGCTCCGAATAAGTAATCAATTGACTTGCCGGATCTGCAATATAAATTTTATACCCTCTTGTTAATTTCTTAATATTATAACATACCACAAAATGATTTTGATTCCAATGTAAAATACAAGGTAAAGGAACATCCTCAACCAATTGACTAAAAGATATACGCACTCCAGATGTGCGAAACCCAATAGCCTCTGCAGCATCACTAATACCCAACATAGATACGCCTCTTCTAGTAATAAACGAATAGGATCGAAGTGTCTGTAGAGTAAAACTCTTTCCGTAATATTTAGCGATCATACGTAAAGAGGTTGGACCACAATCCATAGCATCTGGCTGCAGATAGTGGGGAAAAGAGTTATTCCTTAGCATTATTTAAATATTTCATACGGGCTATTTTACTAGTATAGAGCCTATTCATAAAATTATATATAACAAGTTCATATAACCTGTTCTTAGACCGAAATAACCGAATCAACATCATATGAATATAGCTGCTTAACAGCATCCCTATCTCTTTCAATTTATCTGCCTCCACAAGTTGTGTCACAACTATTTTAAGAGCTTTTGACCGCAGTGTCAATATATAGTACAAAGTTTCATATCCCCTATCTGCTTTTTTACCGTCAAGCACCTCCTCCAAGTCGCAAGAGTACTCCCGATATATTTGATTAAGTTGTTTGGCATTAAACTCATTAAATCCAAATTCCATTTTATAAGACCTATCCATTGATTCAAGTAATTCCTTTTTCTGTTGCAAATCACAGTTAAAGTCTATAAGTAAAGCATCAACCATCTTCACAGCTATCAGACACCTAGCAGTTTGAGACATTCCTTCCAGTATATTTAACAACTTCAAAGTATAATTACTATCTATGCAAAACATAGTTTCCGTCAATTCCATCAAATGACTTTTATACCTTTCCAATTCCCTATTATAAGTATCCAGTTGGATTCTCCACACTCTATTATCGTCTACCAACTTATTGAAATATTTATAAAACATTTGAATAATTTCCCCTATAAACATAGACTCTTTTACCAAAATTCTTATACGTAAATGAAAATCCGGATCCGAATATCGAATAAAAAACCATTTTTCAATATACTTCTTCTTATTCAGGCTTGAAATATATTTGTCCAATTCATTTATTAGAATTTTATCTGCGGTATTACTACCAGTATATACTTTTATATATAACCATTCACTACCTGGTATAAATGTTCTTTGAACTACTTTATTCATTTTAAATCTCTATAAAATGCAACAATACATTCATTTAAGTACTCTCCATCCGGCCCTTTTACAAGTAACTCATCTTGAGTAAATATAAATTCTAGTAATTGAAATCCTATACGATTCCTAACCGTAGATAAAAAAGCACGAACACTAAGTATATTATGAAAATCGATAAATAACTCATTGTCGCCTTCAGACAATAAAGCATATAAAGGAATACCTCTTCTTGTACGCCACAATGTAACATTATCAATTAAATCAGAATCAGGCAACCGAAAGAAAGCAATAATTTCATCTTGTCGTATCGTCCATGCAGCCAAAGACAGAATAGAATTACCATATCTTACTCTAGGTCTATATGCTATACGATCACCCAGTTCTCCCCAGTCAAATCTGAAAGTGGTTCGTTTCCCCTGATATTGCATGTCGCACAAAAAACGATATATAGGCAATGTATCATTATAATAATTATGAGCACTAGTTAATCGAGGAATTATCTTCCGATTCATTTTTTTAGAGCGAAGCACCAGCCTCCCTCCTCTACATGAAAGCATTAGATCATCAATACAGATCCTATTTGTTTCAGGCAAGTTTGAACTGGTAAGATAAACAATTTCATATTCCCGAAGATGAGGCCGAGATAGTATATTACCAACTCTTGAGCTAGGTAGATGTACTATCTCTGCCAATATACCCTCTTTTTCCAATTCACTCTCTTTTTTAGAAATGTCCTTTACAAGTTCCTCTATTTTAGGATCTAAGTGAGCAAAACGTGATATTAGATTAGCTGCAGAACTTCCACCTATACTCTTTATATTTAATAACGGCTTGCCATTCTCTAAACTCACTACTTGAAATACCGAATATAAAGTCTCTGGGAAACCGTTCCAATTTTCAGGAACGAGATTAAATTCTTCTTCATGAAATACAATTTCATTTCCTCCTTCCTTTTCTGCTTTCAGTAATTTTTCTAACAACAAGGTTTGTACACTCGTAGTAGACTTAGTAACCCGCTGTCTTTGTGGAAGTATCAGATTGTCAATAATGGGTGAGATATCTCCTATGCCATGCCCTAACGGATAACCTATTCCTAGTTCCGAATCCAGTGCTATTGCCAAAGGAATCTCACGTTCCTCGTAGCGTTCATGAAAAGCATTTCTAAAACTGTCCAATGGTGATGATTCCACGCTATCCATTTTACTAAAAAATGAAAGTAATGATTGAAGCTCTATGATTACTGTCTCTCCTAATGTGGCAATTATACTTTTTCTTGTTGCATCGATCTGAAAAAGAAATTTTTCAGTATATGGGATTGGCATATTACTAACAACATCTACTACTTGCTGGTAGTATTTCAAAGAATGAGAATCTCCCATATCTATCTTCTTCAACAAAAGATTGATATGACACAATGAATCAATCAACTGACGAGTATCATCCGCCAAATTCATTTGGGATAAGACAGTGATCATTTTATCCCAATAAACTCCACCTGTAATTACTACATCCAGTTCGCTAATAAGCAATTGCGACTGGATAAGATTTTCAATAAAGCACTGAGCATCTCCCTCTTCTATTCTCTGCTCATTTAAGTAATCCAGCATTTCTTTTATCAACATACCAGATGCAGTCTTCTTTAGTATAGCATCTAAATATTTAGACCCTTCTACAGATGAAATAGTATGCATCCGCCTATTATTAGAATATTTATATTCGACATAGCGTCTATATCCGCCTAACTTGTAAAGTGTATTATTAGGATAATATCGTAGCTTCTCTTTTACATCTGGCAGTTTCGACAAACTCTGTACCAATGTACATAAGTAGTACATATCAAGTCGCGTACACCTACTAATATCACTATTTACATACAATTGAGTAGCAGTTCCAATTTGCCCAACAGAACAAGTAGCAAACAAGCCAAAAGGAGTACAACGAGTAGACATGCGACTCAAATACTTTATAAAAGACACTTTTATCTTATGTATCTTATCCATCTCCTTTACTCCACTACATGACATTCTCTGCAATTCATTAAATAAATTAGGAGACCCCACATAGATTGCTTCTGCAATTCGATCATTCGCAAACCATTCCAATAGTTCTTTCTTTTCATCAAGGACCTCCTTTAACTGATTCAAAGGGAAAGCCGGTAAGCGATAAACAAACTTATCAAAAGGTTGATACTTAAAAAGCTTTTTCATACAATACAACAATTATATTTCATATTAAGGAATATATAGCAAATAAACACATTAATATGGCATATTTTACAATAGCTGAATAGTAAAAACTTGAAAAGAGGTATCTACCTATAAAACTATGTTATATATTACTGCTATGCCAAAATCGAGAATATAAGTTTTACAAAAAGACAGAATATTTACAACATGATCACATTATAATCCATTTTCATCCCATTATCAACTCACATATATCAATCTTCGTATCTATACACCACTTTTCCTATTCGTTCAGCTAAAAAAGACTTCCGAAAAAAATCAACCAATTGTTCTCCTGTATATACAGAGTCTATATTAATATTAAACTTACCGTTTAAATAATCAGAAAGAGCATTCTCCAAATCATCTCTACATCCTAAACAGTTACCAATAAGTGACATATTATATGTAACACAAGTACCATATACAGATAAAAGAAAATTCTGAGGCACTATTTCCACTTCCTTAAAAGAAGAATGTTGATGATAAAAGCCACAAAAAAGATATCTAGAATTGAAATTTATATGATTCAATAAACTTGCAAAATATAAATCTATAAAAGGATCAAAAACCACATCAAATTTTTCATCACTACAAATACTGTCTTTCAAATGAACTTTTTGTGAAAAAGGAGGAAGAAAAATATTCTTTAACCCCCAACCCTTTATATGTTCTTTTAATGATGGAGCTTTAGAAGACATACCAAATACGTTTATATTCACATCACAAAACTTCAGCCTTTCAACTATAGCCAATGAAGTATTCGAAGTCAATGCCGTGATCAAAACATTATCATTTTCTTTCAGATTTGCCTTTCTCACCATACTATATGCTGTCTGAGCAGACAGAGAAAACGCAGCTGCTATCTCATCAGGCATACTAGTGGGAACTTTTATTAATTGATGCTCCGAAAAAAGAATAAATCTCTGCGAAGCAAAATTAGTAATGACTCCACCAAAATTTCCATCCACCTTAAAAGGATAACTAACATCTGACATTACACGATCTCCGATACAAAAAGAGTTCACTTCAGACCCTACTTTTACTATTTGTCCAACAAATTCAGATCCAATAGGAGAATAAAAATATTTCTGATTACCACTTAACTTTTGACACTGTTCTGCAAATCGATGTATTAACGCACGATCGCGATAATTACATGAGAAAGCTTTTACTTTAACCACAACAGAATGAGAGTTGAATAAAGAAGTAAAATCAGGTTCAGGTGCCTCAAATAAAGTAACAGTGAGCTTATGTTCATCAATAGTAAATTCATCAAAAAAATTATCAGATGCAATATTTTGCATACAAGAATTACATATCGCAAATGTTTTCATATCAAAATAATTATCTAATAGGTTCAACAATATAGCCAAGTTTTCTTAACTTGGCAATTAAGCCATCGCTACCAATGAGATGCATCACTCCGACTGCAATTAATGAAGACTCCTTATTTATCATTGGAAGCAGCCTCTTAAGCCATTTATCATTGCGAATCACCCCTATCGTTTCAATATAGCATTGCTGATATTCTTTTATGCGCGCTATTTCGTCTTTTTTTATAGAGCTAAAAGCAAATAAATTTACACTCTCTTTTTTATTTACAGAGTCGATTGCCTGTAAAGCACTCGCACTCTGCTCTTTATAAAACTTCATCGTTAAATTAATAGAAGAAGTAATACTATCAGGATATTGAAGTATTCTCTTTAAAATAGCTGCTTGAGATTGTATACTTATTGTAGAATATCCAAGAGAGTCCAGATAAGCTGTCCTTTCGTCCACCTCTTCTAAAGTTTCCATAAAATAGATTTTTTTATTATTCTGGTATCCCATCAATAAAATAAATCTATCCATATCAATCTCTCTTCCTCTAATTTTTTGATATATTAGCATACTACTAAAAAAAGAGCTCCAAAACATCGGCTTATATATAAAATATTGAGGATTACCTCTCCTCAAAAATGAATCTACAAAGCAAAAATCTTTATGACAAAACAAGGACTCATAAGTAACATTTTGTGGCATATAAACATATTTCTTCAAAGACGTTTTCCTCGTTCTATTAATGGAATCCTGAGTGAAAGCATCATATTCTATTGCAATTTGTTTAACTGTGGAAAAGATTTTCCCAAAGCCAGGAATACTATCCAAGAAAGTTTGTCCTACTGAATGCATTGTCCCTAATAGATATGAATCTTGTTGCAATCCATTACCTGATATTTTCCAAAGCAGACTATATTCATTATTCTGAGCAAAGTCACTCTGCTTTAGTTGAGTTGAGTAAGTTATACCACCAGAAAGCAAAAGGAAAAATAGAGTTATAAAGTATTTCATTAATTCCATTTTAGTTCAAACATATTCTACAACAAAAGACATTTAGTCCATTCGCATTCTTCAAACTCCCATGTCAACAAAGACAAGAAAGCACCAGGGAAGCCTATAAACAAAGAAGGGATTTCAAAAAATTTGTCTTTCCTATCTATTTTCATTTGACTTTCAAGCAATATATTCGCTTTTTTATACCAAAATAAACTACGATGGAAAAAAAGTTTATCATGAGTTATCTCATATATACGTCTATATATTACAATCAATGAAGAATGTCCATGACATAAACACAAATCATTCTTTATATAATCAGTACGCTCGTTTAGCTGAAGCAGCATTCGATATCCTGTCTCCGTATAATAAGAATTTCCCAAAAGAACTCCTGTTTTTAATATTGCATATGAAGCCATTAAGTCCCCATAACACCATGCAATTCCACTGTCTATTTTTTCTCCATTTTGTTTTATCAACGAAGGGAAAAAAGATTTCTTCATTTCGGAGAAGCGACTTGTTAATAAAAACTCACACGTCCTAATTATTGTAGGAATAACAAATTGATATCCCTTTTCAAGGGCTATCAAAAGTATCAAGAGAACACCCGTAATGCCATGTGGAGTACCTATATTTACAACCACCTCAGGGATGTTATTTTTTTGATAAAAAAGTGTATACCAATTATCTCTATTAAAAATTTCATTCACTTGTTGATTGTAGTTTGAAAGCAATAGATCAAGATGTCTACATCTATTTGTCATCAAAAAGTAGAAGATATATCCAGAAGCTCCGTGAAAATAATCCATATCATTCTTATTTAATGACAAGCTGTACTCTCTCTCAATTAGTAAATCGATTTCTTCCATTTGATCTCTTATCAAGCAATCTTGCTTTATCCAATGAAAAATCAAACAAAGTGAAGATAATCCGGAACTTAAATCAAAATTATTATTTATTCCTTCAAGCTGTTCTTCTGCTAGTCGAAGCATTAGCCTTTTATATTTATAGTGATTGCTTTTTTTATAGAAGTAATAAAAGCATAACAATAAAGCTGTTTCTCCAGATACTAATCCTATATTTCGTCCCGAATGAGACTGCATATACTTACAGCACAAATCCATACTATGCAATAAAAGAGGTTCTTTCATTATTAATATTTTACTATAACCTATGTATCATATTTCCATATGCATAGCTTATGAATTAATTCAACTTACGGGTGATAGCCATAAACATAGACATCTGGAAGTTCACATGCTCTACTACCATCAGGTAGATTTACCAATTTGTTAGAAACGTCAGTCATGCAATTTTCTTGTTGCGAATAGGGGCAATTCCACCAAGAAACATCTTTACCATAACTATACACATCTTTAGTTATCTCATAAGCAGAGACAGCTGACGCAATAGAACATCCCCATGTTGATCCACCTTGAATCTCCTTCATCTGATAATCATTGAGATTAACGATTTCCTCTTTCTTAAGAACCAATCGTTTAAGCTTCTTTCTGTTTTCCATAATAATTGTTTACTTTGTTAATACTTAAATAGATATCTTCATTATTTCCAATCTTAGCCGCTTTATCTTTCTAAACTTTCAGCACACAGCCGCATTTCATCTAAAAACGTTTTTTTAACACAAGGTGTTCAAACCTTAATTGTTGTCTCCATCTTTTACAGCCCTCTTACCTTTTCTTTCTAATACTTCCATTAACAAGAGTTATTCATTTGCTATAAAATCGTCTTCTTTACTTTTTATTCTGCACATACCCAGGCACAACAATTTTTCTAAATATAGGAAATAAATCCCATTTACAACAAAACATCATGATTTTTTATTATATATTAATACAAAAGTGTTGTTTTTCTCTTTACTGCATCATTTACAATGGCATTCAACTCAATGAGCAAGATAGCAATAAGAATGAACCAATCATTGTCATCGCCATAGATAAGTATAGTAATGAACTGCATAAGCTTCCTCCAAACACTTTTCTAATTCGTCATTCTCCACTCCCGCTTTAAGAGCATTGAGCTGCCTATGATCAAAAGGAGCTACATTTTTTGCAGGAAGCAATTTAATTTGATTTTTATCTGATATTGATAAATGCTCATATATGCAAGTAAGCATTTCAACACTTGTTGTTTTTAGCACATAAGATAATTTCGACAATGATAAATCAACATTAGATATATCTAAAAAAATAGAATCAATAACTCTATCCAAAAAGAAGTGATTAGGTATACTATACATAAGGGCACTATTGATCGCATAACCAAAGTGTGTTTGTGCGCCATGCAGTTCTGGCTCCAAGGCTATTGCAAAAGTTGCATTATTAATTAGAGGAGTAATATTTTCCAAACACTCATAATCCACATCAACATACAAGCCACCCATCTTTTTTAAAATAAGAAAACGAACGGAATCCCATCTTTGCATATCATACGTAAACTCATTATACATTCTATAATACTCTGGATATTCCTCTTTAATAAAGCAATCCAGCATTTCTTCATTCCACAAAATATAATCCCAATCAGAATGATTTTCTTTCCATGTTTTAGTTAGTTCTTGGCAGAACGCAGGTAATGGTTGATATTTATCACTCCAAATTTGATGAACAATTTTAATTGTTTCCATATTCATAATATATAATAGTTTATAAATTCCTTCCAAGAAGCTCAAGCCCTATTCCCGCAAGGCCATTATACAAGCATAATTCTTCTGGGTTTGAGTTCCATATATCATTAATTATTTCCCGAATCTCAGTTTCATTAATATTGATAGTTATATTGTCATCATATCTATAAATAAAATGCATCCAAGATACTTCTAGCAAAGAGGGCATTTCACATTCTTTTTGCAAGCTTATCCAATCATATCTCTCATCACAAACTGGCATATTTTTGACATTTCTATTCAACAAATACAAATCAAGCAAACTTATTTCTTCCATACTAATCTCCACCTCTATAGCAACATATAATTTAGCCAAAATAGACCTACAAAGGTCTACTAAACCCTTTTGAGTCAACATTACTTTATTAACCACATATAAAATAGAATTCGCATATGCCAATGAAAGTTTCACAGAATCAGTTTTCAGCAACTCCTCACATTGTAGCAATGTTCTGCAAATAGGTCCAGTCAAACCTCTCTGTAAAAAGTATAATCCTTTAGAAAAAATTGGTATATCCAGCTTCATTTCTTTTAGAAAATCATTTGTAGACATGGCGCCAACAGCTTCATCAATATCTAATAAAACATCAGCATCCGCATCTACAAAATCATTTTTAATAAGATAATCAATGCTCCAGCCTATTCCTGATAAGCCTTGTATAAAATCTGTTGAAATATTCTTATTCAATAATTCTTCAATATCCAATAAATTATCCGAAAAGCCAGAATACAAATCATTTTTCATATATCGGGAAAAATGGTACAGAAACAAGACTACCCCTTGTCTGCCTTTCAACAAACCTATACCATTATAATACTGTATATTTATTAGCAACGTATTAGCAATCTGGCGTAAAAGTGATATATACATAGTTTATTGTTTTTTAAAGTTGATTACTTTCATAAAGAAATCTATCAACTGAGGCACATAATAATCAAAGCTAAAAGTTTCTCTCTTTGCCAAGACGTTAGCCCTCAGCATATTCATTAATGATTTTTCATAAAGTTTAGAACCTAATTCTTGAAGATCCTTATAGAACACCCCAAGATTATCTTTTCCAATACGTGTTTGCATCGCCACAATGTGCCCATCGTTATTTTTAAGAATCATCGGGAGAGCTGCTGATGCAAACGTCCCCATTCTGGCAGGCATATTAAGATCATCCCATCCGATACGCAAATAATTACCATCATTATTGCTATTAAATGGATGGAGCCATCCGGCATCATATTTTGAAAATTCTTTCACCCAATCAGCAGGTTTGCAATATGGGTGAACATGGAAATGGGCAGGCGCAGCCTTTAGATACTCTCTATTATAATTAGCCAAGTAATTACCATAAGAATGAATATGAATATTAAGAGAAGCTAAGATATTTATATCATCTAATTTCAATCCAACCACCCTACCTGGAATAACAGTATGAATTGCCCCATCAGTTTCTGATAGACGAGGAGAAAAGTTACTCGAGAAATAATCAATCTTCGGCATATCAGCATCAAGAATAAAAGATAAGCCTGTTCGTGGAACAAACTGTTCATACCATCTCTGAGACTCTTCATTGATATAAATTTTTCCATCTGATTTATCATATAATTCCATTAAATTATCCCAGGTACCATACTGCATAGATAAAAAGGGGCCTTCCTTAAAATGCCAAACAAACGGAATATCTGGACATTTTTTCATTACTTCATAAGATAGTATTTCAGCTCCAATATTAACACCTGCATAAATAATATCAGGTTTTATCTTTCTTATCTCTGTCTCCCAATTTTCGTATGGAATATCAATAACATTTCCAAACGGCAAAGGACCGACTGCTGAAAAATCATGAGTTGGTTTCCTCATCCACAAACCATATAGTTCGCAACCGTGTTCTTCTAAAGCACAGATTCTTTCCGGATGATACGACAGTTCGCCAACCAACAATATTTTCAACTTTTGATTACCACACAAAGGTCTAGTACCTCTGTATTTTTGATATAAATCAACTTCATCAATAAATCGAAACTTGAACGGCCGTATTCTAAGAGGAGTACATATGCGATAATATTGTCTGAACCAATTAAATTTTGCAATAATTTTATGATGTTGAAGTGGATGGCTAGCCCAATAGGAAGTTTCAATATTTACAAATGAAAAAAAGCCCTTGCATGTAAGCTTTGTCCAGAATAGTTGAAAGAAGTCACAAGAGACCCATTCATCTCTTTCAATCCACCTTTCTGTTGTATTTCTATGAGCTGTTTGCACCAATTGCAAGCAATGCTGGTAAAATAGTCCATTAACCTGAGGAATTACTTTACGAATAGTAGTATCTTGTATTTCCGCATTACATTTCGTATAAGCTAGCACTATTTCCTCCGATCTATCCAACTCATCTTTTAGTACTTGCAAATGATTGGGATAATAAAAATCATCAGATGGCAAATAGGCTATATACTCGTACTTAGACATATCAAGGGCTTGATTTATACTTGCTCCGATACCTTTGTTCTGCTTATTTTCAACATAAGTAAATCGTTTGTCTGTCAAAAAAGGAGTAACATAGCTACATGTAGCGTCAGTCGAACCATCATTAATAATAATTAGTTCCCATTCCTGTAAAGTTTGATTAAGCAGACTTTGTATTGCTCTTCTTATAAATCCGGCTTGATTGTAAGTCGGCATTATAACTGTAAATCTATTATTCATTTTGATTTCTATTCTAATTTAATTTGTTGATATAGCGACAAAGCTCTATCTACAGTTTGATCCATGTCATAATAGGAAAAAGCACCCAATCTTCCAGCAAATATCACATTACCCTCTTCTTTTGATTTTTCCCAATACTTCATATAAAGTTCATTATTCCGATCCGTATTAATCGGATAGTATGGTTCCTCACCAATTGACCATTTTAAAGGATACTCACGAGTAATCACAGTCTTATCACTCCTATTATTAAACTCAAAATGCTTATGTTCCAATATCCTAGTATAAGGAGTTTCCCTATCTGTATAATTGATAACTGCATTACCTTGATAGTTGGGTATATTCAGTAATTCACTTTCAAACCTCAAGGATCTATATTCAAGTTGCCCTAAACAATAGTTATAATATTGATCAATAGTGCCTGTATAAATAACTTTCTTAGCTTTAGTTGCAATATCTCTATTGCATAGGAAATCAGCATTTAAAATTACATTAGAGTTCTGAAAACATTTATTAAATATTTCATTATAACCTTCTATAGGAATTCCCTGATAAGGATCATTAAAATAGTTATTATCAAAAGTGAACCTAAGAGGCAATCGTTTAATAATAAACGCAGGCAAGTCTTTTGCATCCATCCCCCATTGTTTTTCTGTATATCCTTTAATTAACTTATTATAGATATCGGCTCCGACAAGAGATAAAGCTTGTTCTTCAAAATTACAGGGATTATTCAAATTCAATCGTTGTAAACTTATTATATCTATAGCATCTTTAGGTCGCTTTGTTCTCCACAATTGATAAAAGGTATTCATATTGAAGGGGAGATTATATAATTCATCCTTATAGAAAGCTAAAGGTCGATATACAAAATTTGAGAACTCACAAAATTGCTTCATGTACTCCCAAATAGATTTATTCTTAGTATGAAAAATGTGAGGACCATATTTATGAACAATAATATCAGCAATATTCTCACAATGCAAGTTCCCTCCCACATGAGCTCTCTTTTCAAGAACCAAACATTTCTTACCATCTTTAAATGCCTCATATGCAAAAATTGCATTAAAAAGTCCTGCTCCGACCAATAGATAATCATATTCTTGTTTCTTCATAATAATCATTGTTTGTATTACAAAATCAAAGGCTCACCTTCTCCGTTCTCTTTAGTAGCAATAAATATCCACTTCTTTCTTTGAATACAAAAGAAGAATAAAAAAAGTATCTATACAACTTCACATCTGTGTTTCATAACACATCCTTAAAACTAGCCTCTACTCAACACACCAATTCAGCTACAAGCAAGACTATATCCAGAAATTTATTCACTATACTATAATTAATGGAATACATGCTAATTCTAATCTTTTCACTATTCCAATTCATCCTTTTCCATACTCTATTTCTTCTCCATTCATGAACAATGGAAAGTAAAAGAATGAAGAAAACCAACTTTCATCGATTTTACCTGACTATAAGATAGTTTTCACAAAAGCATATAACATTACTACACAATATCATTTTCTAGAAATGATTAGTTTATTACTGCTTAAGTACAAACTCATACTGTCATCAAACCCAAAATGGTAACTTCATTTACATACCGAGGTAAAGGTTGTTACAATAGGAGGTAAAGGTCGTTACATGCCGAAGTAAATGCTTTTACATCGTGAGGTAAACAGATTGCGAATGTTATCTAATGATAATCAAGCAACTGTCCAAATAACTTCTCCTGATTTAGCTAGACGCTTTTTCTGTTTACAAACGATATTAGTAGACGTTTCTTTATCATCGTTTCCTAATACAGTAATCACTTTTTCCGAAGCCCTGCTGATAGAGTAGACACAACTACGTGAGTTGTGCTGATTCTGTCGACAATGAATAATACCTGAAAAACAAGTAATTGCAGGCAAATCCGATTCCGCAAGCGGAATACGTAAGAGGCATGCAAAAAGCATGTTATATATATTTACAAACACTCTTTCTATACAAAGGGAAATTATCACTGATTTTCAAGACGCAACAAAGTATCAATTTCTTGTCAACAAGAAATTAGGAGTTTGTTTGCAAGAAGTTAACTTCCTGTCGACAAACTCCTAACTTCCTGCAAAAGGGGAAACAACAAATCTTCCACTTTCATTACAGTGCGTAAATCACGTGATTGATAGATACAATAGATCCGATATATACAGCTAATAATCGAGGTATTAAGTCATAAAGTATAGAGTATATCACAGTGTTTAATCAAGTAGTAATCAGAACAAATAAAACTTTCACGTTATCTCTTAACCCATCCAAACGGAATATTTCGTATATTTGAAAAATGAATCACCCAGAAGATTGTCTAACTCTAAAACAATCTATAGATATGAAGACAATACTACTCTTTTTACTTCTCTGCATAAGCCTCAGCACATCTGCCCAAACAGTCGATGAACGTGCCGGAATTTACATGAATCAGACAGATTGGTTCAGTCTGCAACGCGAATTCGCTATTAATAAAGACTCCCTACATCCTTTCCTCCAAGAGTTCAGCCAAGCACTACTGGATAATTTGTTCAACCGCCCTGAAGCCGCGCCTGTGAATCCATAGGTAAATTGCTGAACGAACAACAAAATAATATGGGATTTGAGAATACAGCTTCCATGATATACTTACTATCCGAAAACCTAAGCAAACTGGGAGCTAACGGCCAAGCTGCCGAAACGCTGAAAAGTTTCTGTGACCAACTGGAAGGTCAGACGGACATCGTTTTCCTTGCCGGCTACCGGACAAGGGAATATCAATACCGGGCGCTGGCTAAATACGACCTATACCAATGGAACAAAGCGGATAACGATCTTATCCTCCCCTTCCGCATAGACAGTATAGGAACCAAAGGTTCTACCGCTATTACCCTGCAAGGAGAACTAAACGGAAAGGAACGAAACTATACACTGGATACCGGTGCCGGAGTCAATGTAGTGACACCCGAAGTAGCGGAAGCCTGCGGTATGAAGATGCTGGATGTGGAGATTACGGCACATGGAATACGAGCGGGCAGTGGGCATCTTGCCTTGGCAGAAGAAGTAAGAATAGGTGGTCTCGTGGTCCGGAACGTACCTTTCTATGTACTGTATATGAAGACCGGGAAGAAAAAGCAGACCGCTATATGAAGCATTTGGAAGCTATCATCAGATTGCCTTTACTTAATCAGCTCCAGGAAATCAGACTGGATTTCCCCACCAACCAGCTGACTATTCCCAAAGTCCTGACTCCCGCACCGACGTTTGCACCGAATATCTGCCATACAGGGAAGAATATTCTTGATCTGGAAGTAGTGTATAACCAAGAACTTTATGTATGAACTTCGACAGCGGTTCCGGCGTCAGCCAACTGAACTACGATTATTTCAAGCGACATAAAGACCGCATTGAGCAAATAGCGGAAAAGGATTCCATGAGAATGGCAGGTTTCGGCGGAACGACACGAGTTTGTATCTACAAGATGCCGGGTGGAGGATGCTTCCAGATAGGAGAATATACAGTATGTATCGATAGCCTGAATGTAATGGCAACACCCGGAGAAGATGCTCTCCACTTTGTTGGAGACGGAGTAGCAGGAATGGATTTCTTCCAGAGCTTCAATACTATTACGATTAATCTAAAAGATATGTTCGTAAAAACCACTCCAAAAAAACAAGAGAGAAACGCAATGATCTACGATAGCAAAAAACTACGCTTAAAACTACCGGAAGACAAACTGAATATAACGGATATATTATTGGGGATAGCGGATGTATATCTGGACTACTGGAACCAGCATCGCTGATACACTACACACCACTCCCCCCTTCTGCCGCAAGGCACTTGTAGCCCGTAACGCGTAGCTCGTAGCTGATTCATCTTCTGCGACGTCCGAACAAGTCCTTTATCCCATCCAGATCAAAACCTAACGTAAAACGAAGTGTCTGGTCGAGCGGATTGCTCTGTGCCGTAGATACCAGATAAGCAGCATCTAACGAGAATACGCTCATCTTGAATCCTGCACCAAAAGAAAAATATTTGCGGTTTCCTTTGTTCTCATGTTCCCAATGATAGCCACCACGAATGGAAAACTGTTCGTGATAAGTATATTCCAACCCCAAAGACCACTGTATCTCCTGCAATTCTTCCTTGAAGCCGCCGGGGGCATCACTGAAAGATTTGAAAATACCCTTAATGGGAGAAATATCATTATAATCACGGTCCAAACGCTCTTCATACTCTTCCTGCGACTCATCTTCTCCACGAACAGGACGGGTAGGAACCATATACTTATTGGCATCAAAACTAACTCCGATTGTATTATAATCATCTATCGGGAATAACAGGGAAGCACCCAAACGTAAGTTAGTAGGCAAGAACTGGCTGGTATTACCACTATCATAAGAAATCTTCGTACCGATATTGGAAGCATTCAGTCCGAAAGAAAGCATACACTCCCGTTGGGCAAGTATGACGTAATTCGTATAATAGAAGGCAATATCGGCAGCAAAAGCAGAACCGGCGGAAACTTCTTCATCTTCCCTGTATGCCAGGTCGGAATAAATGTATCGCAAGGCAACCGCAGCAGAGAAATGTTCGGAAAGCATGCGGGAGTACGCTACATCTACCGCCATTTCATAAGGTTTAATGGTATATCCGGGAGAATTCTCATCCTGATATGCTACGGGCACTTCACCCAAAGAGAAATAACGCAAAGAACCGCTGACAGCCTGATAATCTCCGATACGGTAGTAGCCTGCCAGATATGCCAGATCAATATCATTCACCAACTTGCGCAACCAAGGTGTATAGGAAACCGCTACTCCGGCACGGCTGATCGTAAACGGATACTTAGCCGGATTCCAGTATTGAGAGTTTACGTCCGGATCTGTAGCCGCACCCACATCTCCCATACCACCGCCACGGGAGTCAGGGGCAATACCCAAAGAGTTAACACCGGTATTAACGGGATTAAACTGATTCTTGTCCTGGGCAAGAAGGTGTACGGACAAGAAAGCTATGAGTAATAGCAAGATGTATTTCTTCATACGATATTATTTATAATACGATCTCAAATATAAAAAACAAAATCTAACTTAATTTCCCTCCTTTTGGGAGGAGGAGAATTTAGTTACTTCTTTCAATTGAGATACTTATGATTTCTAATAACAATACTAATAAAACAGAGAATCCCCCTGTTTATTGTGACAGGATAATGATTTTCTGTGATTTCGTACTTTCGCGACTACCGTCGGAGACAATAGATGCACGATACAGATAAACACCCGGTGCCAGACGTTGCCCGCCATTACTGCACAAGTCCCATTCCACATAATAAGTTTGTCCTTCGGATACTCCCTTCTCCAGATGTGTCCACATTTCCCGTCCGGCAAAATCGTATACGGACATACGGACCGCAAGCGTGGAACCGGGGCGATTGTGAGAAAGAACGAATGTAGTACTTTCACGGGCAGGGCTTTGTGTACAAATAACAGAGAACAGACCGGGACGCAATCCGCGAACCACCTCAAACTCCAAAGTCTTTGTAGAGGAATTATTCAGCAAATCCCAGGCACGGAACGACAACGTATGTTTGCCCTCAGTGAGTTCGGGCACAGAAAAGTATACCGTTCCCCGGGTATAGTCTCCCGCTACCGGAGTATAATAATCATTCAGATTATAAGTCAGCACCGCACTGCCGTCGATACAAAGCGAAAGATCATGCCCGATACCATTGCCAACCGTATTGATACCATCCGCATCTTCCAATTCCGCCACAAACAACGGGGTGGTATTGGTTTGTCCACCAGGACTAAAGTCCGGCGTATTCAGATAAACGGTTATCTTAGGTCCTAATGTGTCCGTCAGAGAAACGCCATCATCCGTTCCACCCACCAGAAAGCGATCGAAAGCTCCTCCGGCTTCATGAGAATGAACGGCATCCAGAGCATAAAGGCTCAATAAACCTTCCTCATCGGAATAGTTGATATCCAACGGCACGGGGAAAGTAAATTCAAACCGTCCCTGACGAACCGAGTCACTGCCGGAAAAAAGAGTTTTGCTGCGCTCGGTATAAGTGAAAGCTCCCTCATCACGATTATCAAGAGTTGTCACTTCTTCCTTACTATCCAGCACAGTAGGATGCACTGTACCGGTAAAGTCTTCAGCCAAAGCTCCTTCGGGAGTCAGGATACGTCCTTTTACTGTAATCTTGCTACCGGCTTTCACCTGCGGATAGACGCTCGTTTCTTCTGCCACATTCACCCCCGCAAATTCGTCTACCTGCACCTGGTAATCGGGATATGCCAAAGTCAGGGCAGGATCGCCAATCAGAGAGAAGTTCAGTTTATTCCTATCGTTAGCCAAAGATTCATCGCACTTGGAAAGCCGCATGATGTCTCCAAGGCGCAAACGTTTACCTTCGGGACGCGAAAAAATATGACGGAGGAAAGCCTGATTCAACGTGGAGTTTTGCGAAGCATACACCACCCGCGATGTAGTGAGTAAAGCTATAGCACCACCTTTAGTATTCAGGAAAGCCTGCTCTCCGGCAGAAGTTTGTATATCATCAAAACGGGTAAAGTCACAGGTGGCGGTAATCCATAGAGGAAGGCGGGGAGACGTCATTTTAGTGATGTCAGCCATCGTCAGCAGATTCTCTGCCGCCCATGCAGAAGTACTTCCATGACCTGTATAGTTGACTACCAACATTCCCCTGTTAAATAACTGCAAGAGGCGTTTCGTAGCATCAGGATAAGTTTCTCCGGTAGCGGAAGATTCACGATGGAAAGCATCGGCATAGATCCGGTTGACAAGCAGGGAAGGATAGTTTCTCTCGGTGTAACTTGCCAATAATTCAGATTGAGAAGCATGCAGATTCTTATCTCCGTCATCAGCTACATAGCAAACTGTATGTTTCCACGGACCCGCCTGTTTATTTTCCATATAAGCAATTGTCTTATCTACAGCAGCTTTTGCCTCAGCCGCTGTACGAACGGGGAAACGTCCGATGCCAATATCCAACATACCGGCTGTAAGATCATCCCCTTCTTCATCATCAAGAAAACCGAAGTAATCGTCAGTTACATAGGAGGAAGTCTCTTCCAGAGAAGCTTCTGATTGGTAAGACAGCAGAAAGTTTTCAGGCCGGTAACTCTTCCAGGAAGAAGTCAACATACGATTATCGTAACTGCAATCTCCGAAGAATAACAAGTATTTGGGACGTTCAGCTTCATTCGGGAAGCGATCATACAACATCTTCATCAGACGGCGATAAGCCGTTCCATCTGGTGTACCGGAGGAAAACTCATTGTAGATTTGCGGAGCGGTAAGGACAAGGACGGACAATCCGTCTTTCTCACGATGGGCTTGTGCCAGTCGTTCCGCCTGTGCCAGCAGGTCTTTCCGGTCGGGAGCAATGATAATCATATCCGTAGCTTCCAGAGAATGCAGATTCTGGTTCGCAACCCCACCTACGTTTTCCACTGTATCAAAGCCTCCCGCTTCGGGAGTGATGGCAACAAACTCACGCAACTCTCCTGCGGGAATAGTAAATGTATAGGTGCCATCGGTAAAACTGCCTTCTATTCTACCAATGTTTGCAGGATTGGTGACATCCCACACAACAGTAGAAGCTGTGGCACCGGAAAGAACGAACGTTGTCTCCTTATGAATGGAAGCCAAAGAGCGAAAAGTAAGATAAGGAGTGTTCAACGTAAGTGCACGCATGTAGTTTAAGGCAATGTAATCCAGACGCCCCGATGTACCCGAAGGGCGTGTATGGGTGATGGTTACAACCGTATTTTCCGACTTAGTCCCTTGCCAGGAAGCATTTATCGTTGCAGAAGTAGCTCTGGTATAATATTGATTATCGGAATCAATGGATGCCAGTGTGATATTGCCTTTCGGTTCACCATTCACTGAAACAGAGTAGCTGGTAGACGCATCAATGGAGCGGGCGGCAAAGACAGTAGTCAACCATCCGGCAGCTTCCGGCACAATGCCCGGCAAGTTCAATGTATAACTTTTCGTATTTCCGGCCACATAGTCATAATCTTCATAAAGCTGCCTGCCGGTACCTGCCCAACTATATGCATCTTTTTCATAGATAGCAAAGGAATTAAAAGTCGTCAGTCTGTTGGCCGAAGTCTCTTCCAACGAAGAAAAAAATTCAGTTTCCATTTCCGGAATATCCTCCCGATCAGTCAGGAAGTAATACCCTTCATCAGAGTAAAAGTTGCGCTCGCGAACAAAGTAAGTATTTTGGCTGTCCGGTGTCCAGGATACAGTGCCACGACCATAAAACAACATACCATCTGACAAACGCAACAAAGGAACTTCGGGTAAGTCAGCTGCCGGATGTTCATTGAAACGTTGGGACAGCAAATAACCGCCATAACCAAATACGCGGACTTTTTCGGGTCTTGAGAATCCCATCTTTTTCAATTCGGCATTCGTGATTTTAAAGACTCCGGTATTTCTCACACTTATCTTCGTCCAACGGCCGGAAGCAAGAAGCGATGTTGTACAATCCTTTAGAGATACTTCGGATAAAGTTGTTTTCAGATTTCGGGTAGTTGTCTCCTCCCCTATTCTATCTTTCTTAAGAAAAGAATTCACGGATAGTTTGAAAGAATTCAGCCGTTGATAACTTCCTTCACGAAAAACAACAGGAACAAAGCTTATGGAGAGAAAACCACGATGTGCGGAAACCTTAATGAAAGAGTTTATCTGTGGAGATGCCGGCAAGCCTTCCCGGAAAGCCACATTCTCATTGGGTAGCTGACGTAAACTGTCGAGTCGCATCTCTAATGCCGCCACCTCACTCCGGTTTAACTTCTGATATTCCGGAAACTCTATTTCCACCTGATAGGTGAAGGCACGGAAGTCTTTCCCCAAAGGGAGTTCACGCGTCACTACGGGAAGCGCCTGTGCAGAAGACAATTCCTGCCAGTTCAGCGTAATGAATTCCTGCGCTGAAACCGGAAGAAGAAAAGCGATAAAGCAACAAAGCAACCAGCAACGTTTGATAAACATATCGTAATAAATTGACTCAACGAATATAAAAGTCGAGCAACTTATCTTCTCCGAGGTATCCTTCCAAATGCTGTCCTATCTGCACCGGACCTACGCCTGCGGGAGTTCCCGTAAACAACAGGTCGCCTATTTTCAGCGTCATAAAGCGGCTGACGTATGCAATGATCTCATCCACTTTGAAAAGCATATCTGAGGTATTGCCATGCTGCACTTCCTTGCCGTCTATTTCCAGACGGAAATCAAGCTGCTGCAAATCGCCTCCTGCCTGCTCCAAAGGAACAAAAGTTCCGATAGCTGCCGAATGATCGAACCCTTTGCAAAGTTCCCAGGGATTACCCGCTTCACGGAACTTACGTTGCAAGTCGCGTGCCGTAAAGTCGATGCCTACAGTCACTGCATCATAATAACGATTGGCAAAGCGCGGCGCAATGTTTTTTCCCAAACGGCAGATACGTACCACCACCTCAGTTTCGTAATGAACCTCATCCGAAAAATCGGGAATAAAGAAAGGCTTTCCGTCTTTCAATATAGCCGAGTCGGGCTTCATGAAGATAACCGGCTCTTTATTAACTAACGTATGCCCCAGCTCTTTATTGTGCAGTGCATAGTTCATTCCGACAGCAATAATCTTCATTATTCGATTTCGTTAAAATTCAGGCGGTTGAACATCACCGCCAAATGAGCATATAGAGAAGTATTCTGAACAACGATATTTTCCGGCACACGGATACGGAACGGGGTAAAGTTCCATACAGCTTTGATACCACCCGCTATCATGGTATCCGTAATGCATTGGGCTATCTCGATAGGTACAGTCAGCACACCGATGTTCACATCATATTCGCGCATCTTCTGCTCGAATTCACTGGAATGGAAGATCGGTATTCCGTTCAATGTAGTGCCTACCAATTCCGGGGTCACATCAAATGCTGCTACAATTTCCAGCCCGAAGTGCTTCAAACCGGAGTCGCGCAACAATGCACCACCCAGACTACCTACTCCAAACAGAAATGCCTTATGCATATCGGTAAATCCGAGGAAGTCTTCCAGTACGGCTATCAGCGTATCGACTTCGTAGCCTACACGCGTACGCCCGGAGATGTTGACATACGACAAATCCTTGGCTATCTGTGAAGCATCTATATTGATTTCTTTGGATATCTGTGTAGAAGAGACGTACCGCTCGCCCCGCTGCTTGAGCAGCTTAACATTCGACAAGTACCACGGCAACCTGCGCAAAGTAGGCTCCGGCACTTTCATGCTATCCTTATATTGAATTGCCTGGTTCGTGGTCATTTTCTTCATTTCTTTCGGTTACGGGTGGACAAAAATACGCTTTTTTTGGAAAAGAATACTCCAACAGAAGAAAGTTAACATAATTTCCACAAAAGTTTTACTTGTCAGCAAAGAGGGATAACGGCAAACTAAGGGAAACTCCCACCGAATGGAACTTCAGGCAATCGAAACCGGCAAAGACTCCTATCCGTGCCATATCGGAAAACCCGATCGAATATCCAATCTCCGTATAAGGGCGTCCACCATATATCACGATAGAACGAAGATGCAAAGCTTCATCAAATGCTTTTCTTGACAGAAAAGGAAAATGTTTCAAAAGCAGATATGGAGTATACCAGGAGACATTAGCCTGTGCCCAGCGGGTATTAGTGGACAAAACGTAGTTGTCCACTAAACTAAACCCGGTATCGAAAGAACGTTCCGTAACCAATATGCGGGTAGAAGCGAAATGTTTAAAGTCGGGGAACTGAAGATTCTTTGCATCAAAGAATGAACCTGCATTCACTGACCAATACAGGCGATTGAACATTCCGAATTCGATTTTCTGTTTAGCTGAGAACTGCATCAGGTGGTACGAGGTAAGATAACGGCTTCCGCTCATAGGGAAAGCTCTGTCATATTTCAAGGCAAATGTAGGATAACGGGAAGCTTCATACACTTTTTTACCTTGCGACATGTGATAGTAGTGAGCCGGAGTGTACTCCAACTCAAAAGAAGCTTTCAGGATATCATTCTCCGGCATTGGTCGGAAAGCAGTGTTTTCCGGAATATTCGGTTCGGCATCTCTTTTGAACCAACTTTTACGGATATGGTTATCCAGCATCTTCCTGTGTTGCCAGGAAAGTGAGGAAGAAAAAAGTAATCCGTTAGCCGGCTCTATCGCATGGTCAACTGTGAAGAAGGTATTCTCGTAAAGCTTCAGATGGTTATGACCGAACAGCGAGCTGGACATACTGTTAATCAAACGGGATTCTCCACTTTCCGAATTATAATCAGCGGACAGAAGACCTCCGGAAAGAGATAAATAACCACGGTTTCGGGGAGCATAATCCAATGTCAGTTCTCCTTGTCCAATCCAGTTTTTGCGGGCAGTGGTATAATAGAAAGAAGGCACAAAACGAAGTATAGAAGATTCTGATAACTTCACTCCTGTCTTTAGCTTAACTCCTAACCAGAAGCCATCCACAAAATTATATTCGGGAATATAAGCGGAAAGACCAGGTAAAGTTAACCATGCATTTTTATTGGAAGTTCTGAAAGTCTTTCCCCACATAATGGTATTCAGTACTTGCCCGACCGCTGTTTTCTTCTCGGATTTTTCTCCGGGTGACAAATCTTTCAGCGCAAGCTTTTCTTCTTTATATTGATAACTCTGCACTTCTTCCAATCGCAACGGCACGCTACGGATAGTGGTCCAATAAAGAGAATCCCGCTTATCGGCAAGCGAATCAACCTGAGTATCTTTGCGTCCGATCCGTGCCGGACGTTCAAATTTATGTTTCTTTGGCTGCGCTACTGCATTGGCAGTTACAGGTTTTGTCGTTTTATCCGTACTGGTCTCCGGCTGGATATCCGTTTTTACCTCTCTATAGTGTATTGCTGCCAGATAAGAAGCCTCTGCCTTGAAACCCATTATATCAATGGTAGAAGAGGTCGTAATAGAAACCGGCAGAAAAACAGAAGACTGTACTTCCTTGCAAGTGATCTTAATCTTTGCTTTCAACCCGGTAGCGCGAACATTGACATCAGCAGCTGATATACACCATAAATCTTCTACAATGAACAGGTCTCCTTCCAGCAAACGGTTATCGTCTTTCTTGGGAATCACACGGATCTTATTTATCATTTGTCCTTCTTCTACAAAGCAAGCGTCAAGTTTGAAACGATAGTACGAGAAAGCATTTTTATTTAACGGGGAAACTTTACCGAAAAGCTCGGGGGTATAGAGATTAATCGTAGTTATACCCATGTCCACCCCTATTTCTTCTGGAAAAGAGTTCTTATTGGCTAATACCTTATTATTCCAGACATTGGGGGCAGTAAAGTTCACAATCTGCTGTTGCTCCAAGACAAACAGCTTTCCAAGCCATTCTTTTGCATCTTTCCGCACCTCTTTGGATAGTTTCAGGACAGCAGGAATAGCGGTCCCTTTACCGGTTCCCTTCAGATACGTGCCGGCAGTGTAGCTTTTTATCTGAGTGCGATAATAAGGAGCACGTGCTATCGCTTTACGCATCACTGCATAGGCCGGATCTTCATTTCCCTTGGTGATGTTTACTTCCGGCAGGCTATAGGTACGTTCGGCAAGCACTATATCCTTCTCATAATCACGATTCAGCATGTGAAAAGTAAAGGTCTGGGATATGAATCCTAAAGAAGAAACCTCACAGGTATATTGTCCGGCAGATAATTTCGTTTGAAACCGCCCATGCTCATCGGTAGTTAAACCGGACTTCATTTCTCTCAGATAGAGAGCGGCATAAGGAACCGGCTTTCCGTCAGTATCTGTAACAGTACCCTTGAAAGATTGTGCAAAAGACAGTATAGTAACCAAAGACAATAGGAATAGCCAGATGATTCTTTTCATATTTCGTATATTTAAAGCTAAATAGCGTTTTCTATTAGACGACAAAAGTCCAAAAAGATTGCAAAGTTCCACGCAAAATATTACTTTTGGTTCTTAAAACAGAACGAATATGAAGAATAATGATTGGAAAGAACGGTTGAATGTTGTTTATTCTACCAATCCGGACTATAGTTATGAAATGGAAGATGATGGGGAACAGGTTACCCCGGAAGCTTCCAGGCAGAAGTTGCGTGTTCAATTGGATCGCAAGAATCGAGGAGGAAAAGTAGTCACACTTGTCACGGGTTTCGTAGGTACGGAAAATGACCTGAAGGAGTTAGGTAAATTACTGAAGTCTAAATGTGGCGTAGGTGGAAGTGCCAAAGACGGAGAAATCATCGTACAGGGAGATTTCAAGCAGAAAGTACTGGAACTACTTAAGAAAGAGGGATATACGCAGACTAAACCGGTCGGATGATCCAGACCATTTGTTTTCAGTAGGCATATCACTTCTTTCAAAAACAGCAAATATGCATAAAAAAACGACCGCTACGGAAACTCCATGCGGTCGTTTTTTTATATATATTGAGTTGAATTATTCAGCTTTCAAAGTGAAACGCTTGAAGTCTACAATCTTCAATTCAGGGTCAGCTGCTGCCAACACTTCTCTTACGGTCTTCTTAGAGTCCATGATATTTTCTTGGTTCAGCAAGCAAACTTCTTTCAAGAACTTAGCCAAACGACCTTTAGCAATGTTCTGAATCATTTGTTCGGGCAGATGTGCAGCCTTCTCAGCAGAAACAGTAGCAATGATTTCTTTTGCTTTTGCTATATCTTCAGCAGTAATCCAACCTTTAGCCATGTTGCTCTCCATGTGATCTTCGCTGTCCACGTGAGTCGGGTTGATACCTGCTTTCTTCAAAGCAGCCTCAACAGCCTTCTGTACCTGTTCTGCTTTGGTCTTCTCGATAGCAACTTCAATTTCTTTCTGCTTCACTTCTTCAGAAACACCATCCTCGTCAATTGCAATCGGGTTCATGGCAGCAATCTGCATAGCCACTTCCTTAGCCAACTGCTCGTCAACTTCTTTATTGAAAGCAACGATAGTGCAGAGACCATTTCTATTCATATGATTGTAAACAACAGTACTTGCACCCTCTACAGTCATGTAGCCGTCAAGTTCCATTTTCTCGCCTGTAATACCGCTACGGTCAGTCACTGCATCCTGTACAGTACCGTTACCCATCGGCAATG
>OJRF01000019.1_pt1 | contig 111441 bp, 80 predicted proteins | sample 1599141 | NCBI WGS metagenome assembly OJRF01 (sample SAMN03922529, study PRJEB24848) | human gut metagenome | isolation source: stool sample | host: Homo sapiens | place: Germany | collected 2010-05 | reverse complement strand
CGGAACTCAACCTGAATCCCGTATTTTCCATTTACACAAAATATTTTATAGTGCCTAAAAGGTGAGATTATTCCGTCTTATAATTGATTTCGACCAATATCAAAAGCGTAATTATTCACAAGTGTTCAATTATGCTTCTTAAAAACAATGCGCACCTCATTAAATTGGGGTGCGCTATTTGCATTATTTGGATTTATCTAAATATTCTTCTTGAAAACAATATGTTTTATCTATTCCATCCATAGTCTTGCATTTAAAAATATTAGGAGACATATAACCAATGACAGTTAGTTTCATATTTTCAGGTTTGTATATTACAATATCTCCTTTACAGAATTTAGTATTAGATGGAAAATCTTCTTTATCAGGTTCAATATTATTGGTTATGTTACTTGTTGTTGGCTCGAATTTATCTTTATCTTGAAAGTCTTTTTTTAGGAATTGCTCCATCATATTCTTCATTTCACTTACATTGTTAGTCATTCCCCACACTTTGAAAGACAGAATGATTTGAAGAATACCGAATACGATAATGATGATTGATACAATGTTTAATATCGTTTCCATGATAATTCGTTTTAATGTTTTTGGCAAAAATATCTCAAAAAATAATCACTTCAAACAAATACACGACAATTATTCCGTTGTCGTATATTAAACACTTGAAAAATCGCTGGGCAACTTGTAATCGCCGAACTTAGCACAAATGAAAAAATAATGGAGTTTAGAGGAGATACATCTGGATTGGATGAATTACTTGAAAGTATAGATGACGAGTATTACAATACTCTTTCTCAAATAGGGAGAGATGCAACCCGAAATGCAAAGATTAATAGGACTTATGAAAATAGGACTGGAAATTTGAATAATGCAAATGGGGGATGTGTTGTTCGTAATGGGAAGATAGTGGATATGTGGGTGGAATCGGACGGTTCTCATCCTGATGCAGTCAAGAATACGGAGAATTTTCTTATATATTCTGAAAAACCGAAAGACGGGCTTTATTTGGCTAACGGTCAGCCTTATGCAAGCTATGTCGAAAGCAAAGGGTTTGAAGTTATTATGACTAATGGCGTCTTGTATGCTGGTAGACAAATAGAAAAAAAATTATAGATATGGCAGGTATTATTTCAAATGTAGACAGTGATGTTCAGAAGTTGCGCAAACTAAAGAATGAGATAGAGAATGTCAAGAAAGCATTGAAAGGTATTAATATTACGGTGGATGTTGATATAGCTAAAGGCTTACAGTCGCAGTTAACCTCTCTGATAGGGCAATACGACACATTGGTAGATAAGATTGCGGTAGCGGAAGGGAAAATAATGCTTTCGGTCAGTCGAATCAATAAAGCTACTGAAAAGATTGTTCAAGCGCAGGAGAAAGTTTCTAAACCCGTAGATATTCCTGCACAGACGGGTAATGTGAATACACAGACTAATACGGCTGAAACTGCAAGTATTCAAGCACAGGCAAAGGCTTATGATGATTTGAGAACCGAGATTAACGATATTCTTGGTACAAGGGATGCCAATGTTAAGCGCATGGTAGAAGAAATGAATACCATTCGTTTGATTAATGCTGAAATCAAGAAGATTACTAAGTCTCAAGGAGAATCATCCTCTTTATCTTCTACTCAACAAAGAAGGCTTGAACAGCTTAACAATTCACTGCTGACACATAAAACCGCATTGTCAGAAGTGAGACAGACATTAAACAATAATGTCAAGCTGGATAATGCTGCTGCTACATCAATGAATGGGTTATCACAGTCCTTGTCTAGAATGAAAATGACTTATCGTGAGTTGACGGAAGAAGAACGAAAGTCTCCGTTTGGGAAGGAACTTCTTGAGTCTATTAATCAGGCAGATACAAAAATGAAGGAGCTTGATGCTACAATTGGCAATCATCAACGAAATGTAGGTAATTATGGTAAGCAGTGGAATGGACTCAGTATGTCAATTCAGCAACTAGGACGTGAGCTCCCTTCTTTGGCTTATGGTCCAAAAGTGTTTTTCTCTGCTATAAGTAACAACTTGCCGATTTTAGCCGATGAAATTAGGCGGGCGAGAACAGAGTATGAGCTATTAAAGAAATCGGGACAATCGGCTACTCCTGTGTGGAAGCAGGCGGTATCTTCTTTGTTTAGTTGGCAAAGTGCTTTAACAGTTGGAATTACCTTGTTAACCCTATATGGGGATAAAGTGGTTGATTGGGTTACTGGATTATTTAAAGCAAAAGAAGTAATAAAAGAATTACTTAGTGCTGAGCAAGAAATGGCATTGGCTCGTAAAAAAGCTATTTCTGATTCTACAAAAGAGAGGGCTGAACTTGATTTGTTATATAACAAACTAAAAGGTACTTTCTTGTCAACAAAGGAACGTACAGCAGCTGTCGATGAATGGATGAAGAAATATCCTCAGTATTCTAATATAATGAATGGTGAATTGGTAAGTTTGGGTAAACTTGAATCGGCTTATCAATCATTATCAAAACAAATAATTGAATCAGCGAGAGCCAGGGCATATACCGATAAGATAACAGAACTTGAAACAAAAAAGGATGAAGCTTTACTGAAAAGACAAAATCAATATGTCACTTATCTTAAGGCAATTGATGACTATGATAAAGCTGTGAATGAATATAATGAAAAGAAAGAGACAGGATTTGGTACAGCGACAGCTAAGCTTGAAGCAGAAAATAAGATATTCCGTGCTGAACAAAATATAAAGGATCAGAAGAAGGCATGGATGGATTTGATAAGTGAAACTAAAGCTTATGAACAATCTATATCTATAATATCCAAAAAAATAAAGGTGGATGATTTATATCCTCAACCTGAAGAAGGAACTTATGACTACTGGCAACAGCAAGTGCAGATAGCGGATGTAGCTTTGAAGCAAATAAAGGATGAATATATGGATATTCTCAAAGGAGGAAATGCCCAAGAGATATCTGTTAAAGTTCCTGATGATGTAGTGCAACAGTATAATGTTTTAGTTAAACAAAAAAAGGTAGCAGAGGAGAAATTAAAAATATATGATGATAACTCTTCCAAGCAAGAATCTGCTGCCGAAAAACTCCGCAAAGAACAAGAGAAATACGCCCTTCTGATGGATAAGCAAGCATTAGAACAGAAACGTTCTGCTGAAGATTTGCAAATGAAAGTTGATGAAGCTCGTATCAAAGTAATGGATGAAGGTTCGGCCAAGACCATTGCTGAAATGGAACTCAATTTTGAAAAAGAGATGCAAGCTATCGACCGACAGAAAGAGGATGCTTTGCGGAAGAAGATTGAGGATGCCCGTACTGCATGGGATGCTAATCCGGAAAATAAAGGAAAGTCCTTTGATGGAAGTGGGATTACACTATCTAAGGATGAGAATACACCATTTAATGAATTGTATAAAGGTGGAATAGCCGCTTTCGAAAAGAACTTAAAAGAGTATCAAGATAAGCAGGATGATGCTTGGAATGAGTATTATATTAAGTATGGAGAATATCAGGAAAAACGCAAAGCTATCATGGATAAATATGATAAGCAGATTGCGGACGCAAAAGAGGGGAGTGTTGAAAAATCCACTTTTATTGCCCAGAGAAAAGAAGATCTTGATAGCCTGGATGATGAATTGATGAAAAACTCAGAATTATGGGGAAGATTTTTCACAGATTTCTCTAATCGTTCTTCATCGTCAATAAGGAATATAATAGAGGATATTCAAGAGCTTATTGATTATATGAATGGGATAGAGGGAACTAAAATACCCGATTTGTTTAAGGATAATGAAAAGACTGTGAAAGCTATAAATAATGCTATGGCTAATCCTTCTTCCTTAAATAAATTTACATCAAGTCTTTCTTCTCAAATAGCCAAATTCAAAAAGATGCTTGATAAGGATAATCCATTCAAGCAGATTCAAGAGGGATTTAAGAATAATGATTTTGAAAGTACCTCTAAAGGGTTCAGTGGTATAGCATCAGCTGTGAGAGAGTTGGATGGCGTTCTTGGAGATTTGGGTGTAAAATCAGATAGTACGGCTGGAAAGGTTACTTCTGTTTTAAGTAGCACCGCTTCTTATGCGGCAACTGGTGCATCTATCGGTGGACCTTGGGGTGCAGTTATCGGTGGAGCAATAGGCATGGCTTCAGGATTAATAGGTGTTCTTGGCGCTGATTACTCTGCCTATAATAAGATGAAAGAGGAGTACGGGGCGCTTATTGATGTTTGGGATATGCTTATTAGTAAGAAGCAGAAATATATAGATATATCTTATGGCGATGAAGCGCGTAAGGTTGGGCAAGAAGTACTGGACTTATTGAATAAGAAAGCTCAAAGCAATGTTGCACTTGGGGTAGAGAGGCTTAATGCAGGGGCGAGTGCAGGTTCTCACTCCATTGGCGTTCGTCAGAGAAAAGGAATGTCAAGCCAAGGGTGGGATGAACTTCGTAAAGCGGCACAGTCTATTGGATTCGATTACAACTCGGTTGCTGACGGTCGTATGACTGGACTATTTTCTCTTACAGCGGAACAATTGGAACGTCTACAGGAAGAAGCACCTACGTTCTGGGCGAAGTTGGACGGTGATGTGCAAGGGTATTTGCAAAACATTATTGACTGTTCTGACGAGATAGAGGATATGAAGACAAAGCTTCAGGAAACAATGACCGGAGTTTCTTTCGATTCTTTCTATGACAGTTTTGTTTCTACTCTTTCTGATATGGATAAGAGTAGTAAGGATATGGCTGATGATTTCGGGGAATACTTGAAAAATGCCATATTAGAAAACCTTGTGGCAAATAAGTACCGTAGTAAAATAGAAGCTTTGTACAAAGATTGGGCTGCAAAATCAGACAGCAATGGGGATGGGATTTTTGACCTAACAACTCAAGAATCGGCAGAATTGAAAGAAGCACAGAAGGCGTTAGCTGAGCAAATCATGGCTGAGCGTGACGCAATGGCTGATGCTTTTGGCTGGGATTCTTCATCTACTTCCCAATCTTCTACATCAAAAGGCTTCGAAGCCATGAGCCAGGATACCGGGGAAGAATTGAACGGTAGGTTTACTGCTTTACAGATTGCAGGGGAAGAAGTCAAGAATCAGAATGTAATTCAATCTCAATCTCTGAATTTGTTAACCGCCAAGGCTGACACTATACTCTCTGTTAATACAGAGACAAGAAATATCGCTGACGACACAAGGGATTTGATAGCACAGTCTTATCTTGAACTGGTGCAGATTTCGGAGAATACAGGGGCAATCGTCAAACCTATTCAACAGATGCAAAGAGATATAGCAGAAGTTAAAAAGAATACAGCAAAATTATAGTCTATGAATGAATTATTGATAAATAACAAGGATGCTTACGCTTTATGGGGTGTGAGAATGGGAGAGGGGTTTCTTGATGTAATTGGGGCAGCCGTCCCCATGAAAGACTTTATTGAGAATAAAAGTCGACTTGAACATGGGAAACGGGTAATAATTAGTAATCCTAAAGTCGATGAGAGGGAAATAACTCTTTCGTTCACTATCGAGGGTAATTCTCAGTCTGATTATCAAGCAAAGAAGAAAGCTTTCTTTGATGAGTTGTATAAAGGTGTGGTTGATATTAAGATTCCTGCTAATAGTAGCGAGGTTTACCATCTTATTTATACTGGCAAGAGTGTCACTTATGCTCAGAGCTTAGATAGGACTTTTGGTAAGATTTCAAGTAAGTTTTCGGAGCCGAATCCGGCTAACCGAACCTAATTCACGACATTGGTTTTATTGTCGTGTATAAGAGTACCCAATTTTAGGCACTCTTTTTTTTATCCCCGAACTTTGGGGTGTTATGATAGTAGACATCAAAAATATATCGGGTGCCATTCTTCTTTCAACCATCATCAACGAAGGTTGCAAGCGGAAATTCACACTACAAAAGGAAGACTACATCCTGTTGAAATTCTCCCTTGAAAGTCCTGTTTATTTCAAGCTCGGCAGCTATGTTGAATGTGACTTCGGACTATTTGAAGTGTGCGACTTGCAGAAACCCACCTTCGACACCAATACCGCAGGCTATGACTACGAACTCCGCTTGGAAGCCTACTACTGGAAATGGAAAAACAAAATCTTCAAATATACCCCCGAGACGGCCGGACAGGAAGCGTCCTGGAACCTCACTGCTTCACTTGATATACAAGCGGGTATAGTCCTGAGAAATTTGAAAGCTCTTGGTTACACATATAAAGGACAAGATTTTGATTTTTCCATAGACAGTACTGTAGAGAACAAGGCTCAGTTGATGACCTACGACAATATCAACATACTTGATGCCTGTTTCGAGATGGCGAAGAAATGGGATTGCGAATGTTGGGTGACAGAGAATATCATCCACTTCGGTAGATGCGAGTTTGGTGATCCTGTAGATTTTGAAGTCGGTGTGAATGTAGAGGAGATGACACGTTCGGATTCACAGACAGCTTTTGCTACACGTATCTATGCCTTCGGCTCGACAAGGAACATCCCGACCAATTACCGGCCGGTGGATGAAAGTATCGTTGTGAATGGGATCGTACAGAAGCGCCTAATGTTGCCTGTAGGAACGCCTTACATAGATGCTTGCCCCGACATGTCTACTGAAGAAGCTATTGAAGACGTTGTTGTCTTTGATGATGTTTATCCACGCCGGATAGGTACAATGTCGGATATCACTACTAAGGAATACACTGATACCATCGAAAACGAAGACGGGACGACTACTAAAGAGAAGTGGAACGCCTATCGGTTTAAGGATGCTGGCATCACCTTCTCGGAAGATTACATTATTGCAGGTGAAGAACTCAAAATCAAATTTGAGTCCGGCTTATTGAATGGAATGGAGTTTGGCGTTACCTTCAATCCGGATAAGGTACCTGAAAAGAATGCAGACGGTTCTTGGAACCCTGACGCCCAAGTATGGGAAATAGTTCGTAATGAAGATTATGGCAGACCCATTCCAGATGAGACCTTGAAGCCGAAAGACGGAGATACCTATATTCTTTCTGGTTTCGATACCAAGTTCGTTTCTGTTCAGATGATTCCTGACGCTGAAAAGGAACTTAAAGAAAAGGCGGAAGCTTACATGGATAAGGTTAAAGTTGATCCTTCTACCTATTCCAACAAGATGATGTCCGACTGCATGGTAAATGAAGACGGTACATCCAATCTATTTGAAGCCGGAGATAGGGTAAACCTTATCAATAAAGCTTTTTTCGAGGCTGGTAGTCGCCAATCCCGTATCATAGGGTTTGAATACAACCTTGACTGTCCTTGGGACTCTCCGATATATACTGTCGGTGAAACAGCCTCTTATTCCCGTATCGGTGAGATTGAAGATAAGGTGGATTCACTGACCTACAAGGGGCAGACTTATACAGGTGGGGGTAGCGGAGTGTATGTTATCGGAATTAATGACAGTACACAGCCAACAAACAGGAATGTCTACTCTGCGAGACGTACATCCTACGAGATAAAGGAGAAGGCATTGAGCCGATTAGTGAAGGACAAAGCCGCTGGCCATATCACGTTAGCTAATGGTAGTACTGTTGAGAATGGCTTGATTGTTCGTCTTCCGAAGCAAGACACTCCAGCCGCTTTAATGTCTTGTTTGCTTGAAGAAGATATTGATACTCTTATAGAAGAAGACGAGGACGCTATCATGGAGATCGCTCCGGCAGAAGCATCGGGCGATTTGACGCTCGGCGGATTATTGAACGTTGTACCCGCTGCCGATTCAGTAGATGATCAGGAGGATTATGTTATTGTAAAACTCAAAGGAGCGGCAGAGTGGACATTGTTACCAGTAAGTAGCATTGGCGGTGGCGGAACCGGAGTGCAGCGGAATGTACTGATCCAAAACGACCTTGACAGTCGTAATATATCAGCCAGTAAAGGCGAATCATGTCTTTTGAAGTTTACGTTTATTAGCCAGGAGCGTTACGGAATAGGTGATGACTATGAGAATACGGGTGAACGCGGCTTGTGCCAGATATCTATAAAGAATGCGGTTAACGCAGAGTTTACCGTTGTCAAGCAAATGTATATCCAGTCCGGATACAGTAATACTGTGGATGTAGGTGAGTTCCTGTCTTCCGGCAGCAACCAGATTATGATAAAAGTTACCGGTGAGATCACGGAGATGACCACGGCCGCTTTTGTCTATACGGTACAGCTGACATCCCTTTCCATTGCGGCTGATAACTTCCGCTGGTGGACGGCCTTTACCGGAGATAACATCACAGTCCCTCTGAATATCGGTGGTAATATATCCAAGACGCTATACGTAGCCATTACAGGGCCGGGTTATAACAAAAGTTATGATGTCGCATTGGGTACGGCTGTATATACTGAGACATCCTATAACTACCAGCTTGTGCATCCGGGTAAGTCTGGAGTATACAAAGTTTCCATGTACGTGGCCAACAGTGACGGCAGTATCCGGACACGTACCATCTCTTACAATATCATTTGTGCGGTTACCGGGGATGCCATCAAGTTGATTGCTATCGATAACATATTGGAGAAGGCAACGAACTGGTCTGAGAATGCCCTTTTCGACTATGCAATGTATGACAGTAATAATGCAATCACAGCCGCTCAGTTTACGGTGAAGAAAGACGGATCACACGTTTATTCATCTCTTGATGACCGTATAGCTACGTCATCAAAGCACACGTTCTCGCTTCCGTTGGAGATCGAGACTATTGATAACGCTGACTTTGATATTATTGTGGGTGTTACGGACGGCAGCGGTGGAGCTGAGCTGACCGCTTCTATGACTATTCCTGTCAACAATTCATTGGGATTCTCATCCGTTGCCGGTGCGGTATTCTACATGAATCCTCGTACCCGGTCCAATAACCAAAGCAACTACCAGTCCGTGGTTAATGAGATGACCGGAGAAACCATCCCGGCAACTTGGCAGGGTATGAACTGGGGCAATGATGGCTGGACGTCAGATGCGGATACGAATAATGTTCTCCGGGTGATGGCGTCAGCAAGGGTTGATATCGGGTATAAGGTATTTGCGAAGGAATCGGCACGTATAGGTAAGACCGTGGAGGTTGATTACAAGGTAGACAATGTGACGGACTTTAATCATCCTGTTATCCGTATGTCTTCCGATGGAGATTCTTTCGTAGGTTTGCGTGTATTTCCGGATAATGTTGTGATGTTCACCAATGGCCTTAAAGACAAGGATAAACAGGGAATTAATCTTTTTGAGGGCAAGCGTCTGCGTCTTACACTTGTGATCATGCCGGATGCTTACGGAAATCCTGACTTTAACCTCTGTATTGTTTACGTGAATGGCGTGAAGAACCGGGAGTTCACCTATAAGAATAATGACTACTTTGCACAGAATAGTGACATAATCATAGGCTCCGACTATGCGGATGTTGATGTCTATGGAGTTCGTGCGTATGATTCCGCGTTAACTTCAGAAGCCGTTTTGCGCAATTACATCAACTGGCTTACTGACAATTCCGAAAAGACCCGTGTTCAGGAAAGCAATGATGTAATGGACGGTAACGGGTCGGAAATTGACTTTGAGAATGTCAAAGACCAGTTCAATGTGTTTGTTTTTGACAATGCATATCCATCATTGGCCAACCCTAATAAGATGAAAGGCATATTGGAAGTATTCTTTGCTGATCATCCGGAATGGAATGTGGCGATATCGAATGTCGAAGCTAAGGGGCAGGGTACTTCTTCCATGCGTTACTGGAGATGGAATGTCCGGTACACGCTTGATAAAAAGCTGTCTATTGTTACAGCGGCGGACGGTTCAACCAGTTCCGGCGGTTGGGCAATGACTCCGGCACTGGCAAAAGCAACGAAGATCACTGCAAAGAAGAACTTTGCTTCATCCATGCATTCACACAAGGTCGGCTCCGTTAATTCTGTGGATGACCTGTACCGGGCTATGGGATATCTGAATGAAGCCATGCAGACGGAGAAGTATGCAAACGCTCGTGTAGCGGTGTATCAGCTTCCGTTCGTGGCTTTTGAAAAGTCTATCAATGACGAGGGTAAAGAAGTATATACTTTCAGAGGATTATACACGATGGGACCGGATAAGGGAGACAAGAACACCTTTGGCCATGACACTGATATCTTTCCCGGGTTGATCTCTATCGAGGGGGCGGATAACTCTCCGCTGTGCGCTTTGTTCCGTGTGCCTTGGAGTAGCCGGATGCAGTACAACGAAGAGGAAGAAGCCTTCCAGTACAATGGTGCAAACTCATGGGACTTCGGTGCCGGTGAAATTACTAATATCAGTAAGTGGATTCCTGCTTATAATATTGCATATCAGTGTAGCAATCGCTTGAAGCCGTTTAACGGTACACTGGCAGAACTGAATGCTCAGGTGGCGACTTATCGTAATGAACCTTACGAATTTTGGATCGCAAAAGCCGGTGATCCTAACTTGTATAATGTCTACTACTACGAGGCATCCGAAGGGCGGTTCATAGCTTCAGATATCGGCAATGGTACGATCAATCTGAAGACTCAACTCAGCACATACCTGGCTGACAACTTGAGTCCGTTCACAGCTGACCAGCTGAACGAACTGTTCATCAATGCCCGTATCCAGAAGTTCCGTGCTGAAGCTCCTCAATATTGGGATATTGATGACGCCATCCTACACCGGAACTGGGTTGAATTTCATGCGGGCACGGATAACCGGGCAAAGAATACATACCCGTATTGCTTCGGCAATGCCGGCAGTAAGTGGAAGTGGCGTTATGATGACTTGGATACTATCTTTGATACGGATAATCAGGGGCAGGCGAAGAAAGGCTATTATGTAGAGTTCCACGATACTTATGATACCGGCGGTTCTGTCTGGAATGGTGAGACGTCCAATTTCTGGAATCTCCTCGATCTGGCTTTCCCGGATGAAATCATAACCGGTATGCGTAAGATGATGACGAAGATGGAAGAGCTTTCCGGGGTGAAATCTGGTACTGACTTTGATAAATTATACGCCTATTTCAAGAAGTATTATTTCGATCAGGCACAAGAATATTTCCCTCAGAATCTTTATAATGCAGACGCCAAGTTTACTTATGAAGGTTCCAAAATCGCATACGATAAAGCAGAATATACCAATGATACTGACCCGATTACACAGTCATTGGGTGACCACTATGCGGCAGAACAGAGGTGGATCACTAAGCGCATATTATACATGATGTCTAAGTATTCATATGGCCTGTTTTCAGCTGATGGTACCGACAATATTACTGTGCGTGCCGCAGGTAATACAATTGTTTACAAATTGACTCCGGCAATGGATATGTATCCTGCCATTGCCAACGGTACATCCATTATTCGGGGAAGCCGTACCAAAGCCGGAGAGGTTTGTGAGATGCTGATTGAATTGTCAGGTTCCGGAGATCAACAGAACACTATCCAAGGCGCATCTTACCTACAGGATATTGGCGACTGGCATGATAAGAATGTCACCGGTTCTATGATCATCCAGGGACGGATGCTCCGGGATATCCGATTGGGAAGCAAGACTGGTACAATTATTATCTCTATCACATCGCTGACAATCGCGAACTGTGTGTCGTTACAGAATCTTGATTTGTCTCGTATATCCACGCTTACAGGTACTCTAAACCTGCTTACGTGTACGCATTTGAAGAAAGTATATGCAGGTGGCACTTCTTTAACGCAGCTTGTTTTGCCGAAAGGTGGAGGGCTGGAGGTGATTGAATACAGTGAGTTTAACCAGTATATAACCTTGCAGAATTATCCATTGCTGACGACTGATGGCGTGCTGATGGATTATTGCAAAGAGAAGGTGACGGACTTTCTTGTGGAGAATTGCCCGTTACTGAAGACTATGAAACTGCTTTCTGATATTATCGAGGCACAGCAATTACAAGGTACTGAGCATGTGCTGAAGCATATCCGTGCAGTGGGTTTCGACGAGAATTACTACACGTACGAGACCATCGACCTGCTGGCGGTACTGGCAAACGGCACCTACGAGGGGCTGGATTCTTCGGGCTTGGCGGGTGACGAGCAGCTGCCCGTGCTGGACGGGAGGGTAACGGTACACTCCAAGTATTATCAGGACTCTGTGGACGCGCTGCGGGCTGTATTCAACAGGCTGGAACTGATACTGGACGGTGAGAGCGCCATCCGCTTCAAGGACACGGAAGTATTGAAGGTGCTTGTTGCGAATGCCGGGATGGGAGACATGCTGAGCCGGACAGACTTGGCGGGGCTGACAAGTATAGGAACGTGGTTCAAAGGGAATACTCTGGTGCGGAGGTTCGATGAGCTGGAGTACTGCACGGGGCTGACAAAGATAGCAGATGAAGCGTTCTCCGGTTGCGTCTCGCTGCGCAAGGTGACGCTGCCGGCTGGGTTGAAAACGATAGGACAGAATACGTTCACCAGAACCTATATAGAGTGCATGGTGGTTCCGGAGGGGGTGACGGAGGTGGAGAAAAACTTTCTGCATATGTATAATGTCAATACTCAATCGAATACCACCCAAGTTCGTTTGATAGACCTTCCGTCCACGCTGACCGTGCTGGGCGATGCCCCCAATTACAACGGCTCTCCCTCGTCCAGGCTCAACCTCATCTGCCGCGCCACCGTCCCGCCCACATTCAGCGGTTTTTGGGGATATACGGGCGGCACTCCGGGCGCAATCTATGTGCCCGACGGCAGCGTGGATGCCTACAAGACAGCTACGGGATGGAGCGGAAAGGCAAGCTACATACAGCCGCTGGGCGGTTACGCGAAGAACCTGCGAAGCCTGTCCGTCAGCATGACAACGGGTGGAAAAGGCACATCCGCCAAATTCGCCGCTGAGTACACACCCTCGGACACCGTACAGACCTTCGTGGACTGGACCGTAGTAAACCAGACACCGGGCATGGAGGCTGTGGTAGACGAGACCGGAATACTGACGTACAAGGCTTCGGGCACGGTGACCGTGCGCTGCGTATCCATCTACGACGAGAGCGTCAGCGCGGAGACCACCGTGGAATTGGTATATACGGCGGACGCGGGCTTCGTCCTCCCCGATGGCATCTACACGCCTGCGGGAGCGTTCTCCTTCGACACTGGCATCGTTCCATCACTCGACCTCAAGATAGAGATTACCGTGTCTCCGGCCGCCGATTCGTTCGACGTGCTCGGCTCCCGTACCTCCAGTGCGGATACGGCACGTTTGTTCCTCTACTGGGGTAACGGCATGATGAACGCGGCCATCGGAAACGCGGTAACAGGAAACAAGTCCGTCACGCTTTCCGCGTCCAAGGACATACCGAGCGTCATCACCTTCGACAAGGACACGCTCACCGTGACGGACAAGGCCTCGGGAACGGTGAAGCTGTCAGCCGCCATCGGAGCGACGGCCGTAACCGCCTCCTCACGCTCCATCCATATCCTGAAGTTCAACACCCCGGAGAGCGGCAGAAAAGACTTCTCCGGCTACTTCTTCGGGGCGAGGATCTGGAAAGACGGGACGTTGGTGGCGTCATACGCTCCGTGTCTCAACTTGGACGGCACGTATGGAGTATACGACTCGGTAAGCGGAAACGTGCTGCTCAATACGGGTAGCGGAAACGGAGTGACGACCGCGTGAGAGGGGGCGACGGAACGGGCTTTGGAACAGCTTACAGGTTGACCGATTACTAATGATACAGATTAAAAAGAACAAGGATATGCAGATAACGGAACAAAAGACAACAGTATTGACAGCCGCCGACGGCAAAGTGCTGCGTCGCATCAGCGACGGGCACATGTTCGGCAAGGAAATCTATTTAGGATATACGTACTACCTTGGAGGCAAGCCGCTCGATGAGCCGCTGATGGAACTGCCTGAACACTACGAGGAAGTTGACGAACCGGAAGAATCAGCGGCAGAGACAGCCGAATAAGCGGAACTTAAATAAAGACTGAATAAGATGGCAATATTAAGTACAGCAAAGATCGTAGGTATGCTTGCCTCGGCAAAGAAAACCGGTAAGCAAGTGATGAATGCTGCCGGAGAATGGGTGGCGGAAGTTGTAGAAGACTTCATGTCCGGGTTTGCGGGTTATGGTTGGAAAATCTGGGAGTACGTGAAAGGTAAATGGATGCTTGAGATCGACTCCATCCGGGTGCGTGAACAGTTTATTGTGTTTGAGATGCTGGTGTCAAAGATGCGGGCGATAATCGGTTCATTGGGCATCTCGCAGGCGTGTGGTAAGATAGCTACTGTTACGCTATCCGAAGATGGTACGGAGTATCTTATCACCTTGGAGGATGAGACCATGAGCTTTGTAGCTCATGACTTCATGCGGTGCCAGACCTATACAGGAACTAAACAAACGTTCTATCATGTCGAGATATCTTCCGTTGTGGAAGATGTGATTCATGTGCCGGTGTCCGAGTTTGATAAGGATACTGAAGGGATTGTAACCAATCCTCCGGAGGTTGGAAACGATATCGTGCAATTCGGTAACTCGGTCAACAAGAATCGCCAGTCCGCAATCTACATCCACGCTGATGAGAGTGGCCAGCCTGCCATTGATATCATGTTCGATATTGACAGTAAAGACTGGACCGGTAAGATTAAGACGCGCCTTGGCGGTGATATTCCCGGGGGAGATGGTACCCGGGGATTCTATTGCGAAAACGGCATGATCAAAGGAACCGATACCGGCGGACATACGGTATACTGCATCCATCCTGACGGTACCGCTGAGTTTGGCGACGGTTCCGCTAAGTTTGCAGCGGATAAATCCGGTAAACTTGCCGGTGGTGCGATATCATGGGTATGGGATGCGGACAAGAATAAATTTGTCTGTACAATGGGAGATGTTATCCTAAAATGGGATAACCTTGATGATGAAGTTAAAGAGAATCTTAAAGGTGAAAAGGGAGACAAGGGCGACAAGGGAGATACCGGTGATAAAGGTGGTGATGGTCTCAATGGTGCTGACGGTATTAATGGTAAGGATGGCACATCAATAGTATGGAAGGGTAGCTATGTCTCGCATCCTGCTAATCCTCAGAATGGATGGGCATACAAAAACACTACGGATGGTAAAAGTTACGTTTACCAGGATGGAACATGGTATCAGATGACTGTTGACGGTGTGGACGGTGCCAATGGTAAAGACGGTACAGATGGACTCGATATTGTTTGGAAAGGAGATTTATCCACACCACCGGCAAATCCTGTAAAGAACTGGGTATATCGAGATACGGATAACGGTCGGGTATACATCTATAATGGTACAGCCTGGGCTTTGATGGTAGCAGACGGAACTGATGGAGCCGATGGCACTAATGGCACTGACGGTATGTCTGTCTATATCACTTATAATGATAGTGAATCTCAACCGGAAAAACCTACTGGAAACGGGACCTCGAACGGCTGGCACACTGATGCAACGAGCACAGCCGTGTGGATGTCTCAGAAAGTTGCAGAGAGTGTATCTTCCGGCAGTTGGGGAACCCCGATTAAAATAAAAGGAGGTAAAGGAGACACAGGACCGCAAGGCGTTCCCGGAGCTCCCGGTAAAGATGGAAAGGTTTATTATACCTGGATAAAGTACGCTGATGATGCGCAAGGTAATGGTATTAGCAATGATCCTGCCGGGAAAAGCTTCATTGGACTTGCGTATAACAAAGAAGCAGAGACTGAAAGTAATACGGCATCTGATTATAGCTGGAGTCGCTTCCGCGGGTTCGATGGGAAGGATGGTAAAGACGGCACGGATGGCGTTCCCGGTCCGGCAGGCGAAGATGGTAAGACTACTTATACATGGATCGCTTATTCTGATAACGCTGACGGTAGTGGTATGTATCAGGTGCCGACGGACACTACTAAGTATATCGGTATTGCGGTTAATAAAGATACGGCTACAGAAAGTACTGATCCTGCTGATTATACGTGGAGCCGTTTCCGGGGTGAAGATGGCGCGGATGGCCAAGATGCTGTAATGTTTGCGATAGAGTTCTATATGAACGGAGTTCAGGTCCAGAATATCCCGTGCGATATACATTCTAATCCGGTTGGAGGTAGCGCACTTGTTGCTAAATTATTCCGGATTAAAGGTAGTACTAAGGAGTTGTATTCGGCAGGTAACTGGATTGTGAACCACAGGTTAAATGGTACAGAGGTTTCAGATCTTGATTTTTCAAGCCCTCGGAGTTCAGTTGATATTGCTATTGCTGATGTTGGTGATTTTGATAGTATATCTGTAGGGGTTGCTGGAGGCTATTCGCCTGATGATCCTGTAATAAGTGCGAGTGGTACTATTGCTAAAGTCATGGCCAATGTACCAGATTGGTTAATAGGCTGGGATACCAACAAGGTGCAGATAGGCAGCGAGTATATGATATCTCCGAAGCTGTTTACGGGTAAGAACACCGGGACGGCTGAGGAACCGATATTGACAGGTATTGTACAGGGAGATAAGTGTATTACAATAAATGGTGAAACCAAATCAGGTTTTTATGGAATAAAAGAGAATGAAATTGTATTCTCAATTGATTCTGACACTGCTGATGTTAGTACGGTTGGAGATGTTATAGCAAATGCTATCAAGGCGACTGGATTAAATATCAATAATAAATTCAAGGTTGACAAGGATGGAATAGTATCTTCAAAAGGCTCTGTGTTTGATGGCGTATATGTGGAAGGGTTTATTTGTAGCAAATTCTCAACATCCTTTGATGTTGATGAACATGAATATCCCAAAACAATGAATTACATTGTAAATGAAGGTACACAATTAAATATCTCACTTCCTAACGATGATAAGTACATAGGAGCTATAATGACTGTGTTTCTAAATAGGAATCTTTCAAGCGAGGGTATGATTATCGGTGGAAATGTTAGTTATAACGGTAAGAGAATCACGCCTCTTATCAAAAATAAAGGTACCATATTAAGATTAATGGCTACATATAAGGTGAATAACGATCTATATTGGGAAGTTATCAATTTCGATAATCGAAATTTTGCCTTGGTTAACTTAACAGCTGTTGAAGGCTCTAATATATTATTTTTATTAGACAGGACTACATCGGCTAATCCCGATAAGTCTATGTCCGGTACCTTAAAGGAATTATCGGATTATTGGGATACAATATAATAAATCCCGTCTACTTTCGCAAGCGGACGGGAATAACGACAAAACTACTATGTGACCTTAACGGTCAATGCAATAGCAAAGGTAGTATTAATATTTAAAATAGAGTGTAGAATGAAAGGAATAGATGAATTATTTATTGTGGCCTGGATGCTTTTCGGTATCCTGTTGACGCCACTTTTCTTTATAGCTTTCGATTTGTGGGCTGGAATCAGAAAAGCTAAACAACGTAGTGAGAAGATTTCGAGCGACGGATGGAAACGTACAGTGAATAAGGTTGCGAGATATTACAATGCTTTGCTTGCGTTGGTCGTAGTTGATTGTATGCAGATGGCTGGTGTCTGGTATCTGGATAATTACTATGATTATCATATACCTATTTTCCCGTTCATTACTTTGCTGGGAGCTTTCGGAGTGGCAGCTATAGAGGTTAAATCCATCTATGAGAAAGCAGATGAGAAGGAACGCAAAGAGATGAAGCAAGTAGCTGCATTGGCTACCGAGATAGCGAAGCACAAGGCTGATCCAACAGAGATAGCACAGGCGGTAGTGGAATATATGAATAAAAGTAAGGAGGTACAGAAATGAAGTACTTTACAATTGCTGAACTCTGTAAATCAGATACAGCCGACCGGTTAGGTATTGATAACCGGTGTAAGAAGGAACATGTAGTCAATATGACTGCATTAGTAGATAACGTGCTGGACCCATTACGCGAAGCATACGGCAAACCAATCACCGTGAATAGTGGTTTCCGTTGCCCGGCTTTGAATAAAGCCGTGAAAGGCTCTGCTACGAGTGACCACATGACCGGACGGGCGGCAGACATAACCGGCGGAAGTCCGAAGGAAAACAACCGGTTGTTCTATCTGATCCAGGAGCTTGGCCTTCCCTTCGATCAGGTGATTGATGAGAAACATTTCTCATGGGTACATGTGTCTTACCGAAAAGAAGGAAACCGTAAACAGGTGCTTGCATTATGAAGAAGCTGCCTTGGATATTAGTTATATTGCTGGCGGTGGCTTGTGTGGATGCCTGGTTTCGTCCGCACGAGCCACCGCCAGCAATACGTACCGAAACGAAAGTAAACACAATAGTCAAGGTTGAAACATTACTTATTTCGCCACCTATGGCCCCTTTATTGGTCTTCCGATTAACAGATACTATGCGTATCGGCGACACTGTTGTATATCGTGAGCAGGCTTATTATGAAGACAGCCTTTACCGGGCATGGGTGAGTGGGTATCGTCCGAGGTTAGATAGTTTGATGGTATTTCCAAAGACTGTGTATCGGACGGTGACGAATGATATTTACCACACCATTGCACCTAAAAAGAAGCGTTGGGGGCTTGGCTTGCAAGCAGGATATGGCTTCTATCCTGGCCAAAGTGGTTTTTATGTTGGGGTTGGAGTGAGTTATAATTTGTGGCAGTGGTAAACATTAGCATATGAATTTTCATTTATGATTAAAAAACATGGTATTTTACTATGGTTTAATCATCTTTTTTGTATTTCTTTGCAGGAGGTTATACGTAATGAAAACGAAAAGTATGCAAATAAAATTTGAAGGACAGGAACATCAAATTGATGCAAATACCTTGATAAATGTATTGATTCACTACCAAACTATCATAACAGAAGCAAATAAAGAGTTGGGTGGTGGCTCAAAAAACATTGAGTTGAAGGTAAATGCTTTCGAAAAAGGATCGTTTATAGTAGATGTATCTGTTATTGAAAGCTTGTTAAAACAAGTTTTCTCAGGTGATTCAATGTCGTATCTCTCTAACTTATGTGGTGTTGTTGGTGGGGTTTATGCCGCATATAAGATATTGAAAGGGAAGCCAGCCCAAACAGAAGATGAAAAGAATGCTATATCAATTAAAGGGGATAACAATACTACTATTATAAATCCAACCATAATAAACGTTTATAATCAGCGAGTTGTTAGAGAAGCTATATCTAAATCTATAGAGACATCCGATTCTGATGCAAATGTGGAGGGGCTTAGTGTAAACTGTGAAAATACGCCTCCTGTTATTTTTAAGAAAAAGGAATTTAAAGAATATATTTATACGGATTTTGATACAGAAGTATCTATGCCAGATGAACAGATTGAGGTTGTTGATACGATATTAACGATTATCGGTCTAAATTTTGAAGCGGGAAGCCGTTGGCAATTTTTGTTTAATGGATTTAAGATACAGATGATAGTAAAGGATGATGCTCTAATGCAAAAGATTGATGAAGGGGAGCGTTTTGGGAAAGGTGATGCTATACGTGTGAAAATGAAAATAGTGAAACGCTACAATCCTCAATATAAGGCCTACGAAAACAAGTCATATAAGATTATAGAATTTATAGAGCATATTCTTGCACCATCTCAGAGAAAACTATTTTAGGGATTAATTGAATGAGTATTGCCCCGGCTTCCGTCGGGGCTTTTCATCCTTAATTCCACAACCTTTCCCATTAGCGGTAAGTATTATAAAAAAGTAGAAGTAATTCATCATTGATGAATTTGAGCCTCGGCTGGTGACGGTCGGGGCTTTTACATACACATAAGCTTCAAAAAAAACTTAAAAAAACGACAAATATGATATCTTTTTGTCCACCGCTATGTCGCTTAAGTATCATTCTGAATATCAATTGCTTATAAAACAGGAAAAGCTCTTGCAAAATACTATCCTGCATTCTACGTATCTGTAGGGCATATAGCCTCTATTTTACACTTATATATTTATCCTTTAGTCGGAGCTATACAATACCTACTTTCGCTTCCATAAAAAATAAAGTTGAACCCTTTAAAATAGTTAGATATGGAAGCAACAATTCTTACCTATGTATTTGTGTTTGGCATTCTTTGTGTTATGTGCAAGATGATGAAAGATTGATGAAGTAGAAACCAAATTTGTGGTATTAATTAATGAAATCAAGGCAGCCGAATAAGCTGCCTTTTTCTTTGCCTTCTCCCTGTTATGGTTTACCTTTGCAACAAAAACATTATGGCATACAATTATGATGAGGAGAGCGTAAAGGCTATTATACAATGGTCTGAGACCGCACAATTACCCAACGAGGTAGTACTTAGTGAAGCTGAACATATTACTGACACCAGTATTTATGTTAGGGCCAATATCAACGACATTAAACAGCATTACCCGGATGGTTTTTACAATCCGGCCATTACGCGACTGTACAGGCTGAAGGAATTTGTAGAAGGGACGGCGGAATAACCGTCCTTTTTTATGCTCTCTGCAAAATTGATGGATCTGTTGATGCTTTCTTTATAAAGTCATTCTCTATAATATAGGCATCCATCAGTTTTGCATCATAGGGCTTCAATAAAGATGATATTTCTGTTTTCGATAAGTCTGGATTCAACCATTTCTCTTCATCCTCAGGAGATAAGATTGCCGGCATACGGTGTTTGGTGTTGTGGATGTAATTTGTAAGAGGGTTCGTTTCAGTGGTTATGATGGAAAATGTTGTATGTTCCTCTCCAGTCTCTTTATCAAGCCAAGTATCATATATTCCGGCCATAGAGAATATTGGTTCGTCTTTTAGGTAGATGTAGTAGGGGATTTTCTTGCTGCCTTCGTGTCGCCATTCAAAGTAACCGGTAGATGGCACGATACAACGTTTCTTCATAATCGGTTCCCGAAATGAGGGCTTTTCAAAAATAGTATCTGCCCGGGCATTAAGTGTCATTCTTCGGATTTCATCAGCATTAGTTTCGTCTTTCGTCCAAAAAGGGATTAGCCCCCAATTGAATACTTGAACTTCATCCGAGGTTGTAACAATGGGATATTTCGGAAAGTTGAAAGCGTTAACATGATATTGCTCATTGAGAATGTCTTGGTATATCTCAATTACATCCGACTTTCGGCCATATCGAGCAGCCAATTTGATTGCCTTTGCACTCATGGAGTTATGAAAACACATACTTACTTACATTTAATGATTATAACCTCATTTATATCTGTTGTATAACGTCTGGAAAGCTGTTCTTGTTTGAGTTTCCAATCTCTTCCTGATCCTTGTATTGCGAGTTTGACATGATGCTGATGATTGCCATTGATCTTGTCTACTACCTGCATTAATCTTTCCCGTTTATCTCGATCAACAGAGTCAAAGAGGCCCAACTGTGCATTTGTGGTTATCTCTGTGATAATGACACCAGCTTTTTTGTATTGATATCCTTCCATAAATATGTTTTTTAGTCCGGCCAGGGCATATTCAACGATTTCTAAAGTGTCTGAAGTCGGGATGGGAAACTGAACAATTGTATTCTTCCAGTACTGTGGTAGATCTTCCCGGAAGTTATTTGTATGAATGAATACCATCAAAGACATGGCGTAAGACTTTTGTTGTCTGAGCTTCTTCGCACATGTAGATGCATGCGTTGCGATTGCTTCAGACATAGTATCTATATCTTCTACCATTTTACCAAAGGAACGGCTGGTACATATTTGTTTTTTAGCCGGAGGTGCTGTTTCCATGTCAATACAAGATATTCCGCGAAGTTCCTTCCAGGTACGTTCACCGACAACGGTCATATTCTTTCTAACCCATGAACCGGACAGTTGTGTAAAATCAAAAGCTGTTTTTACTCCTTGTTTTTCCAACTTTGCCGCTTGCCGGTGGCCAATCCCCCATACTTCGCCAATCTCAAACAGTTTTAATGCTTTCTCTCGCTTTTCTTCAGTATCAATAATACAAAGGCGATTATATGCCGGATACTTCTTCGCGAATTTGTTGGCTACTTTAGCGAGAGTCTTTGTAGAGGCTATACCGGCACTAACGGGAATACCAGTGCCGCGTGTGACTTGTCTAACGATTTTAGAACCTAATGTTTGTAGATTCTGAATTCCTTCCAAGTTAAGGAAAGCTTCGTCAATACTGTAGACTTCGATTTCGGGTGCCAGCTCCGCTAACATTGACATCACTCGTCCGGACATATCGCCATATAGCACATAGTTAGATGAAAATACAGCTACATCATGTTTCTTTACTAAATCCTTTATTTGGTAAGCTGGCACTCCCATTTTAATACCGAGAACTTTTGCTTCATTGCTCCTGGCTATGACACATCCATCATTGTTTGATAAAACAACGATAGGTTTCCCGTTTAGAGAGGGGTTGAATACCCTTTCACAACTCGCATAGAAGTTGTTGCAGTCTACAAGGCCGAACATTATCTTTTTCTCCGATTCTTTTTTATGGTGTAGGTGACTATTCCCCAAACGATAAATTCATTTTCTTTAGTAACTTTGATTAGCGGATAGTCCGGATTGGAAGGAATTAACCAAGCTGCATCTGTATCTAAGCGTACACGCTTCACTGTAAATTCACCGTCAATGAAGCAAACAGCTAAATCATCATCTAATAGTTCCAATGACTTGTCTATGACAAGAATATCTCCCTCTTCGATGCCTTCATCGCGCATCGAGTCTCCAATTACACGACCGTAGAATGTACTGGCCGGATGCTTTATTAGCTCTTTATTCAAATCTATCGCTTGTTCAAGGTAATCTTGTGCCGGAGAGGGAAAGCCAGCCCTAATGCCTTCATCTGCATATTTTAAAGGCAGACTGGTTGAAATATCTATTTTATGAAGTTGAAGATCTTTTTTCATCGTGGCAAATAAACAAATAAATATTGTATATAGTTGCCTGCATTTGTATTTTTTAGGTTAAATGAAGAAGGCAGCCGTAAGACTGCCTCCTGGACTACCAAGCTCATCAGCACACATCCACATCTCTTGCTTGGTCTTCATGTGCTATTACTAATGAGCTTTTAAAAAGTTTAGTCCGGACACAAAAAAATGAGAAATCCCCATAGTAACCCAACTACGGGGATAGTATCTGAACCACAATTACCCTTTCATCATCATAATATCTGCTCTCATTTCGATGTAGTCTTTATATTTTTCGGGGTTGTTCACGTAATCGATCACCCGATTGATTGCTATTTCAGCTTGCTTTTGTTTGACTTTTGTATAGAACCTAATAATTCCTTTGCTTTTGTCCGAATGCCCTAGACAGTAGTCTATCACACCGTCTGGTATGCCAAGTTCTGATGCAAATTGAGCAAAAGTTTTGCGAGCGGAATAGAAGCATAGTGTTTGCTTGATTCCTAAACGGTCTTTCAGCTCTCTCATGCAAAGGTTTATATACTTCTGTAGATTAGAATACGTGTAAGAATACCCTAAATCCAGCATGCCTTTTTTATTAATATACTTATTTATTATAGCTCTTGCTTCTGGATGTATCGGTATTGTAATATTTGCTTTTCCTGTCTTTGCATGTAGTGTCTTAGTTCTTTCGAAAGAAAGAATGTCTGATGATAGATTTACTGATAATAGGTCTTTCAGATTTATTCCGCATAAATAGAAAGATAGTAGAAGCATGTCTTTTCCTAAACTAATCCTCTTCCCTTCTAATTCGGTATTTCGTATTCTTTGAAACTCCTCTATTGTTAGATCGCACTCCTTGGGTTCGGCAGTTGGGATTTTGGTATAAGCAAAGGGGTGTACATCTTGTTTAAGAATGCCGGCTTTGATTAATTCGTTGATTCTTGCTTTCAAATGGGTAAGTCTTAATCCGATATTTCCATTTGCATAACCTTTTCTCATCATCCACTTTTTGAAGTGTTCAATCATTATGGTATTAATGGCAGGAATAGGTACGTCTCCTTCAGCAATAGTAAAGATGCGTATTGTTTCCTCATTCATTTTTGCATAACTTTCTCTTCCTTCTTTTTTGAATTCACCAACTCGTTTCTTCCAATATTCTAAGAATGAAATATGGGATGGACGTTCTTTAGAAATAATTATCTGTTTGATCTGCATAGCAGAGAGATACTCAATGTTTTCTATGGAGTCAAATTTATCTTTATATTGTGAGAATACAAACTCTAATCGTTTGTTCATTACACTTGCATCTTTGCGATATGCGACCTTTCCATTTTCGAATTCTGCGATATCATCCAATAGAAAGGTTGTTTTGATGTAAGCCCGCTGTTTCTTTTGGGAGATACAGACTAAGATCGGCAGTCTGCCATCTTGTTCCTTAATGGAACTTAATACTGTTAATCTGATTGTTGCCATAAGCTGAATAATCAAACACAATTCTACTATACAACTTTAGCCATATATATTTGCAGAAATGTGCTTTTTTTTATTCAGATGAGACTTTTAAAAAGAAAAAACGCTGATTAAAATATTTATAATCAGCGTTTTACTGTTGAGCCGCTAGCCAGACTTGAACTGGCGACCTACGCGTTACGAATGCGTTGCTCTACCAACTGAGCTATAGCGGCAGTGACTTTTCATTTACGGGGTGCAAAATTACATCTTTCTTTGAAATTACGAAAAGAAAAAGGTTTTTTTTTGAAAAAATCTTTCTTAAAATGGTTTTCTATATTTGCTCTGTCATTTTTCCTTCTAAAATAATTGTTTTATCAATATAAAAAATACATCTTTGCAAATCTTACTGTCAACCTAAAATCTGACAATAATTATGAATTTGAAGATATATTATAAGAATCTTTCATCCCGTATTGCCTCCAAGTGGACTATATTGGCTATTGATATTTGTTTGATAATGATTTCCATGCTTTTAGCATGTATCCTTCAGCTCGGGGTATCTTCTATAATATATAAGATGTCATTGTATGTATGGATGATTTTTTTCTCTTTGTTTTGTAATCTGTGTTTCTTTTCTGTCTTTCATACATATGTTGGAGTTATTCGTTTTTCTTCGTTTGTGGATATCTATAGAGTGTTTATATCTCTTACATTGAGCTATGGAGTACTGGGGGTAGGAAATTTTTGCTGGTCAGCTTTTGGTTTGGGAGAAACATTACCCAGTGGAATAATTTTTATAGCATATATTCTTAACTTCATATTCATGGCATGTCTGCGCATTTTGGTGAAAATGTTACATGAGGTTTTGTCTTTTGATATTCGGCATTGTGTGAATGTGTTTATTTATGGCTTTCGTGGAACTGGAGTGAATATAGCAAAATCTATGCGTGTAAGTAGAAATAATCATTATCGTGTATGTGGTTTTATTTCTGATGAGCCGTGGATGATAGGCAAACACACCATGGGATGTAGGGTATATGCTAATGATAAGATGTTATTTGAACACTTAAAAAGGAAGAATGTACGTACGATTATTGCTTCACCTGATAAGTTGGTGGATTTGGAACAGTCTGGTATAGTAGCACAAATGTTAGCTCAGGATATTCATGTGATGACAGTGCCTCCCTTGAGCGATTGTTTGGATGATGGAATTATAAAAGATATCCATATAGAAGATTGGCTTCGTCGTGAACCAATTCAGGTTGATATCCGTAAAATAGCGGCTTATGTTGAGGGACATCGAATATTGATAACCGGTGCTGCTGGTACTGTAGGGCGGGAAATCGTTCGCCAGTTGGCGGCGCTAAATCCATATCAGTTGATATTGGTTGATCAGGCTGAATCTCCTTTGTACGATATTCAATTGGAATTGTCTGACCAGTGGAAGAATCTCGAAGTACGGGTATTAGTAGCAGATGTTACAAATTATACTCGTATGGAGGCTATTTTCAGAGAGTGTATGCCGCAGTTAGTCTTTCATGCTGCAGCATATAAACACGTTGCCATGCTTGAAGATTATGCTTCTGAAGCTATACAGGTGAATATTTTAGGAACAAAGACAGTTGCGGATTTGTCTGTAAAATACAAAATTAAAAAATGTATGATAATTTCTACAGATCATGCTTTCTGTCCGGTGCATGCTATGGGCTATAGTAAATGTTTGGCTGAAATGTATGTACAGGGATTATCTCGCAAAGTAGTGCAGGAAAATAGTCTTACTAAATTATTTGTAGTTCGCTTCAGTGATGTATATCCTGATGCCCCTCGCAGTTTAATGACTGTATCGGAAGCTTGTCAGTTGATATTGGAAACGGGGAATTTGGGTGAGAATGGTGAAATCTATGTGTTTGAAGATGATGCAGTAGAAGATACACTGCCCACCAGCTATGAAAAAATAAGGAAAAGCAAAGGATATTTCATTGATTATACTATGATTTGCGAACAGATTAATACTTTAACGGAAAATAATTGCATGCAGGATTCAGCGGTAATAATTAACAAAATGAAAAAAATAATCTCATATTTTTCTGAGTCTTGTGCGGATGCCTGAACGGCTGAATGGAGTTTTTAATTCTTTTTCCGAAATTTCGATGTAAAATAAATGGGCGTTCTGAAATAATGTGCTACCTTTGTGCCCGATTTATATTTAACTGTAGGAATTTTAAAGATTAATCAAATATCTTATGCGTAGATTAATAGCACTATTCTTTTCAATCTTCATCCTCGTAGGGGGCGTTATGGCCCAGCAAATGTCGGATGATCAGGTGGTTCAATATGTGAAAGAAGCACAGAGAACTGGCAAATCGCAAAAGCAAATGACTACTGAGCTATTGCGTAGAGGAGTAACCAAAGAACAGGTTGCTCGTATACAAAAAAAATATGCCGAGCATAGTACTGCTGCAGATGGAGTAGAAAACAAACCCTCTCAACTTCGTGAACGTACTTCTTTAATGACAGACGGGAAAGCTATTAGAGGTACTTCTTATGAAGAAGCAGAATTAGAAGAACAGAAAGAAATAATTGATTTAAAACGTGATGCGAAAGCTACTCCTGAAGCACCGGGAAGCAATATTTTTGGTCATAGTTTATTTTCTAATAGAAACCTTTCTTTTGAGCCGAGTGCAAATCTGGCTACTCCGGTAAATTACCGTCTAGGCCCGGGTGATGAAGTTATTATAGATATCTGGGGAGCTTCAGAAAATACAATTCGTCAGACGATTTCTCCCGAAGGAACTATTTTAGTCCGTGGTTTAGGTCCCGTTCATCTTAGTGGTATGACTGTAAAAGAGGCGAACTCTTTTTTGCAACGTGAGTTTTCTAAGATCTATTCTGGAATTTCAGGTACTGAACCCAACTCTGAGATAAAATTGACATTGGGTGACATTCGTACGATACAAATTAATATTATGGGTGAGGTTTCTGTACCGGGAACTTATACCTTATCTGCATTTTCCACTGTATTTCACGCTTTATATCGTGCTGGTGGTGTAAACCGTATCGGTAGTTTACGTAGTATTAAAGTGGTACGCGATGGTAAAACCTTTGCTGATCTGGATGTTTACGACTTTATAATGAAAGGTAAAATGAAGGATGATATACGCCTTCAGGAAGGTGACGTGATCATTGTAGATCCTTATCAGTCTCTGGTTGAGATTGTGGGTAAAGTCAAAAGACCGATGTTTTATGAGATGAAACCTACAGAGACTGTTGCTACCATATTAAATTATGCAGGTGGTTTTACTGGTGATGCTTATAAAAAAGCCATTCGTCTTGTGCGTAAGAGTGGACGTGAACATCAGGTCTTTAATGTAGATGAAATGGATTACTCTGTTTTCCGTTTGGATGATGGAGATATGATTACGATAGATGCTGTACTGGATCGTTTTGAAAATCGTGTAGAAGTTCGTGGTGCTGTTTATCGTGCCGGTTTATATCAACTAGACGGTACAGTAAATACGGTGAAACAATTAATAAAGAAAGCTGAAGGATTGCGTGGAGATGCTTTCCTGAATAGAGTAATTATAGATAGAGAGCATGAAGACCTGTCTCATGAAATCATTGCTATTGATTTAGGAGGACTATTAAATGGGACAATTGCTGATATTCCTTTGCAGAAAAATGATATTCTGTATATCCCAAGTATTACTGACCTGAAAGAAGAAGAAACGGTTGCAATTTATGGTGAAGTTGCTAATCCGGGTACTTTCCTTTTTTCTAAGAATATGACTATTGAAGATTTACTTGTTCAGGCAGGTGGTTTGTTGGAAGAAGCTGCTACAACAAGGGTTGAGGTAACTCGTCGTATTAAAGATCCTAAGAGCACTTCATTCAGTAGTGTTTTAGGTAAAACATTTACTTTTGATATAAAAGATGGTTTTATTGTTGGAGGAAATGCGGAGAACTTCTATTTAGAGCCCTTTGATGCTGTTTATATTCGTAGAAGTCCTGCTTATCGTAGGCAACAGAATGTGGTTGTTGCTGGTGAAGTACTTTTCTCTGGTAGCTATTCTTTATTGAAGAAGAATGAACGCTTGTCTGACTTGGTTAGCAAGGCTGGTGGTGTAACTCCGGATGCTTATGTAAAAGGAGCTCGTTTAATCCGTAAATTGTCCGATGAGGAAAGACGTCGTCAGAATGACGCTATCCGTATGGCTCAGAATGGTGAGGGAAAGGACTCCATATCTATACAGAAATTAAATCTGTCAGAGACCTATACTGTAGGTATTGATCTGGAGAAAGCTTTAGCCAATCCAAAGTCTGATTTTGATTTGGTTTTGCGTGAGGGAGATGTACTGTATATTCCGGAATATGTGAATACTGTGAAAATCAGTGGTTCGGTCATGTATCCTAATACCGTAGTGTATCAGAAAGGAAAGAATCTGAAATTCTACATTAATCAGGCGGGTGGTTATGGCAATATGGCAAAGAAGAAGAAAGTTTATGTGGTTTACATGAATGGTACGGTATCTCGTCTGAAGGCAAGAAATGCCAGTGCTATAGAACCGGGATGTGAAATTATCGTTCCCAGCAAGGCTGAAAAGAAGCATATGGCGATGGCTGAAATTTTGGGTATTAGTAGTACAACTGCTACAATTGCAGCAATGGTAGCAACTATGGCTAACGCTTTTAAGTAATTTGGATTATGGGTGAAGAAAAAAAACTGAATACACTTCCTCAACAACCAGAGGAACAGGAAATAGACTTGATTGAACTTGCCAAGAAAGTTTGGGCAGAGCGAAAATTGGTTTTTAAAGCGTGTGGATATGCTGCGTTAATAGGACTGGTTGTTGCATTTAGCATTCCCAGAGAATATTCCACTAGCGTAACGTTAGCACCAGAAAGCACTGGGAAAACTTCAGGAGGTAGCATGGGAGCGTTGGCTGCTATGGCTGGAATCAATATGGGCTCTTCTGTTGGAGAAGATGCTCTTTATCCGGATCTTTATCCGGATATCGTAAGTTCTACTCCGTTTCTGACTGAGTTGTTTGATGTAAAGGTCAAAGATGATAAAGAAAAGGTAGATACTACACTGTATGTTTACTTGGACGAACATCAGCGTGCTCCTTGGTGGGGTGCTATTATTTCTGCTCCTTTTAAAGTTTTGGGTTGGACCATCTCTTTATTTAAGGATGATGAAGTAGAAGGAACTGGCACACTGGATCCTTTTAGATTAACAAAAGATGAAGCAGACATTGCCGAAGCGCTAAGTAAACGTATTGCTGTCTCTGTTGATAAGAAGACAGGTGTTACTACCTTGACGGTAACAATGCAGGATCCTTTAATTTCTGCTTCATTAACTGATACAGTAATGCACCGCCTTCAGAATTATATAACTGAATATCGAACTAATAAAGCTCGTCATGATTTGGCTTTTACCGAGAAATTATATACAGAAGCAAAAGCTAATTATACGGATGCCCAAAGTAAGTATGCATCTTTTGTAGATGCCAATCAAAATATTATTTTGTTAAGTTATCGTGCTGAGCAGGAGCGTTTGCAAAATGAGATGAGTTTAGCATATAATGTATATACTCAAGTTGCCCAACAGTTACAGATGGCAAAAGCTAAAGTACAAGAAATTACTCCGGTATATACTGTTGTTCAGCCAGCGACGGTTCCTTTGCGTCCGTCTAAGCCTAGCAAGCCCATGATTCTGATAGGTTTCGTATTTTTGGCTGGTGTCGGTAGTGTTGGATGGATATTGTTTATAAAGGATTTATTAAAAGGATGGAAAAAGCAAACAACGATATGATGATGGATGAAAATTCGCGTAGCTGGTATGTATTGTACACAGCGCCAAGATTGGAACGTAAATTGATGCAACACCTTACTGTTGCCGGATATAAGACTTATTGTCCTATGCAAACAATTTATGTGAACTGGAATGGAAAGACAAAGGAAATTATTGTTCCTTTTTTCTCCGGTTGTGTTTTTGTAGAGGGAGATCTTAAGGATATGACCTCTGTTGTAGCTTCTCAAAAAGCGGCATTTTTAGTGAATGCTGATGGTAAAGAGCTTACTATAGTATCTGATAAGGCAAACCTTCCAGGAAAGTTTGCCCAATTATTGAAGTAATGATGAAGTTGATTTCAGAAGAACTGTTGGATAGTGTGTCCCATGAAGCACGAGAGAGTTCTCGTTTGCGTATGAATTATAATTTTCATGAATCATTGGACTCTCCTATTCATCGCTTGCTTAACGCATTAGAGCCGGGAACGTATCTTCCTCCTCATCGTCACACTGATAAAGAGGAGACTTATGTAGTATTACGTGGAAGTCTGTTGACTTTCTTTTATGATGATTTAGGTAATGTAATAGAAAAAGTTAACCTAAATCCGTCGGCTGGAGTCTATGGGGTGGAGATTCCTTCCGGTACTTGGCATAGTATTATTGCTTTAGAGCCAGGCACTGTGATTTTTGAAATCAAAAGTGGCCCTTATAAACCACTTCCTCCCGAAGATATTGCGCCATGGGCGCCTGCACCCTCCGACTTGGAAGGTGCGGCTGTGTTTATGAAACGAATGTTGGAGGTTTAATTAGCACCTTCAAACATTCGGCTTCGTGCCAGCATGCATGCACCTACAATGCCGGCCTTATCTTTTAACTTGGATGTCGTGATAACTGAGTCTTTATTCACGAGGTTTAAGGAGTATTTCCGTACTGCTGTTTTTATAGGTTGCGTAATGTAGTCTCCGGTTAGAGATAATGTTCCTCCGATTATTACTAACTCGGGATTAAAGATATTTATAAGACCGGCAATTTGTTTACCTAATTTTTGCCCGATTTCTTCGACAATTTCAATGCATAGCACATCTTCCTTGTTTACTGCTGCTATAATCTCATCTAATGTTAATGGGGTTTCCATGTTAATCCGTTCGGATAAAATAGAATTTTCTCCTTTCTTTATTCGTTCCAGCAGAGTACGGTGTAATGCTGAGCCGGAAGCTTCTGTTTCCAGACAACCTTTCTTTCCACAGTGGCAGATGATTTCATTATCAAATGTGCTGATATGCCCAAATTCTCCTGAGAATCCTGATTTTCCTTTGTAGATTTTTCCATCTATAATGATTCCGATTCCTAATCCCCAGCTGACATTTACGAAAATAATATCTTTTTCTCCTTTAACGCATCCTTGCATGTATTCTCCATAGGTCATTGCTCGTGTATCATTGTCGATTGTGACAGTATATCCTAGTCTTTCACTTAATACATCTGCAAGAGGACGTTCTTCAAAATTAAACTGGCTGAAACTATATCCGGATTCTGGGTTTACCCGACCTGATACATTGACATTGATATTAAGAATCTTTTCAGTGTCAATTGAAAGTTTCTTGATGAAATTGAGAATAAGGCTACAAAGCTCGTTCATTCCTTCCAAAGAGTTCTCAAAATTATAAGGAATGTCCATTTTGAGATCTACCATATCTCCTTTGAAATTGATTAATCCGATATTGATGGAGAATTTTTTTATATCTACTCCAATAAAGTAACCGGATTGAGGATTCAAGCCGTATAGATGCGGGTGGCGTCCTCCGCTTGTTTCCAGTTTCCCATAATCATTTATATAACCTTCATCGAACATTTCACCTATTAATTTAGTGACAGTAGGGATACTCAGATCTAACTCCTTAGAGAGATCAGGAATTGTAGAACTACCGTTATATATATAATAGGTGATAATCCTTTTTTTTATAAGGGCATTTTTAGACCCCATTTCTATTTCTTTTAGGAATTGCTGATACATACTCTTTGTTAATTTCATTATTGTCAACAAAGATACTTAATAATTTTATTAATATCAACCTTTCTATGTGAAAAAGAATATTATTTCTTCTTTTTATTTAGTTGATAATTGCTGAACTCTCCTTTTTCCTTATTCCTTTTTTATCTTTAGTTTGCGTTTCTTTTCTTTTACCTCGTTATTATTAATTAATAATATGGCTATATATAATTAAATGCATCGAATAATAAGAATTTAATAATAAAATAATTTATTATCTATTGTTTATTTAATAAATATATCTATATTTGCACTGTGTTATAAATATAATAACCTCTATAATAATAAAGGTTAAACTTAGAATTCAATAGGTTAACATATATATTATACAGAAGAAAGCTATGAAAACAAGCAATCGCAGAGATTTTTTGAAAAAGGCCGCACTGGCAGGAGCTTCCGCCTTAGTAGCTCCTGGATTGCTGGCAACTGAAGAGAAAGAAGTGATATCTTTCTCTTCATCGCCCGGTGGTGAAACTGATAAATTTATTATTCCTAAGAATAATGGATTGAAAATAACAGGAACCTTCTTAGATGAAATTTCTCATGATATTCCTCATCAGAATTGGAGTGAAAGAGAGTGGGAGCAGGATTTTCGCCACATGAAAAGTATTGGGATTGATACTGTTATTATGATTCGTTCCGGTTATCGCAAGTTCATTACTTATCCTTCTAAATATTTGCTTGGTAAAGGATGCTATATGCCATCTTTCGACTTGGTCGATATGTATCTCCGTTTGGCGGAGAAATATCAGATGAAATTTTATTTCGGTTTGTATGATTCCGGGAAGTATTGGGATACGGGTGATTTATCTTGGGAGATTGAAGATAATAAATACGTTATTGATGAAGTCTGGAAACAATACGGTGAAAAATACAAAAGTTTTGGCGGATGGTATATCAGTGGCGAGATTAGCCGTAAGACTAAAGGGGCTATTGATGCTTTCAGGGCAATGGGAAAACAATGCAAGAATGTCTCTGGAGGTCTTCCTACTTTTATTTCTCCTTGGATTGACGGAAAAAAGGCTGTGATGGGGACTGACAAGTTAACTAAAGAAGATGCAGTTTCAGTTCAGGAACATGAAAGAGAGTGGAATGAGATTTTTGATGGGATTCACGAAGTAGTTGATGCTTGTGCTTTTCAGGATGGGCACATTGACTATGATGAATTGGATGCTTTTTTTACAGTGAATAAAAAGCTGGCGGATAAATATGGTATGAAATGTTGGACGAATGCAGAAACATTTGACCGTGATATGCCAATCAACTTCTTACCGATAAAGTTTGATAAACTCCGGATGAAGTTGGAAGCTGCAAAACGGGCCGACTATGATAAAGCCATAACTTTTGAATTTTCTCACTTTATGAGTCCACAATCAGCTTACTTACAGGCGGGACACTTGTATGATAGATATAAAGAATACTTTAATATAAAATAAATATGAAGTCGACAATTAATTTAGGTTATTTAGTTTTCCTTTCGGTAGTAGCGGCTTTGGGCGGTTTTCTGTTTGGATATGACACTGCCGTAATTTCCGGTACCATTGCGCAGGTAACAGAACAGTTCGGGTTGGATGCTTTGCAACAAGGATGGTATGTAGGATGTGCATTGATCGGTTCTATCATTGGGGTGCTTTTTGCTGGTATTTTGAGTGATAAGTTTGGGCGAAAATCTACTATGATCCTTTCAGCTATTTTATTCTCTACATCGGCTATTGGTTGTGCCGTATCTACAGACTTTAATCAACTGGTTATCTATCGGATTATAGGTGGTGTTGGGATAGGGGTTGTTTCTATCATTTCTCCACTTTATATTTCAGAAGTGGCTGTAGCGCAATATCGCGGACGTTTGGTTTCTCTGTATCAATTGGCGGTTACAATCGGTTTCTTAGGAGCTTATCTCGTTAATTACCAGCTTTTAGGCTATTCTATGAGTAATCCGGATGTTAGTACAGGATGGTGGAACCTGGTATTTGTATCGGAGGTGTGGAGAGGTATGTTAGGTATGGAAACATTGCCTGCAATCATGTTTTTCATTATAATCTTTTTCATACCTGAGAGTCCTCGCTGGCTGATACTGAAAGGGAGAGAAGAAAAAGCTACAAATATTCTTGAGAGAATTTATACCTCTTCTAAGGAAGCTTTATTTCAATTGACAGAGACTAAGTCTGTACTATCATCCGAGTCTAAATCAGAATGGAAGCTCTTGTTGCAACCTGGTATAAGGAAAGCTGTTATTATCGGTGTATGTATTGCTGTGTTGGGACAGTTTATGGGTGTGAATGCCGTTTTATATTATGGACCTTCTATTTTTGAAAATGCAGGTTTATCCGGAGGTGATTCTTTGTTCTATCAGGTTTTAGTGGGATTGGTGAATACATTGACTACTGTATTGGCTCTTGTTATTATTGATAAAGTAGGGCGTAAAAAGTTGGTTTATTATGGCGTATCAGGTATGGTGATTTCTTTAGTACTGATTGCAACTTACTTTATTTATGGTGAGTCCTGGGGTATCTCCAGCATTTTCCTTTTAATCTTTTTCCTCTTCTATGTATTTTGTTGTGCAGTGTCTATATGTGCTGTGGTATTTGTGCTTCTTTCTGAAATGTATCCGACCCGGGTACGCGGGCTTGCCATGTCCATTGCCGGCTTTGCTTTATGGATAGGTACATACTTGATTGGACAGTTAACCCCCTGGATGCTCCAGAATCTTACCCCTGCCGGAACATTCATTCTGTTTGCAATCATGTGTGTACCCTATATGCTGATTGTTTGGAAACTTGTTCCCGAGACCACAGGAAAGTCTTTGGAAGAGATTGAACGCTATTGGATGAAAAATAAAAATTGACCTTAATATTATATATAATGAAGATTAGAAATTATTTATTGAGTGGCTGTCTTATAGCAGCATTGTGTTCGTGCGGTACTTCTCAGAAGGAGAACCTGAACCTCACCCTATCGAAAGACACGTTATTCGATAAGGTAAAAGGGGCTTGGGCCGGACAAATCTTGGGATGTACCTATGGCGGTCCAACAGAGTTTCAGTATTTGTCAACCATGATTCCTGATTCTGTGGTTATACCATGGGGAAATGGGGAAATCAAGAAATGGTTTGATGGTGGAGGTGGTCTTTATGATGATGTTTACGTAGATCTGACATTTGTAGAGACTTTTGAAAGGTGTGGATTGGATGCTCCTGTCGATTCTTTTGCGGCAGCATTCTTAGCTAAAGAATATCCGTTGTGTCATGCAAACCAGCAGGCTCGTTATAACCTGTTGCAAGGTTTGTCCCCCCATGCCAGTGGATATTGGAAAAACAATCCTCATGCCAATTGCTTGGATTTTCAGATTGAAGCTGACTTTGCAGGTATTATGTCGCCGGGTATGGTGAATAATGCAGTGGATTTTTGTGACCGTATCGGACATATCATGGCTTACGGTGATGGATGGTATGGCGGAGTATACGTAGCTGCCATGTATTCTTTAGCTTATGTAAGTGATGATATTGAGTACATCGTGACGGAAGGTTTGAAAGCGATCCCCCAGCAAAGTCGTTTTTATGCATGCATGACCGATGTTATAAACTGGCACAAACAATATCCAGATGATTGGAAAAAGTGCTGGGAAGAGATTGAGAAAAAATGGGGAACTAATGACATAGCCTGCCCAGATGGTGTTGAAGTACCTTTTAATATTGAAACCTATGTAAACGGAGCCTATATTATTTTGGGATTGCTTTACGGTCAGGGCGACTTTGAAAAAACAATTGATATTTCTACACGTGCAGGACAAGATTCCGACTGTAATCCGGCTTCTTCCGGAGGCATTTTAGGAACCATGCTTGGCTATAATCGCCTTCCGGAGAAATATAAGGCCGAAATGGCAATTGTTGAAGATATGCCTTTCAATAATACTGTGAGCTTCAATAAAGGTTCTGAGTTGAGTTACGGACAGGCTTTGCAGATGATAGAAAGAGAAGGTGGAAAAGTGGGTGAGAATGAAGTTAAAATTAACTTTCAGAAGCCTGTTCCTGCTAAATTGGAAATCAGCTTTGAAGGTTTGAAACTTGATAAGAAGGTGACTGTGGATAATTGGATTGCTAACTTTCCGACTGTGGAGTTCGACGGTATAGGGGCTGTTATTAAAGGAGAACTCAAGGGTGATAATGTTCCTGAAGATTATGTTGCAGAGTTAGAAGTATATTTCAATGATAAATTGGTAGAAGTCTGCAAGTTACCATTGAAGTATAACCATCGCAAACATGAGCTGTTTTTTAATTACGAACAGCCTTACGGAAAATATAAAGTGACTTGTAAATGGACTAATCCAGTGAAAGGAGCAGATATTTGGGTAAGAGATGTAATTACTTATACAACAGATAAATAGGTATCAATATATTGAGAAACTGGTTTATATGCATGCCGGATAAAAAACGTTTCCAGTTTCTCATCTAAAAAAATAATAGAATTATGGATTTGAAGAAATTAGCGGATCAGTATAAGGATGAACTGTTGGATAATGTTCTTCCTTTCTGGTTAGAGCACTCCCAGGATCACGAGCATGGTGGGTATTTTACCTGTCTGGACCGGAAAGGGAATGTTTTTGACACAGACAAATTTATTTGGTTACAGGGCCGGGAAGTATGGTTGTTTTCAATGCTTTATAATAAGGTAGAGAAACGCCAGGAGTGGTTGGACTGTGCTATTCAGGGAGGTGAGTTCCTGAAAAAATATGGTCATGATGGAAATTATAACTGGTATTTTTCTCTTGATCGTACAGGACGTCCCTTGGTGGAGCCTTATAATATCTTCTCATACACCTTTGCTGTAATGGCATTTGGACAACTTAGCCTGGCTACGGGAAACCAGGAGTATGCGGATATAGCAATGAAGACTTTCGATATTGTATTATCGAAGACCAACAATCCTAAGGGAAAATGGAATAAGCTTTATCCGGGCACACGTGATTTGAAGAATTTTGCCTTACCGATGATCCTATGTAATTTGGCTATGGAAATAGAGCATTTGCTGGATAAGGGTTGTCTGGAAAAGACGATGGAAGTATGTATCCATGAAGTTATGGAAGTCTTTTATCGTCCGGAACTTGGAGGCATTATTGTAGAGAATGTTCTGGCAAATGGAGAACTTTCCGATTCTTTCGAAGGACGTCAGGTTACTCCGGGCCATGATATTGAGGCCATGTGGTTCATTATGGATCTTGGGAAACGTCTGAACCGTCCGGATTTGATTGAAAAGGCGAAGAACATTACTTTGACGATGCTTGATTATGGTTGGGACAAAGAATTTGGCGGTATCTACTATTTCATGGATCGTAAAGGATGTCCACCCCAACAATTGGAATGGGATCAGAAATTGTGGTGGGTTCATATTGAAACTCTGATTTCATTGCTCAAAGGTTATCAACTGACCGGAGATAAGCAATGTCTTGATTGGTTTGAAAAGGTACATGAATATACATGGAGCCATTTCAAAGATAATGAATATCCGGAATGGTATGGTTATCTGAATAGAAGAGGTGAGGTGTTATTGCCTCTGAAAGGTGGAAAGTGGAAAGGTTGTTTCCATGTTCCCAGAGGACTTTACCAGTGTTGGCAAATTTTAGAAGATATAAATTTAGTTGCACGAAATGAAAATAAGAATTCCTAATTTTAAATTTTAATAATATGAAAAGCAAGTGTTTTAGTTTACTACTATTATTTCTATTTTCCTTAGTAAGCATAGGTGCATATGCTCAGGTAAAAGTAGAGGGTAGTGTATTTGATGAGACTGATAATCCCTTGATTGGGGTATCAGTTTTTACGGAGGGTCGCAAGACCGGTACCGTGACAAATGCAGATGGACATTTTACTATTATGGTACCTAATGCTAATTCGTATTTGACATTCTCTTACGTGGGTTATATGACTCAGAAGGTACAGTTGAAAGGAAAGAAAATACTGAAGATTGTCATGAAGGAAGATGCTGAATTGCTGGATGAAGTAGTAGTGGTAGGTTATGGTACACAAAAGAAAATTAATGTAACTGGTGCTATTGCTCAGGTAGACAACAAAGAGTTGAAGATGGCTCCCAGCGGTAATTTATCCTCTATGTTAGCGGGGCGTCTTCCTGGTTTGATTACTAAGCAGAGTAGTGGGCAGCCTGGTAAAGATGGTGCTAGTTTGTACATCCGTGGTAATGGTGCGGGTGATGGTGACCCTCTGATTGTAATTGATGGTGTGGTGACAGATTACTTTCCTACTTTTTCTCCCGATGAGGTGGAGTCAATTACTATTTTAAAAGATGCGACAGCTGCAGCTGTTTATGGAGTACGTGCCGCTGCTGGTGTTATCCTGATTACAACTAAACGCGGTACGATTCAAAAACCTACAGTAACGGTTAACTCTTCTGTTACATTAAGCCAAAACACAAACTTTCCAAAGTTTTTGAATGGTCCTGATTATGCTTATTGGTATAATACAGCTCAGCGCTTGGATGGTGTGGCGGAAGAAAGTTTGCGTTTTACAGCTAATGAGATAGACCGTATTGAAAATCCGGGTGACAACGAGGCCGTTTATGGTAATACTGATTGGTTTGATTTGTTGTTTAAGAATGTGGCTCCTGCCTATACGAATAATGTATCTGTTTCAGGTGGTACTGAGCGTTTGAAATTTTTTGCTTCTGTAGGTGCATACAATCAGGAAGGTGTTATTGATCACACCTCTTATGACAAATACAACTTCCGCTCCAATATGGATGCAAAGGTTACTGATAATTTTGATTTGTCGCTAGACTTGTCCGGTTATGTGTCTGAAGATAATGAGCCGGGTGCCAGTGCTGGTAAAGGTTCTTACGCTTCTATTTTCCAGCAGGCTATGTTGTCTTATCCTTATTTGAAAGCTTATTCACCTTCGGGGTTACCTGTAGGTAGTTTAAATTTGGATGGTAATGGAAACAATAATCCAGTTGCAGCCAGAGATCTTTCAGGTAAGAATACCATTAAAAAGACTTATTTCCAAGGAAATATATCTATGAAGTATAAGTTGCCGTTTGTTAAGGGACTTAGCTTAAAATTGAATGCTTCTTATGTTAAGAACTATACCATGCAGAAAAAATACTTCCTGCCTTATGATTTGGATTGTTGGAATCAGTCAACTCGTGCTTGGGGTGTGCAGAAAGGACGTATTGCTAGTAAAGCTTCTTTAAATCAGTGGTTTACTGAAAGTCAAGGTTACACTATTCAACCTACTATTGAATACTCTAACAAATTTGGTAAACATGCTGTATCGGGATTGTTTTTGTATGAGTATTCTAGGACTGACGAATCAAGCTTATCTGCTGGTAGAGAAGATTTCCCTATTACCGATATTATGGACATGAGTTATGGTCTGACTGTAAACGAAAACCTTGTTAAAGGAGGTCATGGTTTGGATAGACGCGCAGGGTATGTATTCCGTTTTAACTATTCTTATGATGATAAATACTTATTGGAAGTAACTAGTAGGATTGATGCTTCTACTGCTCTCCCTAAGAAATATAGATGGGGTGTATTTCCCGGTGTATCTGTAGGATGGCGTGTTTCTCAAGAAGATTTCTTTAAAGAAGCTGTTCCTTTTATGGAAAATTTGAAAGTTAGAGCGTCTGCCGGACGTTTAGGTAGTGACCGTTCCATCAGCAATACGATGACTTATTTTTCTACGGCTACTTTATCTAAAGATCCAATCGTGATGTTTGGTTCCGATCCTCAGAAGTATTTAGGTTTAAGTCGTCCTATTAATCCGAATCTGAAGTGGGAATTGACAGATACTTACAATGTGGGTATTGAGTCTAGCATGTGGAACGGTCTGTTGGGGGTTGAATTGGATGTATTTTATATGAAGACGACTCGTTCTCTTGAGAAGCAGTCCGGTAATTTTCCGCTTTCTTTAGGCGATTATTTTCCAGCTTACATTAATTATGGTTCGCATGACAACCGTGGTTTTGAGTTGGTATTGACACATCACAATAGGGTCAAAGATTTTAACTATTCTATCAGAGGCAATGTGTCATGGGCACGTAATAAGATTTTGAAAATGACAGAGGATGCGAATGTTCCTAATTATATGCGTAGTACAGGACGTCCAATGGGTGAATATTGGGGATTTGTTGCAGAAGGTTTGTTCCAGACAGAAGAGGAGATTGCACATAGTGCAGTTTATGGACCTACGCTTCCAGGTGATATCAAATTGAAAGATATTAATGGTGATGGTAAAATTACGTACGATCAGGACCGTGTACCCATTGGTCGTAGCAGTACACCTGAGATGATGTTTGGCTTGAATTTGGCCGGTGAATGGAAAGGAATTGATTTTTCAATGTTATTACAAGGTGCGGCTTTGTTTGATGTCAATTTATGTGGAGTTTATGCAGACGTAGGTTATGATAATACATTTTATACTAAACCTTTCTATTGTGATGGTAATACTCCTTATTATTTGGTAGAAAATTCTTGGCGTCCTGATCATACTAACGCAGATTATCCTCGTTTGGGTATCGTATCTAGGGAAAATGGTGGTAAGATGTCTTCTTGGTGGGTCGAAGATGGCGCGTATGTACGTCTGAAGAGTCTTCAGGTAGGTTATACTTTACCTACTAAATGGACTGCAGCTGCAGGTATTAAGAAAGTACGTGCTTATTTTGCTGGTGGTAACTTATTGACTTTATCACATCTAAAGCATTTAGATCCTGAAATGCCAGGTGTAAACCAGGGTTATTATCCCCAACAACGTACTTTTGAATTTGGATTAAATATAAGTTTCTAAAAACGAATATGATGAAATCAATTAATAAGTTTCTAACAATATTAGCCGTATCTGCCGGTTTGTCGCTGGTAAGTTGCGATATTGATCCTGTTTTGACGGATAGTTATCCAGAAGATGTGGCTTGGTCAAATGCAGATAATTTGCGATTGAATTTGAATGGATTTTATTCGCTTATTGGTGGATATTACGGGAGTGAAGTAGAGAATGATGCTTGTTCAGATATCTTAAAAATGAATGGCCCGCGTGATTCGGAAAATTTGTTTGTATTCGGATCGGCTCCGATTACTCCATCGGCTAATCGGTTTGACCTGTGGAAGAACAGACATACATGGCAACTTTCTTGTTGTCGTTTCTTGCGTGATTTGAAAGAGCATCGTAGTAACTTCACTGAAGAAATTGCTCTTGAAGCTGAGGCGGAAGTACGTTTTTTTCGTGCGTTGGCTAACTTTGATTTAGCAAAACGTTATGGTGCCAGTTTTATTTTATATAAAGAGTTGCCGGAGTTGGGAGAAAAAAATCATGCTCGCTGCACACCTGATGAATGTTGGGACTTTATAGCAGAAGATTTGGATTTTGCTGCTAAATACCTTCCAGCTAAATGGAATAATGGAACAACAAATCCGTGGGGAACGGAAACCCATACTGGTCGTATCACGAAAGGGGCTGCTTATGGACTATTGGCACGTGCTATGCTTTATGCCGAACGTTGGAAAGCAGCTTCGGATGCTGCGCTGGAAGTTAAAAAACTGGGTTATAAGCTATACAAAAACCCAAGTCGTGGAGATAAAGGTTATGGAGAGCTGTTTACTAACAGAAGAAGTTCAGTGATAAGCAATCAAGAGAGTATTATTGAATTTGGCTATTCTTATGATAATAAGATGGATTATTCATTCGATTATTTCTATTGTCCACCCAGTGATGGAGGTTATGCAGAGGCAAGTCCTACAGAAGATTTGGTATCAGCCTATCAGATGGCAGATGGCAGAGATTTCGATTGGACAGATCCTGTAATGGCTGCTAATCCATATTCTGGACGCGAACCGCGATTCTATGCTTCTATACTTTATAATGGTTGCCAGTGGAAAGGTCAGACACTTTACACCTATGAAGGTAGTACTGATGGCTATGCTTTGGGTGGGGGGACTACTTGTACTGGCTATTATATGCGAAAACTATTTGATGAAGCATTGCCGAAAAATGGTATGCGATCTACTGATTTGACTTATTATTATATGCGCTATGCTGAAGTTCTGTTGATTTATGCTGAGGCTATGGCACAACAAGATGGTGGATTGAAGGAAGCCTTGAATGCTCTGAATGAAATCCGTGCTCGTGTTGATTTACCTGCGGTATCGGCAAGTACCAAGACGGAATTCATGAAGCTACTTCGACGTGAAAGAATGATTGAATTAGCGTTTGAAGGGCATCGTTTCTGGGATCTCCGCCGTTGGGGATTAGGTACTACAGTGTTGAACGGTACCCATATGAAAGGTGTTAAACCGACTAAAGTAGGTGATAATTTTGAGTATCAGCTTGTGGATTGTGACGGTGGTTCAACGCGTGTGTATCTGGAGAAGTACAATCGTTTCCCTATTCCACTGGGAGAACTGCAACAGAATACATCATGTGAACAGTTTGATGAATGGAAATAATAAAAAATGAATGCTATGAAATTACTTAATAAATATACAGCAATAATATGCCTGTTTGTAGCAGCTTTGACTTCATGTGAATCTCCTGATTTGGCTGAAGGGCGTACAGACCAAGTGAAAGGATTGTTGAATGTGACAATCAAGATTCCAGATAATCCAGCTGAATTTACGGCAACAAAGAAAGGACCTTATGAAGAAGGTGAAGAAATAACAGTGAAAGTACCCACGACGGATGAAGATCCTTTAGATTTGACACGCTTGATTTGCACTGTTAGTTTGGAGCATAATTGTTATGTGGAAACGCCGTTAACGGGAGAAACCGATTTTACGGAACCGTTGAAAATTACTGTAATTGATGTACAAGGTAATCGTCATAATAACACGATTAAGATTTTGCCTACACCACCTAAAACTAAGTTTACTAAAGTTTGGGATAAAAATGCAGTAGAATTAAATATAAATGACCGTAATCTTTCTGGCTTGGCCATGAATGATAAATATTTAGCTGTACAGTTATATGATGGCAATATCTATAGATATGATAAAAAGAGTGGTTCTGCAATTGATGTTGTATCTTCTGCAAGATCGTTTATGATGAAAGCTGATGTAGATGATGCTGGACATCTGATTACTGCTCGTGAAAATATTTATGGTGCCGGATTTATGGTATATTATTATTCTGAAGAAGATAATGAACATCATTTGCTACTGGATTATACAAATGATGATGGATGTCCGGAAGATTTGGGATATGAAATAAGTGTGATTGGTGATGTAACGAATGGAAAATCATTTATTTATGGTATGGCTCCTGGAACAATGACTGTCTATTATTGGGAGCTGATGGATGGTGAACTGGTAACTCCGGCTGCTGTGCCTAATACATTGCGCTATGGACCGGCTGGAGGTAATTGGGATCGTGCCCAAATACAACGTGCTTCATTGGATGCTAATTCAGACCATTATATTTCATACTATATACCATCAACTGACGATGCGGATGATGAATATCGGAAAGAAAAGAAGGGAAGTCGTTTTAATATCTTCTCGCCATATATGGAGATAAATGAGCTTAATCCACAGAATCATTCTTATAAAATTTTGGATTTCAAAGTATTCACAGTGAATGACGATGTATTCTTGGCTACTATTGAACAGAATTATACAGCATGGTCTAATGCTAAAGTTCAAGTCTTTGAGATTACGAATCGCAATAAGATGGAATTAACTGCTGAAGATGCAGGATATGATGAACTCTGTTTATTTACTGGTGATGAAATTGCTCCTACCAACTATAACCGTTGGGGTGACATTGCTGTCTATAAGGAACAGACTGCCACTGGATACGATGTTTACATAGCATCAACAGTTGTAGGTTATGATGCAACTGAGTCAAGAATCAGAATGTATAAGATGAGTTACTATCCGCAATAATCTTTTAGAATAGAGTGTTGCTAATCACAGCACTCTATTGAAAAGAATTATTAGTTACAACAATTTTAAATTTATGAATTATGAGAACATCTTTATTTTTTATATGTCTGTTGGGCGTATTTTTATGTTCCTGCGGTGACGATATACATAAGGGGTATAGAGCGCCAGGTTACGATCAGGTTCTGGAGAAGCAGAGAATACTTAATAATACGAAAGCAGTAAAGTCTATTAACTCTTATGATGAACTGGGGTGTGAGATTTATGATATACCTAAAAGAGAAGAAGGTAAAGCATTTCTTGATTATGAATTGGGAGATGATCAGAAAGAAGGAACCGGCAGTTTTAAGTTGATATATAACTTTACAGGAAACTCTACAGCAGATGCTCCTGAATGTGTGTACTTTGGACAGAGATGGGGTGACTATAGAGTAGATTTGTCATTTTATCCATTGGGACTTTCTATTTGGGTAAAGGGTAAGAAAGGGAATAAAGGTTTGTTCCGGTTTATTATTATGGAGGATGAAAAGCAGTTTAATGCTGATGCTCCCCATGATTATACTCGTAAACGTTGGTCATATTTTGCTTATGAAGATGCGGAAGTCTTGTCAAAGGAGGGTTGGAATCGCATAATTATGCCTTACAGTGCTTTCAAACTTTACCGGAAAGGAGAAGGAACTACATCTAATGAATTGTTGATGAATCGTAATGAGGGGTTCCGTATCGAAATTGAGAATACTACGAACGAAGCTTGTGGTGGAGAATTTCAGATTGATAATTTGGAGCAATTGACCTCTTATGAACTGAAAGCAGGTAAACCGAAATTTTCCAGTATATTTATTCAGCTGAATAAAGAAGCTTATGAGAATGAGGATTGGGATCAGCAATTCCAAGATAGTCGTGCGGTTGGCATTGATACATGGATTATTCAGTATTCTGAACAGTTCACTGGTAATGATGATGATACGAATGTTTCATTCTATAAGAATACTAATTTACCTTGGGTACAGGTTAAATGTGATATCATTGATAAAATGTTTGAAGCAGCAGAACGTAATGGAATGAATATTATTTTGGGGTTGTATCCTGGAGATTACAGTAAAACTAATACAGCCGATCCGACCAAGTATAACACTAATCTGGAGAGGAACAAAATGCTTTTTGATGAAGTTTACGAGCAATTTGGTAATAATCCGTGTTTAGTGGGATGGTACATTACAGAGGAGTTTCATGATGGTTCTTATCCTGTTGGTTGGCAGCAGGAACCGGCTTTATCTATGTTGGCAAAATATTTGGAAGGAGTGGCTTCTTATATTAAGCAGAAGTCTGATAAACCTGTTTCAATAGCACCTGCATTATGGAGAGGTATGCCTGCCGATCTTTGTGGAGAATGGTTTGGACGAATTTTTGCACAGACTCCTAACATTGATTATTTGTATCTTCAAGATATAGGTGGACGTTGTTTGGTTGACTTTGATGTAGATTTGCCAAACTGGTATGCGGAAATAAAGAAAGCTTGTGATGCTAACGGAGTTAAATTCGGTGTAGATATTGAATCTTTCAAGAGTTGTAACTGCCCCAATATAGGCTATAAAGCTAAGGATTGGAGTGAATTGAAAGAGCAATTGTTTGTAGCGGGTCTATTTACCGAGTATATAACAAACTTCAGCTGGGTAACTTTTAAGAAAGGAACGAATAACTATGCTGGTTATAAACAGTATTTGGAAGATAACGGTCTTTTGTAAGAGATAATATCTTTATTCCGATAAGATGTAGCATCTTAGGATGGCTACACCATAAAACTAAAAGGGCTACATTCTTTAGGGTATAAGGCTACACCATCCCGATAAAAAGGTGTAGCCCTTTTATATTGTTAATGTGAATATTTGTTATTGATAGAATACAATGAAGAATGCAATATTTATAATAGGAATGTTTATCAGCTCTATTACGGTAAAAGCTGGTGATATTTCGAAGTTCGTACTGGATAATTATCTGATTCCGGTAGATCAACCGGGAAAGATAATTGGGTTTATTTATCCGGCACCAGCAAATATTCGTTTGTTAAGTGATACTTCTTCACTTTTTCGGATTGATTTTAAAAAGAAGGCAATCTGCTTGAAAAAGAATAAAGCATTATCGGTTGGACAGATGAGTTATCGTTATGGCATTACTCTTTTAATTGATGGAAAAGAATGTGAATTTGAATTGCTGAAAGACGGATTTAGCAAAAATAAGGTCGTGGCTCATCGTGGTGCTTGGAGGAAAAAAGGTGTATTACAAAATTCTGTACGCTCTTTTCAAAATGCAGTGGAATTGGGTTGCCAAGGGTCTGAAATGGATGTTTGGTTAACTGCTGATAATAAAGTAGTTCTTTCTCATGATCCACATGTGTATGGATTAGAAGTTGAAAATATCACTTCTTTGCAATTATTCCAACAAACTATCAATGAGAAAGATCCTGTGCCCTCACTTCAGGAACTTTTGATGGCTGTAAGGGAACAGAATGTCACTCATCCGGTTATTGAAATAAAAGATTCTCAGAAAGGATTGGAGCGTACGTTACAGTTGACAGACTCCGTGGTGAATATTGTTCATCGCATGAAGATGCAAGGATATGTAGAGTATATTAGTTTCAATTATGAAGTCTTGAAGCGTATTCGTGAATTGGATCCTACGGCCAAAACTCTCTATTTATGGGAAGGAAAAAAACAATTGGGAGATCTGATCAAAGATCGTATTTCAGGGATTGATTATTCGTATTATGCTTATCGGCAGGATAAAAACTTAGTAAAAAATGCTAAGGGTATGGGGCTACTTACAAATGTCTGGACAGTGAATGATGCGGAAGAATTGCTACTCTACTATCAACAAGGGGTAGATTATATCACGACTGATGAACCGGAGTTATTATTGAAAATTATAAATAGTTTAAATTGATTTTTATATTATGTATAGAATTTTTTTGTGTTTGATGGCAGTACTGAATTTTACTGCACTTTTTGCTCAGAAGAGCATATTGAAGTTTAATACTGATGGTAATTTTAAGATAGTGCAATTTACCGATACTCATTATAAGGTTGATGATCAGGCAAATTCTCAAGTAGCTTTAGATCGCATGAATGAGGTATTGGATGCAGAAAAACCTGATTTTGTAATATTTACGGGAGATGTAGTGGTATCCAATGAATCTTTTAAAGGATTGGATACTGTATTGGATGTTTGTATTAAACGCCATATTCCTTATGCTGTTGTATTTGGTAATCATGATGATGAATATGATCATACTCGTCCGGAACTATATGATTATATTGCAAAGAAGCAAGGTTGTTTGATGCCGGTTCGTACTACTGAAATAGCTCCTGACTATGTATTAACAGTAAAATCATCAAAAGATAAAAATAAGGATGCGGCAGTGTTGTATTGCATTGATTCTCATTCTTATACAAGTATAAAGTCTGTACCGGGGTATGATTGGATAAAGTTTGATCAGATTGCCTGGTATAGAGAACAAAGTCGGAAATTTACGAAACAAAATGGTGGTGAACCGATTCCTGCACTTGCTTTCTTCCATATTGCTATACCTGAATATAGAGATGCCGTAATGGAAGAAAAAAATAGATTGTTTGGAGTGAGAGGAGAGGGAGTAGCTTGTCCAACCACGAATTCTGGATTTTTCACCTCTGTTAAGGAATGTGGCGATGTTATGGGGATGTTTGTTGGACATGATCATGATAATGATTATGCAGTGGCTTATAAAGAAGTATTACTGGCCTATGGACGTTACACTGGTGGGAATACAGTTTATAATGATTTGCCTTCCAATGGTGCTCGTGTGATTGTCCTGAAGGAAGGGGAGCGTAAGTTTAATACTTATATTCGTATTGCTAATGGCGAAATAGAATCTTTTGTGTCCTATCCTGATAATTTCTTTTAATCTGATAAAACCATAAAAGTATGAAGTATATATTTCTTGTTCTTTTTTCTTTGTTCAGTCTGGTAAGTTTGCAGGCGGAGAATAAAGTGAGCTTAACTTTAATACCTCCGGGAAAAATCACTAATAAGGTCGATCTGGATATCCGCGGTGGTATTGTGAACGAAAGTGCTTCACAACAGACTTATCAGGTAGCTTTGTATTGGAATAAAGAGAATAAAAATGCACTGTTATACGAAACGGTTGTGACAATCCCTGCCGGAAAGGCCGAAACGGTTAAGGTGGTTATACCTACCAAGGACCGGGTGGGGAAGAATAAAGTGATCTTCAAAGTGGCTAATGAAGGCAAGGCCTATCGGAAGACAAAAGATATAGAAGTGATTGAATCGGATATTCGCTCTATCCAACAGATATCCGGTGCCTGGACGGGCATCTATCACTGGAGCGAAATCGAAGGAAAACATTGGAATCAGGATATCAAGAAGATGACCGACGATCAATGGAGAGAGTTGATCCGTTCCATGAATAAGCTGGAAATGAATATGGTGGTCATTCAGGAAGTTTTCCGCAATGAAGAATATGTAGGCAAACATACTACCAATGTGGATAACTATGTAGGTAAAGCCTTCTATCCTTCCAAACTGTATCCCGGTCGTATGGAACTTACAGCCAAAGACCCGATTGAAGCCATCCTGACGGAAGCCGATAAACAGGGCATGAACGTACTGATGGGAGTGGGTATGTTTGCCTGGTTCGACTTTACCCCCGAATCTCTGGAATGGCACAAACGGGTGGCTAAAGAACTGTGGGATATGTATGGTCATCACGAATCCTTTTATGCCTTCTATGTATCCGAAGAGAGTGGCGGCGGTCTGGATAACTGGGAACAACGCCCCGAGATGCGTAAAAAGAGAAAAGATGATATCGTGAATTTCTTCAAAGAGTTTAAGGCTTACTGTAACGCACTTGCACCGGACAAACCGATAATGCTGGCTACCAACAGTTTTGAAGTTCCCAACGGAATGGATACATATCCGGCACTAATGGAGCATCTGGATATCTTGTGCCCATTCGGATTTGCCCGTATGCCGGACGGTGATCTGACCGGTAAGGAAGCGGCTAATATGTTGCAGAAAGTTTGTGATGAGGCTAAAGCTCATTTGTGGTTCGACCTGGAAGTATTCCTGTTCAATCCGGATAACTCCCTCTATCCCCGTCCGGTAGAAGAAATCATCCGTGACTTGAATCTGTTTGATAACTTCGAGAAGATTCTTTGCTATCAGTTCCCGGGGGTATTTAATGATCCGAAGATGTCTATCCGTGTGGGCGAAGCACGCACTATCGACTTGTTCAACGGATACATGAAATACCTGAAAGAATTGAAAGCTAAAAATAAGAAACGTAAATAAAGAAAATGATGAAACGTTATTGTCTATATCTGTTTATCCTGATAGGGATAAGTTGCTCTGCGGAACTGAAAGCTCAAAAAAATGGAACTGTTTACAAAGGGAATGATCCTGCCGTGCGATATACCGGCAGAACGTTGGTTTCCCCCGATGGTTCGGTAGCTTTCGACTGGGTAGGCACTTATCTGGAAACCCGCTTTACTGGTGGAAAGCTGTCAGTGAAAGTTTCTGAAACAGGAACGAGCTATTATAATGTATTTGTTGATGGCAAACTGCATAAAGTCGTGAAAGTATGCGGAACGGATACATTGATTCATCTGGTATCGGGCATAGACAAGCGCATTCATAGTTTGAAGATACAGAAACGTTCCGAAGGCGAATTCGGCAAGACAACTGTCCATCAGTTTGTCTTGTCCGGTTCGGGACGCCTGGCGGAAGAGCCGGCAGTGCGCACACGGCATATCGAGTTTATCGGAAACTCACTCACCTGCGGATATGGCACAGACGGGAAACATCGCGATGAACCTTTCCTGGTAGAGACGGAAAATTGTAATCTCACATTTGCCTCTATGGTAGCCCGTTATTATGATGCGGACTATACACTGATTGCCCATTCCGGTAGAGGAGCCGCTCGCAATTATGGTGATTCGGTACGCGTGTCGAAGGTTACGATGAAAGACCGGATGTTGAATACCTTTGACGAAGACCTCACCCATAAATGGAATTTTAAGGAATATCGTCCGGATCTGGTAGTTATCAATTTAGGTTCCAATGATTTCTCAACGGAGCCCCATCCTTACAAAAGCGAATTCACCAAAGCGTACAAACAGATTCTTGCACAATTGCGTGAGCATTATGGAGATATTCCCATATTGTGCATTTACCCTGTAGCTATGCAGGCCCCTGTATTCAGTTATTATGAAGCGATAATAAACGAAGTGAATGATCCGAAAGTCTTTCTACTGAAACTGGATAAGAATCTCTATAACCGGACTACCGACCTGGGGGCTGCATGGCATCCCGGATATTCGGGACATAAGAAAATGGCGATGTGGATAATTCCTTATATCTCTACGATTATGGGCTGGGATCTGACGGATAAAGTGATTGAATAAACCTGAAAAAAACAAGAGATGCGAAGACGTGACTTTATAAAATACCTGGGATTAGGGGGCGTTGCCATGTTAGCCATGCCTCAATCTATACGTGCAAACTCTTCTGCCGTTGCAGTGCCATCTTCATGCAAAAAGCTGAAACCCATTTCCGGTTCCTGGTTTGAGTTCCGGCATTCGGCTTCGGAAGGGGGAAACTGGAATAAAGCATTGACGCATTTTACTGCCGACCAGTGGCGGCGGAAGATTTTCGAAATGCGTGAGATTGGAATGGAGTATCTGGTTATGATGGGTGTAGCCCTGGATGGAAAGCCGTTCTATCCTTCACAGATAGCTCCTCAAATCCCGATGGGATGTGAAGATCCTTTGGAGGCGGTACTTGCTGCCGCCGATGAATGTGGCATCAAGTTCTTTGTGAGCAATGATTTCTGGGGAGAGTTGGATGCTTATACCATGATGATAGACAAAGGCGTGCAGAAGTTACGTTTTCGTTCTATGGAAGAGGTGGCTCAAAAATATTCCCATCACGAAAGTTTCTACGGGTGGTATTTCCCGAACGAAGCCCAGTTGCAACCCTATTTCATTGATGAGTGCGTGAAGTACGTCAATGATTGTGCGGACTTTGCCCAAAGGTTAACTCCGAACTGTGTCAATCTGATAGCCCCGTACTTCATTAAAGAAGCACGTTTCGATGATTATTTTGTCCGCCAGTTAGAGAAAATGAATATCGATATCATTGCTTACCAGGATGGAGTTGGAGTGAACCATACCGCATTGGAAGATTCCGCCAGATTCTATGAAATCTTGTACAAGGCTCATGAGAAAGCTTCCAGAGCAAGACTATGGGCTGACATGGAACTGTTCTATTTTGAAGATGGGGACGGAGGCAATCTGTTGCCTGCCGACTTCAACAAACGCATTATCAGGCAGATGGAGAATATCTCTCCGTTTGTAGATAAGATTCTCTGTTATCAGTATATCGGTATCATGAATAAGCCCGGTACTGATATTATTGCCGGACATCCGGATTCCCTGCGTCTGTATGAACAATACAGTGCGTGGTACAACCAGTATAAAAACAAGAAATGAGTATGTCGAAAAGAAATATAATATGGCTCCTGACGGCTTTCTTCTTTATAGCCGATCTGGCTGCCGCCGTTCATAAAGGAAAGAAAGAAGTAGTTCTGTCCGAGCAGAGCCTGCGTGATAAAGTGAAAGGTGCCTGGGCGGGTCAGACCTTGGGATGCAGTTACGGAGGACCTACTGAGTTTAAATTCCTGGGAACTATCATTCAGGATTATATTCCCATTCCCTGGGATAAGCATACGGTCAAGAATTGGTATGATACCTTTCCCGGTTTGTATGATGATGTTTATGTGGATCTGACTTTTGTGGAAGTCTTCGAAAGATGCGGGCTGGATGCTCCGGTTGATTCTTTTGCGACGGCTTTCGGACGGACAGAATATCCGTTGTGGCATGCCAACCAGGTAGCCCGCTACAATCTGTTGCAAGGAGTGAAAGCACCCCAGAGCGGTTACTGGAAGAATAATCCTCATGCACATTGCATCGACTTCCAGATTGAAGCGGATTTTGCCGGGATTATGTCACCGGGAATGCCTAATCAGGCCGCTGAAATCTGCGATAGGGTGGGGCATATCATGTCCTATGGTGAAGGATGGTATGGCGGAGTTTATGTGGCAGCCATGTACTCTCTGGCTTATGTCAGCAATGATATAGAATATATCGTAAAAGAAGCGCTGAAGGTGATACCGGAAGAAAGCGATTTCCACAAGTGTATGTCGGACGTAATTCGCTGGCACAGGAAATATCCGAAAGACTGGAAACGAACCTGGTTCGAGTTGCAGAACAAGTGGAGCGAAGAAATCAGCTGTCCCGAAGGCATTCATAATTCCTTTAATATCGGTACGAAGATAAACGGTGCCTATATACTCCTGGGCTTGCTTTACGGACAGGGGGATTTCACAAAGACCATAGATATCGCCACGCGTGCCGGTCAGGACTCTGATTGTAATCCGGCTTCAGCCGCAGGCATCCTGGGAACCATGATAGGATACAGCAACATCCCCGAATCCTGGAAAGAAGCTTTGTATGAAGTAGAAGACATACCTTTCTCCAATACGGATATCAGTCTGAATAAAGCCTATGACATGACGTACAAACATGCCAGCGAGATGTTGCAGAAACATGGAAACGGGAAGGTAGGAACAGACTTCATAATCAGACGGGAGAACATCAGACCTGTTGCTTTGGAAGTAGCTTTTGAGAATCTGAAAGTGAGCGATAAACTTACAATAGAGAAATCCATAGATGATGTAAATCCCTTCTCTTTCGAAGGAACCGGACTGGTTGTAAAAGGATATGTGGCAGGTGGGCTTCCGACAGACTATACGGCGGAGATGGATGTATATATCGATGGACAGTTCTATGAAACAACCGCCTTGCCCCAATATATCAATCACCGGAAGTGTGAATTGTTCTTCTGCTATGACCGTCCCGTAGGGAAGCACACTGTAACTTTTAAATGGAAAAATCCCGTATCGAACGGGAAAATATGGATAACCGAAGTAATAATCTATACAACGAAATAAATATGAAAAATATACTATCCCTAATCAGTATTTCTTCTCTGCTGCTTGTGTTGGCGGCTTGCGGTAGTAAGCAGGCCCCCACAGCAGAGGAGATAGTAGCGAAAGCACGTGCGGTAAAGACTTTGAATGCTTACGACGAGATGAGCTGTGTGGTGTACGAAATGAAAGGACTTCCCGAGTCACCGCAAACCTCGATAGACCGTTTTATCAGCGATGACTGTGTGGAGGGAACGGGAAGCTTCGAGCTTAAATACTCTTTCTCCGGCAATGCGTCCGGAACCGAATCCGTATATATCCAGCAGAGTGGGGGAGACTATCGCAGTGACTTGTCTTTCCATCCGTTGGGACTTTCCATCTGGGTGAAAGGTAATAAGAATAATAAAGGTACATTCCGTTTCATGCTTATTCAGGATGTGGATCAGTTTACGCAGGATGCGCTTCATGAGAAAGATCGCTGGCAGTTCTTCGAGTATGTGGATAAGGATGTACTGACCAAGGAAGAATGGACACGTGTAGTGATGCCTTATGAGGCCTTTACTTTTGCCAAAGGGCGTGATCTGGGCGAAAACAAACTGGTTCTGAACCGCCTTGAAGGTTATCGTCTTGAAATCACGAACGATAATAACAGCACATGTACAGGTGAGTTTTGCATCGACAATCTGGAGCAACTGACCTCTTATACTCCTGAATTCAAGGGAACTCCCAAGTTCTCCAGTGTTTTCATTCAGCTAAATGGCGTCTATAAAGAGACCAACTGGGATGAAGAATTCAAAGCAAGCCGTGAAGTGGGCATTGACACTTGGATTATCCAGTATGCCGAAGGTTTCAATGACCGCACGAATGAAAAATCTTCTTTCTATTCGCCGACAAATCTGCCGTGGGTGACCAAGCAATATGATATCATGAACCGAATGTTTGATGCTGCCGAGCGTAACGGGATGAAGCTGATTGTCGGACTATATCCCGGTGATTACAGCAAGGAAGATACCACAAAACCGGAACAATATGAATTTCTGGTGGAGCGTAATAAACAAGTATTCGATGAACTGTTTGCCCTTTGGGGGAATCATCCCAGTCTGGCGGGATGGTACATAACCGAAGAATTTCATGACGGTTCGTATCCGGTAGGCTGGCAGCAGGAACCTGCCTTGTCTATGCTGGCTAATTATTTGCAGACAGTGGCGGCTTATGTGAAGTCGAAGTCTCCGAAAGAAGTCTGCATAGCTCCTGCTTTGTGGAGGGGAATGCCCGCTGACCTCTGCGGAAAATGGTTTGGTAAGATATTTGCCCAGACTCCCGATATAGATGTGCTTTATCTTCAGGATATAGGCGGACGTTGTCTGGTAGATTTTGATGTAGACCTGCCCAACTGGTTTGCCGAAATAAAGAAAGCCTGCGATGCTAACGGAGTGATTTTCGGAGTAGATATAGAGTCGTTCAAAGAGTGCTGGTGCCCGAGAATTACCATGCGGACCAAACCCTGGACCGAGCTGGAGGAACAGCTGAGAGTAGCCGGAATGTTTACTGATCATATTACGAATTTCAGTTGGGCTACCTTCAAACCGGGAACAGATACCTATGAAGGGTATAAGAAATACCTTGAAGGAAAATAAGCAACCCTATTAAAAGCAAAGTTTCATCGGATGGAACAAAGAGTTTCAAGCAATGAAACCCTTTGTTTCAAGGGATGAAACTCCTGGTTCCAAAGCATGAAACTCTCAGTTTCACCCGGTGAAACTGAAAGAAACTCGTGGTATGCTCAATCAGTAAACGGGAAATACTTTATTATGAATAAGTTTTTAGAAGAAATACAGGAACAACCGGAAGCATTGAAACAGACTTTCTGCTATTACCGTTCGGAAGAAGGGAAGAAAAGCTTGAAGACTGTCTGTGCCTTATGGAAATCCGGTGAATATGACAGGATCGTATTTACCGGCATGGGAAGTTCCTACTTTATATCGCAGGCAGCTGCGACAATGATCTCATCTGCTTCCATACCCGCTTCCGCGATTAATGCCGGAGAATTGCTTCATTTTCAATCTCCTTCGTTGACGGAACGCACTTTGCTGATTGCCGTTTCACAGTCGGGTGAAAGCTACGAAGTGATTGAATTGCTTAAAAAGCAGCGCCGGTTGCCAATAACGGTGATCGGAATCACGAACGAATCCGGAAGTTCTTTGGCCGTAATGGCTACTCATTGCCTGCTGTGCAAGGCAGGCAAAGAAGAGATGACCTCCACGAAAACTTTTATTACAACCTATCTGGCGGTTTATCTGCTCGCAGAATCCCTGAAGAGGCATGAAGTGAATGGGGAGGCTTTAGACGGAATAATCCGTGAAGTTGAACGTCAGCTGGCGGAAAGAGATACGTATTTATCCCGTTCGCTCACTTTCCTGAAAGGACATTCGTTTGTGCAAGTGATAGGCAGGGGAACGGTTTTCGCTGCCGTTGCCCAAACTGCCCTGATGTTTATGGAAGCCACCAAAATTCCCGCTTCCGCCTTATTGGGCGGGGAGTTTCGGCACGGTCCCTTGGAAATGGTAGGACCTGATTTTATCTGCATTGTTTATGCTCATTCACAATCCGGCGCTTATCATCCAAGTATCAGACTTGTGGAGGATGTGTTGAGTTTTAAAGGTAAAGTGATTCTCATATCGGATGCGGCTTCCGGCATTGAAAGTCCGGACTTGCTGGAAGTACACGTTCGTTGTGAGCGTTCTGACTTATTTGCCATTCCATCCATTATTCCCGTGCAGCTGATGGTAAATGCGTGGGCGGAGGAAATGAAATTAGTGCCCGGTAGTTTTACGCATGGTGCAAAGGTTACCGCAATAGAATAACAGAAATTATGAGAAACATATTATTTATCCTGCTACTTTGCAATGTCATGTTGCTGAAAGCCCAATCTCTGGAACTGGAGCATTGGAGAATTATAAACTCATCCGAGATAGCCGATGCGGATGCCAAGGTTTCGCAACCATCCTATCCAACAACCGGGTGGTATCAGGCTACGGTTCCCACTACTGTGCTGAATGCTTTGGTGAAAGAGAATGTATATCCCGACCCGCGTATCGGACTCAATAATTATTTAATCCCCGATGTTTCGGACGAGTTCAATGCCCGGATGGATCTGGCTAAATATAACTATCTGAAGAGTGGAAGAAACCCTTGGCAGGACCCTTATTGGTATCGTACGGAAATCACTCTGCCCAAATCTTATAAAGGTAAGAAAGTATGGCTGACCCTTTACGGCATTAACTATCGGGCGGACGTCTGGGTTAATGGCCGGCTTGTAGCCGATAAAAATGATATTGTGGGAATGTTCCGCCGTTTCAAGCTCGATATTACGGACTATGCCCTTCCCGGAGCGAATAATTGTGTTGCGGTGAAGATATATCAGGTGGATCATCCGGGTGTTCCTACTCCGGGTACCCAGCTGAAAGTGTTCGGCCCTGTGCGTGGACATTCTTATGACATCTTTAAAGATGAGACTTTAAAGATATCCGGTGGATGGGACTGTGCTCCGGTGGTAAGAGACCGGAATATGGGTATCTATCAGAAGGTAACGATAGAGGCTACCGATGAAGTCGTGATCGAGAATCCTTTCATTGTTACTACTTTACCCAAACAGGATACTTCGCTGGCGGATGTGAACATCAAACTGGAGGTAAAGAATACCTCAGGAAAAGCGATAGAGGGAAAAGTGAATGCTTTGATTACCCTGGTAAACGATGTGAAGTTCCCCACCTATACCAAACACATGGAAGGTTATCTGAAGCCTATAAAGATTACAAAGAAAGTTAGCCTGGGTGCAGGTGAAAAGAAGGTCGTGGAACTGACTTCCGAAGATTTCCCTTCCCTGTTGATAAAGAATCCCTACCTGTGGTATCCCAACGGATATGGTGAACAATATCTGCATCACATCAAGTTGTCATATAATACAGGTGGAAAAGTATCCGATACAAAAGAGTTCGACTTTGGCATCCGTGAAGTTGAGGTTGGGCTGAACAGAGTTGAGGTTGACGGGGACAAAGCTGAGGTTGAGTACGGCCGTGTCTACTATGTGAATGGCAAAAGAGTGTTCTGCAAAGGCGGCTGGATTCAGCCGGACATTCTGCTGGAGGAATCGGATAAGCGTATTTATGATGAGGCACGCCTGATGGCGGAGGCTAACATCAACCTGATAGGCAGTGAAGATATGCCTTCTCCTTCCGAAACGTGGTTTGAGAGTTTTGATAAGTACGGCCTTATGTGGTGGCATGTTTTCTATCAATGCTATCGCATGACTCCCGGCACTGAAACCGAAAACAATCCCCTGGATCATAATCTGGCGATTGCTTGTGTGGAAGATATGATGCTTCGGTATCGTAACCACCCTTCCATTATTTCGTGGGTAGGCGTCAATGAAGTATTGATGAATGAAAACTTATACAGGCTGACGAAAGAGAAAGTGAAGAGCCTTGATACTACACGTATATACATCCCTACCACCAGTTACCACTGGGATGTGGATGCTCTGACTCCCTATCTGAAGGAAGACCTGCCCACCGGAACCACGGATGACGGTGCACCCGACTATAACTGGGCGCCTTCCTCTTACTTCTTCGATAAAGTACGTGAGGTTTATTTGCAAATGTTCCGCAATGAATTGGGTATGCCTTCGGTGCCGATGTACAACAGTCTCCGGAAATTTATTCCTACCGCGGAGAGCACAGCCAATGTAAACAGCCCCATCTTCCCGTTGGATAGCATTTGGGCGGAACATGGCGCCTGGGATGTGAGTAATTATTGCTACCGTTCTTATGACAATGCCATCCGCACGATGTTTGGTGATCCGAAGACGGCGAAAGAATATGCCGATAATGCCCAGTTCCTGAGTGCTGACGGTTATCGTGCTATGTTTGAGGCAGCCAATCATCGGATGTGGGATATAACTTCCGGCGTGATGATCTGGAAGATTAATTCCTGCTGGCCCGATGTGTGCTGGCAGATTTATGACTGGTATCTGGCGCCGAACGCTTCTTACTATTTTGCAAGGAAAGCGATGGAGCCGGTACACGTACAGTTGAATGCCAATGATTTTAAGATATCGGTCATTAATGCGTCCCACCGGGTGCTGGATGATGTAAAGGTGACGGCGAAAATAATCAATAATGATATGAGGGTGGCTTGGCAACATTCTCAGCAGCTGACGGTTTCTCCCGATTGCTATAAAGAGATTATTACGGTGCCTCAGCATGGCAAGTATTCTTATAACTACTTTGTGAAGCTGGAACTTCACGATAAAGCAGGAAAGCTGTTGTCGGAGAATTTATATTGGTTTTACTCACAGCACATGGACTTTTTCTGGTTTACTTCTATGGAAAAACCGGAATTGAAGAAAGAGGTTAAAGTAAGTAAAGAGGAAGGAGAATATGTCTTTTCTATTTGTTTGAAGAACGAATCTGCCCGATTGTCACACTTCAACCACCTGACTTTGCAGGATGCCCGAGGAGAGGAGATTAATCCGGTGTTCTGGAGTGATAACTTCATTACGCTCTTTCCGGGAGATGAGAAGGTGATAACAGCCCGTGTAGCAGTATCGGATGCAGGGGGAGTTGCTCCTACGTTCGTTCTGTCACGGTGATACATACATGCATTTATTTATTTAAAATATAGTACCATGAAGAAAATTATAGTAATTGGCAGTTCCAATATAGATATGGTGGTGAGGACCTCTCATCTGCCGGCTCCCGGTGAAACCATTCTGGGTGGTGAATTCTTTATGAACCAGGGCGGTAAAGGAGCCAATCAGGCAGTTGCAGTGAAAAGGTTGGGTGGTAATCTGATCTTTGTAGCGAAGTTGGGGAATGATATACTGGGACAGCAGTCAGTGGATTATTTCAAGAAAGAGGGAATAGATACAAAATATATCACTCTTGATGAAAACTCTGCTTCCGGAGTTGCTTTGATCAGTGTGGACGATCATGCGGAGAATAGTATAGTGGTAGCTTCCGGAGCCAATATGTTGCTGAACGAGCAGGATGTGGATAAAGTTGTGGAGGAAATGTGCGAAGGAGACATCTTGTTGATGCAACTGGAAATTCCGATTCAAACGGTGGAATATGCTGCCAGGAGAGCTTTTGAAAAAGGGGTGAAGGTAGTCTTGAATCCGGCCCCTGCCCGGAGCCTTCCGAAAGAATTGCTCAGATACCTGTTTATGATTACTCCCAACCGGATTGAAGCCGAAATGCTTACCGGTATAAAGATTGTGAATGATGCTGATGCGGAACGGGTTGCAAAAGAAATCAGTGCGATGGGAGTACAGAATATAATTGTAACCTTGGGTTCGAAGGGATGCTTGGTGAGAGAAGGTGATACTTCGTATTGTGTGGATGCTTTTAAAGTGGAACCTGTTGATACAACGGCTGCCGGCGATACTTTCAATGGTGCTTTATGTGTGGGACTGGCAGAAGGCATGAACTTGAGGCAAGCTGCTGTAATGGCTTCTAAAGCTTCATCTGTTGCCGTGACAAGAATGGGAGCGCAGTCTTCTATTCCTCATCGTAAAGAACTGGACCTGAATGAATAAATTAACCTCTAAAAATACCGATTATGTTTATAGTTGAAAGTTACGGATTGGCAGTGGCGTTGTGTTGGGTTACGATGCTTTGCTGGGGATCGTGGGGAAATACTCAGAAGTTGGCGGCCAAGACCTGGCGTTATGAGTTGTTCTATTGGGATTACGTGATTGGCATCGTTCTTTTCTCTCTGATCTGGGGATTGACTTTAGGCAGCACGGGAGAGGCCGGGCGAGGATTTATACAGGACTTGTTGCAAGTGAGTCCGGAGAACTTCTGGAGTGCTTTCCTGGGTGGTGTGATATTCAATGCTTCTAATATTCTGCTATCGGCTTCTATGTCATTGGCAGGGATGTCGGTTGCTTTTCCTGTAGGGGTGGGGCTGGCATTGGTACTGGGTGTATTTGTCAATTATTTCAGTGTTCCGAAGGGAGATCCCGTCATTCTTTTCCTGGGTGTTTTCCTGATTGTGCTGGCTATTATCTTTAATGGAATAGCATCCGGAAAAGTTTCCAAAGCATCCGGTCAGAGCACCCGTAAGAAAGGTATCCTGGTTGCTGTATGCGCCGGTATCCTGATGGCATTCTTTTACCGTTTTGTGGCGGCAGCTATGGACCTGGAAAATCTGGAAGCACCCACAGCAGGCATGATGACTCCTTATTCTGCTTTGTTCGTGTTTGCAATAGGTATCTTTATCAGTAATTTCCTGTTCAATACACTGGTGATGAAGAAACCTTTTATGGGAGAACCTGTGTCCTACAGCCAGTATTTCAAAGGAAACTTCAATACGCATCTGGTGGGTGTGTTGGGCGGTATAATCTGGGCATTGGGAACTGCTTGCAGCTATATCGCTGCCGGAAAAGCCGGTGCGGCTATTTCCTATGCACTGGGGCAAGGGGCAACGATGGTAGCCGCCTTATGGGGGCTCTTCATCTGGAAAGAGTTTAAGGGGGCTTCAAAGTCTACTAATCTGTTGCTTACGCTGATGCTTATTCTTTTTATCTCCGGTTTGGTACTGATTATAGTGTCTGGAGGAAGTTGATAACTTAATTATAGATTTATATATGTGTACTATGAAGAAAAAATTTCAAATAATAGGATTTGCTCTGTCAGTTTTATTGGTTACGCTGCCGGTAGCTACGGTGGGTGCGGATAATGCCGCTTCCGGCAAGCAGAAAAAAGAGAAAACCACCGAGTCGGCTTTGGGTGTGAAACCTGTTACAGGTAGCTGGATCAACCTGGCATACAAGGATGTACGTAATAAATATACGAATCCTCAGAGCTTCGATAATATGGACCCGAAATTGTGGGAGGCTAAAGTACGTGAATTGTCGGCTATGGGTATCGAATATCTGGTATTAATGGAGGTTGCCAATGAAGGAAAATCTTATTATCCTTCGCAAATAATGCCTTGGTGGTATAATAAGGATAAGAAAAGTCCTGTGGATGCTATTCTGGATGAAGCGGCCAAACATAATATGAAGATTTTCATGAGTAGTGGTTGGGCAAAGGATCAGGATGATAATCTGCTTGATCCGGCAATTAAGGAACGGCAACTCCAGATTATGGAAGAGTTGGCATCCCTTTATAAAAACCACAAGGCCTTTTATGGCTGGTATTTACCGGTAGAAGATTGTCTGTGTCCTATTTTTGCGGAGCATGCGGTGCAGTCGGTAAATACTTTATCAGAGAAGGCTAAAAAATTGGCTCCGGGCAAGAAAACCCTGATTTCTCCTTATGGAATCGGATTGTCAGAATTTGATAATCCGGAATATGAGAAGCAAATGCAAAAACTAAAAGTGGATATCATTGCCTATCAGGATGAAGTGGGGTGTGTACGCGATCAGTTCACACTTCCCCGTCTGAAGAAGAACTGGCAGAGATTGCGTGATATTCATAACCGCCTGAATATTGAAATGTGGGCAAATTGTGAGACTTTCACTTGGGAAGAGGGTACCAATGACCGTACTTCTGCCTTGATTCCGGCTGCCTATCCGCGGCTGCTGTCCCAGCAGGTTGCAGCATCTGCGGCGGGGGTTGATAAGATCATTTCATTTATGTTCTACGGTATCATTGAGGATCCTGAGTCAAAGTACCAACTGGGCCAACCTGTCTGGTCGAACAAAGTGTATACTGACTATATGGACTGGAAGAACGGAAAGGAATATTGGAAACTGATGGAAGCGGCTTTTATGGAGAAATTGGTCAATGGAGCGACTCCGGAAATGATGCTTGGAAAGGCCGGTTTGCAACCGTTACTGGATGGTAAGGTTGCTGAAGAGGACAGTAAGGATGCCCGCTGGGTGAAGTTTGAGGCCGGCTATCATGAATTTGTAGTGGATCTGCAAAAGAAAACCCGTGTTCAGAAAGCTATGTTGCGTATGCTGAATTATAATCCGGAAAAGATAGGTATGCCGATGAAGACATATCTGTATACTTCAATAGACGGTAAAGAGTATAATCTGTCTTCCATAAAAGACGCCCCTTATTTCCCGAACAACAAGCATGATGCCTGGATTGAAAGCATATTGTTTGACCAACTGGATGAAAATGTACGCTATGTAAAGGTCGCTTTTGAAGCTCCGCAACAGGTATATATAGATGAGTTGTTTATTAATCCGGTCCTGAAATAAAAAGCAAAGTACTATGAAATTTGGAACAAAAGTAATTATCGCATTGGCTCTTTTGGCAAACTTGTGGTTTGTTTCCTCTTGTAATAACGGGCCGAAGCGTGAACTCTGGTTGGATGAAGTTTATAAGGACTCCTGTTTTGTGCAGGATTGGGGAATACCGCAGATAAATCAGTCTGTGGTATGGACTCCGCTTACGGTAAATGGTGTTGTGTATGAACGGGGGATCGGAGCTCATTCTATCAGCCGTATGCTGTATGATTTGGGTGGTAAAGCCGTTTCAGTGAGTGGCTTGGTTGGAGCCGATGATAACAACCTGTATGCCGGTAAATTGCAGTTCAAGATAATCGGAGATAAAAAAGAACTTTGGAAAAGCGGTGTGATGCAGAAGGGCGATCCCGTAAAAGAGTTCAATGTCAACCTCTCCGGCATTGATAAAGTGTTGCTATTGGTGGAAGAATGTGGCGATGGCATTATGTACGACCATGCCGACTGGTTGAATGTGAAGTTTGTGACTCGTGGAGAGATTACCCCGATACCTGCCTGGCCGAAGCCTGTAGCTAAGGAGAAGTACATTCTGACACCGGAAGCTCCGGAAACTCCACGGATTAATAATCCTCTGGTATATGGTGCCCGTCCGGGAAATCCGTTCCTGATGACGATTATGGCAAGTGGTAACCGGCCTATGACTTTTGAAGCGTCAGGACTCCCTGCCGGACTGAAATTAGATACTTCCACCGGCTTTATTACGGGAAAGACCGAACTTAGAGGAGATTTCAAAGTGCTTCTGAAAGCCATGAATGAAAAAGGTGTAGCCGAAAAAGAAATTACCTTGAAAATAGGAGACCGGATTGCTCTGACTCCTCCGATGGGATGGAACAGTTGGAATTGCTGGGGACTTTCTGTAGATGATGAGAAAGTGCGCGAGGCTGCCCGCATGATGAATGAAAAGTTGCATGCATACGGATGGACGTATGTGAACATTGATGACGGCTGGGAAGCTGCCGAACGCACCAAGCAGGGAGAGCTGCTCTCTAATGAGAAATTCCCTGATTTTAAAGGCCTGGCTGATTATATTCATTCCCTGGGATTGAAATTCGGTATTTATTCTTCACCGGGACCGACAACATGTGGTGATTATCTGGGCAGTTATCAGCATGAGGAAATAGATGCACGGACTTGGGGCAGATGGGGAGTAGATTATCTCAAATATGATCATTGCGGTTATCATGCGGTTCAGAAGGATTCTGAAGAGAAAACAATCCGGGAACCCTATATTGTTATGCGTGATGCATTGGATAAAGTGAATCGGGATATTGTCTATTGTGTGGGATATGGTGCTCCCAATGTCTGGAACTGGGCAAGGGAAGCAGGAGGTGAACTGTGGCGCACCACCCGTGACATTACCGATGAATGGAATGTTGTGACAGCCATTGGTTGTTTTCAGGATGTTTGTGCTCAGGCTACTGCACCGGGGAACTATAATGATCCCGATATGCTGGTGGTAGGAAAACTGGGTAAGGCTTGGAGAGAGAAGGTTCATGAATCGGCTCTGACTCCTGATGAACAATATTCTCATATCTCTCTATGGTGCATTCTCTCCGCTCCGTTATTGATCGGTTGTGATATGTCCGATATAGATGATTTCACATTGAGTTTACTGACAAATAATGAAGTGATTGCTGTGAATCAGGACCCGTTGGCAGCACCGGCCACAAAATTGCTGACTGACAATGGGCAGATATGGTACAAGAAACTATATGATGGCTCGTATGCAGTAGGATTCTTCCAGATAGATCCTTATTTTATCCTGTGGGATCAGGATGAGGCTGAAACTATCCAGATGAAGACGTATGATTTTGAATTAGCTCTCAAGCAACTGGGAATTACAGGCAAAGTGTCTGTTCGCGATCTGTGGCGGCAAAAAGATTTAGGGGAATACAATGGGGAGTTCCGGACACAGGTTCCCTATCACGGAGTTTCTTTTGTGAAAATTACTCCTGTGGAGTAACGACTACAAACACTGCCATACAACGCATACCGAAACGATGAAAATCATATTATCATGTAATGTTGAACGATTATTAACCAACTACTAATTAATAATTAATATTATGAAAAAGAATTTACTTTTATTTTTTTTGCTGACATTCATTGGCTATGCATGTGATAGCTCGGAAGATACGGCAGAAGCATCATTCACAATTGAGATCTCCGGTGAAAGCAATCCTACTACATTTGATATGGGGCCGGATAAGCATTCAGAAACGATTTCCATTAAATCGAATGCCTCTTGGAAAATAGACAAACCGCAAACGGCAGGCTGGCTTTCCATCACTCCGGTAAGTGGAGAAAATGACGGTTCCGTTACTCTCTCGGCTGAAGCCAATGAAACGACTGAAACGCGCGAAAGTATAGTGGATTTCTATATGAATGACAAAAAAATCCATTCTATGACTGTACGGCAGGCACCGCAAGACTTACCCATTAAAGAGAAAACTCTTCTTCTGGATATTATATTCAATAATGATGGGACAGCTACTGATGCATCTCCGATGAAACACACTGTGCAGACATTTGAAGGATCCAGTTTGATGACTTACTATAATGATAGCTATGGCTGTTACGTGGCTCGCTTCAATCATACACCAGGCACGGCTATTAGTTCTGGCTACTATAAGGTAGATTACCAAAGTAATCAGGCGTTTAAGGATGCATTGGCAGACGGACACACTTTGGAAGCCCTGTTCATGTATGACTCTGAGTCTCAGACTGGCACTGAGATCAAGATGTTCAGTTCCATGCAAGCCGGTGGTACAGGATTCTTACTGGCTAAAGAAAAAGGAGAAATTACGTTTCTCCCCAACCTGACTTCCGGTGGATGGCAATGGAATCGTAGTGGAGTGGTTCCCGAACGGGGCAAATACTACCATGTGGTAGGTGTATGGGATAAGGGAGCACAGAAAGCTTCTGTCTATGTTAATGGTGAACTGAAAGGTACAATTGATGCCAAGGGAGACTTTAAATTCCCTACCCCTGCTACTTGCCAATGGTTTGGTATCGGTGGAGATGCAGCGGCCGGTTCTGCTGAAGCAGCCTGGAGAGGTGAAATAATTTTGTCACGAATCTATGATGATCCACTTTCAGCAGAGGATGTCACCGGACTATGGGAAAAAGTGAAAGATAAACAATCACAAAATACCATTGACATATCGGACTTGATGTTTTTCGCTAACTTTGAAGTCAAAGCGGGTAGCAAATACAGAATAGTGGGAAAAGGTTTCAAGACGGGAGACAAGGTCAAGATAGAATCGTTGGATAATGCAAAGGAGAGCTTTATCTGTAATACAACTGCCACCGACCGTTATATTGATGCTGAAATACCTTCCGGCTTCGTTTCCGGAAAGTACAGGTTGGTATTGATGCGTGAAAGTGCCCAATACCCGATAGGGATGGCTACACTTACCTCCACTGATAATCCGGTCGGATTTGTCGTTCCGAAAGTGATTGCGCATCGTGGATTCCATACTGCGGACAATAAAGCTTCGGAAAACTCACTTGCATCGTTTATTGCAGCTCAAAAATTGGGTGTATATGGTTCGGAGACCGATTTCTATATCACGAAAGATGATGTTGTAGTCTGTCATCATGATCCCACTATTAATGGGAAAAAGATAGAAGATGTCAATTATGCAGATATCCGGAATGAGCAACTTGCCAATGGTGAAAAGATACCGACACTTGAAGCGTATCTGGAACAACTGAAGGCAAATTCAGAAATGAAATTGATTATAGAAATCAAATCTCACAGTTCTAATGCAAGCCATGACAGAATTGTAAAAACTGTAACTGAAATGGTCAGTGAAAAGGGAGTAGGCGATCAGATCGATTATATCGCATTCAGTTATTATGTATGTCAAAAATTGAATCAGAGTATTCCTTCCGGAACAGTTATCGGATACTTGAACGGTGACAAGGACCCGCAGAGTATGGAAGATGGAATTAATTGCATAGATTATTCTATGAATAGTTTAAGGGCGCATCCGGAATGGATTAAGAATGCACATGAAAAAGGCATGACAGTCAATGTCTGGACCGTTAACTCTCCGCAAGAGATGCTGGATTTCATGGCTATGGGCGTTGATCTCATTACTACTGATTATCCTGACCAACTGAAGGAGATCATAGCCAAGTTCACGGAATAACTATTAGAACGTAAATATCAGAATAAAAGAGAGGGGTACATTTCAGTGCACCCCTCTCTTTGTATTAATTAGACAACTCCGGATTAGCCGCTATCGCTTCTCTCGGAATCTGAATCGTATAGCGTTGGTCATCCTGTTCCAGCACATAGGTTCCTCCTTTGAGAACTTTCTCAATACGAGGTCGGGTAGTACGGCGTAAGTCGAACCAACGATGACCTTCGAAAGCGAGTTCACGGGCACGCTCATTCAGAATCTCTTGTATCAAGGCTTCTTTATTCATTGCGTTGACCGCAGTTGCTTTAGCTGCATAAGCTTCTGGGGTATAGCGTTTCTGCATTAGCTCCAGCAGTCGGGTACGTGCCTGGGGCAGTTTGTCCGATTGTGCTGCTGCTTCTGCCGAATTCAGATACATTTCACCTACACGGAAAGAACAACGGAAATCATCTTTTCCACTCTTCTGGCTGAAACGATAGCCATTTTTGTCAGCCGGTTTGAAGTAAGCATCCAGACGCAAATCTCCTTCTCCGTATGAAGACGCTAAAGCTTCGGACAGAACCGCTGCCTGAGTGTAGTTGGAGCTCATGCCGCGTTCCAAGGCTGTAATATTCTCTACAGACTGATAGTGGTTTGGCAGCATAAAGGCTTCGTCATTGAAATCTTCCAGACTATTTTTCCCGGTAAGAACAGCTTCGGCGGCTTTATACGCATTCTCCCATTGCCCCATATACAAATATACACGGGCGCGCAGAGCTTTTACAGATAGGGTTGTGAAACGATAAGAAAACTTCTGTTCCCAGGATTCTTTATTAATCAGTTTTTCAGCTTCATTGATATCTGAGAGTACCGCCTCGTAAATCTGTGCAACGGTATTTTTCTTCAGAATTTCGTTGATATCGCTGTTCAGCTTCAGTGGCACTGCTTTCGTTTCTAACGCTCCCGGACGGGTATAAGGCTGTCCGTAGAGATTTACCAACAGGAAATGCATGTATGCACGGAGCAGATAACATTCACCGATCAATTGGTCGATGTCCTCTTCGCTTCCTTCATTGATTGAGTTTCGCTCTTCTATGGTATAGTTTGCGGTGAACATGATGCTATAGAAATTCTTCCATTCAAAGGAAGTAGTCTGTCCCGGAGCACTGAAGTCATCCCAACATTCTATTTTACCATAACGGTCCTGTTCCCAACTATCATCTTTTACATACAGTTCATCAGAACGGAAGCAGGCGAGTCCTCTGGCATCGGGAACGTTTTTATATGCTGTGGCAATCAGCGCTCTGTACTCAGCTAAGGTCTGGGGGATCACTTTTCCCGTAGGCTGGATATCCAACATATCGCAAGCAGTCAGCAATACTACACTGCTCATCAATAACATGATATATATCTTTCTCATTGTTGTTACTCTCTATAAAATTAAAAAATCAAGTTCAGGCTTAAGGTCACGGACTTGGGAGCCGGTGTTGCATAAGCATTGGACATGGTTTCCGGATCGAGATAGTTTTTGTAGCTTGAGCCGAATACCAATAAGTTGCGTCCCTCTATGGCAACTGTGGCGGAAGTCATTCCCAACGTGCGGCTGAAGTTAGTAGGCAATGTATAGCCCAACCGGATATTTTGTAGTCTCACATAGTTCAGGTCTCTGATCCAAATATCCAGGTTACGGTATATTTCATTCTGATTTGAATACCACATATATTCGTCCAGACGTTCGTTCTGACTCAGCAGAACCGGGAAGATCGTTTCCGTATTTTCCGGAGTCCAACGATTCAGGATATCACGGTTCGTGTTGCGTCCTTTGTCGAAATCAACGATAGAGTAGGTGGGTTGACTGCGTACCTTTCCACCGAAGTCGAAGCTGAAGTTGACACCCAGTTCAAAAGCCTTGTAGGTGAAAGTATTATTGAAACCGCCTGTATAAGGGCAGTCAGCAGTACCAACATATGTGTAAAGTTCACGACGCTCGCGGGCTGTCAGGTCGGTTGCTCCGAATCCCCATTCCTGAAGTTTAAAGAATTCCATGGCCGATACGGCTTTTCCGTCTTTGTCCTGGAACATCGGATAACCTTCTTCATCCAGTCCGGCTGTTTTCAGGGCAAACAAGGCTCCCGCGGGATATCCTTCACGGCCCGGTTCTAAGGCATCTTCACGCAGTGCTTCCTTCAGCACCTTATTGTTATTGTATGCGAAGTTGAAGTTAGTGGTCCACATAAAATTCTTGGTGTGGACATTGCGTGTGCTGAGAGCGACTTCGACACCTTGATTTCGCATGCTGGCCCAGTTGACGGTCAACATTTCGAAACCTGTTTCCAGCGGTAACATCTGGGTTCCGATCAAATCTACACCTTTTCTGTAGTAGTAGTCCACACTCAGGTTGATAGCCTGATTCAATACAGCAAAATCAAATCCTGCATTTACGGAATGTGTTTTCTCCCAGCGCAGCTTTTTGTTCGGTGCACCGGAAACGTCAATCATATCTTCTGAACCTCCCGGCAGGATATTTTCAATTCTGTAATTTCCCAAAAGGAAAGGAGAGGTGTTCTTGTCAATGTTTCCCTGCAAACCGTATGATGCACGGACTACCAGGTTGTCTATCCATTTGGCACTTGCCATGAAAGGTTCTTGGGAAATGCGCCACAAACCACTGACTGAATATAATGGCAGATAACGGTACTTCTTGTCTACACCGAAAAGGTCGGAACCATCGAAACGGATACTTCCTCCCAATGTATAGCGGTTTAGTAAAGAATAGGACAGGGTTGAGAAAGCGGACACGTATGCATTCTCCACATGAGCCTTCTCATGCAACTTGAATGCCTGACTTTCTTCCGGGAAGATGATCGGCTTTGTTGTCAGCGTCTTCCGGTCAAATCCATAACCGGCACTGTATAGCTTTTCTTCCCATGTCTTCCGTATTTCCGTTCCTACCATTGCTTCGAACTCATGGATGTCGTTGTAGGTATCGCGATATTCTCCCATCGCTTTCCAAGTGAGTTGGGACAATGAATTTTCATTGGCCTTGTGAAATCCTCCGGCGGGTAGGTAAGTTACGCCATTGCTGCGATGGTTCTTCTTTTCTTTACGCATGGCAAAAGATTCTTCATCGGCAATCTTCTCGATGGATGTTTTGTCAAGTTGTAAACCGAGCTGGGTGGTAAACTTGAACCGGTCGTCAAAACGTAACTCTGCATCAAAAATAGATGAGAGACCATTGATAGTGGTTTCGTTGGTGGTGTTTTTTAGTTCTTCAAAAGGGTTGAATCCAAAGTCCATATCCACATCATTCTCCACGTCAATGTCGTAGTTGTAATTACCGTGTTCGTTGTATGGCGTGAAGTAAGGGTTAGCCAGGCGAGAATAGAATATCGGATTGGTTAAACCATCCGAATCCGGCAGATAACTTGAATTCTTACGGCGGTTGGCAAACATAGAAGCACCTACTTTCAGAATGCTGTTCACTTTATAACTGGTCTTCATCACTAAGTTCAGACGTTCGGCAGATACATTCGGAACGTTACCATTCTCTTTCATATATCCGAAAGAAGTATAGTAAGTTGCCTTTTCACTACCACCGGAAAGAGACAGGTTATACTCTTGTGTGAATGCGTCGCGGAAAAGGATATCACTCCAGTCTGTGTTTGTTGCCTTCAGTTTATTTATTGCACTTTGAGCGCTGGATGACAAGGCGTTCCACCCTCCGTCTTTGAAATTGTTGAGTTCTCCCAACCCGGAGATAATGCGGTATACCTCGCCTTTGGTTTCCCTGTATGGATAACCGGATGCCAGTAAGTCAAGTTCCAGACCTACCTTCTCTTCTGAGTTCAACAGGTTCAAACGGTCTATATTCAACTTCGGAGAATAGGTCAGTTTAGTGGAGAAGTTGATAACCGGTTTGCCCACTTTACCTTTCTTGGTAGTAATCACGATTACACCATTGGCAGCACGGGCACCGTAAATGGCAGTTGCGGCAGCGTCTTTCAGAACGGTGATATTATCGATGTCGGCAGGATTCAGACCGGCAATAGCGGTTTGACCTATGTTATCGATGTCTTTCAATACTTCCATATTGGGAATGTTCGTTCCTTCCAATGGAATACCGTCCAGCACCCACAAAGGGTCTTGCGTACCATTCAGGGAGGATGTACCGCGAATACGGATTTTGGCAGGAGCACCCGGAGTACCGGAAATGTTGCTTACGGAAAGTCCGGCAATCTGTCCGGCCAATGCTTGGTCTATACTCTTGGTTGCACCCATCATCTGATCCGAGATATCGATCTTCGATACGGCGGCCGTCAACTTACGGCGTTCCACAGTCTGATATCCCGTCACAACTACCGCATCGAGCATGTGGGCGGAAGGTTGGAGAGTAATATCATATTTATTCTTGCCCGGTATGAGCTTTACTTCCAGCACATCATAGCCGACGTAACTACAATAAAAACGGGCAACTCCCTCCGGAATGGAGATGGAGAATTGACCGTCAATATTAGTAATGACACCAATGGTGGACTGATTATTCCCAACTTTCTTCAAATCATCGGCTGTCACATAGACAGAAGCGCCGATGAGAGGCAAATTATCCTCAGAAGAGATGACTACACCCTCTACCTGCCGGTTTGCGGCAAGGGCGTACGTGAACGTTCCTATTAGTAATAGGAATGCGACAGATAAGCGTCTTTTCATCCGTTAAAATAATAAAATTAATACTTAAATTGAAAACGAGTTAATAGTGTGATAAAGTGGTAATGTGATAGGGTGGTACTTTATCACATTACCACCTTATCACCCTTTAGCGTGCTTTGCGCGCTAACTTAAAGCCCTAATGCCGTGTTAATACGGAGAATCATGTCTTTATAATGATATTTGGTTGCCACATCCGATGTTCCCAGGCGACTTTGAAGCAGATCCTTGATCCGTAACAGTTCACCTCGCTTCACGGAAATGGCATCTGAGATGCGGTTCAGTTGAGAGCCGTAGAAGTTCAATTCGCGACGGGCACCCATCCGGTCTGCATCCAACGAGCGATGAGCATGTTCATCACAACTGCAAAGCGGTAACTGGTTATCCAGCAGGAAATGATTGTCCATAAGCTTCTTGTTGATTTTTACCCCTTCGCTTTCGGCAGCGGCCGTAATCAAGGCATCCAGGAAGTTTTTCTGCAAGGTGCGTGTCATGACGTCAGGCAATGCTCCCCGTTCTGTTGTGGCAAAAATGCTGCGATGTAAACCATCCATCAGTTCTACGGCAGTAAAAGCCTTTTTGCCATTTACCGCTTCGTTTTCAAGCATACGTACCAGGCGGTTGTTGGATAAAAGATCCCACAGAATATAGGACTGGGCATTCTTCAGTATCTGCGTCGGTGCATTTTCTACCACACCCAGCGGAGTGTTACGAAGCAGATAGGTATATTCACCTACTTCTGTGTCGAATAACCACTTCGGATAAGTCAGTACCTCATCCAGTAAGAACTTCAGGGCAGCTTGTTGCTTTTCTTTTTCTACAAAAGTATAAGTCTTCTGTCCGTCACCCACAATTGTATTTTCTATATAGATACCACCGATGTTGGCGAGTACATGGTACAGATAATTATTCCATTGATTGATTACGGCATAGTATAAGCGGGAAGCTTCTTCATAAGTCTGTCCTTTTTCTCCGGTCGTCGTCCATTTTATAATTTCGGGAACGATCCGCTTCAGGTTTGCAATACCATATTGTGAAGAACGTACAGCATCATCACCCAGATCTTCGTTCTGTGCACGGGGATCTACGGCATCACGCACATCCTGCGCTTCGCTGTATTTATACAGACGGTCGGTATGGCGGCTCAGGAAATCATAAAGTAAATCCTTTTCTTCTTCCGGATTTTCTTTTCCATACCAACGGTAACCGTATTCGATGGCGAAGATATCGTAAGGACCGATATGCGGTGAAAGAGCGGTTATTCCGTCACCGGGTTGTGCCACGTAGTTGAAACGGGCATAATCCATGATGGAAGAAGAGGTCGAATTCATCCGGTCGGTGAATGACTTGGAGCGCAGGGAATCGGTGGGGAATGCCCATGATCCCATCATATTGTGGCGTAATCCTAAAGAGTGACCTACTTCGTGGCAGGCTACAAAACGCATGGCATCTCCCATCAGTTCATCGGATAACTTGATGCCACGGGCTTCCGGACGTACAGTACCTGTTTGTACGGTGATCCATTCCTGAAGCATATTCAGTACATTGTGCCACCACATGATATCCGCTTCCAGGATTTCCCCTGATCGGGGGTCCAGAATAGACGGTCCCATAGCATTTGCTTTGGTGGAGGCTGCATAGGTCAGTACGGAGTAATTCACATCATCCATATCTACCGTCATGCTGTCGGTGATTTCTTTGGCGATAATGGCATTCTTGAATCCGGCACGTTCAAATGCCACCTGCCAGTCTTCAATGCCTTGTTTGATATACTTACGCCAACGATACGGAGTAGAGTTTTCTATATAAAATACAATCGGTTTAGCCGGTTCCACCAATTCGCCACGCAGATAACGTTCGCGGTCTTCCGGTTTAGGTTCCAGGCGCCAGCGGGTAATGAACTGTTGCTTGCTGACCCGTTGTTGTCCGTCGCTGTAACTGAGCAAAGGATTGGTAAAATACCCTACACGAGCATTATCCAGTCTACCGGTCATAGGTGTTTCCGGCAGTAGCATCAGTGAAGAACTAACTTCAACGGTTACGTAGACGGAAGTTGTTCCTTCGGTCACTTTCGTTGTCAGTTCGGACGTGGCCACTACATTATTCTCGAATGCTTTGATGGAAAGAATACGTGAAAGGTTTTTGATGGAAGACGTTCCCAGATTAATATTGGTAAATACGTTGTTGATACTCGTCTCCGTTCCATCATAAATATCATTCACCTTGATAACCATCGTCGTAGAGTCATTATTGAATGCCTCAATCTTGAAGCCGGCTATCAATGGCGAGATGTAGTTGTCACGTACTGACTGGCTGATTGCGTCTCCGGCAGGAGCGAGGGGGAGAGGGCGGCTTTGACGGATAAGCAACTTATTCGTCGCCTTATCCTGTTCGAAGCGTACCATTTGGTTTTCATAATTCGTACCACGGTTCACTCCGGCCTCGTTCAGTTCGGAAGGAACGCGTTGAAGTTTGTTCACTACCAACATATCCCTGCCCAGTAAGTTCACCGGTACCTCAAAATAATAGTCGTTTTTTTTCTGGTACACATTGAACATACCACGGTGAATGATGCTACCGTCTCCGGTCAGTTTCTCGTACTCGTTTTTGGATTTAACACTGTCGTTTGGTTCACTCTTCTTTTTCTTTCGGAACCATCCCATAGAATCGGGTGTAGAATCTACAGCATACGCCATCACAGGTTCACACATCAAGGTGCCTGTAGCCACTGTAGTTAGCAGAATTGTTTTTAGTCTCATCAGTTATATCAATTATCATCAGGTTACCTATTCTACTCATAGAATTAAGTGTCGGCAAAGATAGTAAAACTATACTATGCTACCAGATGAATAGGGTTAGTTTTGACGTTTTTTCTTTTATAACGCAAAGAATCTTTCAATTATAAAAAAACAGTATCGTTTAAAACGGTATAGTTATGAATTTGCTCACCACAGATTAACACAGATTCTCACAGAGTTTAATTAATTAAAAATCAGAGAAATAAAATTCTGTGGAAATCTGTGTTAATCTGTGGTGAGCAAATTCATAACCATACAGACATGAATCCATTTTCAGTTTAAAGCCAGTTTAGTCAAACAAACTCTTGAACTTCTTGAAAATCTTTTCCTTAATCGAAGTATTGGGCTTGAAGTTATCCGAGCTTTCCATTTCTTCAAGTGCTTTTTTCTCGTCTTTGTTAAGTGCTTCCGGTACATATACGCTGACATTTACCAATAAATCTCCCGTACCGTATCCGTTTACACTTGGCAGACCTTTTCCGCGTAGGCGGAGCACTTTGCCCGGCTGTGTACCCGATTCGATCTTTACTTTCACCTTTCCGTCAATGGTTGGTATTTCTACCGCACCACCTAAAGCGGCTGTCGGGAAGCTGAGAAGCAGGTTGTAAATCAAGTCATTTTCGTCGCGAATCAGTTCTTTGTCTTGTTCTTCTTCTACAAGAATCAGTAAGTCGCCCGGAACGCCGTTGTGTTTTCCGGCATTTCCTTTGCCGCTCATAGAAAGCTGCATGCCTTCCATTACGCCTTTAGGAATATTTACGCTTACCACTTCTTCGCCGTAAACGATACCTTCTCCGGCACATACCTTACACTTATTCTTGATGATTTTGCCTTCACCGCCACAAGTCGGACAGGTGGCACGTGTCTGCATCGTACCAAGAATAGTCTGTTGGTTACGGATTACCGTACCGCTACCTTTACAGGTCGAGCAGGTTTCCGAACCGCCGTTACCCTCAGCCCCTGAACCGTGACAGTGATCACATGTAACGTACTTTTTCAGTTTGAATTTCTTTTCTACTCCGGTAGAAATCTCTTTCAGATTCAGTTTTACTTTTACGCGCAAATCCGAACCACGGAAACGCGGGCGTTGTGAACTTCCACCGCCGAATCCGCCTCCGAAACCACTGAATCCGCCTCCGAAGCCACCGCCACGTCCACCGAAAATATCTCCGAACATAGAGAAGATATCATCCATAGACATGCCCTCGCTGAAACCACCGAACGGTCCACCGTTTCCGGCAGCACCACTCATTCCGGCATGACCGAACTGATCATAACGGGCACGCTTGTCCGCATTGCTTAGTACATCGTAGGCTTCTGCCGCTTCTTTGAATTTTTCTTCCGCCACTTTGTCACCCGGGTTCTTGTCAGGATGATATTGAATGGCTTTTTTGCGGTAGGCTTTCTTAATTTCTTCTACCGATGCTGTCTTTTCGACTTCCAGTACTTCGTAGTAATCTCTTTTTTCCATATATATTATGTTATTCTCCTACCACCACTTTGGCATGGCGGATTACTTTGTCGTTTAGCGTGTAGCCGGTCTGTACGCAATCCAGAATTTTTCCCTTCAGGGATTTGTCCGGTGCAGGGATAACGGCAATTGCTTCGTGAAAATCGGTGTCAAGAGGTTTTTCTTTGGTCTCAATCACCTTCACGCCGTCCTGTCCCAATACAGACATGAATTTATTATAAATCAATTCCACTCCTTCTTTCACGGCTGCTACGTCTGTGGCAGTTTCCATGTTTTTCAGGGCGCGTTCGAAGTCGTCTACAATAGGAAGAATGCTGCTGATGGTTTTTTCGGCACCGTTCAGAATCAACTCGGCCTTTTCCTTCATGGTGCGTTTGCGGTAGTTGTCAAACTCGGCGGAGAGGCGCAGATATTTATCTTTCTGCTCTTCTATCACTTTGTTTGCTTCTTCCAGTTCCTGGGCAAGCTTTTCCTCTTCTGTCGGAGCTGCACTGTCCTGTACATCCTCCTCTTGAATTTCTTCATTTTCCGCGGCTTCATCCTGCGTAGCTTCGGACATTAACTCTTCTTCGTTGATGTTTTCTTTTTCTTTCGGGTCCATATTTCTATTCTTATTATACTTGTAAAAAGGATTTGTTTTCATTGCTGTCAAGGGTTTAAGTTAGTATATCGCTCTACTAACAAAAACTTTGCCAAATAGGCAGCATTTGTCTAAAACGCCGCAAAGGTAATACTTTTATGTCAGATTGACAGCGCATTTCTACGAGTATTCATGGAAAAATGCCTATCTTTGCACTCGCAAATGAAGTTTTCACCACAGAGTGGCACAGAGTCTCACAGAGCCTTATTTATTTGATTTCAATTTGACTCAGTGAAACTCTGTGCCACTCTGTGGTGAATAAAAAGCGATTCATTCGTATAAATTGTAAATCGATAAATAGTAAATAAATCAATGATTACAGTCTCTAATGTTTCCGTACAGTTTGGAAAAAGGGTGTTATTTAATGATGTAAACCTGAAGTTTACAAGTGGAAACTGCTATGGTATTATCGGTGCCAACGGTGCCGGAAAATCTACCTTCCTGCGTGCCATATCCGGTGATTTGGACCCTACGACCGGTTCTATTATGTTAGGTCCGGGCGAACGCCTCTCCGTATTAAGCCAGGACCACTTTAAGTGGGATGCACTTACGGTAATGGATACCGTGATGATGGGGCATACTGTTTTGTGGGATATCATGAAGCAGCGCGAAGTGCTTTATGCCAAAGAAGATTTCACAGATGAGGACGGTCTGAAGGTTTCCGAATTGGAAGAAAGATTTGCGGAACTGGACGGCTGGAATGCAGAAAGCGATGCGGCGGCTTTGTTGAGCGGTCTGGGCATTAAAGAAGATAAGCATTATGTGCTGATGGGTGACCTCAGCGGTAAGGAGAAGGTGCGTGTGATGTTGGCACAGGCTTTGTTCGGTAATCCGGATAACTTGTTGCTGGATGAGCCTACCAATGACTTGGATATGGAAACCGTGATGTGGCTGGAAGATTATCTGGCTAATTTTGAACATACGGTGTTGGTTGTGAGTCACGACCGTCACTTTCTCGACTCTGTCTGCACGCACACGGTGGACATTGACTATGGTAAGATTAACCTGTTTGCCGGTAACTATAGTTTCTGGTATGAATCAAGCCAGTTAGCTCTGCGCCAGCAGCAGAACCAGAAGGCTAAGGCAGAAGAGAAGAAGAAAGAGTTGGAAGAATTTATTCGCCGTTTCAGTGCCAATGTGGCGAAGAGCAAGCAGACTACCAGCCGTAAGAAGATGTTGGAGAAACTGAATGTGGAAGAAATCAAGCCTTCTTCGCGTAAGTATCCGGGCATTATCTTTACTCCCGAGCGCGAACCGGGTAATCAGATTCTGGAAGTTTCCGGGCTGACCAAAACTTTGGAAGACGGCACTGTGCTTTTCCGCGATGTAAACTTCAATATAGAGAAAGGGGATAAGGTGGTATTCCTTTCCCGCGATCCCCGTGCCATGACTTCATTGTTTGAGATTATAAATGAAGAAATGAAGCCGGATGCAGGAACTTTCAGTTGGGGTGTCACTATTACCACTGCATACTTGCCGCTGGACAATACTCAGTATTTCAATACGGATCTGAACCTGGTGGACTGGTTGAGTCAGTTTGGCGAAGGAAATGAAGTTTATATGAAGAGTTTCCTGGGTCGTATGCTGTTCTCCGGTGAAGAGGTTTTGAAGAAAGCAAGTGTGCTGTCGGGAGGTGAAAAGATGCGTTGTATGATTGCCCGTATGCAGTTGCGCAATGCCAACTGTCTGATTTTAGATACTCCTACCAATCATCTTGATTTGGAGTCCATCCAGGCATTCAATAATAACCTGAAGACGTATAGAGGGAATATCCTGTTCTCTTCTCATGACCACGAGTTCATACAGACCGTTGCCAACCGTATTATCGAGCTGACTCCGAACGGTATTATTGATAAGATGATGGAATATGATGAATACATCACTTCTGACCATATTAAGGAATTAAGAGCTAAGATGTACGCACAGTAAATGTCTGCTCTTTCAATAAAAAAATGTCGCCTTGCAATAACCGAATATTGCAAGGCGATGTTTTTAGGTGATTAAGCGTTCTTATGATCAGATAGTTCTTCTTTTTTGCTTTGCGAATAAAGGAGCTAAAGAAAATAGTGGTTGAAATCGAAGAAAAAGTCGGTTAAAGTTGTACTATATTGAAACATTTATTATTTTTGTACTATGAGAAGAAGAGTTGTAGCATACGGTCATTATTATAAAGAGTTCCTTGCTACCCTTACAGAGAAAGAAATTCAGAAAGTCAAATATGTGCTTTCGTTACTTGAAACTGACGACCGTGTACCGGTGAAATTTATAAAATCTATACGAGACGGATTATATGAGTTGCGTATAGAATACAATAGTAACATTTATCGTATCTTTTTCATTTTTGATGAAGGGCAAATAGTAGTTCTATTTAACGGTTTTCAAAAGAAGACACAAAAAACGCCGAAATCAGAAATAGAAAAAGCATTTAAATTGATGGAGGAATATTATGAGTACAAAAAACGGTATGATAACAGACATTAGTGCTGAACTTGAAAAAGAGTTCGGAGCACCGGGAACCCCCGAACGCGCTAAGTTCGATGAAGAAGCATACGCTTTTTATACCGGACAAATACTGCTTGATGCAAGAAAAGAGGCAAAGGTAACTCAATTAGAACTTGCAAAGCGAATTAACGCTACCAAATCTTACATTTCCCGTATTGAAAATGGTTCAATAAATCCGAGCGTAGGCACATTCTACCGAATAATGAATGCGCTGGGATTGAGAGTCGAAATCGTAAAAACAATAGGAAGTCTGTAAACAGAAAAGCCGGAGCACTAACCCCGGCTTTTTCATACTCCGATAGAAATATTTTCCCATTCACTCTCCCCATGCTTATTTATAAATCAGCTTATTCCTCCCGTCCTCTCCGAACAGGCTATCTCCCAAAGTCGTAATCTTGTTTCCTGTAGCTACAACATAACGCAGGTTGTCACATCCCATAAACGCGCCATATTCGATGGCAGTCACTCCGGCTGGCAATTCAAGCGTACCGCACAAGCGACCGCATCCACTGAATGCACGTTGTCCGATGCTTTTCAAACCTTTGGGAAGCTGGATGCGCAACAGATATTTTTTCTGGGTAAATGTATATTCGGGAATAACCGTAGTGTTACTTTTACTCAGATCAACAGCCACAAGATTGGGCATATAATCACGTATTACGGTGAAGTCAGCTTCGTCCAGTTTCCCTTCTACGGTCAGGAAATTCACATCTTTCGGTTGCAAGCCCGCAGCCACTAATTCACTGGCAAGACTTCCCATTAAGCCTACTTGTACGAAAGCCTCTACAGGTTCTCCCTCTATCACGGCAAAGGTTTCCCAATGCTTCTTGCCACGGTAGGAGTCGCTGCTACCCAACGGAACGAAAATGGCCGTTATGCTATCCGCCAAAGCGGCCGGTAACAGGTTGGGAGCAGTCTTCTTTCTCAACTGGCATATTTTCAGATTTTCGCAACCCTTGAAGGCTGCGTCTTCTATGTTCTTGATTTTCTCTGAAAGAATTATTTTCTGGAGAGTTGCTTTTCCGGTGAAAGTACTGTCGCTGGTCTGCTGGCAGAATGCATAAGCCGGTACACAGTTGGGCGGATAAATATAGAAACGGTCGGGGTAAGTGCCGCTTTTACCTGCGTATGTACTGATAGATGCGTTGGAGATATCCAGCACTTTCAGATTCTTGAATTCATCGCGCAGATGTTTGAAGTCAATGGCATTTAGTTTTCCGGTCAATGTAAGATGGGTGACGCTGTTGGCTTCATCCTCAGTGAGCATGGATACCAGAGTGCCGGGCTTGGCTACAAAAAAAGTTTTATTATTAGCTGGTGTGCCTGCATTTTGTGCAACTGCTGCGTAAGTACATGCAGCCAGCATTATAGTGGCTAATGTTCGTTTTAGTTTCATGACAGTAATAGATATGTTTAGACAAATATACGCTTTTTGCAGGAATTTGCTTTCTATTTTTAATTTTATAGGTATTTTTGCTGGGGTATTAACATATAGAAACTAAGGATATGGAATCAATGAACGAAAATATAAATATTGCCCCGCAAGAGTCGAAACTTGTCATTTATCTGGTTGTTGCAGCAAAAGTTATCGTTTATATGCTTTTGATGCTGGGATTTGCCGGAGTATTGGGGGCTGTTTGCATCAAAGCGGTCTCTTTTTTTAAGATAGATGGAATTTTGAAAGAAGTTGTCATGCAAAGTAGTTTTCTGACGGGAACTTTCCTGGCGGCCTGGGTTCTGCTGAAGAATTGGGACCATCTTCCGATTACAGACTTGGGTTTATCCCTGAAAGGGCGGGCTAAAGACATCTTCTGGGGTACATTCGTTGCCTTGGCTATCTATACTGTCGGATTTGGAATATTATATGGGTTGGGAGAGGTTGAAATTACTGCCGTACACTTTAGCGCGTACGATTTTCTGCTGTCTTGGATATTAATGTTGCTGGTTGCCCTTGCAGAAGAGATTGCCTTTCGCGGTTTTGTCCTGGGGCATTTGCTGACCGCAGGTGTCAATCGTTTTGTGGCATTGTTTCTTTCGTCTGCATTGTTTTCCCTGATGCATATTTTTAATCCCAACTTTTCTCTGATTGCTTTTCTGAATATTTTGTTGGCAGGGATTTTAATAGGTTCTACCTACATATATACGCGTAATTTATGGTTTCCTATCGCTCTTCATCTTTTCTGGAATTGGCTGCAAGGTCCGATTCTTGGTTTCGAAGTAAGCGGAGGACGATTGGGCGGTACTTTATTGTCTTTAGAATTACCGGAAGAGAATATCATCAACGGCGGTGCATTCGGGTTCGAAGGTTCTGTTCTGTGCACCGCGTTGATGATTATTGCTATTGCGATTATTCTGAAGATACAAAGCCGGAAAGTGAATCAACGATTATAAGTCATCTTCCAGCGCTGTACTCTTGGCGTAAGCCGTACTTTTGGCTTCAAAGAAATCGGTTTTCACCATATTGGCGTTTGAATACTGCAACACCCAGTGCATACTTTCCGGCTCTTTCCGGTTGTGCTCGTATAGCGGAGGATTTCCCAGACTGCTCCAGCGTAGGTTGCCCAGATAGTGAATATAGTCAGCAATCATTTGCCGGTTGAGTCCCTGTATGTTGTCGCCTATAACGTATTGTCCCCATTCAATTTCCTGTTTCACTCCTTCGCGCATCATATTCTCGTATATCTGCACTTTGTCGGGGGTAAATAATTCCGGTTCTTCTTTTTTCAGTTCCAGGATGATGCTGCGGAACAACCAGAGATGCGTGTTCTCATCTCGGTTGATATAACGGATTTCTTGAGCGGAGCCGGACATCTTCCCGTTCCGGCTCAGATTATAGAAAAACATAAAACCGCTATAAAAATAAATACCCTCCAGAATATAGTTGGCAATTAAAGTCTTCATTAGCGTAAAGCCATCCTGACTTTCCTGGAATTCATTGTAACAGTTACCGATAAAGGTATTTCTTTTTAATAAATGCTCATCCGTTTTCCATTGGTAAAGAATGTCATTGCGTTTCTCCGGACTACAGATTGTGTCGAGCATATAACTGTAACTCTGACTGTGCACACATTCCTGAAAAGCCTGGATGTGCAGGCAAAGATTTACTTCGTTGGCCGTGATGTATTCGCTGATAGTGGGTAGATTGTTGCTTTGCAGGGAATCCAGAAATACCAGAAAACTTAGGATTTTGTCGTAAGCAGTCCGTTCGGCTTCATCCAGCAGGGGATAATCCTTCGTATCCTGAGTGAGATTGATTTCTTCGGGAATCCAGAAATTGTTCATAGCCTGGCGATACCAGTCGCTTACCCATTTGTATCGCATATTATTGAAATCATTCAGGTTTGTCGTATTACCACCGATCATTTTTCTGAGGCGGATTTCCGTATCACCTGAAGGGTTGAACAGGGCATTTCTCTTTAGTTTTTTTGCTTCCATATTATTTTAGTTTTTAAGTTTTTATGATGCGCAGCTTTCACACTCTTCTACTTCCAGAGATTTGCTACGGACGTAATAGACTGTTTTCACTCCACACTCCCATGCCAGCAGGTAGAGATTCAGCACCTGGCGCATGGTGAATTCATTGGTGATGTAAAGGTTCAGGCTTTGTGCCTGGTCGATATGCAACTGGCGGACACCGGCGGCACGGATGCTCCATTGCTGATCCGTCAGATAGGCACCTTTGTACAACCAGAATGTTTTGTCAGACAGTGACGGGGCTACACGTGGCAACATGGCTCCCTTCTTCTCTTCCAGGAAAAAGCGTTTCATCACCGGATCTGTTCCTGCGGTGGTTCCGGCTATGATGCTGGTGCTGCTGGTAGGGGCTATGGCCAGCAGATAGGCATTTCTCATTCCGGATGCTGCAACCTTTGCGGCCAGTGCTTTCCATGCGGGTGAGTCATAATTGCGTTTCGTAAAGTAAGCTCCGGTTTGCCAGTCGCTTCCTTCAAAGTAGTCGTACCGTCCTTTTTCTTTGGCCAGTTCGGCACTCGCTTCGATGGCGGCGTAATTGATACGTTCAAAGATCTTGTCCATGAAGCTAAGATGTTCCTCGCTTTCCCAGCGTATGCCACGGATGGCAAGTGCATGGTGATATCCGCTGACTCCTAAACCGATGCTGCGATAATGATGGTTGGTTATCTGTGCAAAAGGGATTGGATAAAAATTGAGGTCGATGACATTGTCGAGTGCACGGACCACTGTTGCCACTTTTTCTTTCATCTGTTGCTCGTCTTCCAACGGTAGATGTCCCAATGAAAGACTGGCGAGATTACATACCACGAAGTCGCCGGGACGGACTGTTTTCACCACTACCATATCCCCATCCTCCGTGCGTATCTCAGTAGAAACTGTCTCTATGGCCGACATGTTCTGTGCAATCTCCGTACAAAGGTTGGAACAGTAGATGATTCCCCGGTGATTGTTGGGGTTGGCGCGATTCACGGCATCACGGTTGAAAGTGAAAGGTGTGCCTGTTTCTACTGCTGACCGTAGCACCAGTCTGACGATATCCTTAATGCTCATGCTGCGTTTGGAAAGACGGGAATCGTTTACGCAATCCAAATATCTTTTCTCCCATTCTTCTCCGTAATAATCTTCCAGGCAATATCCTTTGATGGTCATTATTTCATTCGGACAGAATAAATACCATGATTGGTTCAAATCCTCTTTCGCCATCCGCCAGAATAAATCCGGATAGCATACCGCTGGAAATATGTCATGGGCTTTCATGCGGTCATCCCCGTTGTTGGTGCGCAGTTGCAGAAATTCAGGCAGGTCCTTGTGCCATACGTCCAGGTATACGGCTACCGCTCCTTGTCTCATTCCCAACTGATCTACGGCAACGGCTGTGTCGTTCACCAGTTTCATCCACCGGATAACTCCTCCTGCCACACCTTTGAAACCCCGTATATTTCCACCGGCCGCACGTACTTTGCCGAAATACATTCCCATACCTCCACCGAACTTGCTGACCATGGCGAAGTTGTCAATGCTTCGGTATATACCTTCCAGACTGTCGGGCACGGTGTCGATGAAGCAACTGGACAATTGATGATAAGGTTTTCGGGCATTGGCAAGTGTAGGGGTAGCCATGGTTACCTCCAGTTTACTCAGCAGATCATAGAATTTTCTTACCCATTGCAAACGGTTGTGCCTTTCCGGCATTGCAAGATGAAGGGCAATACCCAAATACATTTCTTGTACGGATTCAATCGGTTCATGGGAGCGTGTACGGATAAGGTAGCGTTTGACAAGCAGATCCAGTCCGGAATAGTTGAAGAGCTTGTCACGCTCCGGACATATAAATCCTGCTGCTTCTTCTATTTCTTCCGGTGAATAGGAGGCTAAAATATAACTGCCGTATAATCCTTCGTCCGTGAGATAACGCAGCTTTTCATAGAAAGACAGGACACCGGCGAACTCTGCCTGTTCAGTCAATTTCTTGCTTAACTGAAAATTGAGTAATCGGGCGGCAATAAACTCCCAGTCGGGGGCTTCCTGGGTAGTTAGCTCTACAGCCGCTTTTATAAGAGCCGTTAACCGTTCGTTCGGTGTCATTTCCGGTTTGTAGAAACTGGAGAATTTTTCGGCGAGCAGGGTCAGGCTGTATTCATTGCGCGGGAAGTCTTGCCCGATACCTTTCAGGGTGTCCGTTATTGTTTCGTCGCCAGTTTCATTTACTATGTGGTTGAGGGCTTTTCTCCGTTCTGTCCGTTGCCAGCGATAAAGGATATAGTTTTTGGCTTCGGCATAAAAGCCATGTTCCATCAGGGACCGCTCCACTTCATCCTGGATCCGTTCTACGTGGCGATTGCCGGTGTCACTGAGGATGAAATTTTCCACTTCATTTACCAGCGTGAGTATTGTTTCATCCGTAACACTTTGTCCGGTGCTGGCGAAGCTTTTTCGTATGGCAATGGCTACCTTCTCCTTGTTGTAAGGCTCTGCCATTCCATTTCTCTTGGTTATTTCCATGAGATGTTTATGTATAAAATTATTGTATTATTTCGCACTGTTTCCCTAATCCCACGAGTAGAAACAGCCTTTGATGAATGGTAGGTCTTCTGACTGACTCTTGGTTTTCAATGCCTTCCCGATGTCTTCTTTTCTACTGCAAGACATTCAGTGGCTATGGTGTTATTGAAAAGTTGTATAGAGCTTCACAGCAGCGGGACTGTCCGGGACTTTCACCCGATTCCCTTTTAATCCGAATGGCAGAAGAGCCATTCGGAACCAATTCGGGAACAAAGATAATTAATATTGTAATGGTTACAATATTGAGAAGGTTTAAAAATAGAGAATTATACTATTTTATTAGATAGCGTGATCTGGATATGATTGTATCATGAAGCGTCACTAACCAATTTCAAAGCAATCCGCTTGCGGTCCATATCCACACTCAGCACCTTGACCCGGACATGCTGGTGAATAGAGACAATCTCATTCGGGTCTGAAACGAAACGGTCGGCCAGCTGCGAAAGATGGATCAGACCATTCTCTTTGATACCTATGTCGACAAATGCGCCAAAGTTGGTGATATTGCCTACAATACCGGGGAGTTCCATACCTTCGCGCAGGTCATTGATGGTGCGTACATTCTTGTCGAACTCGAAAATCTTTATCGGACCTCTCGGGTCGCGTCCGGGTTTTTCCAATTCTTGCAGAATATCTTTTAATGTCGGCATACCCACGGTAGGAGTGAGGTATTTCTCCGGTTTTATTTTCAGGCGGAGCTCCTTGCTGGCGATAAGTTCTGCTACGCTGCATCCCAGGTCTTTTGCCATCTGCTCTACGATGCAATAACTCTCAGGGTGTACGGCCGTATTATCCAAGGGGTTTTCAGCCTGTGGAATACGAAGGAAACCGGCGCATTGCTCAAATGCTTTGGCTCCCATACGCGGTACTTTCATCAGTTGCTTGCGGGAGGTAAATGCACCGTTTTCCGCACGATAGTTCACGATGTTTTGTGCCAGCTGAGGGCCTAAACCGGAAATATACGTCAGCAGGTGGCTACTTGCCGTATTCAGGTTTACACCAACCAGATTTACGCAGCTTTCTACGGTCAGATCCAGTGATTTTTTTAATTTCGTCTGATCCACATCATGCTGGTATTGTCCCACGCCAATGGACTTCGGATCTATTTTCACTAATTCGGCCAATGGGTCCATCAGGCGGCGGGCAATAGATACGGCTCCACGTACCGTGACGTCGTATTCAGGGAACTCATCCCGGGCAATTTTGGATGCAGAATAGATAGAGGCGCCCTGTTCGCTCACCACAAATACCTGAATGTCCTGTCTGAAAGTTTGATGTTTCAGAAAATCTTCGGTTTCACGACTTGCGGTTCCGTTGCCTACGGCGATGGCTTCTATCTGATAAGCTTCCACCATTTTTTGTATTTTGGATACAGCCTCTGCGGTTTTGTGCACCGGAGCATGTGGATAGATGTTCTCATTGTGGAGCAGATTGCCTTGTGCGTCCAGGCATATTACCTTACAGCCTGTACGGAAGCCCGGATCAATGCCCATTACCCGTTTTTGTCCCAGCGGGGAAGCGAGCAATAGCTGGCGCAGGTTCTGGACGAATACCCGGATAGCTTCTTCATCGGCCTGCTCCTTGCTTTGTGCGGCAAACTCAGTTTCGATGGACGACTTCAACAGGCGTTTGTAGGCATCTTGTACGGCCTCTGCCACTTGTTCTCCGCAAGCGTTGTTGCTACGGACAAAGCGGCGTTCCAGACGCTCTACACATTCCTCGTCATCAGGACTTATGCTGACTTTCAGCAGACCTTCGGCTTCGGCACGACGGATGGCGAGCAACTGGTGCGAGGTACATTTCTTCAGTGGTTTACTGAATTCGAAATAATCCCGGTATTTATCTGCTTCAGTTTCTTTTCCTTTCACTACTTTGGCGGTGATGACGGCTTGCCGGGAGAAGGCAAAACGCACGGTGTTGCGTGCCTGTTCGTCTTCGCTGACCTGTTCGGCAATGATGTCCCGTGCCCCTTTCAGTGCGTCTTCGGCATCTTTCACTTCTCCTTTGACGTATGCTTCCGCACGCTTCTCGGGGTTGGGTTCCCGTTGCAGCATCAGTAATGTCGCCAGTGGTTCCAGTCCTTTCTGGCGGGCTACTTCCGCACGTGTGCGGCGTTTGGGTTTATAGGGTAGGTAGATGTCTTCAAGAATGGTGCTGTCCCATGTTTCATCAATACGTTTTTGCAGTTCGGGAGTCATTTTCCCCTGCTCGCTGATGGTGTTGATGATGGTCTCTTTCCGTTTGGCTGTTTCGTTCAGCTTCTCATAGTGTGTTTTGATGGCTTCAATTTGCACTTCATCCAGTCCGCCGGTAGCTTCTTTGCGGTAGCGACTGATGAAGGGAATGGTAGCTCCGTCTTCCAATAAATCAAGTGTATGGCCGATTTGCTTCTCGGAAATGCCGAGAGCGGCGGAAATCATGCGATGGAATAACTGTATCATGTTGAGTCGTTTTTTTGAATAATGAGGGCCAAAGATACGAAAAATAAAGGAATCAATCCAGGAAGGGTTAATTCTTTTTGGACGGGTTATGAACTAAATGATAAATAATCTTTTAGACGCGGATGACACGGATAACGCGGATCTTTTTTTTATCCACTTTTATAGCGCAGCCTTTTAAATCCGCGTTATCCGTGTCATCCGCGTCTAAAAAATAATATACCAAATGGCGCTAATCACTTATCACCAAACACTAATCACTTTTGTTCTTTTCTTTTCCGTTATGAATTAATTCACCACAGATTACACAGATTCACACAGATTTATTAATCTAATAATCAGTAAAATAAAATCTGTGTCAATCTGTGTAATCTGTGGTGAGTCTTATTCCTTTCTATCCCGTTTCGAACCCCAAAAAGGGAGCCTTCTTACAGCCCCCTATATTCCCTTTCTGCCTTGAAGCAAGGGCAAGGTTTCATGGGATTCAGGTCATGATGACCTACAATCAGAGCGTGTGGAAAGACGCGCTTCAATTCGCGGAGCAGTGCAAGCAGCGATGCTTTTTGCTCTAAGGTGCGAGTGTCGGATGGCTGACTGTCGGCATCCAAACCTCCTTCATAACAGATACCGATGGAGTGTCGGTTATGATTGAGGCAATGCGCTCCGATTTTTTCCGGTGGGCGGCCACGGTGAATCTCACCGTCACGAGTCACGTAGAAGTGATAGCCGATGTCACTGAAGCCGCGGTGGCGAATGTGATCGCGGCGGCAATCTTCGAAGCTCAGGCCCACGCCCTGAGGCGTGGCCGAGCAGTGAATAATGAGTAGGGTAATCGTGCGCATGTCTACTGGCAGGCGCCTAACCCTAAAGCTCCCGCAATGGCGGTGGCTACGGTGATGATTACTTTGAGGACAATGCCCCACACGTTTTTTGACTTCTTTTCTTCATTCATAATGATTGATGATTTATAATTTATGTGAATCAGGAGTTATCCCAACGGATTTTCGTCGAGACCACCGCCGTCTCCTCCGGAACCGCCACCGGGAGTATTGTCGGACGAGCTGCCTCCCACGGTGTACATGGAAGACTCTTTCAATTGTCCTTCCAGATTAATCTGAGCATTACTCAGCTCACCCGTGGCACGGGCGCGGAGTTTCAACCCCTTTACGTTGTTAGCCAGTGAGAAGTCGGCGGCAGATTTTGCGCCTTTTTTGCTGACAATTCCTACGGAAAAAATTGTCAGATCATCCATTTTTACATTCTTTCCATCCAGAATAAGTTCCTTGGTGCAGGAAACCATATCCGTCAACACTCCCTTGATGACACCACTTGAGTAGGGAGTATTGTGGTTAGACATGTGTTTGGCAAGTTTCTCGATGTCGAACGTCTCTTCAATTACGGGACGCGCATACCAGAAACCTTTCAGCGGGCTGTTTTCGCCCGTCACTTGATACTTTTTGTAACGAATCATAGTTTGTAGATAATTTAAAAATTAATACTTGAAAATTCATGCTGTTGAACTCAACAATGCAAAGGTAATACTGCGGGTATGGGCGTTTGTCTCTTTCTGGTTGTTAGAGTCGATTAGGGGCGGTTTTAGTCTGTTATTTCTATGTATATACTTGATAATGTCATGATTTATCGCTACCTTTGATGAAATATAACACATGAATATCAGATATGAACTCTTTTGAAATCCGTACCTATGGGCGTACTGAACTTGCCCAACTCTATTGTCCCGATCTCTGTCCGGAGTCTGCCTACCGTAAGTTGAAACATTGGATCGATCTTTATCCCGGTCTGCGTGCCGGTCTGTCCGCCCTGGGGCTTTCTCCCCGTTCACGCTCCTATACGCCCGCCCAGGTGAGCCTGATAGTAGGCGCACTGGGGGAACCTTAAAGCTAAGGTTTGGGGGCGTAAAGCTGAGGTTTAGCGGTGTGAAGCTGAGGTTGGGAGATGCAAGGCTGAGGTTGAGGGATGCAAGGTTGAGATTGAGAGATACAAGGCTGAGATGAGGCTTTGTAATGGTGAGGTTGGTACACTTGGTACAGAGGTTCACCCTTCCCTTTCGCTTCACACACACGTGCGCGTATATAATGTGTGAGTCCCCCTGCTAATCACTAATCCCTCACCACTCACCACTTCTTACCGCTTACCCGGCTTGCGATAAGTGCCGTTTCTGTCCGTACTTTCCACCAGACCGTGCTTCTGCAGGCGCTTCAGCCAGGTGGAGGCGGTTTCGGGCTTGATACCCATCTTTTCGGCTCTATGTATGAATTCAGCTCGTGTAAATCTCTCCCCCATGCATTGCACAAGCGCATCGCGGTCGGCATTTCCCCGACTGGTCACTTGGGTGGCGGGCAGGAAGGAGAGTATGTGGATGGCGTGGCTGTAGAGGCTTTCGGCGAGCGACAGCACAGCGTGGAAATCGTCGGAGGTGATGCTGAGATCCCATAGGGTGATGATATGGTCTTTCAGATTGTCGGGATTGGTGCCGGGATCGGGCGATACATTGGGTGAACGGGTTATCTCCCCTTGTTCCAATGCGCGGAGCATTGCCACTACCTCCATGATGCGGCAGATGTTGATGGCCAGACGTGCCACACTGCTCGACATTTCACTGCCGTTTGACAGTTCTGAACGGGTGAATAGATTGGAGAACAGTTGGTTGAAATCCTTCTTCTGTCCGTCGGTGAGGCGTAGTGTGAAAGTTCCGCCCATGACGATAGTCTTTAGTTTTTCTTTCCATTCCATGCCCAGCGTGTTGAAAGTCTCTTCGAGATTATTGTCGTTGAGATCGAACTGGTCTTGCCAGTGGTGTATACCGTGCATGTAGTAGAATAGTTCTCGGGAGAATAGCCCGTTCTCGGTAGTGGGTATCAGTGGTTTTACCTGTGCGGGGGTACCGGACAGGAGCACGGCAAGAAACACCTTTTTCACTTCACGGTATTCCCGGTCGGTGCGTCGGTTGTAGGAGATCCGGTCGTGGTCGAAAGCCTTTCGCATGGTGTCGCTCCAATGTCCGTATTCTGAGCCGATGGCGGTGGATATGGTGTCGGCTTCGCTTTCGCATATCAGGCCTGTTCCGTCGGAATCTATCAGGTTTTGCAGGATGCCGGTTCCCGTATTGTTACCGGGGATGAGGAACATCTTGTCGGGAGGCATCATGGGCGCTTCGGTCTTCGCCCGTTCTTTGCCCAACGCTTCGTACTTTGATTTTTCACGCCGGTAGCATGCCATACTTTCAGCCGTCTGCTTTCGGATCTCATCATGAAAGGGCTCTACCAACAGGCGTACCAGTGATAGTATACCTTTGCCCGATGTGGATGGTGCCACGACAAAAGTTTGCAGGCAGGGCGACGTCATTTTTCCTCCATAAGCACACCGGACGTTCCGCCCCATACTTGCCCCCAGCACAGTGACCGTTCCCAATAGAAGAATATCGTATTGTGTGCGGGAGGTAGCGCAGCTCAGGATACGTCCCAGGGGATAAGGCCACCGGGTGCGTTCGTCGAAAGTGGGTAGAGGTGATATCGGGTCGCTGCCCGTTGCCGTGTCTTCTTCGCATATGCTTACTTCTTCTCCTTCTTTACGTGCGCGTGTGTGTGAAGCGGAAGATGAGGGTGAACCTTGTGTACCAAGTGTACCAACGCCGGATGGAATTTCGGCTTGAATTTTTACGCCGCACAACTCGGCCAGGTGGAAGGCTGTGCCTATATGTACGTCGTTGTGTCCGGTTTTCAGCGCGTTGCTGAATAGTTTTTCGGCTGCCTGCGGGTCATATTTTGATGAAAGGCTGCACAAGGCGAGAAAATCCTGACGGCCTGCCTCTCCGCAGTCCGTGGCGATGGCAAAGGCAAGTTGTATATACTCTTGATAACTGGGAGCGATGTCTGCTCCCGCATTCCTGACGGCTTCGGTCAGGAGATGCAATGAAGATATTGGTTCCATTGAATGCTTAATTTGTAATTCGTAATTTGTAATTTGTTATTTATTACTCGCCATTTGTAATTCTGATCAACGCTCCCGGATCATGGCATAGGAAACAGGAGCGTACGAGGTCTTTTCCCGACGTATCCACTCCTTTTCCCGATTGCTGGTGGTCGGTGTCGTACATACAGTGTACATAGTTCATGGCCCAGCGGATTCCATCTGTAGCACTTTGCCCTATGGCGCAGGGCACGAAGGCTTTCACACCCTGTCCGGTGGGGCTGACGAACACTAAGGCAGGGCACAGATAGGGATCGTCGAATAACAGTTGGCGCAGTTTTTCGGCTTCTTCGGTAGATTCAAGATGGTCGATGTCCACTACTACCAGTCCGGAGGCTTCTTCTATGCAGTCACTTCGCCGGCGAGTGAAGACTCCGCAGGGAGTCACGTAGGGCAGTGTCTGCTGCTTCAGGAGGCGGCAGGCACTGTCATCACCCAGCAGTGCGGCGTTTCGTACTTCGTGGGTGAGTGCGGCAAGTTTCGCGTTTGAAGTGATAAGTTTGTGTACTTCGTTCACATCCACTGTGCGTAGTGGGGTTAGTGTGGCATTTCTCAGGTTTTTTCCGGAAATTTTATCTCTTATCGGTGAGATAGGAGGCATGAATAGCGACATTCTGAAAATGTTTTCCATTGCGTTGTTTCTTAGTTGAGTAACTTTCATTTTTTTTATTTACTTCGGCAGTCTGTCGGGCATAAAAAAGAGAAGATGTCACTTTGGGATAAAGCGGCATCTTCTCATAGCGGGGCTTAATCTTTGCTAAAGCGAGAGCAAAGATAGGCTCTTTTGCAACATGTTATTCAACACTAATTCATACCTGTATTTTGTTATTATTTTCTCTTTTTACCTCTTGGGTTTTTGAAGTCGCATTCTTTGGCAATATCTGTCAATTCCTGTCTTATGGTATTGACAGCTATCTGTTTACCATTATTTTTCAAAAACTTTTCGTTTTTATATAAAAAACGTGCAAGCGTTGTCAATCCGTTTTCCGGAGATACGTCCAGACAGTTTGTTATATAGAGTTCCAAATATGCTTTTTCTATAATGTCCCTGCGGTCGATTATTCTCGTAATGGTAGCTCCTGTTTTGGGGCCTCTTTTCAACCTAATCCTTTGTTTAATTGATTGTTTACTGTTGTTTTCGTTCTCTTTTGCAGTTTTTTTTTGCTGCTTTATTGGCTTTATTATTTTTCATACTTCTAATGATTTTATGTCAGAATTAGTGATGAAAAAATATGTTGCAAGTTACGAAGGTAAGTGTAAAAAGAAGAGTGGACAAGAATATTGGGATAATATTGATTTTATATACTGTTTTACGACGCTTAATTGACTGATATATAATTTGTTGGAGTGAAAACGGATAGGTGTTCAAAAAACGTTCGTTTAATGGACACCAATATTTGTAAAGAAAATGTTTCTTATAAAAACATCAAGTTGAATAGATATTAATGATATTTTTTTAGAATATAAAATCTTATATATGAGATGCTTACATGAGGAAAAGAGGGCCTGAAAAAATATTTTTATCAAACATTTTGGTCATTCAAAAAATACCTTTTACCTTTGCGCCCATTAAACGAACGATTAAAAGACAACTAATCTTCCTTAATCACCCGTTTATAGCTTTTGGCTCCAGAAGCTCCACATAGATGTTTCACAGCTTCTTTTTCCGCGATGGTAGGAAGTTCTGAAATGAAATGAATGCAGCATAAGTTATTAAAAATAATCGCATTACATAATTTGACCGGTAGGTATTTCACTACTCCGGTGTCCCTAAAAAATGTCCTTACGCGAAGTTGCTTTGCGAAAATATCATGACTGAAAGTACTCACTCTCAGCTTTCAACTTTCAACTCTCAAAATCTCCATTGGTTTGCTGTTCGTGTCTCTTATAGTCGTGAACTGACCCTTAAGTCTATTCTTGATAAGGAGAACATAGAGAGCTTTATTCCTATGTGCTATGGAATGGTGATGAAAGGTGGTAAGCGTGTCCGTAGATTGGTGCCCGCCATACATAATCTTGTCTTCGTTCATTCTACGCGCAAACGTATTGATGCTTTGAAGGACGAACTTGAGGGAACGATGCCTATACGTTTCATTATGAATCGTGAACATTGCCGTCCGGTAGTTATTCCTGATGTGCAGATGCGCAGTTTTATTCTGGTAGCCGGTAGTCACGATGAGCCAATTCTTTATATGGAAGCAGCCGAACTGAATTTGGTAAAAGGTCAGAAGGTTCGTATCACTGATGGTGTTTTCAAGGGCGTAATCGGTGAGTTTGTCCGTATTCGCCATGATCGCCGTGTGGTAGTCAATATTGAAGGTGTCATGGCTGTAGCTACTACCTTTATCCCGCCTTCGCTTGTTGAGCCGTTAACTGTTGATTGACACTCTGTTGATTGACACTCTGTTGATTGACACTCTGTTGATTGACATTAATCATTGATTGGCATTGTTGTTGATAATAATCGTTAGTTGATACATAAATATTGTGTCCTCTTAAATCTTTCAAAGTATCTTCTCTTTTTGAAATAAAACATTTAATAATATGAATTCTAATTCTTCATCATTATTTTCCTTAGCCCATGATCTTCTAACCTACGGGCTTGATGGAAGTCCCATTTATGCGGACCAATTTACACGTTTGAACCGTGATGTTTACGAACGGGCTATCGAACTTTACAACATTCATGGAGCTACGGCCGAAGAGGAGGCTGAACTTTGCCTTGCTTTGTTAGTGGCTTTCGCTGCAACGATTTATGATAATGGCTGCAAGCAGGAATATATTCAGAATGTCCTGGATCGTAGCTGGGAGGTGCTTCCGAAGCTTTCTGCGTCATTGCTGAAGGTGCGTTTGTTAACTTATTGTTATGGGGAGTTCTATGATGAGAGTTTAGCAAAGGAGGCTCATGAAATTATCAATACTTGGGATAAGGCAGGGTTGAGCCTGGAGCAGGCGGAGATTGCAGAGGAGTTGAAGGGGTTTGAGGAGAATCAGTATCCGTGGGAAGCGGTGGAAGAATAAATAATATTTTAATAATCTTTTTGTCTTATATACATAAGGTATTATGATTTGTGTAACTGATAAATCTAAATGTTGTGGTTGTAATGCTTGTGGTGATATATGTACTCATCATGCAATAACCTATCAAACAGATATTGAAGGATTTTGGTATCCAATTGTGGATGAGACAAAATGTACTAATTGTGGGTTGTGTGAAAAAATATGTCCGGAATTAAATATTGCATCATTAAAGAAGAATGACTTTGACAAACCTGTTCAAACGATTGCTGCAATAAATAAAAGGATGGATGTGAGATGGAATTCTACTTCTGGTGGTGCTTATACTGCTTTAGCAGAAGTTATGCTTAAACAGGGTGGTTATGTAAGTGGGGCCATCTATAATGAAGATTTCAGTGTTCGCAATTATGTATCGAATAATCAAAATGATCTTGAGAAACTGAGAAGTTCAAAGTATCTTCAAAGCAATGCAGAAGGATTGTTTATTGAAATAAAAACTTTACTTAAAGCGGGAAAGAAAGTCTTAGCTTGTGGTACTCCATGTCAAATGACGGCATTACGTTCATTTTTACGGAAAGATTATGAGAATCTTATCATCGTAGACTTTATTTGTAGGGGAGTAAACTCTCCTAAAGTATATCGTAAATATTTGGATTCTTTAGAACAAATATTTGGTGGTAAGGTAGTCTATGTGAAGGCAAAAAATAAAGAATTGGGATGGCGTAACCTTACTCGTAAAGTGACATTTGATAATGGCAAATCATACTATGGTGTAAGTATGGAAGATGATTTTCGTCGTGGATATCATACGAATGTGTTCTGTCGTCCTTCTTGCTATTCTTGTCAGTACAAGGGATTTCCTCGTATTGCAGATATAACTATAGCTGATTATTGGGGAATTGAGAAGGTAGATAAAAATCTGGATAACAACATTGGGACTTCTATGATTTTGCTGAATTCGAAGAAAAGTGTAGCTTATTTTGGTAAAGTAATGGAACAATTGGAATGGAAAGAGACGGCTTTCGAATCTATTTTGGCAGGTAATCCAGCATTGATTCATTCCATATCTCCGGCTAAGATTAATAGGGCTCAATTTTTTGAAGACCTTGACAAAGGGACTTTTGATGACGTGGTGAAGAAATATTTCCCATTACATAGCAAAAAAAATCACTCGTTTGAGATGAAATTGAAAAGTAATCTGAAATTCTTGTTTCATATTTGGAAATGTTATCGTTTTTCGCTTCGTTCTTATTTCAACTTCATTAAGATAAACAAACGCAAGGATACTATTAGTAATTTTAAGGAGCATAAGGTAATCTTTACAATGCCAAGCACAGTATTTGACATTCATCCTACTGCGAAGATAATTGTAGATGCTCCGTTTGTTTATGGCAGTAATCCTGTTAGGAATATGAAGATGCCTACATGTCTTCGCATGGAGGCTAATACCACTCTTGAAATTCATGATGGTCCACTCACTCGTTATGGAAATGTTCCATATAATTTGAGGTATGGTGCTTATATTGAAATAGTTAATGGAGGAAAACTGACTATCGGACAGGGAGCTGCCAATGTTGGCTTGACTATTATGTGTGCCAAAGAAATAACAATAGGTAATGGTGTTCGTATAGGACGCAATGTTTCTATCCGTGACTGGAATGGTCCTCATGTAATTGTAAATGATCAATACGTGAATCATGCGCCTGTACATATTGAAGATCATGTCTGGCTTTGTACTGGGTGTTCTATTATGCCAGGGGTGACAATTGGAGAAGGTTCTGTGGTAGCAGCAAATGCACTGGTTACCCATAATATACCACCACGTAGCTTAGTAGGAGGTTCTCCAGCTAAAATCATTAAGTCTGATATAGAATGGTATTAATTTCTTTTCCATAAATATGTCTGACAATAAAAGAATTGCAAAGAATACAGTATTTCTGTACTTTCGTATGCTCCTTATTATGGGAGTATCACTTTATATCTCGCGTGTAATCTTATCAATATTAGGAGTTGAAGATTTTGGTATATATAATGTTGTTGGGGGAATTGTAGTCATATTTACTACTCTTTGTGGTTCATTAGGCAGTGCAACTTCGAGGTATATTACTTTTGAATTGGGGCGTAAGGATTATGAGAAACTGAATAGGGTCTTTAGTGCTGCCTTTATGGCTCATTGTGCAATTGCTTTACTTATCGTGATTCTTTGTGAAACAGTGGGCTTATGGCTTTTTTATAAAAAGATGATTATTCCTGCTGACAGGATAGAGGCTGCTTTTTGGGTATTTCAAATTTCATTGTTGACAACTGTCTTTTCGGTCACGCAAGTTCCTTACAATGCTTGTATTATAGCACACGAGAATATGAAAATCTATGCTTATGTGAGTATCGTTGAAGTATTACTTAAGTTGGCGGTAGTATACGCATTGCTCATTTCACCTATTGATAAGCTTGTTTTTTATTCCATATTACTCTGTGTTGTTCAAGTGAGTGTAATGTTTATTTATCGTTTTTATTGTCGGCAATATCCGGAAAGTAAACTGCGCTTTTGCAAAGATAGATCTTTATTTATAGATATATTCTCATATGCAGGCTCGGATATGATTGGCTCTGTTTCTGTTTTGGCTCAAGGACAAGGTCTGAATATATTACTCAATATGTTTTATGGTCCGGTAGTCAATGCTGCTCGTGCTATAGCTTATCAGTTACAGAGTGCGGTAACTCAATTCTCCGGCAATTTTTTTACGGCTGTAAGACCACAAATCATTAAGCTATATGCGGAGTGCAAATTAGAAGAAATGATGCGCTTAGTGTATAATAGCAGTTGGATTTCATATTATATGCTTTTGATGGTTTCTCTTCCCTTATGTTTTGAGAGGAATTTTGTATTGTCATTATGGCTTGGTGAATACCCCGATCATACGAGTTCTTTCATTATTCTTATTATAATACTTTGTTTGATACAAGCATTGAAAACTCCACGTACTACTGTCTATCATGCAACTGGACATATTCTTCGTTCCAATATTTTTGTTGGAGGAGTGCTTTGTATGGCTTTCCCATTGGCATATTTATTTCTAAAGTTAGGTGGAAGTCCTGAATCTGTATTTTGGGCAGCAAACATATCAATGATTGTATCAGAGTTTGTGAGTATGTTTATCCTTAGACGATATATAAAATATTCCATACTAAATTATTTTATCAATATTCATTGTCGTTGTTTTGGAGTTTCAATGGCGGCTACTGTTATATTGTATTATATTCAACAACAATTAGAATTTGGTTGGTGTAGATTAATATTGATGTCACTTGCCTCTGTTATTATCACAGGTATATTAGCATATATGTTTGGTATAGATTCCACTCTCCGAAATGGATTGAATAGACTTGTTCGGAGTAAAATAATAAGGAGAAAATGAAATATAAAACTTTATCTAATGGCATTCAGATGCCATCTATTGGTTTGGGAACCTATCCACTGTATGCAAAGCAGTTGACAGATATCTTGGTTATGGCTTATGAGGAGGGGTATAGGTTGATAGATACTGCTGATAATTATTATAATGAAAAAGATTTGGGTGAAAGTTTATGCTATATCTATAATCAATTAGGGGCAAAGCGTGAAGATTTCTTTTTAGTGTCTAAAGTTAGTGATGAACTTTATCCTATAGGAGATTATCGTCCGGGTTCCAATAGAGGTGTTTATTTTTGGAAATCTTCCCGTGTCATGCAGGCTCCCAATGCTGTACGCAAAATACTTGAAGAGAAAATAGACAATACATTGAGGTTTCTTAAAACCGATTATTTAGATTTATGGTTGATGCATTGGCCCTACCCTGATTTCTTTCTGGAACTATGGTATGAAATGGAAAGGATATATGCTACAGGGAAAGTCAAGGCTATCGGAGTGTGTAATTGTCGTGTACGGCATTTGGAATCCTTGAGGACTCAAGGATTTTCTGTTCCCATGGTTAATCAGTTTGAATCTTCTCCTTTAAATACAAAAGAGGGGATTGTTGATTATTGTATTAATCATGGTATAGAAATAATGACTTATTCCCCCTTGATGTCTTTAAGGTTTAAGGACGTTCCTCGGTTCTCTAGATTACTTACTATGCTTAGTGAAAAATACCATAAAAATCCTGCCCAGATTATTCTTAGATTTGATATTCAACGTGGACTAGTTCCTATTCCCAAATCTACTCATAGGAATCGACTGGTAGCAAATATTGACTTGTTTGACTTTGAATTGACTGATGATGAAATGGTAACATTGATGAACTGTAATCAAAATCGTCAGACATTACCTGAATCAAAACAATGTCCTGGCCTTTAAATTACATACAATGAATATTGGTACTTTTATAAGATTAGCGAGTAACAAGGTTATAAATCACACTCAATGGTATGATAGATATTGGGGTGGTGTTATTAAGTTTTGGCATACGAATCAGTTTAATCTCGACTGTGTCAATTTAGGAAGCAATAGTGGTTTATATGGATTTGACTATACTCAAATTGAAGGAGTGCAAGGTGCTAATTGGGCATTAGGTCCTCAATCTCTTGTCCATGATTTTAATATCTTAAAGAATTATTTTAGTTACCTGAAAGAGGGAGGAACTGTATTTATTCCTATTTGTCCTTTCTCTTGCTTAATATCAAGGTATAACAAAGAAAGTAATTTGAAATATTATACGATACTGCATCCTGCAACCATAATTGATTTTGAAGATAGCGAACGGACGAAAGCTTTATCGATTATGCATTATCCGTTTAAAGCTATGCCTTTATATTGTATTAAGCAATTGATGAAAGATGTTATTCGTAAAGCTATACCTTCAAGAAAAAAAAAGATAGATTTTGTAGTTGATTCAAATAGAGTGTTGACAAGTTGGCAGAAACAATTTGGAATCACTGATTTAAATGCCTCTCTTTCTTCTCAACATGCTGAGGAACAAATTATTCGAGCTGCTACATTGCATGAGATGATATGTTTCTGCCGAGAAAGAAAGTTAAAACCTGTTGTGGTTTTATTACCTATGCATCCTGCATTGGTACGACAGTTGTCAGATTCATTTCGTCAACACTATATATATGATTTTATTCAGAAAGCTGATATAGGTGATACACCTTTTATTGATGGTTTTGAAGAAAAAAACTACTTGAATACAGATTTTCGTTCATCGTATCTTTTAAACAAGCAAGGGGCGATGAAATTCACGGATCAGCTGTGTAAACGTTTGTCGATAGGGCAAGAGAATTGTTTTTGAGTAAAGTGAAATATTTAAGTGTTTATTGTTAGATTATATGGATATAGGTATTGTTACATTATGGCAGTCTAAAGATAATTATGGTCAGATATTGCAGTGTTATGCTCTACAATGTTATTTAAAAAAGCAAGGACACAATGCTTTTCTTATACGTTTTAACTATAATAAGAACAATAGCTCTTTTAAGAAAAAACTAATAAAAGCATTATTGATATACCCAATGGTGAAAAAGATGTTTACGTATGATAAGCGAAGAAAAGAAAGTGAATTGAAAAGGAAGAATGATAAAAGAAATGCTGCAAGAAAATTTGATGAATTTAGAAATTTGTATATTTCTCAAACAGAAGCTTTGTATTATTCTTTAGAGGATTTAAAGAAAAATCCTCCTGTTGCCGATTGTTATATAACAGGTAGTGATCAGGTTTTTGGAGCAAATTTGAAAGTAGTTGACAATTCCATTTTCTTTTTGAGTTTCGTGCCTAAATCAGCACGTAAAATATCATATGCAGCGAGTTTTGGCTTAATAAAATATCCACAAGATAGAGTTGGAAAATTAAAGGAACTGTTGGATGATTTTGATTTTGTATCAATAAGGGAGAAGGCAGGTGTTAATATTTGTAATTCTGTAGGTATACCAGCAACAAAAGTGTTGGATCCTGTATTTTTACTATCAAGTGACGATTATTTGAAATTTGTCAAAACGTCTAAATATACATCTCCTTATGTATACATCTATAGCTTAAATATCAAGCACCCTAATGAAATAATGTGGGGTGATTTAAGTAGAATGATGGCTAATTATAAACTTGTCGTTACTCATTCCAGTGGGTATTTTGAGGGGGATGAGATATTCTCCAATGCAGTTTATGACTATTCTACAATATCTGAATGGCTATCTAATATTTATTTTTCTTCATTGTTTGTAACCACCTCTTTTCATGGAGTTGCTTTTAGTATTTTGCTAAAAAAGAAGTTTGTTTATTTTCCATTGTATGGAGAATATGCACGTGCTAATAATAGGGTGTTAGAATTGTTGAATATTTTAGGATTAAACTTCTTGGTTGTTAAAAATACGAATGATTTTGAAGCTGCAATTAATACAACGATAGATTGGGAGTCTGTGTATGGTAAACTATTGCCAGAAATAGTATTTTCAAGAAAAATGTTAATAGCGAATCTGTAAGTATGAATATATTATTTTATTCAGTATGGGATATATCCCCTCAAAAAGGGGGAACCGAAAGAATAACTTCTACTTTATGTACAGAATTTAGGCGTGAAGGACATAAATGTTATCTTGTTTATAAAACAAATTTGGACCCTAATTTTGAACTGTGTGAGTTTGATGGAAAGTTTAAAATTGGGGCAAATACTTCTGATGAAGATATTATAAAATATCTCTTGGATAATAAAATAAATGTAATACATATTCAAAGTAATTTCCTTTTTGTTCGGAGAATCAGAAAAATACGGGATATTAACCATTTATCCTTAAAAATAATCTTTTCTCATCATTTTGAACCAGGCTGGGAAGAACGTTCTGTTTCTATGTCTGATATTCTTTTGGATGTTAGACAGGCAATCACAGGCTTCTCTAAATTAGTTCATATTATAAGATTGTTTTTGTATCCTATAAATAGGTTACGCATATCTTATCTTAATCACAAATACTATAGACTATCATACGAGAATACAGATAATGTAGTCTTGTTGTCTAAATATTTCTTTAATAAGTACATGCAGTACATGAAGATGACTGATGTTAGTAAGTTACGTTCTATTCCTAATGCTTTATCTTTTAATGAATTTCTACCTTTCATAGAAATTTCTAAAAAAGAAAAGATTGTATTGATTGTTTCGAGATTAGAAGAAACGCAAAAGCGAATATCGTCTGCACTTAAGATATGGGTGGATTTATATTCATATACTTCTGTTGAAAATTGGAAATTATATATAATTGGTGCTGGTAGATATAATGAATATTATAAGAAAATAGTGAAGAAACATCGTCTGACTAATGTTTTTTTTGAGGGGATACGAGACCCAAAACCATACTATGTAAAAGCATCTTTATTCATGATGACATCTGAATCGGAGGGGTGGGGACTTACTCTGACAGAAGCTATGCAATTTGGATGTGTTCCTATTGCTTTTGATAATTATGACTCCTTGAAAGATATTATTATTAACGACTATAATGGGGTTCTTGTTAGTCGGAATCAACAATCTGATTATGTAGATGCTATGTTGAGTTTGATGATAGATCATTCTTGTCGAAATTTATTAGCACATCAAGCCATAAATTTCTCTAGAAAGTTTGCGATTAAAGAGGTTGCACATCAGTGGCTAAATCTTTATAAAGAATAATTGTTTTGGATCAAAATATTTTAGGATGATGTTGTATTGGGGGATTTTGTTTTCAGCTTTTATTGTTGGGTATATATCGCAATATAAGGCTGTTTATTCGTCTATTGTAGTTTTGAATTATAAACTATGTGATTCTCGGTCAATTCATTATTTCCCATTTTTAGTTTTTTTATTTTTCCTATTCATCCTTTCTGGCTTTAGAAGCGTAGGAACAGATTATGAATCCTATGTGTCCTATTTTGAAATTGCATCTAAATTGGGTGGTGATGATGTAGAAATAGAGTTAGGATATTTTTATTTAAATAAATTTTTGAGATACTTTTCGGATAATTATGTGTCTATTTTTATTGTTACTTCTTTTATAAACATCTTTTTTTTTACTATCCCATTACTGAAAAAGTCGGATAAGCTTCTATTGAGTCTTTCATTGTTAGCTTACGTTTCTATTTACTATTTCCCAGCATATAACATATTAAGAATTTATATTGCGGCAGGATTTACATTTTATTGTATAGATTATTTGCTTAATAGGAGATATCTTTTATATATTCTAATAATTGTTATAGCTAGTTTTTTTCATAAATCAGCATTGATAATGTTTTTCCCTCTTATATGTTATTGGCTTTATAATTATAAAGTATTATTGTTTTACATATTCTTGCTTTTAGCTTTGTTGACAATGTATTATATAATAGATTTTTTTCCAATGTTAGGTTTGAATGATAGATATATACACTATTTTGAAGAGATAGATAAGAATTCTTTGGGCGGATTGGGTATTCTATTATTTTATATTCCCCTGTTTGTTTTAATTTATTATGCAATATATAAGTATCCCAATGATAGTGTAGTGAAATTTTCCTTAGTTTTGGTTTGGGCTTCTTTAGTTGTAATGATTTTAGGTTATTGGGCTCAAACATTGAGCAGACTGTATGTTTATTTTGCATATCCGCATTTGATAACTGTTCCTTTTATTATAAAGAGGATAGATACAATATGGGTTAAATATATTTTTGTATTGATCTTTATTTGTTATTACATTTTCCGTTTTTATGATTATTGGTCAGGGGCTATCTTTTCTGATGAGATATTGCCATATAAATCTTTATTATTTTAGTTTTTTGAAAAGATAATTTATAGAAAGAAATTTGATGTCCAATTCTTATTATTTGTAATTTTCTGAGCCGTTTTTTATGGAAGTAAAGTTGTTTTATATGATTGGGGGAAAGCCAGTCACTGGTGGGCAAATCTATGAATATCTGTTTGTTAATGTTCTAAAGAGTATACCGTCTATTAGAGTAAAAATACAAACAAATGAGAAGTGGGCTCGTGGTATTAGAAAGGTTGTGGCTCCTATTGTTAATGTTAGAATACTGAATAAAGTTAGAAATGATGATGTCGTCATTTTTAATTCTAGTAAGTTTATTTATTGGATTCTAGTATTGCCCTTAATCCGGTTATTAGGGAATAAAAGAGTGTATGTAATACATCATCATTTTATGTATTTGGATTGTAAATGGTATGAATATCCATTGAATGTAATGGAGAAATTATTGCTTCGCTGCGCAGATAGATTAATTATACCGAGTCCATATGTGAAAGAGTTAGTAGAATGTCTAAGGTTAAACAATAGTGTTTTCTATTTGCCCATACCTTTTGAAAAGAAGCTTTGTCAGAAATTGAATCCACAAGAGGGAAGACTTTTGTTTGTTGGAACTGTTGAAAAACGTAAAGGACTTAAGTATTTGATAGAGGCTATGACGTTTGTAAAAAATGCAAATGTGAAATGTGTTCTTGACGTAGTGGGTAAAGTAGTTGATGAAATTTACTTTGAAAATATGAAACAAATTGTAGAAGAATATAAGTTAGATGTTACATTTCATGGTTTCGTTAGTTTGGAACAAAAGGAGAGGTTATATGCATCGGCTGATATTTTTGTTTTTCCTTCATTGCTTGAAGGGTATGGTATGGTACTCATGGAAGCAATGGGATATGGTTTGCCTATTGTAGCTTTTAATAACTCTGCGATGCCATATAGTGTAGAAAATGGAATTAATGGATATTTGGCGGATAATTTAAACTCAAAACATTTTGCAGAATATATAATTCGTATTTTATCTGATAGAACATTACGAGCAAAGTTAAGTAAGGGAGCGAGTGAGATTTTTGAAAAAGCTCCTGATATTAATTCATTCAAAAAACTTATTGTTCAAGAATTTGCTAGTTTGTAAAAATATGGATAATCAAGTCATAGTAATAGGCACAGATCATCATAATACTTTAGGTATTATTAGAAGTTTAGGAGAAGAAGGAAAGTTACCTATTGTAATGTTACCTAATTTGAAATTGGCTTTCATTACAAAGAGTAAATATATAAATAAGGTGATATGGTTTGATAAACCAAATGATGTTATTGATATACTGTTGAGAGATTATGTGAATGAAACTAATAAGGCTATTATTATTTGTGCAGAAGATGTTTCTATTAGTGTGATAGATAGCCATTATGACCTTTTGAAGAATTTATTTTTATTGCCTAATGCAAAGAAACAAGGTCGTATAAATTACTTTTTGAACAAGGATAATATGCATGAATTGGCTATGAAGGTGGGATTAACAGTCCCTAAATCATGGTATCTAAAAAGTGGTGATGTATTACCGACAGATATTGAGTTTCCATGTATTTCGAAACCCTGTAGTAGTATTGTAGGTGGGAAAAATGAAATCTGTGTAAACAGAAATATAAGGGAGTTGGAAGTGAATATTGCAAGTAATAAGGATTTTTTAGTTCAGGCATTTATTGAGAAGGATTATGAATTGAATATAGTAGCTTTAGCATATAATCATGGTAATGATTTTATTATACCAGGCGTGATTCGTAAGATTAGAGAATATCCTGTAAATAGTGGCTCATCTTCCTTTTCCGTCCTTGATGATTATAAGAATTATCCTGAAATAGAGCTTGAAAAGATAAAAGCTTTTGTTGGAGAGATTGGTTATGAAGGTCTTTTTAGCGTAGAATTTGTTGTTAAAGATGGTATTGCTTATTTTCTTGAGATTAATATGCGTAATGATGGTAATGGTTATGTTCCTACATCTATGGGGATAAATTTGCATTATTTGTGGTGTAAGTATCTAGTTGGCGAACCTATAGTTCACCCTTGTAATCTTAATACTCCTTGCTATTTTATGGCAGATACACGTGATTGGGTGCATGTGATGAAAGGTCGAGTGAGCATGAAACGGTGGTTAGAAGATAAAAAGAAGACTAGTTGTTATTTACTTTATAATGGAAAGGATCAAAAACCATTTTTTGCTTTTATAAGAAACAAGATATTTAAAATTTGAAAATTGTAGCTTTAGTAATTAGGAGATAATAATACAGTGGTCTTAATGTGTTGTGATTCTTGAGAAATATATGATGCTATAATTAACAAAACTGTTTGAAAATTATATATTGATTAATAGTTTTGGGGGGATGAGATCTTGAGATGATGATAACATAGATTTAATATATACATGAAAATAAATGAAACAATACTATTTAGTCCGTCTTGATGATGCTTGTCCACAAATGAACAAGTTAAAATGGCAACGTATAGAAAATATTTTAGATAAATATGGGATAAAGCCGATGGTAGGTATAATTCCTCATAATGAGGATCCTGTAACTTGTGTTGATATAGTAGATACTGATTTTAAGTCTAAAGTACTAAACTGGCAAAAAAAAGGATGGGCAATAGCTTTACATGGATATAATCATGTGTGTACTACTGCAACAGGAGGAATTAATCCTGTACATAACCGTTCTGAATTTGCAGGACTTTCATTAGTTGAACAAAGAGAAAAAATTTCAAAAGGCTATAAAACTTTGATAGCTATAGGATTATTTCCAAAATACTTTTTTGCTCCTAGTCATACTTATGATGAGAATACTTTAGAAGCTCTTGTGGAAGAAAGTCCCATTCGAATCATAAGTGATACGATAGCTTTACAACCTTATAAACAAGGTGTATTTACTATGATTCCTTGCCAAATGGGACAATTTCGTAGACCTCCTATAGGAGGTTACTGGACTTTTTGTTTCCACCCTAATGGAATGGATAATGCTGCTTTTGATATTTTTGAATGTTTCATTAAAACAAATATTGAATATTTTATCAGTTTTAATGACATTGATACGAGCAGGATTGGGCAGAAGTCTATTATAGACAGATTACTATCTTTTGTGTATTTTACTTTAAGGAAAATCAAAGGATAAATGAAAGTATTGTTGTTTACTATACTGATCTGTCGAATATAGTATTAAGGATTACTGAATATATATATAGGGAAAAGTGAGATTATTACATATTATATTATCCCTTGACATTGGTGGTGCACAGCGTTTACTTTCTGATTTATTGCCTTTGCAGAAACAGAATAATGATGTGAAGTTATTGGTTTTGAAAGGTGTAGATACTGTTTTTCAAAGAACTATTGAGGCCAGTGGTATTGAAATTATTGATTTGCATTGTAGAAGTTTCCATAATCCTTTGATAATAAAGAAGCTGATACCATTTATGAAAAAATGTGATATTGTACACGTACATCTATTTCCGACACTTTATTGGGTAGCATTGGCTGTTCATTGGTGTAAGGGAGTTAGGTTGGTTTATACAGAACATTCAACGTATAATAAGCGCAGAGATAAAGTTATGTTTCGTCCAATAGAGTGCTATATTTATAGGAAGTATGATAAATTGATAGGTATTAGTCAGCAAACACAAGATAGTCTGATGAAATGGTTGAAAGCAAAACAGGACGATAAACGCTTTGTGGTGATAGAGAATGGCGTTAATTTGGTTACTTTTTCTTCTGTGGTTCCAGTTTCTATAAACAAAAAGCAGATTATTATGGTATCACGTTTTGCCCAAATGAAGGATCAAGAAACTGTTATCCGAGCGATGACGGACATAAATGAAGATGCAGAATTGATTTTAGTAGGTGATGGTCCCAACAAAGAACATTGTGAGGAGGTAGTACGTGAGTTAGGTTTAGCGGATAGAGTTCAATTTTTGGGTGCAAGAGGGGATATTTCTGAATTGATAGCGCAAGCATATATCGGTGTGCAATCTTCTATTTGGGAGGGATTCGGTCTAACTGCTGTAGAATTGATGGCAGCACATAAACCTGTGGTGGCAACTAACGTAAACGGTTTAAAGCAAGTGGTAGAAGGTGCCGGATGCTTGTTTGAAGTAGGTGACACAAAAACATTGGCATTCCATATCAACGAAATGTTGAAGGATGAAGCTGTCTATGTCACTATTGCGGGGCGTTGTTATGAACGTGCCAAAGAGTATGATATTAGCAAGATGGTATTACGATATCAAGAAGTGTATCGAGAGTTGCTTGTGTAAATGAAATCATAAGATATGCGATGATGAATAAAAGGAAAATAAGGGACTATTTACGGCTTACTGGTAGTTTCGTTTTTTTTATTGTATACCTTCCTCATTTACTCCTTGTTAGTGTGATTGAGAGTAAAAAGATGGTTTATTCAGATGTGAGTGCAATGACCAGAACTCTTGATATAAAACTTAAAGGCTGGGTAGCTCTACTGTATTTTTTGCATAATAACGCTTATTTTCGGTCCTTGTTCTATTTCAGAATAGGCCCAATTCTGTCTTTGCTGATTGGATGGTATCGACCGGGCGATAAGTACTTCATCATCTCGAAGACATTAAAAATGGGTAAGGCTTGTGTTATAGCTCATCCGTATGCGACTATTCTGAATGCAGACAGCATAGGCGACAACTTTTCGTGCAGGCATTGCACTACTCTGGGTGAAAAATCCAATGGGCGACCACAAATAGGGGATAATGTGGCTTTAGGAGCTAATGTTACAATTGTCGGAAAGGTTCATATAGGTAATAATGTCATAGTTGGTACCGGCAGTGTTGTGGTCAAAGATGTTCCGGACAATTGTATTGTTGCCGGGAATCCGGCTAAAATTATTAGATATATTGTAAATGATTAGATTATTCATTGTTGTCAACGTCGATTGGTTTTTTCTCTCTCATCGTAAAGACATTGCTTTAAGTGCTCAAAAAAACGGTTATGATGTTACTGTTGTGACAAAAGATACCGGTAAGAAACAGTATATCGAGGCTTTGGGCTTGAAGGTGATTGATTTGCCTATGAACCGTTCCGGGCAAAACATTATAGAAGAGTTGTATACATGTTGGTTTCTGTATCGTTTTTATCGACGTGAAAAACCGGATATTATTCATCATGTAGGCCTAAAGGCTATACTTTGGGGGACTTTAGCTGCAAAACTGGCAAAAGTACATGGAGTCGTTAATGCTGTTAGTGGGTTGGGAATCTTTTTCTCAGAGGAAAATAAATCATTAGTTTCAAAACTTCTCCCTAAGGTACTTCGCTTTTCTCACCATCGTAAAAATCTTGCAGTAATTTTTCAAAATGAAGAAGATAAAGGTTTATTCTTAAAAAACAGGATTATAAAAGAAGAACAGGCTTTCATGATAAAAGGGTCAGGAGTAGATTTGAACCAATATTGTTATACTCCTGAACTGGAAAGTGAGAAAATCAAAGTTTTATTTACTGCCCGTATGATTGTAGAAAAAGGGGTATTTGTACTAGTAGATGCTGCGTTGAAACTTAAAGAAAAATATGGAGATAAAGTAGAGTTTCTGCTTTGTGGTGGGTTGGATGATAACCCAAAAGCAATAAAAGAGGAGGAACTTAAAGCTGTATGTGATGGTGGATATATTCAGTGGCTAGGATATCGTACGGATGTATTGGAGTTATTGAAATCTTGCCACATAGTAGCATTCCCTTCCTATTATAAAGAGGGGCTTCCAAAATCATTAATTGAAGCTGCTGCTGTTGGTCGTCCTATAGTGACTACGAATTCCATTGGATGTAAAGAAACTGTGGTGGATGGCTATAATGGTTATCTAATTCCTGTAAAAGACAGTGAAACTTTGGCGGAGAAGTTGAATATTCTTTTTGAAGATGAGAATTTGAGACGAAATATGGGACGCAACTCGCGTATTTTGGCTGAAAAAGATTTTTCAATAGAGAATGTAATACATAGACATCTTGAAATATATAGTCAGTTGAGTAAAGCATGAAAATTTTAGTTACCGGTGCAGCCGGTTTTATAGGCTCTTATGTGTGTAGGCATCTACTGGATCGTGGTGATGAGGTCCTTGGGTTGGATAATTTGAATGACTACTATGATGTGAACTTGAAATATGGTCGTTTGGGTACACTGGGTATCTTTAAGGATGATATAGACTGGTATAAGTTTGTAGGAAGTTCAGAATATTCTTCTTTCCGTTTTGTTCGTATGAATCTTGAGGATAAACAAGCTATGCGGATGCTGTTTGCCAATGAGCATTTTGATAAGGTTGTGAATCTTGCTGCTCAGGCGGGAGTAAGATATTCTATTGAAAATCCTTATGCTTACGTAGAAAGTAATGTGGATGGATTTCTAAATATTTTAGAAGGATGTCGTCATTACAAAGTAAAACATTTGATATATGCCAGTTCCAGTAGTGTATATGGTTTGAATGGTAAAGTTCCCTTTTCAGAAAGGGATAGTATAGCTCATCCGGTGAGTTTATATGCCGCTACAAAGAAGTCTAATGAGTTGATGGCTCACACATATAGTCATCTCTATGGCATTCCTTCGACAGGTCTCCGTTTTTTTACGGTATATGGTCCTTGGGGACGCCCTGACATGTCTCCTTTCTTGTTTGCAGATGCCATGTTACACCATCGTCCTATAAAGGTATTTAATAACGGTGATATGCTTCGTGACTTTACCTATGTTGACGATATTGTAGAGGGTGTTTTGCGAGTGATAGATCATATTCCATCTCCTGACTCTGATTGGCAAGCGGAAACACCAGATCCTAGTACTTCAACTGCACCTTATAAGATTTATAACATTGGTAATTCGCAGCCGGTGAAGTTAATGGACTTTATACAGGCTATAGAAGAAGCGATTGGGTATCTGGCAGAAAAGATATTTCTTCCGATGCAACCTGGTGATGTTTATCAGACAAATGCGGATACTACAGCATTGCAAAATGAATTGGGATTTAAACCTAATAAATCTATTAGGGAAGGAGTGAAAGAGACAATAGAGTGGTATCGTTCTTTTTATCAATTATAAAAAGTAAATCAGGAAATTATGAAAATTGCAATTGTTGGAACTGGTTATGTCGGTTTGGTGACTGGTACATGTTTCTCGGAAATGGGAATAGATGTTACTTGCGTAGATGTACAAGAAAGTAAAATTGAGAATTTGAAGAAAGGAATTATCCCCATTTATGAACCGGGATTGGAGGATATGGTACATCGTAACTATAATGCAGGGCGATTGAACTTTACGACCTGTTTATCAGATTGTCTGGATGATGTAGAGGTGGTGTTTAGCGCTGTAGGGACGCCTCCCGATGAGGATGGAAGTGCAGACTTGAAGTATGTGCTTGAAGTAGCCCGTACCATTGGGCGTAACATGAAAAAGTATGTACTGGTAGTTACTAAGAGTACAGTTCCTGTAGGCACTGCACAGAAAGTAAAAGCTACTATTCAGGAAGAACTTGATAAGCGACATGAGGAGATTGAGTTTGATGTGGCGTCCAATCCTGAATTCCTGAAAGAGGGGGATGCAGTGGATGATTTTATGAAACCGGATCGTGTAGTGGTCGGTGTTGAATCTGAAAAAGCAAAGGACATTATGGAGCGTCTTTATAAACCTTTCATGATGAATAATTATCGTTTGATATTTACAGATATTCCGAGTGCTGAGATGATAAAGTATGCAGCCAATTCAATGTTGGCTACTCGTATCAGTTTCATGAATGACATTGCGAACTTGTGTGAACTGGTAGGTGCAGATGTAAATATGGTACGCAAGGGCATTGGTGCAGATAGTCGTATTGGAAGCAAGTTCCTTTATCCAGGTTGTGGTTACGGTGGATCCTGTTTTCCGAAAGATGTAAAAGCGTTAATAAAAACAGCGGAAAAGAATGGTTATCCGATGCGGGTGCTTGAAGCAGTGGAAGAGGTAAATGAAAAACAAAAGAGTGTTCTTTTCGAAAAGTTGTTGAAGCATTTCAAAGGTGATATAAAAGGCAAACAGGTGGCTATGTGGGGATTAGCGTTCAAACCGGAAACGGACGATATGCGTGAAGCTCCGGCTTTGGTACTGATAGATAAATTGTTGGAATCCGGTGTGACAGTGAAAGTATATGACCCAATTGCCATGAAGGAGTGTAAACGTAGAGTAGATGATAAGGTTGTTTATGCTACGGATATGTATGATGCCGTATTGGATGCTGATGCTTTGCTGGTAGTGACCGAATGGAAAGAGTTCAGGATGCCAAGTTGGGGAGTGTTGAAGAAAACAATGAGGCAACCATTAGTGATTGATGGTCGTAATATTTATGATAAGAATGAGTTGCAGGAAATAGGGGTTGAATACACATGTATTGGGAAACTCTAAACTGCAGACGAAAGTATTTTAAGTTGCGTTAATATCTGAAGATTATTTTATCTCCATGAATATACTTATTACCGGAGTTCACGGCTTTGTGGGCTCTAATCTTGTTATTGCCTTAAAAGGACATCATTCCCTTTATGGTCTTGATATTGTCGCTCCTGAAAAGGAGGGGGTGGTAAAGACTTTTGCTTGGAAAGATATTGAAACAACTTCTTTTCCCATGCAACAATTACCCAAGTTTGATGCTATCATCCATTTGGCAGGCAAAGCGCATGATACAAAGAATCAGTCTGCTTCTCAGGTATATTTTGATATCAATACAGGGCTGA
>OJRF01000018.1_pt1 | contig 115542 bp, 64 predicted proteins | sample 1599141 | NCBI WGS metagenome assembly OJRF01 (sample SAMN03922529, study PRJEB24848) | human gut metagenome | isolation source: stool sample | host: Homo sapiens | place: Germany | collected 2010-05 | reverse complement strand
CATGAGATAAAGATGATTTCCTTTTTAATACAATATGTCAAAGAACGCTTGATTTGGACTTTTTACACAACCTCCTCGGGAGGAGGGGAATGAAGATAGTACTGTCAATCATCTACCTATCTGTTTACAAGAAAGGAATTCAACGATATCCTCTTTTTCTGCCATGTCCAATTTCTGCCGTATGACCGTCTTACGTTGATACACCGTCCGTATGCTTTGCTGGATAACCACGCTAATCTCTTTCGTCGAAAAGTCCGACTTTAACAAACAGCAGAGTTGCAGTTCCTTTTCATTCAGGATATTTCCATATTTCTGACTGATACGGGTATAAAAGCCATCATGTACCATGTCGATAGTCTTATATAAATCACTCCAAACCAGCAAATCATCCACCGCTACATCTTTATTGGCTATCCGTCCCATCTGTACCAATAGCTCCTGATGATCGGAACTGGGATTCGTAGCCACAATACGTATCAAACCTAACTGCTGAAGCAGCATCTTCTTGACAAACTTATCATTATTGCCGCTTTCATCGCCTTCCGTCTCATGCAGCAGACGGCGCAAGGCCTCCAGTTCTTCTTCCTTTTCCACGAGTAAATGCTTTCTTCGCTGCAAATACCAGACGACAGTCAGCAACAACAAAATACAGAGAGCCACCACTCCGACAAAGAAGGTCCGTTCTTTCTGTTTTTCCAGTTGCAGATTCATATTCTGCTGTTGGAGTAACAATTGCACCTTCCCTTTTTGGGCTATCACCCGTTGGTCACGGATAAAGTTGTTATACAACCGGTTTGAGAAGAACGCCACATCCCGGATTGTAAAAGAACGGCTATCTATATAATTCATCAACGTTTTCTGTACCAGATAAAAGTTAGCCAACGATAAGTCCTGGTCAATATAGGGCGAACGCACACTATCCCCCATTTGTATATAGTAGCGGGCGGAATCCACCTGCCCCATATTCAGGAAATAACGTGAAAGAGCATAATAAGATAAGGACTCAAAAGGATGTTTCGTCTCTTTATACTCTTGTAAACTATGGCGTTGCAAATTGATAGCTTCCTGATTCTTCCCGGAGTCACTCAATATATCAGCATAGTTGCGCATCACATAGTATAACGCCTTTAGAGAGTCTGCGGATGTATACAGGCATTCGGTAGCTTTACGGAGAGCCAGCAGCGCAGAATCATTCTGATTTGCACAGTAGTATGATATCGCCAGACTGTTGTAATTGGAATATCGCCGGGTGGAATCAGGCTCTATAGCTATCAATTGCTTCTGCAAGCGTATCAGACCTTCAAAGTCATCATTACCTTCCCCTATATTCGCTACGGACCGCAGCAAATCAAGACGGGCTGCCGTATCACCACGCAGGGCTGCAATGCGATTCCCTTCGGTCATCATCTCAGTGGCTTCTTTATATCTCTCGCTATCGTAGAAGTAATGCGCCGCCAGTTTATAGGTACGCAGTAACTGTAATGTGTCGCGTACATCCGGCCTTCCATAATAATCCAGAGCATATAATAGCAAAGAGTCTTCATTCATCACCCAATGCGCATTATAGTGGGCTTGCCCCATAGCCAATGCAAACCGTGCCCGCAATGAATCCGGCAATATTTCGGGATCTTTCACCGACCGAAGCAGAGCAATCGCCTCCTCTGCATTCTGCTGTAACATCTGCTCCGCCTTTTCTATCTGGATACGTTGCGACGGCAGGGCTTCTGCACATGCTGCCAATGCCAACACGCATACCCAACCTATCAAACCATGTTTCAATGCTTTCATGCCGTCCTTCCTTCTTGCTTTAAGTCTTTGCAAAGATAGATATTTATCAATTAACGGAAGTTACGGCATCCCATTTTTTGCACTTTTCTTTATATATAAACTTGAAATAGGAAGATATAAACTTTTCTATAAACCGCAGTTCAAAACACTTTAATTATCAGATAGTTGCAAAACCCATTGCACTTTATTTAGTGCCATATATAAACCGTTTTTCTCCCCCGTTCCCCCTACCTTTGTCATGTTCAAAGAACAGAAATAATCACTAAAAATAATAAGTAAAATGAAGAGACTAAGTATCATTTCAGGAGTATTATTCCTATGTACCTCCCTGATGGCGGCAAACAAAATCACAGGGAAAATCATCGATGAGAGTAACAATCAGCACATCGAGTATGCCAATGTCAGCCTGCTGACTCAGGATTCAACATTCATCACCGGAGTTGCCACAGATAACGGTGGCGGCTTCCAGCTGAAAGAAGTAAACGATGGAGATTATATCTTATGCATCTCATGCGTCGGATATGAAAACTCCTATCTCTCCATCCGCAACCTGCAAGCCAATCTGAATCTGGGAGAACTACCCTTATCGCCCGACAATGTAATGCTGGAAGGTGTTACCGTCACAGCCAGCCCCATCATCAAAAAGACCGACCGGCAAATTATCCTCCCGACCGAAATGCAGACTAAAGCCGCTTCCAACGGAGTTTCCTTACTGAGAAATCTACAACTGTCGCGCATCCTGATCAATCCGATAGACAACAGCATCACGATTCCCGGAGGAGACAATGTGCAACTTAGGATTAACGGCGTAGAAGTGACTCAAGCTGAAATAATTGCCATCCGCCCGACAGATGTGATCCGCATCGAATATATAGACAATCCCGGCGCACGTTATGGAAATGCAGGAGCTGTACTGAACTACATTGTAAAGAGAAGGGAATCGGGAGGAAGTATCTCTGCTGATCTCACCAACGGGGTATCCGATACGGGATACGGCGAACATAACCTCGCAGCCAAATACCACTTCAACAAGTCTGAGCTCAGCACTACCGTATATTGGGGACAGAGAGATCTGAAGTGGACACGCGAAAACTATGAAAGTTTCCACTTCCCGGAGGCTTATCAGGAGAACAGAGAAGTGGGAGAACCTACCAAAGTAAAGTATGATAACCTTAACTTCAACCTCAATTACAGCTACCAGGATAATGACAAACAACTTCTCAATATTGCTCTCAGAAATCAATACAGCGATACTCCCAGTTCCATGTCGGACAGAATCAGTACATTGTATGAAGGAGACACCTCCTACTCCATATCCGACCTTTCTACCTCCAAAGTAGTTATCCCTTCGTTGGATATCTATTACCAGAGGAATCTGAAAAACAATCAGACAATCTATGCAGATATAGTGGCTTCTTATCTGGACAGCAAGAATGAACGGACTTTTATTCAGAAAGCCCTTAATAATGGCAATAACGATACGGATATCTATTCAGAAACCAAAGGTGAGAAGTACTCCATCATTGGAGAAGGTATCTACGAAAAACAATTCAGTACGGGTAAGTTTACCGGAGGTATCAAGCATACACAGGCCTATTTGCAAAATAGATATTCGGGTAATATAGAGAATAAAATCACGATGAATACGGCCGAAACGTACCTATTTGCCGAATATCAATCAAAGATAAAAGCTCTGAACTACACAGTAGGGATTGGAGCCATGAGAACTTATAACAGTCAGGAGCAGTATTCTTCCGAGAAGTATATAGTCAAACCTTCCTTAAGCCTGTCGTACTCTATCAACGGAAAGTGGTTTTTCAGATACAACGGATACGTGTCGGGGTATGCTCCTTCCCTGTCCGATCTGAACGACATCTCGCAAGCAATGGATAAGTATCAGATACGCAAAGGAAATCCCGACTTAAAGTCTGTTACATTCTATACCAATACACTGTCTGCCAGTTGGCAAAGCAAGTATGTATCTGTCGATTTATTTGGAAGATATAGTTATGACAATAAGCCGATTATGGAAAATACCTACTATGAGGACGGGTATTTTGTCCGCACTACCGAGAATCATAAAGGTTTCCACCGGATCAATCTGGAGACAGCTATACAAATACGACCTTACAAAGAGTATATCTCCATTAAAATCACTCCGTTTCTGAACCGCTATATCAGCTATGGCAACACCTACACGCATACACACACCAATGCAGGACTGCGAGGCAGTCTGATGGCAATGTACAAGAACTGGGTACTGATGGCAGAAATGAATACCAGCAACCACACTCTGTGGGGTGAAACACTGACTAAAGAGGAGAAGCTGCACACCATCATGGCAGGATATAATACGGAGAAATGGAGCCTTTCTGCCGGAGTGCTGAACCCGTTTACCAAGAAGTATGAACAGGAAATAGAAAATTTATCAAAGTCGGCTCCCTACCGCCAGTTAGCATATTCCAAGAACTTAAGGCTTTTGTTCATGGTAAATGCATCCTTCAGCCTTGACTTCGGAAAGAAGCGCAACAGCCAAGGCAGAAGAATCAACAACAGGGATACCGATACCGGAATCTTGTCCGGAAGCAAGTAATTGTCTCCCTCACGAAAAGCAGGGGCCCGTCCACTAATTGAGAATATTCAATTCCTGGATCAGGTTCCCTGCTTTCCCGTATTTCTCAATCATAAACAGTATATAGCGCACGTCCACCCCGATGGTACGCTGCATCTTCGGTTCATAAAGAATATCACTGCCCATAGCTTCCCAGTTTCCATCGAAAGCCAACCCCAGCAATTCACCTTTCGAATTGAACATCGCACTACCACTATTGCCACCCGTAATGTCATTATTAGAGATGAAGCACACCTTCATTTCGCCCTTTTCATCGGCATATCTTCCGAAATTGCCCGAAGAGAGTAATGAAAGTATCTCCGGCTGTACTGCAAAATCAACATCATCCACATGAGCTTTCACTTTCTCCAGGACACCCTTTGTCGTTGTATAATAATCATATTCCGCTCCGTCAAAGGGAGTATAACCGCATACCGTTCCAAAGCTCAGCCGCATGGTGGAATTGGCATCCGGATAAAAGTTACGAGACGTATACATCCGACGGATAGCCCCATTCAGCAAGCGTTCCCCACGGATGATCTCCGTAGTAGGTGCCTGCATCTGCATATTCATATCGAACAACATCGTCAGCATATCAATGCCCAACGAGATAGCCGGATCATCGAAAATCTGATAGGTAGTATCCCGTTCAAGAAAGCGTTTCAAACCACGGGGAGTGGTCAACTCAGAACTTGCATAAAGACTATCTACGAAAGCTTTCTCATCCCCATTATATTTCTGTGCGATAGTATGGTAGATTTCCGGCAGGAAAGTGGTATCCACTTTTGAGCGATACTCCTTCAACAGTGCCGTAAATACTTCCTTGTCTATATCCAGATCCAAATTAGAGTATTGCTCAACGATATCTTTCAAGGCGGCAATAACTGTTTTCTGCTCCCCTTCAAAATCGAAGTTCAGAATCTTCAGTGCAAGCTGCACTAATTCCGGTCCATATAAGAAGGACTCGATAAAGTAAGCCTGTGCACGGTTTACCTCCCGGCGGTTCTTATAATTCAGTTCCAGGTCTGTAAATAGTTGAAGAAGTTTCTCACGTTCGTCCGGGTTTTGCTGTATCCATCGACGAATTTCCTGTTCCATTTCACGTTTCTTCTCCAGGATTCCCAGCTTACGGATAGCACGGTTGACACCGATACTGTTCTTCCAGTAATTGGAGCTTTCATCGTATTTGGAAGCATACTTAATGCGTATGCTGTCTTTACTGTCCATTTCACGTTTCCAGATGGCTTGCTTCACGCCACGGATGTCAATCTGCGCCTGATTGGAGTTATTCATCATTTCCTCGATACCGAATGAAGAAAGGTAACGTTCCGTACTTCCCGGATAGCCTATCGTCATACAGAAAGAGCCTTCCTTATAGCCATCCAGTGAAATCGGCGCTACATATTCAGGGTGATACGGAACATTGTCGGGGGAGTAATCGGCAGGCTGGTTCTTGCGGTCTGCATAAATACGAAACACACAGAAATCTCCTGTATGCCGAGGCCACACCCAATTATCCGTATCCCAACCGAACTTACCAACAGAGGAAGGAGGTGCAAACACCAGCCGCACATCGTTGAAATCGCGGTAAACGGAGAGCCAGAACTCATTGCCTCCATAATAAGCATCTACCACGCCAAGCAAAGTGGAGTCTTTCAGGGATACCTCACCGCCTATTACCATCATCATAGAGTCTACCGCACTGGAACGTTCCATCTCGTTCATCGAAGGTTTAACGGCTCCCAGCACACGCTTGGTTACATCTTCCGTACGAAGCAGAAAACGAACATAAAGCTCCGGATTAGGCAATTCCTCTGCACGGCTACGGGCTACGAAACCATCTTTCAGGTAATCATGCTCCACCGACGAATGTTGCTGCACACTACTGAAGCCGCAGTGATGATTGGTAAACACCAACCCGTCTTCCGACACTACCACACCGGAACAAAACCCTCCAAAGCTGACTACCGCATCTTTCAACGACGGTTTCTTCGGATTATATAGTCTATCGGCAGGCATTTGCAGGCCGAGTTCTTTCATAGTCTTACGGGTCTGTTTATTCAGGTTTCCCAGCATCCACATACCTTCGTCCGCCTGTCCCGTCAACGTGAAGAGGCTGCAAGCTACAATTAGGATACACTTTAGCTTCATTCTATACTTGGTTTAAATTACAATTTATATCTTAAGTTAAGAGTATATAAGAAATATCTAACTCACTTCCCCTCCTTCTCGAAGGAGGAGAATTTAGTTAGATTTAGCTCATGGCATACTCTCATTTTGAATAATTTAGTATGATATACTTTCCAATTGCGTCATTCTGCAATCAGTCTTAGTTTTTTCGCTCCAGTACGTGCTTTCAGCCATTCGGTAATCTTCTGTTTCTCATGGGCGTCGGGATGCTTGCCAAACTTCAGCACAGCAAGCGTAATGGTATCTGTCCGTACCGAATCAACCGTCAGTTCTATGGCATGAGAGATAGAAACAGTTTTCACTGACGGATAGAGAACTTTTAGCTCCGGAACGATCGTTTTGCCCAATTCATCGAAAGATTTGTATCTTGCCAGACTCTGTTCCAGCACTGTAATTTTCTTTGTTTGTTCCACCAGTCGTTCCTCACTGTTTTTATAGAAATCTTCCATCACCATAGCTCGGATAGAAGAAATATCCACAGCTTCATTATTCATTCCCTGAAGAACGATCAGCTTCGTTTCACCTAACTTATAGTCCTTCATCTTGTTGCGGGCAATGGCAATCGAAGCTTCGGGAACTTCCTGTCCGATCAGTACCACGCGTATTTCATTGTCTTTGTTGCCATGATAATGGATTTTTTTATCCAATACCTGTGTATTCTCAAAAGAAAGCTGTTCGGCAACAAACCGATTGGCGGCACTCTCATAGAAAGTACTCTGAATAATGCCTACCGTCAAGTAGACGGCCGGACACATAGTCAGCACGGCAATGAGTATTATGTATTGGCGTACTTTCTTCTCCCGCTTCTTGTCCACAAACTCTTTACGCTGGAAGTGCATCACACGCACACCGGCAAACGTGGCAAGACTGATGAATACCGAATTAATGAAGTAAAGATAGAATGCTCCGAGGAAATAAACCAGATTCCCCGTTGCCAATCCGTAACCTGCCGTACAAAGCGGCGGCATCAAAGCCGTAGCAATGGCAACACCGGGAATCACATTTCCTTTCTCCTTTGTAGACAGGGCAACTACACCGGCAAGACCACCCATCAATGCGATGAATACGTCATAAATCGTAGGTGAAGTACGTGCCAGAAGCTCCGACTGCCCTTCGGCAACAGGGCTTACAAGAAAGAAAATAGTAGCCGTAGTTACACTGAACAGGGTGGTTATCAGAAAACTCTTCAGTGAACGCTTCATCAGTTCGAAGTCATTCAGACCGACAGAAAGTCCCACACCCATGATAGGTCCCATCAATGGGGAAATCAACATCGCACCTATGATTACAGCTGTAGAGTTGACATTCAGTCCCAACGATGCCATAAAGATGGCAAAGATCAAAATCCACAGGTTAGCCCCTTTAAACTCTACTCCCTTGCGGATGGAGTCTACTGTTTCCAGCTCATTGTCCTTGTCCTTCCTCAGATCAAGGTACTCGCTCAGGAACTTTTTAATGGCAAAAACATTCCGGTTTTGTTCAGGTGTTTCCATCATATCATTTACAATTTGACGATTTACAATTTACAAATTACCATGCGGCTCATTTAGTGTTTTAAGAGTTTGTTCAGGATTGGTATTTGGTTCAGCGGTAAATCACGCTTAACGACATACGCAATAAACAGTAACAGCAAAACTGTACGATATGCCATACGCAAATAGATATTGTCTATCGATACATATTCGGCAGCTACATAAAGCACAGCGGCAAGAAGTACATACATGCCTATCGCCTTCAAATCGTACTGTATCGGATATTTCTTCTGACCGACAAAGTAAGAAAGCAGCATAGCAACGCCGTATCCTGTAAACCCAGCCCAGGCACAAGCAATATAACCATACTTCGGAACCAGGAAGATATTCATCAAAATCAGGATGATACAGCCCGTCAATGAGAAATAGGCTCCCCAACGGGTCTCATCAATCAATTTGTACCAAAAGGACAGGTTGAAATAAATCCCCATAAAGATTTCCGCCGCCATGACGATAGGCACCACCCGTAACCCGTCCCAATAATCACGTCCGATGACATGACGCAGGATGTCCAGGTAGAACATCACAGCCAGAAAGGCGAGCAAGGTAAAAATAATGAAGAACTTCATAGCCTGGGCATACATTTCACGGCTGTCTTTCTCCTTACTCTTACCAAATACAAAAGGTTCATAAGCAAAGCGGAATGCCTGGGTAAACATAGCCATAATCATAGCTATCTTACTGGCAGCTCCGTAAATACCGAGTTGTATGGTAGCTTCCGCCTCATCGGGATAAACGAAAGGAAAGATAATCTTATCAGCCACCTGATTCAAGATGCCTGCCACACCCAGAATTACCAACGGCAGAGAGTACCGAAGCATCCGTTTCAATAACTCTTTATCCAACACATAGGTAAATCCCCTCAGTTCCGGTATCATGCACACCATAACAACAGAGGTACATACCAGATTGAAGAGGAAGGCATACCCCACGTCATTCCCTTCCAATATGACATAATAGAAAAGATTGAGTGCAATATTGAGGAAGATAAACAGCAACTTCAGTGCAGCAAACTTGATAGGGCGTTTTTTATAGCGCAAATAAGCGAACGGAATACTTTGAATGGCATCCATTGCTACCACAATCATCATCATACCGATATACCAGGGATGTTCGCCGTATTCCAGCCATCCGGCAATAGGTTCCAGAAACAACAATCCCAAAGCAACGAATACCAATGAACCGATACTCACGCTCAACAAGGTGGTAGAGTACACCCGCATCGGGCCATCCTGCCCTTTATTGGCAAAACGGAAAAACCCCGTCTCCATGCCACACGTCAGCAATACCAGTATCAATGCCACCCAGGCATATATATTCGTAACCACACCATAGCCACCCGACGATGCAGGCAAAGCTATCGTATATACAGGCACTAGCAGATAATTGAGGAAACGCCCTACAATACTACTCACCCCGTAAATAGCCGTTTCTTTTGCTAAACTTTTTAATCCCGCCACTTTATTTAATGATTAACGTTTAATTATTAATGGTTAACAGTACTATCTCCATTCTCCTCCTCCCGGGAGGAGGAGTACCCCAAAGGGGGGAGGTGGTAGGAAGAAAACTTTTCCTCTATCTCCCATATTATCTGTTCCGGATTCTCAAAATACTGTCCTATTTTCAAACCGTAACACCTCAATGTCTTCTACCCTATTCAGAAAATAACTACGTTGCTCATCATAATCCTGTTGTCTATTATGTACCTCACCATCCAATTCTATAGCCAATTTTATCTGCGGACAATAAAAATCAAGAATATATGGCCCGACACTATGTTGACAACGAAATTTTAAACCGGCTATTTGTTTCCCTTTCAACATTTTCCAAAGAGTAGCTTCGGCAGAAGTGCTATGGTTGCGTAACTCCTTTCTATTACCGGTTACGTCGGATTTGTTCATGATGGTTTGCATAAGAATCTTTTTTTACCTACCACCTCCCCCTTCGGGTACTCCTCCTCCCAAGAGGAGGAGAACTGGAAATGATTTGTTTGACCATTTCTATATGAAAGTAGTACTGGTATTAATTAATAGTTAATCACTAAATAACGTTTTCTGACTATTGTAAAGACTACGTCCTAAATGTTTATAAGCCAGTTCAGTCACTTCACGTCCGCGGGGGGTACGTTTCAAGAAACCCTCTTTGATAAGGAAAGGCTCATACACCTCTTCCAAAGTTCCGGCATCTTCGCCCAATGCCGTAGCAATGGTAGTAAGCCCTACCGGACCGCCTTTGAATTTATCAATAATGGTGCAAAGTATCTTATTATCGATTTCATCGAGTCCGTACTTATCAATATTCAATGCTTCAAGAGCGAAGTTGGCAATCTCCGTATCAATGCTACCCGAACCTTTCACCTGTGCAAAATCTCGCACACGACGCAACAATGCATTTGCAATACGCGGCGTTCCACGGCTACGGGAAGCGATCTCAGACGCTGCCCTTGTAGAGCAAGGTACATTCAATATCCCTGCCGAACGACGAATAATACCGCTCAACACATCGTCATCGTAATACTCCAAATGCAGATTAATACCAAAACGTGCACGCAAAGGCGCAGTCAGCAAGCCACTACGGGTAGTAGCTCCCACCATCGTAAACGGATTCAGATCAATCTGAATGCTCCGTGCAGACGGGCCTTTATCTATCATGATATCAATGCGGTAATCCTCCATCGCAGAGTACAGGTACTCTTCCACCACCGGAGAAAGGCGGTGAATTTCATCGATAAACAGCACATCATTCGGTTCCAGACTGGTAAGCACTCCTGCCAAATCACCCGGTTTATCAAGCACCGGACCGGAAGTAACTTTAAAACCAACTCCCAGTTCATTCGCAATAATATTGGAAAGTGTCGTTTTTCCCAATCCCGGAGGTCCATGCAGCAATACATGATCCAACGCTTCGCCACGCAAGCGGGCTGCCTTAACAAAGATACGCAGATTATCCACCACCTTATCCTGTCCGCTGAAATCTTCAAAGGACAACGGACGAAGTGCGTTTTCAAAATCGCGTTCCCGACTAGTCAACTGATTATCGCGTATGTCAAAATCTTCTCGTTCCATTCTATATTTAGTTCTTTTCTTATCTTTTTAGAAAAAGAATAGAAAACAAGATTAAGACTGACAATCAACTACTTAATCCTTTTCTTTTTCTATTTCTTTTTTATTTCTTTTTTTTTTACCACTTATTTCAGTGCATAACGTCTATCAGTACGAGCCCCTTCTGTTATCAATTCCACATCCACCATCGAATAAACCATCTTCCTCAACTCCTGTAAATCGACTTCCGGTAACCGACCCGCAATCTCCGAAATAGTTGTCTTCAAATTTACCTTTGCGTTCTTTATCAACTGGGGATTCACAAAAAACTGAGTACCTTTCTTCGCACCATTTCTTCCGATAATATTATCTTTCAACAACTTATCTGTATAGCTGCGTAAACGGTCTGCTTCTCGCAATCCATGTCTCCATATTTTGGTTCTATTGAGCAAAGATAGTACAAACTGATGAACCCTATCTATTTTTCACTTAATTTTCTTTCCTCGCTTCATCATTCCGTCCTTCTCCGCTTACTCATGCAGAAAAGAAACTCTGCCTCTGCGGCTCACATGCAATCATACATCATGAAAAAAGACTGCACAAGGAATAACAGCCTTACCGTATATCAACACAAAAGCACCGTATGAGAAAATTCCTTCGCATACGGTGCTATATATCGGACGTGCAGCATCTATAGATCGGACATGTTGAATCTACAGATCGGACGTGCTGAATCTATATATCGGACATGTTGGATATATAGATCGGTGGCGTTGGGTAGAATCCCTTTTTACCTCACCATTTCACCTCCGTAAACGTAATCTTCTTCACCTGCGGACTCCACGGCTGTGAACTGGAAATAACCCAATCCAACCGTTGCAGGAAGGAGGCTCCATCCTTTATGCCGGGAACCAGAACACGACACTTCGTACGCACCCCTTTCATAAAACTCACGGCATTTCCATTCGTCACAAACGAATCGGAGTTACCTACATAGAACTTTGTATTATATCCGGGGTAACTATTTCCCTTGTCATCCACCCCGTCCGATTGATCCCTATTGAACCAAACCCGCCAGTCTTCCCGGTTATTGGTCAGCAGAAACTGAAATTCCACCGCATCGGCATTCTTCACGCACGACAGAAACTCTATCTTCACCTCCGAATCGCAAGAAACAATTTCTCCGCACGAGCCTTTGCCTTCGGATGGTTCATCTCCACCACCACCTTCACTCTCACCAAATTTCACGCTGATTTCCACAGGCATGGATTCTCCGTCAGCCTCAACAAGCAGATTTGCAGTCATATCCTGACTTATCTTTTCACGGTCTATATTCACTACCACCGTACTGTTCTTCCCCTGAGCCGTCATCCCGTTTACAGGAGTCACTTTCAGCCAAGATTCAGTAAACGTAACACTCCATGAAACAGAGCCGGAAGTACCGATATTCATTACATCAAAAGTTTTGGATGTCTCCTCTTTGGCGAATGCCAACGAGTTCGTACTCAACTTGATGCGCGACTCGCCCCGCTCCAGCACCATATCGCCGGAAGCCTGCTCGCCCGCAACAACGGAAATACGTTTCGTATTCGTTTTATATCCATTCTTCGATATCTGAATGGTGTACTGTCCCGGTTCCATATCAAGGAACTCAAAACGCCCGTCGCTACCCGTATTCGTCGTCTTACCTCTCGGATTCAAAACGACATAGACTCCCGAAACCGGCTCACCGTTATCGGCATCATTCACAATTCCATAAATGGTGCCGGTTGTGTCTACTTCATCTTTAGCACATCCTGTCACAATTAATACCGCCCACGCACAACATACTAAAAGAAGCGCCAAACCTACCTTACTTGTTTTCATGATTATTCTTTAAATAATAAAATCTTTAAAAATTCAAAGCAAAACTTATCCCGTTACATTCGCCTGCTGATGGATACATGGCAAACTGTACAGGCTTATGTACAACCGCCCTTTTACGCCCATTCATCACAATTGCATCAATCAGATTGTAAACATAAAGAGCCGCTGCCGCGCCAATACACACATTGCGTACATTTTCCCAATTATCGGCTTTTGTGTTATACGTCTGCTGATGCTTGGGTTGTTCGTGCATCTTCTTGACGTAAGAGCTTCGCAAGCTTTCAGAAGCGATAATGCCACCCGCAAGCAGCACTTCACCACCCAGGATACATAGTCCCTTCGCCGTACTTCCTTTGTACATCTGTCCCCATCCCGGAACGATCAACGAACGCACCATTCCCCGCACACCGTATTTGCGGGTAAAGGACAGGCGATCGAACCGTGGAGCCGGAACATCGGCCACTCCAAACAGCACATAGCAATGATAGCGCCCACCACCCGGATAATACACATATTCCCAATACTCATCATACTTGGTAGTGGTGACGTTTATCTCTTCATTCTCTATTTTGTAATGAAAATTATAGACTGATGATTCTTTATAGGCTCCATTCTTTTGTTCCATACGAATATCAGTTTCAGCCTCTCCGCTAATCTTCCAGGCCTGCTCGATATAACGGGAAAGAGCAAGCAGGCAATCATGCCGCGCTTTCTCCAACGATTCGTTCTCTGCTTCAACCAGTTGATAATGGAAAGTTTCATTGGTGGTTTCCGGAGTCTTGCTTACCAGCCATACCGGCCGCATATTCTCTGACTTCCGAAGCACTTTCTGTGCCGAGGCATTAGTTATACCTAACAAAAAACAGGACGATGCAATGACAACCATCCTCCCGAACCTCAAAATAAATTCTTTCATCTCTATATCGTTTTTACTGACTGATATATATAATTTCGCAGCCATCTCAGGCATCATTATTGCACTACTCTTACAAATTGAGCCGAAGCCTTAAATGAAGGAAAAATAGACATAGAGATCTGCACTACGGCATTACACGGTTGACCACCCTTCGTTGCCGGAGTCCATCCCTTCAACAGATTCACCAGCCGCAATACTTCTTTATCAACACGCTCAACACAACGCCTTTTATAGTTTGCACCGGTAACAGTACCGTCGCGCGTCACGATAAACTCAACAGTAGTAGTACCATATCCCGCCGTTTCAATTGCAATCTGAGGTTTATGCATATTCTCCCGTAAGAAAGCATACAAAGCATTGGTTCCTCCCGGATATTTTGGAGCTGTCACTACACGGGCGGCACGTTCTGCGGCCATTTCCGCCTCTGCCGCCGCCACTGCCGCTATTGAATCTACCATACGTATCGAATCATCATAGGCTCTGTCAGTCGCCACTTGCTGCATATTATCTATTGTTTCGGTTTTCCTTTCCTCTTTGGGTATGCTCAACATCTCATCATGAATATAAAATCCTTGAAAACCCGTAGGAGTATATCCCGCAAAGGCAGAGACTATCTCAAAGCTAAACTGTTGCCCCTTTTTCACCTTAGGAAAATAATACGCGCCTGCCACTGTCGTCTTATTGCCTGTACTTATGTAATAAAAATTAATGCTTCTACTTGCCGTAAAGTCGTGATTGGCTGTTCCCAACACCCTGAACTTATAACCTCCGTTTCCTCGACCCGTGCAAAGGACTCTCTGCACATCCCAATAATACTTCACCTCTTCCGATACGGCAAAAGGCACTTTCATTGGAAAACTTCTAGGCGGCCACGAGAACTTCTGGGCGGAAGCTGCAACTACCAATAAACTCATCATAAATAAAACAAATAGCTTTTTCATAATTCGATTCCTTTCGTACAAATATTACATTCTATACCACACACTAAATAAATTTATTTCATATACATCATTTTGTTTTTTGTTCTTTATGGATTTCCTCATTTCCTACTTCTGTTTCATAATAAGAAATAACACGTCTATCTTCCGTATAAGTCTTCCCTTCCGCATCTTTCTGGATAATAATGAAATCACCCAAGAGCTTGCGGAGTTCTGAGCAATAAAGCTTTAAAACAACCCAGTTGTCATGCTCGTCGTATTCATAAGAATAGTCAATCTGGCAATCCCACGTTTTTCCGGAAGGATATTCCACACTATGAATCAAGTATTGCTCCATATCCTCTTTATCATTATAAGAGACATTATAAGTATTAACTATTGAGTCAATCTTGTTTTTATAATACCGGGAATCCGGATAGTATATCTTAGTAAATCTCTTACATAATTCCGTCATAGGACATTCTGTCTGGAAATGCATACGTGTGTTTCCATCCATCATCCGGTATCCCTCCGGTTTATCATATGTATCGAACACCAACTTCTTATTATCACGAATACCCGAAAAGAAGTACAATGCTACTTCACTCTCCTTTTTACATTCTGTATTAACCACATAACAGGATCTATCCTCACCAGTATATTGATAAGTACGGGTGTAATCGTCTGCTCTACATTCTATCAACCGATTCCATTCATCATAAGCATAGACTTTTGCCTTCCACTTATTCATTACATTATAAAGCTTTGTCAGTTTGCCTTCATCATCGTATTCCCGCTTGTATTCATCTCCAAAACGATGACTTGAATCAAACCACAAGCCTTGAGACGTCAAATTCCCGTCTTCATTAAATTTCTGAACCATTTCTGCAGCAGACGTTGTTTTCACTTCTTTTACCGTCCCCCGCAGTCCAAGCCTTACCAAATCACTCGGATAATCTACAAAATCTGACATGGAAGATTCTCCAACGTAAGGAGTAGTAGATAAATATACATACACTGGTGTATATTTTTTCTCAGAAAACGTTCCGGTTTCATTACAACCACATAGAACAGCAGACAACATAAATATTATGTTCCCCAGAAATGAGCATGAGAAGAGGTTCTTTTTCATATTTATAATATATTGATTACTTATTAATTTAGCTCTTCTAATTTCCCTTCATCATTTCTTTTATATTCTTTCCCATTTTCGCCTTTAAGGAGACTTTTGTCTTTAAAGAAACTGATGTCTTTCGCCTTTACATCGCCACCAAAAGGACCGGCACCTTTGATTATCGCATCACAATCTTCCTCCTGAGACTCATTGCTATTATCAGAAGATTCAGGCAAAGTATTACCCGAGCTCTCACTTACCTTCCGAGGAGCCAACACAAATGCAATGATAGCACAGACAATCATGGCAACTATTACCACTGCCATTGATGATATCAGCAATACTATCCCTGCCGCAAAGAATACCGGATATAGCAACAATATCGCAATCCGATAAATTCCTTTTACAGAAATAGCCAATATAATCATCTGCACAATAAATAATAAACCTACAGCTACTACCAACAATGCCATTATAAATCCAAACAGTCCGTCCTGATACATTAATGAAGGAATAAAACGTTCTGCAAGAATATCGAATAGCATGTTTCCTGTAACCATATGGATTGCAAGAAGTACTACGGCAATCACAGCAGCAATGACAGTGGGAGTTTTACTGAAATAACCAAAACCCTCATAAAGCCACAACAAAATACTGAACAAACCAAATAAGAAACTCCCTGTGACCAAAATAACGGCTCCGTAAAGTTTCAGAACACTCATCAAGCCCGACTCTCCTAAATCCAGGTTCCCTTCGGTGCGGAATATATTGCAGACAAGAAACAATATTAACACACTCATTGCCAACAATACAGTAGCAGGTAACCAAAAACGTATTGCTCCCTCAACATCCAGCACGTTCAGCAGAATCAAGGAAACAACCAAAAGAACTGCCAAAACAAAAATCCACATACCTACTTTCACAAACAATGAAGAATCATTAGCAGAAAGTTCTTCCGAGGCCGGCATCCCGTTCTTGTTAGCCAAAACAGAACCATCATCCATTCTTAACGATCCGTCTTTCCAGTTATATGTCAAATGGAGTTGTTGCGGCTGATCCTCCGGATAGTCGGGAAATACTGCCAAGACATCCGCATCCACGGCATTTGCCGAAAGTACCGATGTTATTAGTATATAAGATGTATCCACTTCACTGTCAAAAATGATATAACCATAGCATGTTTGCTTATTAAACGGATATTCATCAGGAGCATTGATCTCTTTGTATAAACTCAAATTAATATACTCGCTTGTGCCATCGCCATATGAACTTTCCCATTCGCCCATAAATGGTTTTATACCGGAAACATATTTAAACTTCCAATTAGAATTATAGCTGATCTCTTTCGTTTGAGGATTAAAAGTAAGTGTATCTTCATAAAGCTGCAAATCGTAACTCCCCAACGACACCAGTCGATATTTATTATTGCCTATATAAGAAACCGAATCTATATAGTAACGATAGATGCGGGACATAGTGGAAAAATCCATAAAACCATAACTTTTCTTTCCGCTTGGTAACTCTTCCATCTCCGTATCAAAAGTACGTTCCGAGAAATCCAATTCCATGCAGTAAGTAAGGTCATCCACTCCATATTCCTGTCCCATCGGACTTTGATCTTCTCCCACGAACATCTCCCAACGCCCTTTCAATGAAGGTCCCTGATTACCGCATCCCGACATTCCGAGCAGCAAAACGGCAACTACCGCTAACGAGAGTATCCACTTACTCCAATTCAAATGTTGGATTGTACTATCCTCTACTTTTTCTTTCATAATTTATTCACCTTTATTCAAGTCTAAACATCAATGGCATCGTATACTGAACACTAACAGGTTTACCTTTCTGCATACCAGGCTTCCAACGAGGCATAACGCTAACTACCCGCAAAGCTTCCTTGTCAAGATAGGGATCAATACCACGGATTACCTTTGCATTGCAGATAGAACCGTCACTTCCGACAACAAATTGTACCACAACCCTTCCTTGGATACCAGATTCCCGGGCAACCTTCGGGTATTTCATATTATCACTCAGGAAACGCATCAAAGCAACCTCCCCACCGGGAAATGCAGGCAGTTCCTCCACCTTATCATATATTTTATCAGAATCATCTTCTGTCTGCACAAGGAGATGATTACTTTCAACCAGCTCATCAACCTTCACGACAGGAATTTCCGGCGGTGGCATCACTGGTTTATCAGAAGAGATGTCACAAACTCCCAATTCTACTATATTCTGGGGATAGATTAGACTGATAGCTTTCTGCTCCTGATAAGAACATTCGGCAAAACCTTTCCCAAACTTTTCGTTAGCCAAATCTTCGCGTAATTCCTTATAAGCAGCACGAATAGCATCCATTACTGCTTGATAATCAAGTGCGGTAGTCTTAGCATTCTTCTGCACAGTTATCTTATGGTTGGAAGTAACCATTATTTCATCAAAATAAGGGATGCGCTTCTTCTGCTTTTCCGGCAGATTCTCATCATTATAAGGATTAGCAACAAACTCCTTCACCTTTTCTGTCAGTTGCCCGAGATTTTCTATATAATCGCCCCCAGCCATTACCTGACCAGCCATATTAATCATCACCACTAACACATTACGTTCATCTACTTGATTGGCTACCGCAGGCGACGTAGACGTCTCTTTTTCTTTCAAAGAAGCTTCTTCTTTAGGAACCCTCAACAATTCATCATGGATATAAAACCCGTTGAAACCTGCCGGAGTATACCCGGAGAAAGCGGAAACAATCTCAAAACTAAACTGCTGCCCTTCTTTCACCTTAGGAAAATAATATGCGCCTGCCACTGTCGTCTTATTGCCTGTACTTATATAATAAAAATTAATACTTCTACTTGCCGTAAAGTCATGATTGGCTATTCCCAATATCCTGAACTTATAGCCTCCGTTTCCACGTCCCGTACAGAGAATCCCCTGCACATCCCAATAATACTTCACCTCTTCGGACACAGTAAAAGGCACTTTCACAGGATAACTCTTAGGTGGCCACGAAAGCTTCTGGGCAGAAGCTGCAACTACCAGCAAACTCATTGTAAGTAAAACAAATAACTTTCTCATTATCATATTTCTTTTGTACTTCTGTTACATAATAAGATTCCTGACTTTCATACGGTCTATCTTAATTAAGATCTTTCATCTCATCTTCTTCCACTATCGTAAGTTATTCCCTTCCTGATTCAAACTCAGCACATAAGTTCCCTGTTGATCTATATCTACCGAGAGGCTCCGGTTCGAAGAATCATACACCAGCGTTATCTTTTGCCGATTATCATATTTCGCCTGTACTACCGCCTTCCTACCTTCCAACGAAAGAATAGAATCAATCTCATATTCATGCCAGTCATCATTCACCCACGAAGTTATCTTACCATAATCATCATCAATATCCCGGTTATATAAACTCAAGGAACAATTTACCTGCGTCCCATCCTCCTTTTCATATTTCCACTCACCTACAAATGGGTGGTCAGCATCAGTAGAAGGCAGTATTTTGTAGTTTGTATAATTAAGCTGGACATTAAATTTCCTCTTTCCATTACTCCAATCTCCTAGGAAAAAAGAACCACCATTATACTCCCCATCAAACAATTTAAACGTACCTGTTTTCTTACCGTTAACAGTTTCATCAATGATATAATCCACCCCTATCTTCTTTCCCGTCAGCTGTATTGGGTTATTGATATGCTTATAAGAATAACTTCCATAAAGTGAATCTCCAATTTGCGTCAATGCCATTTGTACTTCTTTGCCAGCTACTTGTCCACTTAAAGTCATTTCCTTAATAGCCGGAATATTAACAGCCCTATCCTCTCCTTTTCTTATAATATAAATAAAAGCTATAACAGCCACTAATACGACTAACCCTATGATGTAATAAAAAGAAGTTTTCCGCCTAACCGGAATCTCCGTTTTCCGTTTCTCTTCACTAACAGGCACGGCAACAGTAGCCGGAATCATTTCTGAAGGCGGCAAGACCTCTGTACCACCTTCCGGTCCCCCATCTGTAGCGGTCGCGGTAAGTACAGCTTCCTGTTGACCACGGTTGGTACGACTTCTTAACTTCCGATTCCACTCCTTACGATAAGTATATAGCAACCAGAACTCGAAAACAAAAATTAGAATGGAAATTATTATAGAAACAACTATAGTCGATTTCTCGCTCGTACCGACGCCTGAAATTATCGCAGCTATCACTACATACAATGAAGAAACGATGGCCGGACGGATTAAAGGTAGATAAACTCCCCAAAACAGTGTTTGCAAAGGATACCATTTATAATATCCACAGAAAGTGCTAAGAGTATAAACGAAGAACCCTATGCCGAGGCAAGGCAGAATAAGAGGGCCGAAACCCATTTGATATTTGACACTATAGAAGATCATGTCCACCGGTGCCTGACCTGCAACAGTGGATGCTGCCCAAAATAAACCTATCCCCATTGCGAGAGCAAACAAACCATTATACAAATCTAACACAACCAGCACATAATGGTAGAAAAGCCTGGAAAAAGAGAATTTCAATATCCCTATCACTAAAGTCAGCACAGGAAAAATAATCAAAATCAGCGAAACGGCATTATCACTATGCTCCTTCAAAAAACCCGCCAATGTCTTTGTTTCAGCGATTTGTCCGTTCACCACCACATCCACAAAAGGGGCACAAAAAATCATGATGCAAAATACAACTGATAAAATGATATCAAAAATACCATTTTCCCTATGTTTTTCATTCGAATACATATCAATTAGCTATTACTCGTCTATATTTCCAACACTCCACTCTTGATAGCCTTTATCAACATATCAGATGCATTCTTGGCTTCCAGTTTAAGCATGATCTGCTTACGATGGAATTCCACCGTATTGACTGATATGTATAATTTCGTAGCTATCTCATTACTTTTCAAACCTTCGGATATGCATTTCAGCACTTCCTGTTCGCGCTTGCTGAGTACTTGCGGCATCTCAGGAGGAAGCTTCCGAAGGCATTTCCGGAAATGGGGACAGAAATATTTACGCCCTGACAGGACAGAATAAATCGCCTCTTGCAGATTCTCCGGATCGGACTGTTTAAGAATCACTGCATCTACATCCGCCTTCACCATCCGACGGACAATCCACACTTCACTATGCATGGTTTCAATAATAATACGCATACCCGGATAGAGCAAACGTATCTGTTCTATCAGCTCAAAACCCGACATGTCCGGCAATTCTATGTCGACCATGCAAATACTGATATCGTGGGATTTAAGAAGTTCCAAAGCTTTCGCAGCACTGTCAGCCGCATAGATTTCACCTATTTCCGGACAGACTTCAAGAATGTTACGGATGCCCGCCAATACAATAGGGTGATCATCTATAAGAAGAAGATGGTATTTCGATGTATCCGATGGAAGTTGCACCATATTTCTTTTATTTATATGCTTGTGGTCAGATATTAGTCCTCCCTGTTATCATGTTTACTATTTTGTGCAAAGGAAAGGTATTTTTAATTTAAATCTACTATCATTTTCCGTAGTTTTTCAATAGACAGCTGGTAAATACTATGGTATACTTTCCGTACATGAAAACTAGTACAGAATAAATCTTTATTTAAAAGGAGCCGTAACTGTAACGCATACACCGGTCTCATCAGCAGCCACATGGAGTGTACCGTTCATACATCTGACCCTATCTTCCATCGTGCGCATCCCGATGCCTTTGGAAGAAGAGCGCTTCATAACTCCATTGCTGAATATCTCCAACCGCACATGCGCACCATCCATCAACAGTGAAATGGAAATCTGTGTGCCGGAAGAATATTTGAGAATATTATTCATGCTTTCCTGTACAATACGATACAATTCATATGCCACATTATAGGATACCAGACTCCAATCGGACGTAGAAACATCGAATGAAAGATGCATGGATGAAGGAACATTCAGATGATCGATATAATCTGTTATAATCTCATCAATAGTGGCATCAGAAAATACGGGAGGCATTAGTTCGTGCGAAATACTACGGATATTCGCACGACTCCGCCCCAGTTTATCCAGCAACTCACATTTGTCCTCTTCTCTATTAAAGCCCGATTTAAGTTCCATTTCCAGCCCCAGAAGTTCATTGCACACCCCATCGTGCAGTTCGCGTGCCAAACGGGCACGTTCGCTCTCCATTCCGTCAATATATTTACGGCTGAGTTGTAACTTGCGTTTATACAAGAGAATGATCAAGAGGATAAGCATAAAGCTGATAAAAGCTATAAACCAAATTGTGAGCCGAAGACTGCGAAGTTCTTCCTGCTGTTGTAATTCTTTCAGACGCTTAATTTCAAGTTCTTTCTTCTGAGTATCATAGCGTACTTGCAGCTCACTCATTTGCTTCTCCACCTCCTGTGCAGCCAGGGAATCACGCAATTCGAGAGCCTGCTCCATATATCTGTAAGCCTCATCAGGCTGTTGCAGGTTATGATAGCATTCGGCCATACGGCTGTACCACACATAGGGAGCGGTAGGTGAATTTGTGCTTATCAATCCCGTCAACTTTCGATAGAAATCCAAACTTTCCCGATATTTCTTTTCCTTTAGTAAGAGTTGGGCTTTTGTCTCATAAATACCGATAGCTTCATGGCTCGTTTCTGGTAATTCATCCAGAAAGCGGTCACATACATTCAGATAGTAACGCACCGAATCATCTTGTGCAGTAGCCTGAAAAGCGGGTAACAGCGCTGACAATACTTTTAACCGGAAACGTGGTGATTGTTGCTGGGAAGCTATTCCATAAGCCTTATGCAGATAATTGATCGCTTGATCGTATTCCCCTGTCTTTACCAACAGAGAACCGCAGATGTAGTAAGCCTGCAACCAGTCCAAAGCATCTTCCTCTTTCAGAGCATACGTAATGGCTTCTCGTGCATGTTCCTTCGCGTTTTCTAACTGTTTGAAAGAGATATACATCACGGCAATATTGGCATGCAGATTGGATACAGCACTATAATCCTTGCTTTTCATGGCTGCCTCAAGCCCCTTGCCATAATAGTAAAGAGCAGAGTCCGGGAGGTTTATTCTGCGATAGGCGACACCCAGCGAACTGCAATTGGTCAGATAGGCTTCACTATCACCGGATTTAGAGGTGGCATCCAAAGCTGTCAGATATTGTGATGTTGCTTCCCGGATATCCCCCTCAATCATATAACAGCTTGCCAAATCAGTAAGTAACCTTCCACGGATACTGTCAAGCACTGTATTCTCTTCACAATATTTCAGTCCTTCCAGTAAATAAGGCCTTGCCGAATCGGTCTGAGCTATTCCATTGTAGGATTGCCCCAACGACAAACAGGTGATAGCTACCTTTTCGTTTTCTCCACTCTTACGATATAGTTCTAAAGCTTTTGTCAGTTTATAGGTACAACTATCTATTTCTTCATTTTCATAATGTGCACAAGCTTCCTCGTAAAGACTATCGGCTTCACTGTTCATTTGCAGATCCAAGGTGGCAGGTCTCGTACACCCTGCCAGAACAAACATCAATAAAAGTAGTAATTTCATCTTCATCACAATTTACCATACACTATAAACTCCCATTCAACATGATGATGCTATATGGAATTTCATCTTCCAGTCAGCTGAAATTGTGACAAAGTTAAGAGTCTTCATTTAAAATGAAAATTATCCGGTATATTTTTATCCGGCATTTTTACCACATATCATTTATTTTCAATCTTACTAATCGCTATTTTAGATCTACTGATCCTTTACATGTTGGCAGAATTGATTTATTTCGATACAGTAATGAAGTTTCACCACAGAGTAACACAGAGTTTCACGGAGTCCTATTTTCTGATTTCAAATCAATTAAACTCTGTGAGACTCTGTGTTACTCTGTGGTGAACTAATTCATATCCCAGCGGAGAGGAGCGAACAGATGTTTCATATACGTCGTAACTTACTGTATAACAACACACTTGATGTTCCACCATGATCAGTCGTAGTGGAACACCAGTTCAGTCCTAGTGGGAAGTACCTTCAGTCCTAGTGGGAAATACCTTCAGTCCTAGTGGGAAGGCGACACACTGATTACTTATCCGGACTTTTGCGGCGCAAATGACGAAAGTGTGGCCAACATTGTATGTCTGCCGCTTACCGCTTCATAAATTCTTTCCGTTTTTCTTCCGGAAATTTCTCTATCGCATAGCGCAACATTGTGCGAGGCATCACTTTACAATGCTTTTCAAGGAACTGCACCAGTAGGTCTTTATTCCGTTTTCCCATTTCCCGCAACATCCATCCCACGGCCTTCTGCATCAGGTCGTAACGCGTACAAAGGAAATGCTCGGAAAGAGCTAAAATATCGATGAAATCATCGTTTTTAATCAACGCATAAGTGGAAACCACCGCTATGCGCTGATCCCAAAGCAGTTCATTTCCGGCCAAGCGATAGAGAACATCACGAGGCTTATCCTTGAGATATTCGCCCACAATACCCGGAGCAGATAAGTCTACCAGATCCCAGTTGTTGATACGGGCAGTCTGCGACAAATAGAAGTCGAATATCTCTTTTTTGCCCTTTTCATCGCACTTTTTAAAGCGTTCCACCAGCATCAGCAAGGCACACAGGCGACATTCATGCCATTCGCTTTGCAGCAACTCCGCCATTACCTCAAATGGCACATCCTTATGCCGCTTCGCCACCATACGGGTGTTGGGAACGACAATACCGAGAAACTTGTCACCTTCTCCGTATTGTCCTTTCCCAGTTTTAAAAAAATTGGGAAGATACTCCCGTTTCACCGGGTCAATGTACTGTTCCAGTTCTCGCTGTATTTCCTTTGTTATCTGCATAATTTTGTTGCAATATAATTCCTATTCGAGGCATAACTCCGGATAACATCAAGAAAGCCGCAATTTATGCTTATTCATTTGATAACATCTATAATTAAGATGTGCCAAATATAAAGCTTTTCGCACAAATGATTCATCTCTACAGGGAGATTTTTATATATCTACTAATACCTTTTACAGACCCGGCCAATACTTTTAATAGAAGTTTGAAGGCATCATATCCCATACCGTCACACTCTTAAATCTAGCACTTCCACCCTCTCCAAATAAAGAAATATTCTTCTCGTTCGATTCCGAAAAAAAAGCATTGGTACGCACCAAAGCCTGCCTTTCATTGGCATATACTTCGACAATACACTTGTCTATTAGAATATCCAATACAAGCTTTTCACCTTTTTGCAATTCGAATGGCGCTTCCTCAACCTTTTTAAACTCTACTCCAAGCGGTGTGACAGGTGCCATCCCAATGGCATTCAGACGTGACATATCAAGCACGAGTTTCTTACCGGAAACATCATAATAGATTTCACCATATTCCTTTCCATCCTGACTCTCAAGTATTCTTACACCACATTTGGTTGCTTCCCTAGGATCTATTTCCACCACGATCTCTTTGACATCACCAGTGGCACCGACCAGCGGGGTCACTTTCGATATATTTTGTGCAGCATACGATTTCTCGTTATAACGCAAAGAGCGCAGCTCACTGACAGGACGCATCCCAAGTGTATGATCCTTTCTCATGAACAGCTCACGGGGAAGGCTCATCATGCCACTCCAACCACTTTTCTGTACAACCTCCTGACTTCTGGCATCGAATAGCCACGCCCACATCACCCTACGCCCGTCAGGAGTCAACAAGGACTCCGGTGCAAAAAACGTGTTATCAGCAAATGACATACAGGCATGATTCTCCGGATAAAACTTTTCATCCTTCCATGTGCCAACGTAATAACGGCAACCCAAATGATGGCTGATACATAATAATACTTTCTTTCCACCCAAAGTGAAAAAGTCGGGACAAGAAACATCTTCACTCTTTGAAACATCCGGCAGATATGTACCAAACAAATCACCGACATAGCTCCACTTATTCAATTCTGCAGCCTTAAACACAGCCGGACGTTTTCCGCCGAAAATCGCATAATATGTATCTCCTTCTACCCAACCATGAGGATCCCATGAAGCATACGGTGCACCACCTTCGGAGTCTCTGTCCGTCTCATTGGCAATAGCAGGGCGATCTTTCGGATCGGGCACAACCGGATTGGAAGGCAACTGCCTCCACTGGTTCAATAGCGGATCACTGCTCAACGAAATGCTATTCCCCTGCCCTACACCATGATAAAGCATCGTAGCCTCTCCTTTCTTATTCACAAAACAGTTACCGCTAAAAATACCTTCTATCTTTGATTCATGAGTCGGATACAAAGCCTTGGGATGTTCTCTCCAATGTATCATATCCAAACTGGATAAATGGGCAAAAACATGCACACCACGATCCTGGAAGATATGAAACATATGATAGCGTCCTCCCCAATATATACACCCGTTAGGATCAGAAGGGACAGCGTAATCTTCCGGAATAGCAAAATGATAGACCGGACGATATGGGTCTGCCAGCAGTTTATTCCGAAACTCCCGGATAGCAGCCACATCGTATCCCGAAGGGAAATTATTTTGTTGGCCATAAGAAGACAAACAAAACAATATGCTCAAAACAGATAAAACTGAAATTTTCTTCATATAAGTATGTTTTTAGTTCATAGAATCTTATTCTTCCAACCTGAATAATTTTAGGTTCAATACATCCAAAGTCCCGTCATTGGCAAATACGCCCGGCAAATAATTGCCCGAACTATGCAAACTGGAATTAAAAACCAGTTCATCGTTGATATAGAGCTCAATCGTATTCCCCATCAGAAGCATACGAAAATCATATTTCCTCCCTTCTTCAAAAATATAGGAACGGCAATTCTGAAAATCCCAGGTATGGTCGGTCAGATAGACCCGATCTTTCTTCGGCTCAATCACCAGGATATGAGACAAATCGCTCAAAGACACCTCCGCAACAGGTCTGGCGAGTACGATTCCGAAAGAAGAACACTGGAAATCCTCTATGGTAAATGAGATTTCCATATTGACGGAAACACCTTCGAATATAGCTGCCTGCCAACTGTCTTTATCTGTTTTGCATGAAAACACTCCCTCTTTTTCTTTCCAGAGACCACCGTATGTAGGCCAGCCGAAACTATTGGCAGGCTGATCATATATTACCGGAGAAATCTCCTGAATACGAAGTTTAGGCAGCAAATCAGAGGCATACAAGGCTCTCAATTTTCCTTGATTGTTCAGCCCTATATTCTTAGGCAATGACAAAACGGAAACCCCATCGTCTACATCAACATACATCAATCTCCGCTCTCCCTGATAATCGACAGTACGCATGCTATAACCACTGCTCAACTGTCCGCCTATCAAAACATTGTCCTTCATATCCTCCACAAACGGTCCTTGGGGCGAAACAGCAGTGGCATAGATAGTTCCACGGGTAATGTACGGATCGGAAAATGCAGTCAGACTACCATTATCCTTAGCGGTAGTCAGAGTCATGTACCAAACGCCTTCGTGCTCAAAGACATCAATCATCTCCGGCATACTGACTCCTGTCGGGTAATATACAATTCCGCGTTGCTCCCAATGGAGCAGATCGGTGGAATATGCCAAACCGATAACAGCCGTAGGAGATGTCAATCCAGACATATCGGAAGAAGAAACAAAGTAACCGTAAAAGCCTCCTCCGGACTTATCCTTAACCACCACCATATCCCGGCAGTCCACTCGATCCCAGTTTGCATAGCTGCTGCCCGTTGATGAATTACTGGAGAAAGTTATAAACCAACGTCCGTCAGGCACAATGACAGGATTTCCTTCATATTCTTTCCAAGTATACAGGTCGTCTGATAGAGCCACCCCTATGCGTTGCCCCGCCCACTTTCGCATGGTGTAGAAAGTGTAATATTGCCCTTGGTGTTCTACCGTGCATCCGGTATAGCGAAAATCAGCCTCATTATCCAGACTCTTGTCATATAGAGAGAGTACTTCCGGCTTTTCATTCCAATGCAACAAATCACCGGAAGCAGCATGCCCAAATCCGCGCAAATTAGTATCACGAGAATAAGAAACACCATTCACTATACCCTGAAGATGGAAAAGATGAATTGAGTCTTCCTTTACAATATACCAATTATCCCACATCATATAGTTATATGGCCGGTACTTCACTTTATTCACCACCCGCAGTCCCGCTTCCGGGTCAGGTTCCGGGTCAGGATTTTCTATCGGATTTCCTTTGGTTACTATATTATCATCTCCACATGATACCAACAGGGAGCCCCCTGCCAGTAATATGTACCATATTAACAGATTCTTTATGTACTTCATATAGTTTTTATCTTATTCATAAGATTCGTTCGGATCATAACGTTATACTCCCTTTCAGCGGTAAACATTCAGAGGAGGTCCCTACAAGTATTTCAAAGTCTCCTTTTTCTACTACGAAACGCTGTTTGTCCATATCGTAATAAGAAAAGGCATCATCTTCCAACTCTATGGTGACACGTTTGGTTTCTCCTTTCTTCAGAAAGACTTTTTCATATCCTTTCAACTCTTTATACGGACGTGGAACAGACGACTTCACATCATGCACATACACTTGGGCAACTTCCGCCGCATCCATTTTCCCCGTATTACTTATGTCAAACGTTACTTTTACCCGGTTCACCCCATTCTTTTCAACCATTAGATTACCATAGGCAAAAGTGGTATATGACAACCCGTAACCAAACGGGTACAGGGGTTTTATACCCGATTTATCATATCCCCGATATCCCATAAAGATACCTTCCGAATATTGTGTACGTTTGTATTCGACAAACTTCATGTTTTCATAATAGCTCTTTGAAACCGGATTATCTTCCCAACGATGTTCTATTGAAATGGGTAGCTTCCCACTTGGCGAGATGACACCGGTCAGAATCTCAGCCACTGCACGCCCGCCTTCCTGTCCGGAATACCAAGCCATCACAATCGCTTTCACTTTATCACCCCAATCGGAAAAATCAATACCACCACCGGCATTTACCACAACCACAACGTTATCATGCAAGGAAGTTACCTTACGAATCAGCTCCAGCCGAGGTTTGGGTAAGGCAAAAGAACGATCGGCTCCTTCTCCCTCGATACCACCATCTTCATCACCATTGTTAAAGCCGACACAAAGCACTACATTTTTTGCTTTAGCCAATGTCTGCTTTAACAGACTTTCATTCAATATTCCAGCTTTCAAACCAATACGGGCATCTCCACCATAATTATGATATTCTACACGCAACCGATATTTTTTACCTGCCTCCACTTCTATCACCTGTTCACGTTCCGGCAGATGATCAGTGCAAATCAGCTGATCATTGATATAAGCCCTATAGCCACCTCTCCCACACATCGTCATGCGCACAAGGCCATTGGTTACCGGAACATACGTTGCAGTCCAGCGCACAGAAAAGCCGTCGGCCGGAAATCCCTCCAATGGCACACCGGTTCCCCAATCATGGGCAATCTGATTTTCCATACAAGTCGCATCAGGAGTACCTTTCAATTCTACATTCTTGAAATATTCTGCCTTGAATCCTTTTTGCCGCTTACCCTCATCTGCATAAATTGCATCCTTCAAATCATCAAATAGCAAATCATCCTTCAGCCGGATTGTATTCCGCTTTTGTAACTGCTCCAGTCCTTCGGCAATAGAAACGGTAGAAAAAGGAGATACAAAGCCGCTTCCACCACCAGTTACCAGCACTTCTGCATTAGATCCCATCACAACTGTCCTACCTTTCAGAGGTAACATGTTCCCTTCATTTTTCAATAATACAATTCCTTCACGGGCAATATCCAAAGCAGTCTGACGCGAATGGGGATTGTCCAAAGCTATAGAAGTATCTTTAGGTTCCTTATCTAAAAAGCCAAAAGCTATCAGGGTCTGCAAAATATGCTGTACTTTCAAATCAATAGTGGCTTCTGTTATCAACCCCTGCTCTATAGCTGGCATCAGAAGTTCTTCATTCAGATACTCCCCCGTAGGCATTTCCAAATCCAAACCATGATTAGCTGCCCCTACTGTAGAATACACAGAAACCCAATCCGACATCAAGATTCCTTTAAATCCCCATGTATCTCTCAGTATATCAATATTCAGCCAGCGATTTTCGCTTGCATGTACCCCATTCAGTAAATTATAACTATTCATCACAGCTCCTACATGGGCCTCTTTCACTGCTTTCCGAAAAGGTGCAAAATAAACTTCCTGCAAAGTACGCTCATCTACTTCCGAACTGACATGGTGGCGATCCCACTCCTGATTATTAGCTGCAAAATGCTTGATTGTAGCAATCACACCTTCCGATTGTACTCCTAATATGTACTGTTTGGCAACTTCACCCGATAAATAAGGGTCCTCACCAAAATATTCAAAATTGCGCCCACACAACGGAGAACGATAGATATTCACCCCCGGTCCTAGCAGAATGCCTACACCTCTTGCCTTGGCATCTTGTCCCAATTCTCTACCAAGCCTGTAGTTCAAATCACGATTCCAAGTGGCAGCAGACAAAATACCGGATGGATACATCGTACTTTTTGTATTGTTACGGATACCCTGTGGACCGTCTGCCATAAATACCTCCGGCAATCCCAGACGGGGAACCGGGCAGATTGAAAATCCGCCCGTATAGCCCGATATATACCGTAGTTTCTCTTTTAAAGTCATTTTCGCAACGATCTCTTTTGCACGTTGCTCCGCCTCGGAAGTGATAACAACCTGGGCGTTCAGAATGCCTATTCCGCATAACAGGATTCCTATGATAAAACACCTTCTTATATTCATCTTCAATCTCTATTTAAATTATTCAAAGTATCATACTACTTATCCCAACCCGGACTCTGAACCAGATTCGGATTATTATCCATATCTCCCTGAGGAATAGGGAACCAGTAGAACTTCTTATAAAAAACACGGTTCTGATAGGATGAACGCTTATAAAAATCCTGCGTAGTAGTGGCCTGCCTGTTCATACCGTAGAATTTAGTATTCAACGTCTTCTCACCAATCATCCAGCGACGAATATCATTGTGACGGATTTCTGTTTCACAACACAACTCCACGCGACGTTCACGGCGGATAATATCACGCATTTCTTCCTGCGTACCGGGAGCGGGAATCATTCCTTGTCCATTCCCGTATTGCGGAATGCCCGCCCGTTCACGAATCAGATTCAGATATGTCAGGATATCAGGATTATCAGGATCTGACTCATTCAGAGCTTCTGCATAGTTCAGATAAGCTTCGCCGAGACGGTAAAGGATGGAAGGATAGTAATTCCATTGCTCAATGACAGGATTATTTTCCGGATGAATCAGTTTACGCATCAGATAACAGGACTCGGGACAGTCAGGATTGTTATTCTCAGGCTGGCCAGAAAGAAAGTTCAACGGTCTTTCCAACCTGTTATACCAACAGCCGTTGTACAAAACGGAAACATAGAAGCGGGGCTCACGTTGACAATACATTTTGTATGTACCTGCATTCGTAATCATGCCATGATTGTTCTCCACATCATTATTCCAGCATCCTTCGGTCCAGTTTGTCGTACGAAACTCAGGAATAGTAGAAAAACCAGATTCACTATAACCACTTTGAGCGTTGATAATGGGACGCCCCACATCATTGTTCTCATACCCCAGAATAGGTGGGAGTCCATTACTCATAAAGAAAGCATCAACCAACGATTGGCTAACTCCCAGTCCGCTGCCACGGCCCACACCACGGGGTGCTGCCAGAAATGGAATAGCCCAATATGCCCAGTTGGGACGGGCAAATAAGATTTCCTTGTTTCCTTGCGATTCCTTTTTCCACATCATATTCTGGTAAGACAAGAATGGATCTATCTCTCCGTTGATGTATTCCTTATAAAGTCCTCTTCCTGCAGAATGGGCGGCATCAATCAATTCTTTAGCAGCCTTTGCAGCACGCGTCCATTTGGAAGCATCATACGTACTGTTGAAAAGCTCAACTCCATCTTTATTTACATGCCCTTTATACTCCGCATTTCCATTCACTAACGGACTGGCAGCAAATAACAAGAGACGGGAGCGGACAGCAAGACACATCAAGGAAGTAGCACGGCCAAACTTCTCAGCCTGAGGATAGACAGCCGGTAAGCCCTTGGATACTTCCAGCAACTCATTATCTATCCAATTAACAATTTCGTCGAACGGAGTCTGTGTAGCCAACAATTCATTGGTAGGTGTATCAAGCGGCCACAACTTATCAGGATTAAAAGGTACAGGACCATATTTCTCAACCAGTAATGTATAATAATAAGCTATCAGAAAACGAGCCTCCAGTTTCATATATTCCACTTCCTGACTTGTCAATAACTGAGCTTCATTAGGCTTCACGTTTTGAATGAAAATCAGAGAAGAACGAATGCGTTTCGGCAATACACTCCAATAATCACGGTCGACAGTACTTGCAGGATTCCAATTTCCGGATTGAAAATAGATACAAGGCCATCCCCACTGCGCCCATATCGTATTCGGGGTTACATCATCCGCCATTATTCCCTCCTGATGGATAAACCTCTCATGGTCAGGGATACTGGAATAACATCCGGCCAGCCATTCTTCCGTATTAACCTTATTCCCAAAAACCATATCCAACGTCTCCATATCATCCGGAGACTTATCCAGAAAATCGGTACAAGAAGCCAACAGTAAAGCTCCCAGTAAGAAAATATATTTGAATGTTTTCATATCATTATCATTTTATATTTATTGCTTCTTAGAAAGAGACATTTAAACCAAGTGATACAGACTTCGTGATAGGATAACACTGTCCGTTCGGAGTATCCAACTCGGGGTCCCACATTTTAAACTTTGAAAATTGCAGCAGATTAGATCCGGCAATGAAGATACGCGCACTTTGAATAAAGTTCGGTAACAGCGTCTTTTTAGAGAAGCTATATCCTACCTCGATATTTTTCAACCGCAACATGCTCATATTACGCAGCCACCAAGTGGATGACTGTGCATTATTCTTGTTTTCCATACGCGAAAGACGAGGCCAAAATACATTCTGACTTGGATTTTCGAGAGTCCACCGATCATTGTAATTGGAGTAAATAGCCCCCCAACCGTCACCGCTTCCCGGAATAAAAGCATTCTTACCAGCACCAACCACACGGTAAGTCTCGCCATTGCCCTGAAAGAAAAAGCCAAGATCAAATTGCCGGTACTTCACAGTCGCACCAAAACCATACACCAATTGAGGATCTATTGTACCACCGATAGCCGTTTCATCAAAACTATCTACAACGCCATCATCATTAAGGTCTTTATATTTGATATCGCCTGGGCGTACTGGTCCGAAGGTATGCCTAGGAAGTCCCTCCTTCAGTGAACCATCTGCCTTGAAATCATCTTCTGTAAACAACCCCTCGTCTACAAGTCCGAACAATTGATTGATACGGTGTCCTGTGCGGGCACGATTTGTTCCTACTACAGAAAGCGGTTCATCCATTTCCCTTATTTTACTTTGTGCATATGTAAAAGTTCCCTGTAACATGATAGTCCAGTCCTTGCCCAATTGCTTATTAAAGGCCAGTGACAAATCAACACCTTGATTGCTCGCCTCACCATAGTTGGCAAAAGGTACTTGAATAAATCCCGCGGTAGAAGGTATAGTCTGACGTTGCAGGAAAATATCATAACGGAGATCATAGAAATAATCGACAGACAAATCTAAAGCATTCCATAGCCCCAAATCGATACCGACATTGAGTTTCTTTACTTTTTCCCAAGTCAGAAGAGGAGAACCGGCCAATCCCTCTTGTTTACCATTTGCATAACCATAGTTGTTATCAACACCCCAGTAGTAACCATCCGTCACATCAATTGTAGTCAGATAAGGAAAACGGATGTCCCTGCGGTTCTGACCGAGACAATCATTACCGACCAATCCATAAGAGCCGCGAAGTTTCAAAGTAGAAAGAGTATTCTTATAGCGTTCCATAAAGGGTTCTTCTGATATCACCCAGCCCAGAGCTACTGAAGGGAAGAATCCGAAGCGATGTCCACTGGCAAAGTTCTCAGAACCGTTATAGCCAAAATTGACTTCGCCTACATAACGACTGTCATACGTATAAGACGCACGTCCTGCTATGCCCTGAAAACGGAATGGCAGTTTCTCGCCTTCATCAAGGCTACGCTGGTTATACATAAACATTGCACTAATGGCATGCTTGCCGAATGTTTGGTCATAATTGATTGAACCTTCAAGATAGACACTCTTCGTTCCAAACTCGGCCTCTTTCATGTAATCAAGATAGGGCTTACCATAACTCTGAATAGTAAGATTAAGCGTGCCGTCCGGATTACGTCTGGTGGCTGCTGCATCGTAGTAATTCGGTTCCTTGGTACGAAGCACAGAGTTAGCGGAATAACTATCGAATGAGAAAACTCCTTTCACCTTTAATCCCGGCAACAGGAACTTTAAGTCTTGTTCAACAGAGAACAAAGACTCTATCTTGGTAGTATTGGTATTTTTATATCCATTTTGCGTCGTTACAGCCCATGGATTATTATGTTGGCCATGTTTGGGAATCTCACCAGTGGAGTAACGTGTAGGATGTACATAAGGGGGAGTAAAAAAAGCATCTTCATACAATTTCGGAGCTCTGTCCGGTGCACTTGTTCCTTCCTGTAAATACCCGCCGATGCTAACACGTAACAGAGTGGTTGGTGTCACATTCACATCCACATTCGAGCGTAAGTTATAACGGCGTAGCCTAGTAGATGAATCCCACTCCTGGCGTGAATCATTCTCAAGAAGTCCCTTCTCCGAATAAACTGAAGCAACCAACGAATAACGAAGAATCTCACTACCACCACTTACTTCGAGGTTAGCACGTGTGTTATGCCCCATATCTTTCATAATTGCATCTATCCAGTCTACATCCGGATAGAGGTCAGGGTCTTCACCCGTACGATATTTTTCAATATCCTTATAAGGTGCCGGTAAACCTTCGTCAGCATACAGTTCGTTCATCAGGCTCAGATAGTCATACGAACCGATTAACTTAGGTGTTTTTCCCAACATGGTAACGGCCTGCTCAAAACGTACATTCACTGAAGGCTTTCCTATTTTACCACGCTTCGTATTGATCAGGATAACACCATTCGCACCGCGGACACCATATACTGCGCTGGCAGATGCATCTTTCAGTATGGAAAATGACTCTATTTCAGCAGGATCAATATTATTCAGATCTCGTTCGATGCCATCAACAAGAACCAAGGGATTATTGCTTCCTTTGAAAGACGAGATACCTCGGATAAAGAAAGTGGAATTATCATACCCCGGTTCCCCAGTACGTTGCGCCCCAATGACTCCTGCCAGTTGTCCTATTAAGTTAGTACTCATGGAACGACTTGTACCTACCTGTAATTTCCTTGGCTCGATAGTAGTAACGGCACCCACCACAGAAACTTTCTTCTGCTTGCCAAAACCTACCACTACCACCTCGTCTAATGTCTTTGCATCTTCTTTCAGTGCCACATTGACATTCAACTGATTCCCAACAGTGATTTCTTGTGACTCGAAACCTATATACTGGAATACAAGTACGGATTTCTTATCCGGAACAGTAATAAAATAGTTTCCGTCCACATCAGTAACAGTACCCGATGTTGTTCCCTTTATGACGATATTCACTCCCGGTAATGGTTCACGCTGCGTATCCCGTACGGTACCATTTATCGCAATTCCTTTCTTTTGCTGAGTAACTTCCGTTACACCGGCATTGTCAAATGTATGTGCTTCCATAGTCGATATCGATTTAGTATAGTCATCCTCAGCTGCAAGAGGAAAACTCACTAAACCCAATAAACCGACAAAGCATACTCGCTGTAAATTAATAATCAGTGCTTTCTTGTACATGATTAGATTGATTTGATTAACATTAATAGTATACATCTCTCTTGTATATGCTTATATCAAAGCATAAAATATTTAAAATCGTTTCTGTTTCTTCTTGATCATTGCATAGGCACTACATCTTTTAAAAGTTAAACTTATTTCTATCAATTCATAAATTCTCACTTAATTCTTCCAATGACTTGCCTTTCGTTTCGGGAAAATATAGCCAGGCCACCAGCATCTGCAACAGCATCATAATGGAGAAAAATCCGAAAGTGAAAGCAAGTCCGGTCCCCCCATTTTCCGCTATCACCGGAAAACAGAATGTTATCAGGGCCGCGAAAAGCCAATGGGTCAAACTGCCCAACGATTGTCCTTTGCTCCGCACTGAGTTAGGAAAGACCTCAGCTATCAGTACCCAGATTACAGCACCGGTAGACATACCGAAGAAAGCGATATAAAATAAGATTGAAACTAACAGAGGAATGCCACCCAGATCGAAGACAAAGAATATGTAGGAAGCAATGCCCAAACACACCGCCATACCTATTGAACCAAACATAAGCAATTTACGCCGACCAGCTTTATCTATCAGCAGGAAACCCATAAATGTAAAGACCAGATTCACGATGCCAATAGCTACAGATTGTAGCAAAGAATCTTCCGACGATAAACCACTTTGCTCAAATATTCTCGGTGCATAATACAAGATAGCATTAATTCCGGAAAATTGATTAAACATAGCAACCAGAAAAGCAACAATGATAGCTTTCTTATTATTTTTAGTGAAAAGAGCACCTTTTTGGGTAATATTCTTCCTAATCTGTTGCTGTATAGACCCGACTACTTGCTCTACCTGCGTATCATCAATCTGCATCAATATCTCTTTGGCCTGAACTATCCTATTCTTCATTACCAGGAAGCGAGGACTTTCGGGAACAAAAAACAATAGGATGAAATAGATTAAAGCAGGAACTCCCTCAATACCCAGCATGATACGCCATGAATAATCCGACAAATCATATAGCAGGTAGTTGGAAACATAAGCCATCAGTATACCGAATATCACATTGATCTGAAAAATAGCAGTCATCTGTCCTCTCACTTTAGCCGGAGCCACTTCTGATATATACATAGGTGCTACCACCGATGAAGCACCCACACCCAACCCGCCAATAAAGCGGAAAAAGATTAAAGAACCTGCATCAAACGAAAAAGCACATCCTACAGCAGAAAGCAGATAAACCGACGCTATAATCAGTAACATGGGACGCCTTCCATATTTATCTACAGGCTTACTAATCCCTAAAGCCCCGATAACCGTCCCGATTAGGGCAGAAGAAATAGTAAATCCATGTTCTACAGAGGTTAAACTGAATATAGACTGAATGATCTTTTCTACACCGGAAATAACCGCTGTATCAAACCCGAAAAGGAAACCGCCTAAAGAGACAATTACCGACCAACTTAATATACGAAAATAGTTTTTCATGGTATCCATTTATTTTATGATAATAATGAAGAGGAAATCGCTGCACAAATATACCCGCCAGTAGTAAATATGAGTATCAATATTGTTTCGTATACTATCACCATTTCAGTTCCGAAACATCCATTATAGTAAATGAAACATGCCACTTCGGATCAGGTACAAATATTCCTTTTTCAAGTTATCACTTATAAAGAATCTTCATTCTTCAATGCCATACGTTTAAGAAATGCAGTAGGCAATTCCTTATAGAACTCACGATAACATTTAGTGAAATAGGCTGGTGATGAGAACCCTACCCGGTATGCAACCTCTGCAACAGCAAGATCTGTTGTAGACAATAGTTTTTTAGCTTTTTGCAAACGATACACCCTAAGCAGTTCATTGGGCGAATAGCCGGTCTGTTCTTTTATTCTTCGGTAAAGTTGTACGCGAGACAAGCCTATAGACTGCCCGAAAGCCTCTACCTTAAAACCACTATCGGCTATGTGACTATCCATCAAAGCATATATCTTTTCTATGAACAGACGCCCTTCCAGTTTTGCCCCGTCATCGGGTGCAGGATCTGTATCATTCAAAATAGCTTTTGCATCCTTCCTGCTTTTAATCAAATTCTTGACGTAAGCTAGTAAAAGAGACGAATCGAAGGGTTTCTCAAAATAAATATCCGCTCCGCAATCAATGCCTTTTATCTTCTGGCTGCTCAATGTCAAAGCCGACAATAAAATGACAGGAATATGACGCGTTATCGATTCACCTTTTAAGCGCCGGCAAAGTTCAAAGCCGTCCATCATAGGCATCACTACATCTGCAATCACCAGGTCAGGCAAATACTGAGAAGCCAGTTTAAGTCCATACTGACCATTCTTCGCCAGCAAAACAATATATTCTGTTTGCAGCAGGTTACAAATGAAATTCAGTATATCCAGATTATCATCCACCACCAAGATGACAGGTTTATTTCTCTCATTCAAAAGAAGTGTTTGATTGCCAAGGTCTATGTTATCCCCTTCTTCATCATCGCTTTTAGTTTCCAACGAGAAAGTCTGTCCTTCTATGGTTGCATTGAGATAAGGTAGAATAACATAAAACTCCGATCCTTTACCTACTTCACTTTTTACCCGGATATCCCCTCCATGAAGTTCTGCAAAAGCTTTTGCAACAGCCAGACCGATACCAGAACCTGATGAATAGTTATCGACTTTGAAAAAGCGGTCAAATATGTTCTCTATATATTCAGGATCAATTCCGACCCCGGTATCGGAGATTTTAATGACAGCCTTCTTCTCATTTTCGTCCCATTCATTATACAAATCCACTCGTATGGTTCCTCCCTGATTTGTAAATTCAAGAGCATTCGACAATAGATTGTAAAACAGGCGTTCTATCTTATTGTAATCAAGAGGCATTTCAAAATTCGCAGCATCTTCTGTTGCATGAATACAGAATTTGATGCTCTTCCGCTTAATGGCAGGACAAAAAGCCTTACTCCATCCTTCGATACAATCTTTCAGATTCGCTTGTGATAGATTCAGTGCCAGCTTTCCATTCTCATATTTCCTAAAATCAAGAAGTTGCTTAACCAAGCGATGAAGGATAATAGCATTCCGTTTTACCATTACCAACAGGTCATATTGATCATGCTTCATCTGATGATTCTGCAACAACAGTTCGACTGGCTCTATAATAAGTGTCAGGGGAGTCAGAAAGTCATGTGAAATGGTAGTGTAAAAGTGTAATTTCGATTGTGTGGCTTCTTCTATTTGTCTCCTCTGCAACTCAAGTTGCTCATTCTTATCTTCAATATCCTTATTCTTTTGAGATAATTCATTGTTATGTTGTTTATTCTTCCTGAATGCATTCATCAGCAGATAAAGAAATAGCAGTAACAAAATCAAAATAATGACAGAACAATATAACAGCACCTGCTGGCGTGCATACAACGAGATATTCTTATTAATGTCTTTATTCAGTGAAAATATCTTATCGCTTTGCCCATTCATATACCTTGCCTGGAGCTTCAATATTCTGGCATTCGTATGATCCACCTGAGTAGTAGGCAGGATTGTCTCCCGTTCAAACGGCTTATTTTGCAGGATATTCATGGCCAGCTCCATTATCTTATCCCCTCCTGTAGCATTCACAAACGAAGCTGCTAAAACTCCATCCAATATCATGTCAACACCGTATCCATCTTCAGCAAGTCCATCGATACCCACAAAGGTGATCTCTTTCTCTCTTCCCTTCGCTTTCACAACTTTATATGCCCCCTTAGCCATCCGATCATTGTGAGCAAACACCAGATCTATTTCCGGATTCAGCAGCAATGCCTCTTCCATTTTCTTTTCTCCAATGCTTTCCAGGAAAATACCACTCTCCGAATAAATAACCTCTATATCCTTATATTTATTGACGACGGACATAAACCCCTCATGTCTTTCAATTGTAGGAGAAGCACCTTCTGTACCCTTAATCTCAACAATCTTGCCTTTTCCTTTCAGGTATTTCACTATAAATTCACCTGCCAAAGCTCCTATTTCATAATTATCAGGGCCGATATATGCAGTGAACTTATCTGAACGTATCTTCCTGTCGCTGATAATAATGGGAATATTACTTTTGTATGCCATCTCAACAGCAGGAGTAACAGGTGCAGATTCATTAGGAGAGATAATCATGAGATCCACCTTTTTCTTTATGAGATAAGCTATATCTTCAGCCTGTTTAGCATTATTGTCATTAGCAGAGCAGAAGATAACATCTATATTCCCCCTAAACATCGCTTCCAGAAAGATTTCTTTATTCAACTTGTCACGCCACTCGTCATCACTGCATTGTGATACTCCTATCAAATATCTTTTCTCCTCACTTTGCTGACAAGAAAAAGATATCAGCATCAAAAATGATATTCCTATCAATAATGATACTCTCCTTAATTTACATTTAATTCCTATCATCATGTTCTTCATGTATATTGATTCAATAATCGCAAACATAATGATTTAAACAGAAGTTCAATATAACAGATGATTCATATAATATCATTTATCAAGGTTTCAGAGAAGGAAAAAACAACAATATCCTATCATGTTGACACAAATATAGGATTCTGATAAAGTATTGATATATTGCAAAATCTTGAAGGAATATAAAAATCCGGATACTGATAAGTCATACTAATCAACCGGGAAGTGGTGAAAAGTATCAGAAAACAGGAATGACAGTACGCTTACTGGTAGCTAAAATGAAAATAATATAGATATATCCACCTAGCTCCTGTTTATTCTTCACATCGACACACAGAAAATAACACGGGTACCTTGAGTGTACCCTTTATCAATCCTCAGGTAGCCACCCAGCCTTTCGGCAACAATACGACAAATGGACAAACCGAGCCCTGCTCCCTGACTAAAGTTATCCAACTTCACAAAGCGCTCAAAAACACGTTCCTGTTCCTCAACGGGAATACCGATTCCGGTATCTGTAACCGTGAAAATCAATTGATTATCTTCTTTCTTAACCTCATAGGCTAATGTAACGGAACCCACATGAGTGAACTTCGATGCATTGCCCAACAGGTTATCAAGTACCTGCACTATATAACTATAATTACTGTTTATGATCAGCTCGTCACAGGCAGGTTCAAAAATGAGCTTTACGCCCGGATCGAAAGATGCCCCCGCCGCATCTATCGAAGCCTGGCAACAGGCATTGACATCAACAGCATTATGCTTGATTTCAACTTCACTGTCGAGAATGGAAATATCAAGGATATCACCTACCAACTTCAGCAATAACTTGCTGTTACTCTCAATCAATGCAACATACTGCCCGATGTCTTCCTTTTCATCAAGCATATCAACCAATACCCCGGAAAACCCGACAATGGAGTTAAGCGGAGTACGGATTTCATGGGACATATTCTGAATGAACATTGTTTTCAACCAATTGCTCTGTTCAGCAACTTCCTTGGCTTTGCGTAGTTCCTCCTCGGCTTTGATTAATGTACGATTCTGCTCATCCAGCTTATTTTTTGCCCGATGCAACTTTGCATTGAGTTTTCTCTGTTGCCACAAAAAGATAACGACGATACATAAAAGACCTAGTACAGAGAATAAAATAGTCCGGGTATTTTGCAGTTGTTTCTTCTGAGAAATCTTTTCCAACCGTACCTTCTCAGCATTGAGCTGTTGCAAGTTCAACATGGTAGCAAACTCACTGGTAGTGATTTCTTCATTCCTTTCTTTCTCCTTCTTCTGTTCCAACAGAAAATCGCGGTACAGCCCGGCTGCTTCTTCTTTACGGTTCATATCCCAAAGAATATCCGCCTTTGTTTTTCTCAATGCCATCAAAGTTGTCAGATTGTTTTTCTTCCTCAATTCGGTTTCCCGTTCATCCAATACACTAAGAGCCTTATTATAGTTGCCCACCCTCCAGTTATAATCAATCTCTACATCATACAAATAGTGTATATGACGTTTCATTGAAGGTTCTCCCATATACATTTGTCTACACTCCTCCAATGCCTTGCGGGCAGCTGCTGTATCTCCTTGCGCAAGATAGAGTGATACATAAACCAGCTTGGCCGTCACTTCATGATAAGTAGACCTAGAAGTTTTGAGTGCCTTTTTAAGCAATTCGGGAGCTTTTTCTGCTTCGCCCAGATCAATGTATATCTTTGCGGCATCACTATACTGGCAGGATATATTATATCTAAAGACATTGGCATTCTCAAAAATATCAATCTCTTTAAGCATAAACTCCTGAGATTTTTTTACTAAACCTTTAGCCGTATACACATTGGCCAACGCGTAATAACATTCAGCAATACTCCCCTGCTTTTTCTCACCTTTAGCCTCCTGCAACATCTTTTCAGCTTCAAGAAGGGCGATGTTATATTCTCCCTGTATAATATAATAATTAACCAACCTCGCAGCCCATGCCCAGTAGTAAAGTTCAGCGTTACCGACACTTCTGGCATATTGTTTTAAGCGATTTACTCCGGCTATGATGCTATCCGTCCGGTTCTCGCCCTGTCCGTAATAGTAATAGTCTACCTTGGCTCCCAAAGCTATCTTAGCCATCACCGTATCATTGCACCTGATTGCCATATCAAATAATGTATCCGATGCTGTCAGAACAATGGGATCAGTCGGATCATTAAAATACTGTTTATAGTAAGCACGCATGCTTTTAATATCGATAGAATCTATCTTTTGAGGTGAAATAGTTCCTACAACCAAATGCAAAAGAACACAGGCAAGAATCGTTTTTTTCAGCATAAGTTATTTGTCTGTTGTATGTTATACGATGATAAAGATATATTTTATCTATGAAATAAAACATCCCCCTATCTCACAAGACAGACCAATTGATGATTTTTACCTTTTTATTGCATATAATAAGCATTATTTTAGAACAACAACAGCCAATAAGTAAGTAAACGTTCGTCTTCACAGTATCTATCGCCAAGTGGCATCAAAAAGAACTCCGCTTATTATCAATAATTTACAATTGATAATAAGCGGAGCCGCCATACAACCAAACGCACTGATTATTTCTGCGTCACCCCTTTCCAATCATCCGTACGGAAAGGTGAAGCCGGGAGACCGGCACCATTATATAAGTTACAAACCGGATTGTTGGCCCATGCATAGCGCACAGCAACCGGATACGGTACTTCGGGAGAACTCACCACAATCTTATCACCCTGTATTTCTGCCTTCGCCCAATGGAATTTATGATCACGACCGGCAATGGCAAAGCCTTGCAATGCTTTCCCATCACTACTCTTTAAGCCACCATCTGTATGATCAAAAGAAAGGATAATCTTATCTCCGTCCACCTGATAGGAACGATAAACGGGACCGGAATAAGGTATTTGTTCTCCATACGTATTAGCACGGGCTACCAACGCCAAGCGATGTCCAACGGCCTGTTTATCTTTCGGGTGGATGTCATTGGCATCGCCCTTATCGATGATTACAGCCATTCCGGTATTCGCTACCGACAATGTGCGCGCTTGTGCTTCGCGGAGTTCCGCCCAGTCAGAATCAACGGGGTTGGGAGACACTTGCATGAAGTTGGCCAACTGCACAAAATAGAAAGGAAAATCCTGTCCCCAGTCCTTACGCCAATTCTCGATAACCAGCGGGAAAAGTTCACGATACTGATAGGCACGGGAAGCATTGTTTTCCCCCTGGTACCAGATAGCACCACGGATACTGTAAGGCACCAATGGATGGATCATAGCATTGTATAAAGATGTCGGCAGATTGGGGTCCTCGGACATATCCTTCGGAAACATACCCTCTTTCCGGGCATCGGCCGCTATCTGATATTTCCATTCACCGGCCAGACTAATTTGTTCTCCATTGTCTGAACGGAGATAAAGTTCATCCGGCATACCACAACCACCACCTGTATCTGTCACACGGATAGCCAATGTAAGCGGTCCTGCTTTCACCAGCTTACCTGGAACGGTATAATTGCGTTGAACAGAATAACCATCGGTACGGCCCACTTCCCGACCATTCCAATACGTTATATCATTATCATCAATAGCCCCTAAAACTAACTGCACTTTCTTACCTGCCCAGGATGCAGGAATATCAACAGTGCGGCGAAGCCAGATCAGTCCGTCAAAATCACCAAGCCCTTGCTGGTCCACCATTCCGGGGAAGTTCAGCTTACCCCAAGCCTTATCATCCAAAGAAACCTCAGCCCGTACCGGTTTCCCGGCAGCAAAACCTTCATCAACACGATTGTTCCAAGCTTCCAAAGCTTTCAAATAGTCCGCTTTCATCGCAGCTTTATCAGGCATTGCACGAATATCTTCCACTACTTTACTGAAGTCCGGCATTTCTTGCAACACCTTTCCGCTTATCCAGGATTCTACATTGGTCCCTCCCCAGGAAGTATGAATCAACCCGACGGGTACATTCTGTTTTTCAGAGATTTCGCGACCAAAGAAATAGGCGGTAGCCGAGAATTCAGGAACGGTCAGGGGTGAGCATACCTGCCAGCCATTATCACGGATTTTGATATCCGTCTCCGGCTGCGTACTGGTAACATGTTCCACATGCAATAAACGAATATTGGGATGATTGGCTGCGGCTATTTCTTTCTCATAATCCAGAACCTTGCCCCAACCTTTCAGCGGCATTTCCATATTGGATTGTCCGGAACAGATCCATACCTCCCCAATCATTACGTTCTTCAACACCAGTTTCTGACCATCGGTCAGTGTAAGCTCATACGGGCCACCCGCTTCAGGAGTACGAACGGAAAGCTTCCATCGCCCTTCCTTATCAGCCAGTGTTTCATACGTCTTCCCATCCCAGGAAGTGGTTACTTTTACCGCTTTCATCGGTTTTGCCTCACCCCATATAGGGGCATCCGCCTGTTGCTGCAACACCATGTTATCCGAAAACATCGGCGGCAACACAACCTTGGCCGAGATTGTACCGGATAACAACAGCAAAGCTGCAACTAACATACATTTGTTTTTCATATCAGTTAATTATTTTATGAGAGTCCGGAGTTAGTAACCTCTTTAACTCCTTCTCCCTCTAATTCCGTCGCAATATCAGAAAGCAAAGATAGCCAGAATTTCATATTCGAAATAGTGTTATTGCCCTAATAAATGCAATAATCTTTCCATTTATCACGCTAAATAGAAAGATATTCCTACTTTTGCACGAAAATCAACGCGTTATTTTATGGTTTTAAATTACATTTGGGTAGCATTCTTCGTAATTGCTTTCATTGTGGCACTCATCAAGCTCCTGTTTATGGGCAACACAGAAATCTTTACGGAGCTTGTCAATTCAACATTCACTTCCTCGAAAACAGCCTTCGAAATATCGCTGGGCCTGACGGGTATCCTTTCTCTATGGCTGGGCATTATGAAGATCGGCGAGCAAAGCGGCATGATTAACGCATTATCCCGCTGGCTGAGTCCGGTGTTCTGCCGTCTTTTCCCCGAAATCCCCAAAGGCCACCCTGCCATGGGTTCTATCTTTATGAACCTCTCCGCCAATATGTTGGGACTGGACAATGCCGCTACACCAATGGGATTGAAAGCTATGAAGGAGCTGCAAGAACTGAACCCTCAGAAGGATACGGCAACCAATCCGATGGTCATGTTTCTGGTGCTCAATACTTCCGGGCTGATCCTGATTCCTATCAGCATCATGATGTATCGCGCTCAGATGGGCGCTGCACAGCCTACCGATATATTCATTCCCATACTGATCACATCAGCCGTTTCCACTCTTGTAGGAGTGATTGCTGTCAGCATTGCTCAACGCATCAATCTGATCAATAAGCCCATCCTTATCCTCATCGGTTGCATCAGCCTTTTCTTTGCTGGACTTATTTACTTGTTTATGCAACTCGGTCGTGAAGAAATCGGTACATATTCCACATTGATTGCCAACGTTATCCTGTTCAGTATCATTCTTTTGTTCATTATCTGGGGATTATGGAAGAAAATCAATGTATATGATGCCTTCGTAGAAGGTGCCAAAGAAGGCTTTACCACGGCCGTGCGCATCATTCCATATCTGGTAGCGTTTCTGGTGGGTATTGCCGTATTCCGCACTTCCGGTGCGATGGATATGTTAGTAAGCGGCATCGGTTACATAGTGGGATTGTTTGGCGCAGATACCAGTTTTGTAGGCGCCTTACCAACCGCACTGATGAAATCGTTGAGTGGCAGCGGTGCCAATGGATTGATGATTGACACCATGAAGGAATATGGTGCAGATTCTTTTGTAGGACGAATGAGTTGCGTAGCCCGCGGTGCTTCGGACACCACTTTCTATATCCTGGCTGTTTACTTCGGAAGCGTGGGTATTACTAAAACGCGTAATGCCGTCACCTGCGGACTGATAGCGGACTTTGCAGGTATCATCGCCGCCATCATCATCAGCTATCTGTTTTTCTTTTAACTTTTAATTATTAATTGATATGATTTCCTATCAGACAGACGGTGTAGAAATGCCCGCCATCAAAAAAAGCCAAACCACAGAATGGATTAAAGCCGTTGCTGCCACTTACAAGAAAAGAGTCGGTGAAATCGCCTATATTTTCTGTTCTGACGAGAAAATACTTGAGGTAAACCGCCAGTATCTGCAACATGATTACTACACGGATATCATCACTTTTGATTATTGCGAGGGCAATCGCCTCAGTGGAGATTTATTTATCAGCCTCGACACGGTACGTACAAATGCAGAGCAGTTCGGCAGTGACTATGAAACGGAGTTACACCGGGTTATTATCCACGGTATTCTGCATCTTTGCGGTATTAACGATAAAGGACCGGGAGAACGGGAGATTATGGAGACAGCAGAGAATAAAGCGCTGGCTATGCGATGAAGAAACGAAAGAAAGTAGCTGTTTAGAGCATCTATAGATGGGACGTGCAGGATATATAGATGGGACACGCAGGATATATAGATGGGACACGCAGGACATATAGATCGGACGTATAGGATATATAGATCGGATATGCAGGATATATAGATGCAACGTGCATGAGATTATGACTCATGCACGTTGTATTTTATATCCATCTTTTTATTTCAATAAGAATTTCTCCGCACGTCCCGGAGAAAAGAGCTCCCACAGGGAAGCAACTGTCCAGCCCGGAGCAAAGATATTATTATAATATCCCTTTCCATTGCGACCATAATCCCAGTTGGTGTGCTGAACAACTTCGGGATAAAAGCCCACTTTAGCCACACCACACATGTGTCCTTCGTACGGTAACAATTGACGCATAGAGGTAGAAATCACTTGGGCAAAGTCAGAGAAACGAGGTTCATCGTATTCTTTCGAAAGCCAATTCAATACATCGGCAAATTCAAAAACAAACACATCTATGTGGTTATTCTCCACCGATACATTTCCCCAGCCACGAGTTTTCAGGCCGATATCACCCAGCATCTGTCCTTCGGCAAAAGGAACGTCCCAAGTATAATACCAGGATAAAGCAAAATAAGCTGCTTTCTTCGACAGTTCTGCATAATGCGTACGCTCCGCCCCTTTAGTAACCAGCGCCAGATAATACGTAGCAGTAGCGGCATACAGAGAAGCTTCTTTATCCTCACAGTTTGCATCCAGGGTTGAAGAGAAGAAATCCGCCTTAGATATAAGTTCTTTCTCCAGATAGCCCACCGTACGTTTCGCACTCTCCAGATAACGTTTATCCTTGAAATACTTATAAGCCATCACCAAAGGCAAGGTAGCTGAAGGGGTGCTTCCACCCGTTCCATCTACAATGGAGAAGTCATCCTTAAACTTACGCGGGAAGCTACCATCCTCATTCTGCAAACGCAGGAAGCTATCCAAAATTCCTTTGATACGCTTCTCCCACTCAGGATGTTTGCGCTTCTGCTGCTTTTCGTAAGTCAGATAATTCAGCACGGCATACACACCCTCTGATTGGCGGCGGATACTGTGCTTGGATTCTTTAAAGCCACGATTATAATGTACCACCTCATTGAAAAAGCCTGCCGGAGAGAAACCGTTCTGAAGATACGTATCAAAAACACTGTTGGCACTATTCATCAATTCCTGGCGGTTCTGTAACGCACCATATTCCAGTGCATTGAAAGCATTGAGCAACGTACGTCCCACAAATCCGATTTCAGCAACATCCACATGATCGCAAGTAGCCGTTTTCAGTTCCACGCCGGAATAGTAATGAGTAGGCGTATTGTCCACATAACTTTCCACAAAGAAATTACTGAGTACTTCTTTCATTCTGTCTACCGTATAAGGTGTATCGACAGGCTGCGGACGGTTCGTGTCATAACAATACTCCCAAGTACGCTGCACGCACTCAGAAAAATCAGCGGCATCTATTTCCGCCAACTCCCAGGTCAGAGTAATGCTGTCTCCTTTGCGAAGCAACTGAAAAGCCTCAACAGAAGGAGCTAAAGTCAATTTACGAATATAAGTTTTCGGAGCTTCCCGATACGGAAAACCGTAAGAAAGCACAGTCATGCCTCCCACATTTTCAAATCCGGTATAGCCTATGGATGTTTCTCCAGACACAATGACCTCTCCTTCTTTGTGAGTGGCCAGCGCCTCCTTGTCAAACTTATCAATGCGGATAACCGACATTGACTTACCATTTGCAGAGTTGAAAGCTGCTGTAAGCGGAGTGCTCAAACGGTCCTCGCGCACCAACCAACTATCCGAAGTATGGAATGAAGGCGCCTCTTTGGGCGAACGCAGGTTACGACGATACCAGAAACCGGGCATATAAAACTGACAGTCACCATGTTTATAACCGGTTTTTATCTGCTCTCCATAATTGAAATACACATTCTCCAAGGCTTTGATGACAACATTGATGCGTTGTTTTCCATCTTTCTCCGTAACCTGACGGGTAATGACCAGCGGCAGATTTTCGGAAGGCTGACAATCGTACACACCATCCTGCACTTTCCGGAGAGTTAATGAATAGTGTTTGGCATCATTTCCCGGAACTTTTAAAGATACAGAAACATTCTCAGGAGTATAGTTTGCCGCTCCAATATTTGCAATGCCCGCAGAAAGCATTATCCCTAAAAACAATCTTTTTAACCTCATATTCAATCTTCATTTTACTATTTTACAATACAGGTCTTTCGGATTCTGATGACGGAGAATTGCCAGACACGGATGGCCACCCGTCTTTCCAATCAACCTTATCTAGCATCAACACACGGCCTCCGGGATTCTTGGTACTCACTGCATGATAAAACACCCAGTCATTACCCGTCTTATCCGTTACAATCTCTGAGTTATGTCCGGTACCTACAAAAGCCTCATTCTTGTGAATCAGTATTTCATGGTGGTTATCCAGCATCTTCTTACCATTTTTATCCACATAAGGTCCAAAAAGTTTCTTCGAACGACCTACAACCGTAGTATAAGTACTTTTCAATCCTTCACAGCAAGTTCCTATAGATGCAAAGAAATAATAATAACCATCTTTTTTATGAATATATGTTCCTTCATAGGCTGTTCCTGCCACCTGGCGGAGCTTGGCACCTTTCCTAACAGAAAGTCCGTCATCCGACAGTTCAATGCCGTAAATTCCCCGGAAACTACCCCAAAAGAGATATTTCTTTCCTCCATCCTCTATATAGAAAGGATCAATGGAATTCTGTACATTGATTTCATTGCTGCGGAACATCTTTCCATGATCTGTAAAAGGACCCTCGGGCTTATCGGCAGTGGCACATCCGATACCACAGGTCCATTCGCCACCCCAGACAGACATGGAATAATAAAGCACGTATTTATCACCTATTTTATTGATATCAGGAGCCCAGAGTCCTCCTTTAGGTTCAAAATCCGGACGAGTGCCTTTGGTAAAAGCAGTACCCACATACTCCCACTCCACCAAGTCTTTTGAACGATGGATAGGCAAGTTTCGGATATCTTCGGTGGCATACAGGTAATAATAACCATCTTCCCCTTTGATAACAGAGGGATCGGGCAGGCTATAATTTACAACCGGATTCTGATAGTTTTTGACGGGCCCTTGCGCCATAAGCAAACAGCTTATGGCGACAAAGGCTCCGATTAACAATATTTTCTGCATATATTCACTATTACTTATTTACAAACCGGAGCTTCTGCCTCGGTAGATGGACTATTACCGGCAATCACCGGCCAATCATTCTCCCAAACAATCCGGTCAATCATCAAATAGCGTCCTTTGCTCGGGGTGTGTCTGTCATAACTATGATATAGCATCCATTCATTACCCTCACTGTCCGTTACGATTTCCGAGTTATGCCCCGGTCCTACAAAACGATCATTGGCTCTGATCAGCACTTCATATTTATTGTCCAGCATTGATTCTCCGTTCTTATTCACATACGGGCCTAAGAAAGAAGTGGAACGGCCAACAACCGTAGTATAAGTACTCAACATAGAGTTACAGCATGAACCGACAGATGCAAACATGTAGTAATAATCGCCACGTTTATGAATGTAAGGCGCTTCAAAAGCAGTACCTGCAACCTGTACTCTTTCTTTCTTGGCTGTTGCAATGTCAGGGTATACTCTCGTACCGTCTTCATTCAGCTTCACAGCATACAAACCGTTGAAACTACCCCAAACCAACCATTTCTGTCCATTGTCTTCAAAGTAGCAAGGGTCGATGGAGTTTCTTACATCAATTTCACTTGAAGTGAACAACTTTCCTTTTCCGTCTACCGATATATCCAATGTGAAAGGACCTTCGGGAGAGTCAGCCGAAGCAATACCGATACCGGCAGTTGCAGGCTTGCCCATGGCAGACATGGCAAAATACAAGATATATTTATCACCCACCTTTTCGATATCCGGTGCCCAGACTGCTGCACCCGATTCCGTAACAAACGTAGGTTTTGTTGCAAACATCTTGCCTCCGTCCGTCCAGTGAATCAAGTCTTCCGACTTACGGATTACAGATGTATTGGTGGCATATACATAGAATGAATGGTCATTCTCTTTCCAGACTGTAGGGTCAGCTGCGCTGTAATCAGTCAATGGGTTTGAATAAGGATTCTTATAGTTTGCTGTTCCCTTATTATCGTCGTCCGAGCAGGATGCCAAGGCTCCTGTCAGAGCCAAGGCAAACAATATATATTTACTTCTCATATATTATCTTATTTATATCTTTGTTCAAGTTCTTCTACCGGGATATTATCTTCATAACCGTCGTAACCATAGTTCTGATTGATACGGCCTTGAGTGTTGGATTCTATGGCATTACGCGGAATGGGCCACAACACGTGATACGGCTTCATGATAAATGCATTGGTTGAATAATAATATTCTGTTGCAAAGAAATTATTCTTCTCCATCATGCGGTCATAATACCAGTTCTTCTCTGAAAAGTTATTGAGTGAATATCCATCTATACCCTTTTCTGCTTTCAGGAAGGCAATACGAGTCAACTCAGTCTTACGATGGTCTTCCAGGAACAATTCTCTGGCTCTTTCATCCAGGATATCTTCCAGTGTAACGGATGAGAGTTCCGGTGCATTCACACGGCGACGGATTGTATTCACATCCTCAGTAGCCAGATCGTTCTTGCCTAACCACCAGTAAGCCTCAGCTCTATTCAAGTAAGTTTCGGCAAGGCGGAAGATATACTGGTCAGTGAAACCACCTACAGGTACTTTACCTCCTGCATTCGGATCATCTTTATCAATCAGAACCTTCACAATCGGGAAAGAGAAATAACAGCGCATGGTATCGGTACAGTAAGCAGGATTAACCGGTTGACCGAAGTAAGCGGCACTACCACCCTTTGAAGCCGGCAGATTGTATTTGATACGTGACTTATCATACCAGTTATTGGAATTATGACGCATATCATCTCCACAATCCTTCCACAACTCATATTGTGCATAGTTGGTAGGACGTATCTTGGCAAGACCTCTACCCAGTTCTTCCAACTGTTCGTATCCATCATAAATGCCTGATGCATCAGTCGTTCCGTTCTTTCCGTCCGGTGTCTTCATTTTGCTTCCGGCATGCCACTGCGGCACGAAGTTACGCTTACGTTTTGAACCACTTGGAGAAGAACATCCGTCCAGACCGTAGATTTCCTGACCGATCATAATGCCTTCTTTGTTCTCAACAATACTGATATTCTCTTCCTGGAATAGGTCGTTGTATACGTCCTTACTCTTATCATCCATATTGATACCGAAGCGCTCGGTCATCAGACGCAATCCATAATCATTGATACAACGAGTTGTTGCATCTACCGCCTGTTGGAAGTCACCGGTAGCCAGACATATCTTAGCCAGTAAATGTTCACCTGCGGCTCTGCTCACAGCACCACGGATTACTTCTTTAGGTAACCATTGTACAGCATATTCCATATCTTTCTTGATATTCGCCAAGATAGTTTTGCGGGAAACGGTATTAAAGTCCAGTTTTGCACCGGTAATTTCTTCTCCGATCCAAGGTACATCTCCAAATTGGTTAGTCAGCAGATAATACCAATAAGCGCGATGGAAATATCCTTCTGCTAAACAAGCGTTTCTGTCTTCTTCCGAAGCCATACCGTCAGCTTCAGGAGCACGGGTAATAACCGTATTGGCATACTTGATACCGTTCCAGCCGAAAACCCAGTAACGAAGGTGCAGATACATATTGGTGGTAGGGGTCAGCTGAGTCACCATATTGTGGATTTCCTTCGTTTCAGGACCTCCCATAACAGCCAAGTCAGACCAAGCATATTCATATACAGAATAGGTTTCACAGTTTCCAGAGTTGAAAGCGTCTCCAAACCATTCAAAATTCATCTGTTTACGGCAGAGGCGAAGCATGGTTTCCAAACCTGCTTTATCAACAAAAGTGTTCTCCGGTGTCAGGAACGACATCGCCTTCGGTTCAAGATCAACACAAGCAGAAAGACTGGCAGCTATCAGGCAAGTTGCCAGACCTTTTAGTATATATTTCTTTGTTTTCATTTGAATATCTTTATTTAATTATCGTTCTATCAGATTATAAGGTAATGTCTACACCAAATGTCCAGATGCGTGGAGTAATGGCCTTAGTCAAAGGATCAGAAGTTCTCCATTTAGAAATAACGAATGCGTTATCCACATTAATACTGAATCTTAGATTATCAATCATAAACTTGTTGATCAACTTCTTCGGGAATGTATAAGACAATGCCATATTCTGCATTCTTACGTAGTTTCTTTTTTCGTAAATGTTCACACCCGGGCTATCGATGTTTGCACCCAAACGGGCATATTTGCTATTCGGATTCCATGGTGTCCAATACTCGGTCCAAACAGAGTTTGAAGTATTGTAGTAACGGTTAGTTTCGTTTCTCGGCAGGTTATCAATATCCATCCAACCGAATTCTCCACGCAGTACAAAAGAGAAATTGATGCATTTGAACAAATTCAGGTCACTGCTCAACGTCATACGATGCTTCGGAGTTTTTGTACCCAACCAGAGCTTATCGTCATCATTGATCTTACCATCGTTATTAACATCCAGTAGTCTCGGGTCACCCGGTTGCTTACCATATTTTGCAGCTTCCAATTCTTCACCCAGTTGCCATACGCCAATCCACTTATAATCATAGATTTCATCAATAGCATGTCCGATATACCAACCGTTCTGTACATCATCGTCTTCACGCTGACCGATAACATTACCATCGGCATCCAGCACATCAATCATATCACCGTACAGGTGTTTGATTTCATTCTTATTAGTAGAATAAGTGAAGGTGGTATTCCAACGTACATTAGAAGTATTGATATTTACACTTGACAAAGTTAACTCAGCCCCCTGGTTAGCAATTTCTCCCAGGTTAGAAGCGATCTTACCATATCCTGAGATTTCAGGCATAGCACGGTCCATCAACAAGTCATTCGTCTTATTCTTATAAAGTTCTACAGAACCGCTCAGTCTGTTTTTGAACAATCCAAAGTCAACACCGAAGTTGAACCCGGTAGTAGTTTCCCATTTCAAGTCTCTGTTAGCCAAACTTGAAGGATATACACCTTTATAGTTTACCCCATCCTGAATAACGTTGGTAATAGTTAATCTTGAGAAAGCAGCATAACGGCCGATGTCACGGTTACCGGTTTGTCCCCAGGAAAGACGCAACTTCAGGTTGTTAATCCATTCAACATCCTTCAAGAACTTCTCTTCTGATATACGCCATCCGGCAGCAACTGTAGAAAATACACCGAAAGGATTATTCTGTCCGAAAGCTGAGAAACCGTCACGACGTACAGAACCTGTCAGCAAATAACGGTCCATCAAAGAGTAATTCAAGCGCCACAACAAACCATTACCAGTCTGCATTTCGTCATTTGCACTGACAGTAGGAGTTATACCGGCCTGAATACCATGATAACTCAGTGCGCCATTCGGCTGGAAACCTTCATTGTTTCCCGTACTTTGCCAGTTCTGATATTTTTCAGCAGTATATACAAAAGTGAAGTCGAAATTATGTATATTAGCAAATGTACGGTTCCATTTCAACATGTTATCAATGCTCCATTCATAGTCTGAATAGTCCACACGTTTTGCTTTACCACCTGCTACTACACCCGGCTTGATATCAGAATCAAAATAGTAATCCTTTCTCCAGCCGTAACGCACATTGAAAGTTGTCTGCCAGGTAAATCCAAAAGGAAGAGTTAACTTACCATAAACGCTTGAATTAAACGTCTGCGTTCTGTAGTATTTTTCGTCCACTGAACGGTTCAGTAATGGGTTGGCAATACGGTTGTCATCCCAAGGTCTAACCTTGATACTTCCATCAGCCTCATAAACGTCTCCAAAGGGGCTGGCTGCTTTAGCCGCGCCCGTATCTGCCTTAATATCATCCGAGCCTTTATGAACGAACTGCGCATTCAAACCAATATTCAACCATTTCGTAATCTCAGTATCCAAATTCACACGCGATCTTGAAGCACGGAATTGATCACCTACTACGATACCATCATTATTAGTATAGCCCAACGACACATAATAGTTGGTTCTTGCCGTCTTACCGGAAACAGAGGCATTGTAATCCTGTCTCAAACCATTCTGATAAACTAGGTCCATCCAGTCAACGAATTTACCGGCTTTATAGTTGTTAACCTCAATAGGATTGAATTCCAGTCGTTGCATCCAGGTTTCAATATAATCACCGGAGAAAGAGCTGTCATAGCTTGCCCATTGTTCACGAGAAACGCCATCGGGCAGACTATTGGGATTATCATAATATCCCAAACCATGCTGTTGTTCGCCCGGCTTAAAGTAATCAATTGTTTTGAAGTAATCAACACGTCTCTGCATATACTGTTCAGCAGTAGGCATCTCCGGCATAAAAGTAGCTTGTGAAACACCTATTTTTGTACTTACGTTGATAATGGGCTTCTCGGAAGAACCTCTCTTGGTATTGATAAGAATAACACCTGCCGATCCTTTGGAACCGTAAATAGCAGTAGAGCTGGCATCCTTCAGGATATCCATACTTTCAATGTCATTCGGATTAATATCATCAATGTTACCATAGAATACCACACCATCCAAAACAATCAAAGGAGAAGTACTGGCCTTCAACGATTGTTTACCACGGATCAGAAGCCCGGAGGCGCCGCCACCTGCATCAGTAGAAGGAGTGATGTGCACACCGGGAACCGTACCAACCAGGAAGTCAAGAGCATTTGTTGCAGCTCTATTCTTTGTCACTTCCTCGCCAACGTGTGCCACGGCACCTGTTACATCCTTTCTTTTCATCGTACCATAACCCACCACAACAACTTCATCCAGCAACTTAGAATCTTCCACTAATGTAACGTTCAGAGTTCTTGCATTGGCATCAATCGTTTTTTCTACCGTTTGGTAACCAATGAATGAGAATACTAAAGTAGATTTTTGCGCAGGAACGTTCAATGAATACTTACCATCTAAATCGGTAATAGTACCCAAAGCAGCATTACCCTTTACAGTAACGTTTACACCGATTACTGTTTCGCCTGTGGCATCTTTAACGACACCCGTAACGATTCTGCCCGATTGGGCTTGAGCATAAATTGTAGAAATCAGGAGGAGGAGTAACATCCTAACCCTTGCATCAAAAAAGCATTTTGAAATTTTCTGCTTCATAATATTAAATTTTAAAAAAATGTAAAGACTTACTTGGCTTTAAAGCAAGACAAAAATAGATATTCAAATAAGCAATCAATAATACAGTTATCTCTAAAAAAAGAAAAAATGTCCCAAATCACGCGTTAGAAAGGTTTAAAACAGCAATAGACACAATAATCTCAATTATAGGGACGTATCTATCATTTTATTCATAGGCTGTAAGCTGCGAAACTAGTCAATTTTATAAAGTTTCAGAATAACAACAAAGGCGTATCCTTAATAGAACACGCCTTTGTTCTAGAGATATCGAATCTGAAAGAAAATATGCCTCTCGCAGAAAATAATCTAATCAAGAGTTCGAACTTCAAGTTCCCCTGTTTTATTCGTAGCCGGCAGAGTTATTTCTAACATTCCTGCATGGCCAGACCTATACTGAACCGGCTTTCCGTTAAAGAATACTTCATATTGATGCCCTGCATCCATACAGACAATCATGCAACGCTCATGAGGTTTTGTCGAATCATCAAAAGAAAGTTCAGCCTTATATCTGGAATGATTCTCATTAAAATCACTCTTTGTAATCCATACCTCAAAACCGGTGGAGACTTTACCCGGCCTATAGTATGCTGCAAACCAATTTAATATAGGAGATGAAAGCCCCGAGAACTGGTGCCACCCTGCTCCTCTCCCCGACGAAATGATGAAATGCTCGAATGTAAAATAGCTTTCTTCACACTCTTTCTCCCAATTATCCAGAGCTGTATGTGCCACTCGGTAAGCCTCTTCCCCTTTACCCAAATCTAAAAGAGCCTTCCACATCATCCACTGATGGGGAAACCAGACAGCACCGTTCCAATATCCATCTTCTTTATAATAAGGAGCAGACTGATCGACCGTTGAGAGCCCGACTTTAGTCCACAGTTCGTCAGGAGAAAACAAATGTTCCATCAACCGGTCCACTTGAGCGGGAGAACAAATACCTGCTACCAAAGGGGTGACCCCATCCAGTCCCTTATTAAAATTAGATTGATCCTTATACCGGAAAATATCTGTCGCATTTCCCAGAGAATCATGGACTACATATCCGAAGTATCCGCTTTCTTCATCCCAAGAGTAAGTTTGCAAGGCATATGACAAGTATTTGATGATCCGTTCATACGCCTTCACATCCTTTTTCAGCCCCAGTTCCTTCGCTGCCAGGCGCAGAATCTTCGCCGCCCGCAGATAATAAGCAGAGGTTACCACAGGAGTCACCGATTGATACTGCGATTTATTACCACGTAATGCATGTTGAGGCGGATAATCATCCCATCCACCGGAATTATAGAAATAATCCCAGGTACGAAGCAGACCGGAACCTGCCATTCGGGTAGGTGAATACGAATCAGCTCCGACCATAAAATCAAAATATTGTTTCAGCCTGGGATATAAGAATCTCAGTGCTTCCTGTGACAGGCTATTGTTCCACAAATCAGCATAAGCATACATCTGAATGGGTAACGGGGTACCGTGATGGATAAAAGCCGATTCACTCCCCACCGGAGTCGTATAAGCCTTGATACATTCGAAAGCCTTGACCGGGTCCACATCAATCAGTCCCAACGCAATGAAGCCGGAGTCCCAGGTATAAAGACTGTTCCAATTCTTACCCGGCGTAAAATGTCTGATGTATTCCTTCTGCGTATAAACCGGATATACGATATTCGACAAGAGTGAGGCTTGCAGCAAACGATTCCCCAGAAGATACTTCTCTCCGCCTGGCAACACCTGGTCTTCAGGTTTCGCTTTTTCCGCAGAACTGATCCGTGCGACCAGTTTATCCGGTGTCGAATGGAAATCTTGCAGTTCCTGCTTCACCTGTTCTTTATTCCCACTGCACACTAGCATGTAAATGGTCTGTTCCGAATCAGGTTCCAGTACGATAGGGCGCAAAAAAGCATTGGCATAATGCCAGTTCCTGTCTCCAATCAGCCTTGAAGATACATGTTCATGCACCCTTCTACGGAAGAAAGACTCCAATTCACCGTTCAGTACCTCCCTCACTTCCGAATGTTGGTAGTTCCAGGCCACGCCATAATAGTTGTCACAATCCTTGTATTTCAGTATAAAATCCTGTTTGGTTTCTCCCACCTCCATTACAGGAGTGAAAGGAATCGGTGTACGGACCACATTTACTTTGTTTATACCGTCAACATCCCCTATAAAGAATCCATCCAGACTGATTGCAACAGTACTTCCCGAAACAAGTTCCAGTTTATATTCTCCGGCCTTCTTTCCATTATAAGGAACTGACAAGAAAGAGAATTCCCCCGTACCTTCCAATTCTACAGATTGTTCCACCAGTCCTTTCAGACACAGTACGGCACTCTCTCCTTTCTTCATCTTAAACCGGAGACCTATCGCCCCGTTTTCCTGCCCCGGAAGAATGTTTACCAGATAGCTCAACCGGTCACCTTCATTCCTGCCGAACCCTCTTCCCAGTATGGAACCATCGAGTGATGAAGTACTGCGCTCCTCATTCCGTTGCCATCCGTCATACACCAGTTTGTATTGAGGGGATTTACTGGCAGGTTCATTCTCAATATAGTCAATGGCATTATACCATTGCAGGCCGGACGTATCCGAAACCGCTACCTGCGGATATGTCTCAGGATAATCTATATATGCCATCTGATTCAATACCAGATTTTGAGGCATACTCGTATTGTTGACGCAATGTATCCCGACCAACGTACGGTTATCATCCAATATGTGATAGGTGACATCCGTATAAACCCGGTCTTTCCACTCCAGTTCATAGCGGTAAGTGATGCGGGTCATCTCCGGATTTATTTCCCACGGATAGTAGGATGATTCGAACAGGACATGCGGTACCAACTGACGGTTCCGGTAATACCCGGGCATCACCGAGAAGTCAAAACGTATCCCTTTACGCATATCAGGTATGTGCGAGATACCGGCATAGCGTTTTGAATAAGGCCCCCATGCATGCAATGATGCAATATCATGGCTATTGCCCGAAGAAGGCAAAGGAAAAACAGCTCCTGCACAGCAAAGGGTCATAATTGCGGTCAGAAATGTCATCAAGTATCGTTTCATCTATTACTATAGCTTTAGTATTCGGCACTATGTGCACTTTCATCATTAATTTACAGAATCATTTACAGCAATCCTACATTATGAAACAGTCGTTGCCTTAACCTATATCAGTCGTTACTTCATTGCCATTCACTCGTTACTTCATCCCTATTCTGTCGTTACCTCATTATAGAACACTTTTGCCTAGTGATAATCAAAGAGTTGCAAAAGAAACAAAGAGTATTATCCAATTCCATAAATCCCAACAAGCAAACCACTGATACATCATTCAGTAACTCCTATTCCAGACATATCCGGAGTTACTTCTCACCCCAGCAAACGGATTGCAGGAACCATGTCGCTTGCTCGCTCTTCAAACCCTGCCGTTCCAATACCGAAGGCAATTCATGATAACTCTTCCAGAAATCAGCAATCAAAGCGGGCATTTCAGACGGAGCATACATCACAGCCTCATTCAGACTTCCCATTTTGCCGAACTCTTCTTTAAAGACAATATACGAATTACGATACTTCAGTTGTTCCATAGACCGGGCTATTCTTTTGGATGCCCCTAAAAGTCCGTTCATATCCACTTTCCCAGACGGATAAATGATCTTAATCACTTTTTCCTGGTTACAAGGCAATTCCGGCAAATCTACCAGTAATGCAAAGTCTTCAGCCGAATATCTGTATTCTGCCGGAACTCCATTTACCGTGACGGACTGGGGAAGCAGAGATGAAAGCACTTTCACCGTGAACGGACGGGCAAGAGGCATTTCTTTATAGCCACCTTCGCGCTTGCCGATAACAATCGTTTGCTCATTACCACTACGGGCAGAAGTCAGCTTAGTCACGGCATACTCGGATGCATAATTCTTATCATTTCCGTTATCTTCATACAAATTAAACGCCATTGTACCGCTTCCACCGGGAAACACCGTCACCGCTATTTCTTCGTCATTATTGTTAAGGTTCATCACATTCTCCAGATACAAAGGAAGTATGGCACCCGCTTTTACATAAATTGGATATTCATCAATGGCGAAAGAGCGTTCTACAATCCGGTTACCTTCCAGTAAAGCTCCCGTATGCCATTCGTACCATTCTCCTTCCGGCAACCATACACGTACCTGTGCATAACCATCCTTGGCTGGAGTAGTGACCGGTGCAACCAGAACGTCATCTCCAAACATATACTCATTGCCAAAGTCGTAAGCTTCTTTGTTCTCCGGATAATCATAATACATCGGACGACAAAGAGACAATCCGTCGTCATACCCCTTACGAGCCATGGTATAGATATAAGGAGCCATCACATAGCGTTGGCGAATCGTTTCACGGATGATATCACAATATTCCTTGTCGAACACCCAAGGTTCTTTATTCAGCTTAGCCCCTTTCTGGGAGTGGGTACGCATAATCGGGCTTAATGCTCCGAATTGTAGCCAGCGGGTATACATTTCGGGATCTATCTGGCTACCGATATGCCCACCCAGGTCATGACTCCAATAGCCGTACAACACGTTGGAAGCTGTAGAATTGAAATAGGGTTGGAAATCAAGTGATTTCCATGAAATCACAGCATCACCCGAGAACCCTACCTGATAACGATGATTTCCCAATCCTCCCCAGCGGTGGTAAAGCATCGGACGTGTCTCCCGACGTTGCTCCATATCGCTGAAAAATGCATAGTTAATCCACCAGGTATTACTCAGATTCTTCATCTTTGAGTCGAACATTCCCTGCTGCCAGTCCAGCCACCAGAAGTCCACTCCGTCTTTTTCCATCGGAGCCAGAATATTCTTGAACATATTCTTCATGAACTTCTTATCTGAATTTATCCAAGGGATCGTCTGCTTTGTAGCCGGGTCTACACCCATGTCCTTAGCCATCTCCGGATATTTCTCTTCATAAGCGGCCACTCCGTCTGCCGGATGCAGGTTGAGTGTCACTTTCACGTTATTCTGTTTCAAGTATTTCAAGAAACCCTGAGGATTCGGAAATAAGTCCCTGTTCCAGGTCCAGCCTGTCCAGCCCCCCTTACCTTTCTCGGTATAATGCCAGTCCATATCTACCACTAACACGTCCAAAGGTATCTGATAAGTATGAAAATTATCAATCAGATTACGGAACTCTTTGTCAGAATACAGCCAATAACGCGACCACCAATAGCCAAATGCGTAACGGGGAGGCAACGGCATCTTACCAGCAAAAAGAGTATAGTCTTTCAAAGCCTGCTTATAGTCATGTCCGTAAGCCATGAAGTACCAGTCTTGCCCTTCATTAGCGGGGCGTTCCTTAGCCCAGTCCCAGTCCGGATCATTATCAAACAAAAGTCCGCGGGAATCGTCAATGAGCGACCAACCATCAGTTGCCAACAGGCCGTCTTCCAGTTTCAGTTTATCCCCTTTCTTCGTATCAGACACCCAAGTTTGAGTCTGTGTATCACCGTCCATCCCATCAAGAGTGCGATATGTGCCTTTCAGATTGCCTTTCTGTTGCATTCCAGGCTTCCAGGTGAAGGGGAATGCCCCCTTTACAGCTTCGATTATCAGATTATTGTTCGTAAACCGCCCACTGTCTTTTTTATAACGCATTTTCATCTTGGAGGTGGTTATTTCAATCCATGCCCCCCTTGTCTTCAGTTTGTAATCAACCTGCGGATATAAACGGTCTACTGCAATAAAAGACTTGTCGTCTACAAATTTTCCATCCGGAGCATACTCCAAACGGAGCGTTCCATCCGATATGACCGTAAACCGTACATTGTTATCAGTATAAGCAATATTCTGCTGTTCACCCTGCGCTCGCAGTGACAACAGGACACCCTGCAAAATGCAAAGGATAAGTATCAACTTCTTCATCATGGTACTATTGATTTTAAATGGTTTCTGAATTCGATATCTCTTTACGTAACATTAGACTATATGTAATATAACGACAACAAAAATAGGGAATTATATCAGTCTGACACCTTAAAAACGATTCAATAAATAGAAGATTCGTATCAAAACAAAAGATGTAGGATTCTATCGAATCCTACATCTTCCATTTAAGCAATTATACAGCAATACTTTTTAAGAATTTCCTGCTATTCAAGCAAGGAAGCAATTCTATTCACCGTTCACAATGGCTTTTATTTAGCAACCTCTTGTTCATTTCTGGTAGGTTGCGGTCCCATATAAGAACGCTTCATACCGCCAAAGTCCAACACAACCTTTTGCAGAACTGTTCCGGCATCTCCACAGATGATTTTCACCGTATGCTTACCCGGTTTATCGATATGGAGAGTGGTCTTGTTGATTCTGCAATTCTTCAATACGCTTTCATACCAGATCTGGGCATATTCGAAAGAAGAAGTAGATGGAGTCATTACCGGACCTTCGTCTATACATACACCATATTTGGTTTCAACATTTGTTGCTTCATGTCCGGCATATCCTCTATCCTTGCTGATGGGGAATGTAGGCAGCACATACGTATAAACGTCTACTGATCCCTGCTCAAACGTATAGAAATCATATTCCAGGCGCGGTGTATTACGTCCTGCGGTACGTTGTGCCGGAGCGATAGGATTACCCAACTGTACAGCTGTATTCTCGCATCCCAGGTTCGGAATCATAATCATCTTAATGGCATCATTCTCCACTTTACGGTGGAAACTTGCCGCATCTATCGAAACATATCCGTTGTTTTCAACAAACAGCGTATCCATTTCGGCCAATGAAGGAGAAGTAGGATTAAAGACGGAGATATAGACACTTTCCTTCTCACCGCGATCAGAAGTGATATCCAGTGTTCCAAGTATTCTTTCACCGGCAGGAACCTTCGCCCAGTCGATAGAAACCTCGATACGCTCTTCAGTAGCAGTCTCTCCGGATTTCTTACTAACTAAAATCCAGTCATTTGTTACAGCAGCTTTCCATTTCAGCGGAGTAGCACCCTTGTTGAATACATCTACATAGTAAGACTGGCGCAAGTAAGTATTGAAACATGGCAATGAATGGAAACTCTGAAGACCTTTCAACACGGCCTCACCTTCGGCCATTACGCCTAAAGAAGCAGTAGGAGCCAATTCAACATCTCTCAATTTCGGAAGTTCAAAATAAGCAGCGGCAAATCCCTGTTTCATCGTCATTACATGATCCCACTTACCGCCAAGCAACGAGTTATAGCCCTTGGTAATTACTTCCAAACTGTCGTAACAGGCTTTCGCTGATTTTTCCAGTTCTTTGGTTGATGCTCTCTGCTGAATAGAATACCAGCGGTTTCTTTGTCCGTCCAGTATCATTCTGTTCAACAACTCGCACCCTTTCACCGGATAATACAGTGTCTGGTAGAAGCATGCTTTCTGTTTCTCGTCCGACATACTGTTCAATATCTTCTCTACGGTGCTTCCAATACGACGGTATTCGCTCAAACGATTATCCACCTCACGATAGTTGGTAAGCGAAAAGTCCGTATCCGTATTCCGTTCTCTCCCGTGCTTATCAGTAGTCCATTGGTAGCCCCATCCCATAAATTCGGGTTTACGCGCGAAAGCCAGCTTATAGAAAGAATTAACCACATCCTGGTATTCGTTGCGGTATTGATCGCCCAACATACCACACAGCCATTCGGTACGGTAGTTAGCTGCCCTTTCAAAGTTGAAAGAATCAATATCGAAAGCCATCGTCAGGAAGTAATCAACAGCGAACTCACAGGATTTGATATCACCGGCATTCAGCAACCAGATGCGATCTGCCGTTGCATCATACGCTTTACGAAGTTCTTCATACATCAATGTAGGAGAAATCGTGTTCATCCAAAGATGATCGTGAGGCTTACCAAGATAAGAAGAATGGTAGTACACACCCGAACGGCCCGAACGCTTCTGTTCCTTCGGGCTGCTCAGACGTTTCATATAACCATAGTTATCATCCGGCCAGATGATTGTTACGTCATCCGGTAGTTCCAGACCTTCGTCATATACATCCAACACTTCTTTATAGGGAGTAAATGCTTGGGGAATCTCTTCACCCGGTTTACCAATGGCATCAATCAACATTTGTCTTTGTGCCATCAGAGCCTCCTGAAGCATATCTTTCCGGTCGCCCATATCATTGCTTGCATTCATGGCTCTGTCGTGCAGTCCGCGTAATGCCAGCGTATATACATTTTCAAAGGGAGCACATTCCTTCACGCGTGCATTCAGCACACTGTCTACGCCTTTTTTATTATTGATGTAGTCCCACTCACCCATTTTATCACGCTTCCATTCACTTGCCGTATTAAACAATAACGGTTCGCAATGAGAAGAACCCATGATGATGGCAAAGCGGTCTGCAACCACTCTGTTCTCGGGAATGCGGTGAAATGCCATAGACGCATCGTGCATGGCCGGACACAAATAGTTGGCCTGGAGGCGGAGCAACAGTTCGCAAACCTTAGCGTAAGTCCGGGGACCGAAGTTACCCACTTCTTTCTCGAAGTTTCTCTTCGACCAACGGTAGAGACCCCAGTCTTCATCATTGATGAAAATACCTCTGTACTTCACAGTAGGCTCTTTAGATATATATTTATCTACTTTCAGGTGTAACTGATCCTTCTTTACAATAGGAGCATCTGCCCACCAGTACCAAGGAGATACACCGATAGTTCTTGACACGGACAGCAATCCGTAAGCAGCACCTCTGCGGTCGCTACCCACAATAACCAATGCCTTGTCTACACCAGGAAGCGGATTACGAACGAGTTGCACCAGATAGCTTTCCCAACGATCCTTCAAAGGTTCCACGTCCAGTTTCTTCTTCGCAATCATCTGGTCAATCCATTCATTATGACCCAAGGTTCCGACAATGATACAATTCTTCTGAGGAGCTTCCTTGGTAGTAGCAACGCCCAGAATTTGTCCACTCACCTCTTTCACATCATTCGCAAATAGTCCCGCCGTTGTTTTTACAACTTCAAAATCTTGTGCGTCATAGTACACGCAGGCTTTATCCTTCTTGCCTACGAGACTAAATACGTTGGATCCGCTACTATTTTGCGATAGCGAAACCTGAGCCAGTGCCACTGAAGAACTCAGTAGCAGCATACCTCCTAATAAAACAGATTTAAAAATACTCATGGTTTATTTATTGATAATTTATAAGTTACTTCTCCATCAGGGCGACCACACACCAGAGGTAAGGTCCTTGCGCATGAAAATCACCAGTACGACGCGGACGGTCATAATAGTATTGCTTGTCGTTCTTCTTATTGGTACCTACGCAGATTTCTCTCACCTGATTCTTTTCGGTAAGGTAAGTCACCAAAGCCATCCATGCCTTGCGGGCTGCCGGAGCATATTCTTTGGCATCCAGCCATCCGTTCTTTACCCCCGTAATAAAAGCGAAGGTAAACATGGCAGAACCCGATGTTTCAGTCCAGCATTCGGGATCATCGAGCAACTGATTCCACAGACCTTCCGGATTCTGATATTCCTTCAGACTTTTCATCATGGTCAGGTAGCCTTCCATGATGCGGGGACGGTCTTTGTGCTTCTTGGGCAAATAACGAAGCAATTCTGCCATACCTGCTGCCATCCATCCGTTTCCGCGCCCCCAATAGAAAGGTACGTCCGGTGCATGATAGAAGAGACCGTTGGGACGTTGCAATTCATCCAGATACATCACCATCTCTTTGGCTGCACGATCTATATATTTGCTATCATTGGTCACTTTGTAGGCATGTGTCTGTACAATGGTAATCATGTACATATCGTCAATCCAAAGACGTGTCTGCCATGAATAGCCCTTCTCTGCCCATTCCTTCTCACTTGGTTTGGCATCTTCGGGAACTTCCCATTGGGTATCGGCATAAGGCAATCCCAGTTCTTTGTAGCGTTCATCCTTCGTCACCCAATAAAGCTCCAGAGGCAAACTTCCGAACATATTCAGATCGACATGATTCTTGATGGGCAACAACTCCTTTTCGGTAGTAAACAGATGCTCAAATCTGGCTTGCAGAAGCTTGATGAGCGCTTTGTCTTTGGCTGCCGCCGCATATTTAAGAGAACCGTTCCAATAGAAGGTTTCAGGATAACCAATCCATTTTCCGGCATGCAATGCATGTTTCTCGGTTACAAAACGGTAGGCAATACGTCTGCCGATTTCATCGGGAGTATACCCTTCGGGAAAATTCTTCAGAAGACTAGTCTGGGCGATTAGCAACTGGAAAGATGATAATAAAAATAATAATGCGAATACTTTCTTGTACATAACAATTTGAATTCTATCTATTAAACATTACAATAATTTACTTTCTTTGGAATATCCGTTGATATTACTTCACTTTCAATAGTTTCTTGGTGTCGTCGCACACGGCTACCGCCACTTTGGAGTCTGCACAGCCGTAATAAAGATATAGCTTCTTCTTATAATAGGCCAATCCTTCGATAAACACGGTTCCGTCCTTATACTGCCCGCTCTTCTCAAAAGAAGCTTCAGGCATGAAGAAAGGCTTGTCTAAACGGCCCAATACTTTATAAGGATCTTTGGAATCAAACAGGAGCTGACCAGCGCAGTAAGCACCTGCCGGATAATTTGCATCGCCTCTCTTTTTATCATTCTTACCATTATACATCAATACGATGCCTTGTTTGGTACGAATAGCAGGAGGACCACATTCAGTCATCTGGCTGTCGAAGTATCCGTTACGCGGCCTGGCTATTTTCATCAATTCGTTGTTCTCATCCAGCACAGGATACCAGTCTGTAAGATTGTCGGAAGTAGCTGCATGCACGGCATATTCTCCCCAATACATGAAGTACTTACCATCTACTTTATCGATAACCAGTTTCCCACCTTTCACCTTGGTAAGCATGGAGGCTGACTTGGTAGCAATTCTGGCGAAACGCCCGTCATACGCTTTTTCAAAAGCAAGACCGTGCTTGGTCCAGTTCTTCAAGTCTCTGGAGGTAGCCACCGCAAGACGGGGAGTCTTCCGGTTCCACGCCGTATAAAGCATCACGTATAATCCGTCTTCGGTCATTGCCACTCGCGGATCTTCGCAACCACCCGGACACTCTATATTCTCAAAATCATCTCCACCGGGGAAAAGTACCGGACTGTCGAATCTCTTCATAGTTACTCCATCCACGCTTTCAGCATACCCGATACGGGAAGTTCTCTTCCCGATGCCTTGTGCCGAGTTATCTTCAGCACGATAGAGCACGACAATCTTTCCATCTTTCACGGTGGCAGCAGGATTGAAAATATCACTTTCCTCCCACTTCACCTGTTCCTTGCGCATCGGACAATAGAAAGAGGTAGGCTGTGGAGTGAGTACAGGATTGACACCTTCAGGACGATGAAATGGGCCAATTACCCAGTTCTCCTGTTCTTTCTTATCGGTATCATCTGAAGAAGGCAGAGTAGAAAAACTACTCAATGACAGCACTCCTATCAAACCGACTATGAGTTTTAACTTCATCTTAATATCTATGTTTCGCATGGTTAAAATTATCGTTTTATTGACGAATATGTTTATAAATCTCGGTCAATACTTCCAATCGGGTTGTTTTTCCGGGAACAGCTCGGGGCTTAAACCCACATAATGTACTCCAGTCCTGCAACGTCTTTTCATCGACCGTTCCTTGCAAATCCGCATCCCATCCGGGCAAATACCCTCTCAATCCCATATATTGAGCCAAATGGAAACCAGTATTTTCCGGACGCAAGTCACGAAAGTAAATCAGCGTTGCTTTCTGGTCGATCAGCAAATCCTGCAATATGGACATATCCACATCCTGAACAGCAACTTTACGGTCAATAGCCAGTGAAGCAGTGATACCTGCCGCCTGCCCCAATGCCATCCAACATGGCTCCATACGCAATGTGGAGAATCCGATATGCGAACCGGATACAGGTACAGGTAATAGCAGATTATCTACATTCCGGGGTAGAATCACACCCAAGGGCACCGTATACACTGCTGTAGGATAGCTGATGAATCCATCCAAATGTACTCTTCCGGCTTCCCGCTTTCTGGCAGCATGCGAATCGAGTGCATAATGGCTGGCTGTCACGCTACTGCCATGCAAAGGCGGGCGTTTGCCCGGTGCAGTGGGTAAAGCATCCTTAGCAGTAAAGAAGTAAACTCCTTCAAAGCGTCTTCCTTCACGTACATAGACCTGGCGGGGAAAATATTCATTATCCTGATATTCATCTTTAGCCAATCCCCATTCTAGCATTGCTTTACGGAAATGCTCCGGCAATTCCGGATCATTCTGGGCAAACCAGAATAAACCCAATGTATAATCTTTCAGACGTTTGGCAAACTTATCTCTCCACTCCCAGGAAGAAGTAGGCCAAGGCCAGTTCTCTTCCGGCAGATCAGTAGAGATAAATGCAGCATGCTGATTATTGCCATCTGTCTTCTGATTAGGCAGTTTCACGATACTGCTCAGTTTTCTGATTCCCCAACTGTCTCCTGGAAGTTTAGTCTGGTTACCGCCAGCGATATGACGACGGTTTTCTTCCATCATTTCATCAGTTACCTTCAGCATGGCCCGTTGAGTATTCTTTCCGGTCCATACATCTTCAATCAGTGAGACATATTCGTTTCTGTTATACGATGCCGGCTTCGGAAAGAGGACACGATTATCAGGATCATTAGTCAGGCAAAGGCGATAGTTATATGCCTGGACTGCATTATCAGACTCTCCTGTGCTACCATTGGCGGGCAGACTTTTCCAGTATTCATAGGTTCTTCCTGCTCCGGGTTCTCCGAATTCGGCTTTGCTTTCCCTGCCTACGCGGAAAGGCACACCTGCCGCAGCACCCAGATCACCTTCATAAGTGGCATCCACAAAGATGTCACCCTGATAAAGTTCTTTCTCTCCATTCTCACGATTCAGTATACAGATGCTTTCAATGCGCCCGTTTCTGAGAGTGATATTCTGATCTTCAGCATCGAACTGCCGCATAAGAAGCACGGTAATCTTATCCTTATGTTCGTTCAGCATATCCTGATAGATAGAGGCTGCAACAGACGGTTCGAAATGAAAGCCGTCACTGCAATCCTTCAGCTGCTGAGAGTTCTTTCCATACCGTTCTGTATAATATTGCTTGATTCTGGAAGTAAACTCCATGAACAAACCGGTAGTTGCCTCCCGGGTAGCAATATCAGTAGCTCCCAGTCCGTTGGCCGGAAGTCCTCCAATATGTTGGGTACGTTCCAATATAACCGAGGTCTTGCCTTGCCTGGCCGCTGCAATCGCCGCCATTATGCCACCGGGATTACCGCCTACCACCACAATATCAAAATGATTTTGAGCGGATATCCCCCAACTGAACAACAACAGAACAGTAAGAATATGGAATCTCTTCACGTTATTTTTTTATTTGAGTTTATACTTCTGAGTAGTTACATTCCAACCCTTCAATACCAGAACAGCTCCCTCAGTCAACTTTTCTTCCGCCGTTTCAATGGTGACAGTTTTCTTTTCACCCGGAACCAGAGAGAAAAAGTTATCTGAATAGAACGACGGGCGTATCGGACTCATTTTGGAATTGAGGAATTGCAACTGATTAAAGAAAGCAATACCACCGGAGGTATTCTTCAATGTAATGTCTACGAAATAGCGACCGTCTGCCTGACGCGCTTTATAGGAGAGCTTCACATTAGCCGCTTTCAGCTTACTCAAGTCTTCAAATCCTGAAGATGCAGGACCGGTCAGAGTCTTACTGCCTTCATACTTATCATTTGATCTCCAATAGAAGTTGGAAGAAACGTCTTTACCCTTCTCATCTTTCAGCACCAGCTTGATAAAGTGAACCTGAGAGATGTTTTCAGGAAAACGGATGGTCAGTACATCATTGGCTACTCCATCTTCCGGAAGATTCACGGAAGCAGATTCTTCATATACCTTCCGGCTATTGATATCATATACCCGTGCTATCACTTTGTAATTATTAAAAGAGCGATAATAATCGTTCACCACAGATACTGTATTCTTCAGATAATCGAACTGGGCATGTAGTGGCTCCAATGAATTGGCTGTATGGTACAAAGAAGCAGTGGGTTCCAAAGACCAATCCCACATACGGGAAGATACCTGACGCATGGAGCAGTTATGATACCAAAACAAGAGTCCGGAACAGAAGCGATCACCATAATCCAACTTATTGTAATTCCACACTTCCCAGATACTCTTTGAGTTAATGGCACCCAACAGTTGTCCTTTCTGAGCAAACTCATCAATAGAGGATGACTTTCCATAGTTGTTCACCAAATCAGTATACATGGTAGTCATCAAGTGGAAACCATTTCCATCCAGGTAATCCCACACCTCTTTATTGATAGGCCAGAGGTCTTTTTCGTCCATCATCTCACGAAGAATCTCCACTGTGGGAAGTGTAGGCGCACCATACTCCGGATTGAAACCATCGACACGGCTTCCACGTGGAGATGCCGTATTTTCATAATGCTGCATCGGATTCACCTGCTTATACGGACTTCCATCATGCACTCCGGCACATTCTGACTGCATCTGATATCCTCGCGTACCGTCCAGTTTGTTCAATAATTCAGGGGTACCTGTAACCTCGGTACTTTCATTAGAGGCTACATAATAAGCCAGAGAAGGATGATTGCGGATACGTTTCACAGTAGATGCCACATTATCCAGATAATTGCCCTTATCGTTCGGATGGCGTGTATCACCCGTCATCCAGAATTCCTGCCATACCAGCAGTCCCATCTCATCACACAACTGGAAGAAATAATCGGATTCGGCAATGCCACCTCCCCACATGCGTAAGAGATTGACACCCGACTGACGGCTATATCGCAGTTCGGCATACGTACGCTCGTCAGAAGTTCTCAACATAGCTTCCGGTATCCAGTTCGTTCCACGGATAAAGAGACGCTTGCCATTGACATAAAAGACACGTGACTTATCAGGCGTATTCGTATCGGAAGTAATCTCACGAATACCGAATTTTGTTTTAACCGAGTCGCAAACTACTCCATCGATGGATACGGTCATTTTCAACTCATACAGGTTTTGAGGACCTTTGTTCACAGGCCACCACAAACGAGGAGAGTTAATCACTAATTGAGGAAATTCATCCGGAGAAAAAGACAAGATTTTCTCTTCTCCACGCAAAACTTTAAGCTTTTTCTCGAAAGTTATATTTTCACCTGTAATCTCACCTCTTACCGTACAATTAATTCCGCTAAATCCGGTAGTAGGATTTACAACTTCCACAGAAATGAACTCACGTGCCTGGTCATAACCAGGTTTACGCAATTCGGATTTCACAAAAGGATGACGTAACGCCACTTTACCGGTAGCATAGAGAGAGATGTTTTTCCAGATCCCCGTATTACGGTCACGGATACCATCCATGAAAGTAAAATCCCAGCCTACGGTCATCAGCATAGTAGTGTTCAATCCGATATTTCCGTTCCCACCATTGTGGAACTCACCCACTGCACCCCAGGACTTGGGTTTGGCACTGCCGGGGACATCAACCGGATATACTTTTATAGCCAATGCGTTAGCCTTATCTATCTTCACAAAGTCAGTCACGTCAATATAATCCTGCATAAACATACCTTTAATAGTACTGAGCAGGTTTCCATTCACCCATACTTCGGCACGATAGTTGATACCATCCACTTGCAACCAGACATGTTTTCCTTCAAATGATTTGGGAACTGTAAATTCAGTCCGGAACCAGTAGGTATAAAAGTCACGACCGGTTTCAGAGATATCCGGTATTAATTTGGATTCGATCTTATTGTTGATTCCGTAATAAGGTTCCGGATATTTCCGGTTATGTACCAATGAATTCAGAACTGTACCGGGCACAATGGCAGGCAACCAGTTCGCGGTCGGGTAATCTGACAATGATACCTTTTCTCCAGGATCTGCTACATCTCCTGCCTTTATCATTTTCCACTGATAGTCTCCATTATGGGTAATTTCCGAGTCGAGCCAGAGGCGTTCAGAGTCTCTGACATCATTTACTTTGGTTTGTCCGGTTACTACTGTCGAATAGGAAAACAACAGTACAACAAAGGTAAGGGCCTTCACCCAACTGCTTATGTTCATCTTATAAGTATAAATAGATTTTCGATATGAGATTATTAAAGTAATGCTATCTTATTTCTCCAGAAGTGCAACGGCACACCAGAGGTAAGGAGCTTGTCCATGATAATCACCTACATTTTGTTTGCGATCATAGTAATACTGTTTGTCGTTCTTCTTATTGGTACCTTCGCAAACAGATTTCACATTATCATTTTCATCTATGTATTTCACCATAGCCATCCATGCTTTGCGGGCAGCGGGTGCATATTCCTTGGCATCCAACCAGCCATTCTTCACTCCTTTAATGAAAGCAAAGGTAAACATGGCAGATCCTGAAGTTTCGAGCCAACAATCGGGATGATCCAGCAACTGATGCCACAAACCGTTTGAAGACTGATATTTCTTCAGGCTTTTCATCATGGTACGGTAACCGTGCAGAATACGTGGACGATATTCACTGTCTTCGGGCAAGCTGCTCAACAATTCAGCCATACCGGCAGCCATCCATCCATTACCTCTTCCCCAATAGAAAGGAACATCCGGAGCATGATAGAAAAGACCATTCGGACATTGCAGTTCGTCCAGATACATCACCATCTCTCTTGCAGCACGGTCTATATATTTACGATCACCGGTAACTCTGTAAGCCTGAGTCTGCACAATAGTAATCATGTACATATCGTCAATCCACAAACGGGTCTGCCAGGAATAACCTTTCTGGTCCCATTCTCTTTCTTTCGGTTTGGCGTTTGCAGGGAGTTGCCATTGAGTATCGGCATAAGGAAGGCCCAGATCCAGATAGCGTTGATCCTTTGTAATCTTATACAGTTCCAAAGGCAAGCTACCGAACATATTTACATCCACATGATTCATGATAGGCAATAAGGCCTTTTCTGTTGTGAACAGAAGCTCAAATCTGTTCTGCAAAAGCTTCACAAGCTCTTGATCATTGGTAAGTGCAGCAAACTTTAGCCCTCCATTCCAGGTAAAAGTCTCCGGATAACTAATCCACTTTCCAATATGAAGCATATGCTTTCCATCTACAAAATGATATGCAAGACGTTTACCGACTTCTTTAGGGGTATATCCCTCGGGAAAATCGGTCAATAAACTTGTTTGAGCGAATACGAACTGAAAAGGAAGTAAAAACAGCAATAATAACGACTTCTTACACATAAGGTTAATTCTTTATTTATTAGACATTAAGAAACACATAATTGTTATCATGGTATAATCTCTTATGAGACGGTTACAAAGATAGCGCACAGTATCTTCTCAATACGAAATAAGCATTCCAATAAATAGAAAAAACATCTCAAAATCGCATAAAAGCCACAATTTTATTCCAAATAAAGCCACTAAATATCAGTCATCAATGAATTTGTTCACTCCGTCATCCTGAGCTTACTGAAAAATCCCATTTCTTTGCACAAGTTGCTTCTTACTTACTTTAGCCGGAGCGTCCGGAACATTCGGTACATGAGTTTAAACTTTCCCGGCAATCAGTTGTATAGACAGAACGTGCAGCATCTATATATCGGACGTATTGCATCTATATATCCAATGTGTTGCATCTATATATCCAATACGTTGTATCTATATATCCAACGCCACCGACATATAGATGCAAAACGAACAGAAAAAAGAAAGACGTTCAAGACTTCCAATGCCGATGATTTAACTCATACACCGGAAATTCCGGATGCCTCCCTTTAGCCGGCAAAATCCTTCGGAAGTACCCCGAATTGCTTCAGGAAGCATTTAGAGAAATAAGAAGAAGAATTGAACCCGACCATATAACAGATTTCATTGATACGGCTCTCACCTTCTTTCAATAATTGGGCGGCACGCTTCAAACGTTCTATGCGTAAATACTCATTGGGACTCAAGTCTAATACTCCCTTCATCTTACGATAGAAACTGGAACGGCTCATATTCAGGCTCTCTGCCATATCATCCATACTGAATTCCTGGTTTGACAGGTTAGAAAGAATTATTTCGTTCAGCTTCTTGATAAATTCTTCATCAGCCTTAGTCAATGCCATTGTATTGACCGCAACAAAAGGAGATTTAGCAAAATCCCTGCGAAGTTTCTCCCGGTTATTTATCAGATTAGAAACCACAGCCAGGAGATATTCCGGTGAAAAAGGCTTTTCAATATAAGAGTCCGCTCCCAGTTCCATTCCTTCAATCTTAGACTGGATATTTGTCTTTGCAGTTAAAAGTATAATAGGAATATGGCTATAACCTACATTCGATTTTATAGTCTTGCAAAGTTCAAAACCATCCATCAACGGCATAACGACATCACTCACCACCAGATTTACGAAATTACTATCCAAAGCTTCCAAAGCCTCTTTACCATTGGTAGCGGTGATTACAGCATATTGAGACGATAACTGACGTTCGATGAAAGCGAGCATTTCCGGATTGTCTTCTACAACCAAAACCATATGTTTGCTTTCTTTCGAATGTTTCCCTTCCAATTTATCATCCGGATAGGATTCACCGGATGTTTCCGCTTGCAACTCTGCATCTTTATTCTCTACATCAGAATCCAGAGCTATGACCATATCCTGGGTGATAGGAAGTGTCAAGCGGAAAATGTTCGCTTCTTCTCCCTGAACCATGACCAAAGTGCCACGATGGAGCTCTGCCAACGAACGGGAAAGAGCCAAACCGATACCCGCACCTGTAGTAACCTTTCCCTCTTCTTTCTGGCTAAAACGGACAAAAGGCTGAAAGATCTCCTCTTTCATCTCATCAGGAATGATTACTCCGTCGTTCTTAGTCACCACATAGAAAGCCTGCTTTTCCTGATCTACTTCCAGCTTTATATGCATATAACTATCAGCATACTTCATTCCATTATTTAAAAGATTACTTATAATCTTCGTAAAAGCTTCACGGTTGACATGCGCACAGAAGTTTTCATCCGGCAACTCCAATGTAAAGTCGAGACCTTTCTGGCGCGAAAGGGAACTAAATCGCATATAAGTCTCTCTCAAAACATTAGTAATATCACATTTGGTAAAGTTCAGACTGTATCCCTGACTCTCTACCTTCCTGAAATCCAGAAGTTGATTCGTCAGGTTCAGCAACCTTTCCGTATTATGCTGCATGATGTTCAGATCTTCATGAGTTTCCGGGTCCAGATGCTTTTTCAGAATGATATTCTCCAAAGGTCCTTTTATCAATGTCAGCGGAGTGCGGATTTCATGTGCTACGTTCGTAAAGAAATCTATCTTGGCATTATAAATCTCACGTTCTTTCTCCTGTTCGAACTTCTCAAGCTGGCGGCGGTGCTGCCTGCTGCTACGTTGCTTGAAATACCAGAAAGTATATACAAAGCAAACAATAAACAACAATAAATAAATGCAATAAGCCCAGATGGAAAGATAAAAAGGAGGACGGATATGGATATATAACAACTGTTCTTCGGGTCCCCAAATACCATCACTATTGGACGCTTTCACACGAAACTGATAATCACCATGCCACAGATTGGAATAAGTCACAATAGGGCTTTCCCCCACAGTTATCCAGTCCTTATCAAAGCCATCCAATCTGTACATCAATTTATTCATTTTCGGCACCTGATAACCCAAGGCTGCAATACGGAAGGAAAATGAGTTCTGATTAGCCTGAAGGGTAATACTGTCCGAGAAAGTAATGCTCTTATCAAGAGGAGTATTCTCTTCATCGGCACGAACTTCTTTATTAAACAGCATAAAATCGGTAATCACCACCGGCGGCAGGTTCTTATTCTCTGTAAATGTCTTAGGATTAAATACAATAAAGCCATCAATACTACCCAGATAAATGTTACCGGCTTCATCCTTATAGCTGGAACGGTAGTTAAATTGATCACCAAGCAATCCATTGGCCGTAGTATATCCTTTCACCTGTTTAGTTACAGGATTAAAACGTACCAACCCACTATTCGTAGTCAACCAGAACAGACCCTCCGCGTCTTCTACAATCTGGTAAACGACATCATTAGGCAATCCGTTGGATGAATTATAGCTGGTAAAAGTCTCCGTTTCAGGATGAAACAGACAGAAACCACCTCCTTGCGTAGTCAGCCAGATCTGGCGATGGGAGTCTTCAAAAATACTCAAAACCTTATCATAAGGAAGGCTCTCTTGATTACCTTCATTGTGCACATAGTTTTTCCATCTCTTTTCATTCACATTATAGCAATAAGCGCCATTCGCATAGGTTGCCAGCCACAAGTTACCGCCCGAATCCTCCTTTATATCATATACAAACCTGCCGGCCAGTTCTGTAATCCTTTCAAAGTCATCCGTTTGTCCATTGTATTTTAACAGACCGAACATCGTTCCCAAATAAATATCACCAGTCGTTGTTCTGCAAATAGCAAAGATGCTGTTATCAATTAATGAACGTGGAGAACCATTTTTCTGGTAGGTTTTCAGGATATTACCGGTATTAGTATCTACAATTTTCAAACCTTTAGAGAAAGTTCCAACCCACAACTTATCACCCACCATACAGAGCCCATGAATATTCGTAAACCCGGAACTGGGTGCAAAGAATGAGAAGGTCTTGGTGCTCGGATCAAAACGGTTCAAACCACCATCTTCGGTGCCAATCCATAATATACCCTTATTATCCTGACAAAACTCACGGACCCGTTTGCCTTGCAAATTATTGTCCCCATCTTTCGGATAATACTTCTCAAAATAAGTATAGGATTTCGGATAATAATCTACTCCCCCAAAATATGAACCTACCCAGATGCCACTTTCACGATCCTCACACAACGAATAAACGGCATTATCGGACAACGAATAAGGATCATCCTTAGAACTATGCAGATGCACATACTTGTCCGTACGAAGATTGTAGATATAAACTCCCGATTCAGCTCCTATCCACAGTTCATTATCCGAATTTACCAACAGGTCACGGCTATATACCATTTCACCGGTTTCATCCATCAACAGCAAATTTCTCAGGTTACCGGAAGTCAGATTCAACTCCTGCACTCCCTTTCTTATGGAACTTATATAGATACAATTATATGCTCCCGGAACTATCTTCATGATAACATCATCCTTAAAAACCTCATCACTATCCTTCGGGGAAAGATAAGGATGAAGCGTTTTTAAATTATCCTTGGAATAGAACAGGCCATTGCCATAAAATCCTACCCAGATTGTTCCACTATTATCAAAAGCAACGCTCTGTACATTGGCTGAGAACTCATTCAATGTATAATTATGAAGTTGGCCTTTTTGCGGCTCATAACAGAAGAGTCCCTGTGTTTCGACCGCTATCCATACCCGGCCCTGTTTATCTCCCGAAATAGCGGAAACAGTCCGTTCTATCTTTGTATTCTCCCCACTCAGACGGTCAAATGGAATAAAAATCTCCTGGTCAGAATAATAAATATACACCCCGGCATCTGTACCAACCCAGATATTCCCTTTATTGTCCTGATAAAGACAAGTCACGAAATTGTTTCCCAAACTATGATTATCAGTCATATCACGTTTAAAGTTCCGGAATGACATCCCATCGTATCGGCTCAGTCCACCCTTGGTACCAAACCACATAAATCCCTTCTTGTCCTGTATAATAGCATTGACTGTAGTCTGGGATAACCCATCCTGAATGCTAAGATTTTTGAAATAGTAATGTTCATCTGCTGCTTGTGCCCAGCAAATGATATAGCAAAGAAAACTAATAAGGGCTATTATTCTTTTCTTCATTTTCGTGCTTTTTATAGATTCATACGTCAAATATAGCCCAATTTGACGATAAACAATAAAAGAAACATTTCAATAAATAGAAATATCGTCCCTTTAAGATTCAAGAAAATCAATCAAACAACGGTTTATAACAGAACTTCGATAAAAATAGCCCTTTTCATCGAAGTTCTGTGACTCAAAACAAGCGTCATTTCACAAGTTTAGGGGTTATATACTCTTCACTAATTCTCATGCGGTCCACTCCACCGACATTTTCAAACGAAACTTCTCCGATGTACATGGCACGCGGATGAATGTTATCCTTATCTTTATGAGCATGATAGACTATGCGAAGCTTGCCGGCTTTATCCGTAAACATAGCACTATGCCCCACTCCAACCAGTTTACCGGGCTTTTGCAATAAAGGGTTTTCATCATACTTCGTCCATGTACCCATCAGATCGGTAGCCGTAGCACAGCCTACACCATAAAATGGACTTTCATAACTGTTAGCAGAATAAGACATATAATAAATTCCATTATGCTTAAGAATATAGGAACCTTCATTCACGCGAGGCCAGACTTTCTCCCATTCCTGAGTTACATGGAGGCAAGGATGCATTGTCTCTTTCTTGATAGTAATCAAATCCTTTTCCAACTCCGCTATCCAAATGTTGTTACCGTCATTGAAACGTACAAAGGATAAATAAGGCGTACCGTTATCATCTATAAACAGAGAATTGTCAATACACTTCTCATCAGCAATCATCGGCTCCTTCTTATCCTGAACAAACGGTCCCGTGGGAGAGTCCGCAACCGCTACACAGATATGTTCATCTGCCGAATAATACATATAGAATTTCCCATTTACAAAATAAATCTCAGGAGCCCAGAACCAACGGTCCGCCCAGGAATCTTCCTTATTCAATGCCAACCCTCCATACTTCCAGGTCAGCAAGTCATCGGAGGTATAAAATTCAATTCCTTTATTCGAATGCGTACCATAGGCATAGTATACTCCATCGTGCAGCAAAATGAACGGATCACCCAAAGGCACAGGTGTTTCAGTGGTATTGACAACAGCATTGTCAGCACTCTTTTTAGAGGAACATTGGCAAGATGCCAATGTTCCAAACATAAACAAACAGACAAGAAATAAATTCTTTTTCATACAATTCTATTTCGATAATACTCTATTGACACAACCTGAATACATGCTTCATTAGTCAGTAAAATGATAGTTATAAGGGTTCCGCTTAAAATGATAACGATGTCTTGGCAATGGCAACGGGTCCTGCAAACGCAATTCCCAGGCCAACAATTTTGTCAGCAACTCGCTCTGCTTATCTATCAACTTGGGATTTCCAAACAAATTATTAATTTCATACGGATCTTTCTTCAAATTGTACAGTTCCCCTTTTCCATAACTATTCATAATCAGTTTCCAGTCACCCATACGTACCATTCGGGAGGTTCCACTTTGAGTCCATGTATTCAGTTCGTCAAAATGAGCCACCTTATTGGGTCCCAGCGCACCTTCCTGCTCAAAAGTCAAGCTATCGTCCAAAGGAACATCTTCTCCGCCAAAACCTAACTGTACAACAACGCTTGAAAACTCTTCTTTCGGATATTCTTTACCCGTCAACATAGGCCACAAACTCCGTCCCTGAACACCTACCGGTATTGAATCACCTATCGCAGTACAGAAAGTAGGGAAAAGATCGGCCAACGAAACATGCGCATCTATAGCTTTAGGCTGCTTCTTTATCTGATAGCCTGCCCAAACCATCGGTATTCTGGTTAGAGACTCAGACAAGCCTACTCCCTTACGAATTAGTCCGTATTCACCGCAATAATCTCCATGATCGGACAGAACAACGATGATAGTTTTCTCGAATAGTCCCTTTTCCTTCAGCTCCTCAACCAAGCGTTTGATCTGATCATCAATGAGACGAATCATCCCCATATAATTTCCACGTAACCGAGGCAAGTCTCTTTCAAGATCAGGACAAGAAGCGTCTTCCAGTTCCGCCAGAATCTGATACTTTTCTCCCTTCTTCAATACATCCTTACGTGAAGTCTTCACAGCCGGAATCTTATCCGGTGCAAACATTGAATAATAAGGTTCACAAACCTGATACGGATTATGCGGTTCAGGGAATGAAACCCATACAAAGAACGGATTGTCCTTCTGGCTATCTATCCACTCTATAGCCTCATCCACAATTCTCGTAGGTTGCTGATCTTTCAAAGGTATAGGCGAAGGTTCCAGATACTGCCCGACTGCCTCTTTAAAGAATTTGGAAATAGCACGCTCTCCTTCCGTCACCGGCTTATTCTTCCCCCAGTGAGAATATTCAGACCAGAAATCCATATCCTTTGAGTTCAGATAAGCATGATTCTTACCTACTAAAGCTGTTTTATAATGATTCTCCTTCAGAACGGTTACCAAGTCTTTCGCATAATTAATGTCACGCACATTGTGATTGGTACGTACATGAGTTGCAGTTGGAAAACGGCCGGTAAACATGGAACAACGTGCAGGAGTACTGGCCGGCATAACCGTATACGCTTTATCGAACCAAGCGTTCTGATGTGCCAATTCATCGACAAATGGAGTAATATCCATAGGAAAACCTTCACGTCCACACAAATCGGCACGTTGCTGGTCCGTCATTATCACTACGATATTAGGTTTATCTGTCTGTGCAAACAAAGACAAACCTATTCCCTGGAGAACGATTCCTGAGAAAAGATGTTTTCTAAAATTCATAACTATCTGATTTTAATTAATAACCATATAAAAAACGACACATACTCCATAACCCCTATAAAGAGATTATGAAGTATGCAGAGACTCAATCACATCAATCCCAACCCGGATTCTGTACCATATTAGGATTCATTTGCATTTCTCTCGCCGGTATCGGAAGACTCCAGTAATGATCTCCTCCCCAGGCATAATTATTAGTTCTGGTTCCCCATATCTGAGTCATACCATTCATCTTGCCTTCTTTGTCCTTATAGAACTTCAGATCTTTCCAGGTTCTCCAGCGAATCTCATCGAAATAAATCACGTCTTCACCTATTAATTCCCAATGGCGTTCGTTCATGATACGCTGGTGCATATCTGTTTTTCCTGTAACCTGAGTAAATTCGTTGGTTCCCAGTAATTGGGCTCCTGCCCTTTCGCGCACCTCATTCACTTTGCTTATGGCTCCGGGCAGATCATTCAACTCATTCAATGCCTCCGCCCAATTCAACAGAACATCCGCATAACGGATAAACGGCAAATCCAATTCAGAATATATATTCGGCAACTCTAATCCTTCACCCACAAACTTACGATTTAAGTAATAGAACTTCAAACTTGTATCTGTTTTCAAATCCCCATATGTGGTATAAGAACGGAAAGGATAACGCATCACATACTCTTTAGGAGTTCCTTCAACCCCACCAAGAAAAGAGGCATAAGGGGTTATAACGGACATTGCCATTCTCGGATCACGGTTTTCATAGGCTTTTTTAATCCTCTCCTCGTTACCGGAAGCATCATATTTGGACATATCAGCCCCCGCAGCTACTGCGTTCTTTCTTTCAGTCTCCGTGATGTTATTCCGCAGGAAATACACCATACGCTTATCAATGCCCATATCATTATATCCGGGAATAATGTCATCCCAATTGAACTTACTACCGTCTCTATTTTCGTAAGACTCGGCAAACTGCGGGTTTATAATATAATTATTCCACCCCAATCCATTGCCTGAAGGGTCGGGCGGCAAGCATCTGTTACCGAAACCTCTGTTCTTCTTCTGCGTATAATCCGGATGATCCAGACATTGCAAAGAGAATATCATTTCATCGCAACGCTCATTTTCCACCTTAAACAGTTTCTTGTATGACTCCTCACCCGCACCTTTATAGAGCGTGTATCCACAATCCTTTACTGCCTGAAAATCATCAGCCGCCTTTTTCCATTCTTTCATCCACAGATATACCTTGCCTCTTAAAGCATAGGCTGCACCTTTTGTAATATGCCCGTAATTGGCATCATCCGAACTGTATTTATCCGGCAAATCCGGATTATTGATACAGGAAGTCAGATCATCCACTATATATCCCCAGACTTCATCCTGAGTGGAACGTGCCAGTTTTGCCTCATCAATATCCTTAATCGGATCTTTATAGTAAGGAACTCCATTATACAAGATATTCAGCCTGTAATACCACCAGCAACGCAGAAACATACATTCTGAAATATAGCGGCTTCTTTTAGTCTCATCAAATCCCTCGACCGTGGGCAGATTGCCAATCACATCATTTGCCTTGATAATTCCCTTATAGAATCTTTGCCAGGGAGCAGAACTCCCTTTAACAGAGCTCGGAGAATTTGTCGCAAATAAGAAATTGAAAGTAGGAGCTATACCTATACCGTAATCCATAGTACTGGACCATATATCAAACCACCCGTTGGCAACATCGCTATAATCCACATACAATTGATTATACACACCCGCTATCGTCTGTTCCGCCAAGGTAGGAGTCGACCATACATTCCCTTCCGCCGGCTTTCCATTGGGTGACAAATCCATATCTACGCAACCTGCGGTTGACATTCCCACAAGGACCACTGCGGCCATCGTTTTCATCAGATTTCTTCCTTTGTTTATATTTATCTTGTTCATACCATTTAATTTTAGAAAGTAACATTTACACCAAAAGCATATTGTCTCATAGGAGCATAGCCCACTCCACTCATCATTTCAGGATCAATACCTTTGAACTTAGTAATCGTCAACAGATTCTCTCCCGAAACATAGACACGCACATTTTGCATGCACACCTTCTGTACCCAATCTTTGGGGAGCGTGTAGCCGACTGTCAGATTCTTCAGTTTCAGATAATTGCCATTATGTAGAATATGCTGGCCGGAAACACTTACCTGAGCTGCTTTATCCATGGTGAGACGGGGATTTGCCGAAGTAAGATTTGTCCGCGGGTCATTCGGATTCTCAGGATCGTAAAAGTAATGGTCATAAGCTACATCTTTACCCATTCCATACCCAAACCAGGTTATACTACTATTCTCACCAGACTGATACCAGTTGATTTTGAATCCGGCAGCACCAGCCCAGTTCATAGAGAAGTCAATGCCTTTCCATGACAGGTTTGTCTGGAAGCCGAAGTAATACTTCGGTGTTTTAGAATAACCCTGGAAATCCTTGTCATCGTCGTCACCATAAATACCATCTCCATCCAAGTCTGCATAAATGATATCACCATACCAGATATTACTCTTGCCGATTCCCTGTTTCGGATAGAACTTATATCCGGCATCCGTCATGGCCTGCAACCATTTCATATCATCTTCCGTACGGATCATTCCGTCAGAAGGCCCTCCTTTCGGATTTACCGTACCATCGGCATTAAAATAGTTTCTATTGCCTTTATATACGTTCAGCACATAAAATTCATTGATCATGTGCCCTTCCAAAACACGCTGCAAGTCTCCTGTTGAAACCTCACCCAAATTGGTATAATAAGTGGAACTACCATCCGCATTCTGCTGCCATCCGCGGACAAGTTCTCCTTTGTATTTGGTTACTTCATTCTTGTTGTAAGAGAAGTTTCCGGATATGCCGTACGAGACAGAACCGATCCGATCATTCCAACCTAAGGTTATTTCAAGTCCCTTATTAGTAACCTCTGCAATATTCTGTCGGGGAGAACTGAACCCAGACAAAGTAGGTGACAAAGTTGGATTATACAAGATACCGTCCGTCAACTTATTATAAACCTCCACTGTTCCACTCAAACGGTTTTTCAGCATAGAGAAGTCGATACCCAGGTTGGTAACCGTAGTTGTCTCCCATTCCAGGTTATAGTTGGAAAAACTTCCCATGCCCAGTCCGGGAACCTCCTTGTTGCCAAAAGCATAATGGGGAGCCGTAGCATAAACAGCCTGCCATTCATAGTTACCGATTGAGTTATTTCCGAGTTGTCCCCAGGAAACACGTAGTTTCAGGTTGTCGAGCCAATTCATCTTCTTCATGAATTTCTCTTCCGACAAACGCCACCCTGCCGAAAAGGATGGGAATATACCCCAGCGGTTCTCCGGAGAAAAACGGGAGGAACCGTCATAACGGACATTCGCCTCAAATAAGTAACGGGAATCATACGTATAAGTAACACGACCAAAGACAGAACGGGATGAAAACTCTGTAGTGCTTCCATCGATATAATCAGGCTCCGTCAATGCGTCAAAATCTGTAAGACTGGTATCAAGCATCCCTTTCTTACTAATGTCGGTAGTACGTGCCCATTTGCGGAATTCCTCATAGCCCACTAAGGCTGCCACATCGTGTTTACCTTTGAAAATCTGTCCCCAGTTTAAGGTGGTAGTATTTTTCCAGCTCTGATTTCCATCAATATAATATTTCACAGGGTACTCCGCAAGCAATTCGGAAGTAGGAGGAACATTCATAGTTTCTCCACGTTGGAATGAAAATCTTTCCTGATAATCGGAATAATGCCACAGATTCTCCTGCCGATAATGATCGTAGTAGAAGTTAGAAGTCAAATGGAAGTTCTTAAGGAAATCAATCTTAATATAAGGATTCACAAAGAATTTCGTTGTTTTATAAGAGCCTCCCGCACTATTCAGATAATAAACCGGATTGTTGACTACCGGATCTTCTTCGAGGGCTTCGGGAGCTCCATATTTCCCATCGTAATACGGATAGGTTCCCGGTGTACTTTTCTGCATTTGCAAACCATTCAAATCATCAACATTATTTCTTTCCTGATCTACATGATAACCCCATGCATTCAGTCCCACAGCCAAGAAACTGGCAACCTGTGACTCCAGATTACTGCGCATATAATATTTCTTCATTCCTGAATTCACCACCAGACCGGGATTATCCACATACGTAGCATTCAGGCTATACCGGGTTCTCTTTTCCGCACCGGTAAGCGTAATAGAATGTTCTTGCATCAATTTCGGATTATACACCTCATCGTACCAGTCCGTATTCGGATAGGCCACATAATTCGGGTAACCCGATTCGGATATTCCATTCGGATTGCTGGCCGCTGCACGCCACGTATCAATGGTAGTTTGGCTAAACACCTGTGCCTGCCCTGCATTGTCCGAAGCCTCATTGATAAATTCCATGTAGTCGGCATAGTTTGAAACCATACGGATCAGATTAGCCGGTGTATTATAGGAGAATTTTCCTGAATAGGTCACGTTGATTTTCCCGTCCGTACCTTTCTTGGTAGTCAATAGAATAACACCATTAGCACCCCGGTTACCATAAATAGCACACGAAGCGGCATCTTTCAGGATGGAGATAGAAGCGATATCATTAGGATTGACATTATTCAGCGACATTTCCATTCCATCGACCAGCACCAATGGTGCAGAATCATTTAAAGTACCTGTACCGCGAATACGCAGAGTAGATGATTCTGAGTTGGGCTTACTGGATGTCTGCATCACATTCAATCCGGCCACCATACCCGATAAAGTAGAAGCAAGCGTAGTTACGGGACGCGACAAGGTCTTATCATCAAAATTAACCGTAGCAACAGAACCCGTCAGATTCACTTTTTTCTGAGAGCCATAGCCCACCACTACCACTTCATCCAACAATTCGTTATCGGACATCATCCGGATGTCCAAGACACTCTGATTGCCAACCACTATCGACTGGCTTTTATAGCCGATATACGATATCTCCAAGACATCTCCTGTAGCCACAGACAATGAAAACTTCCCATCAACATCGGTCACCGTACCCATAGAGGCTCCTTTAACCAGAATGCTGACACCAATAAGAGCCTCTCCGGTATCTCCGTCGATTATACGTCCTGTAATGTTCCGTTCATTTTTTGTTTGATCCGCCGAAAGGATAGATACGTGCACCGTTTCATTTGCCAAAGAAGACGATCCCACCGCGTTCGCAGAAAGACTCCCCATATATATAAGCGAACACACGAGGAATTTTGTATTTACCTGCATAAGATTTAAAGTTTTAATTAAACATCATTTTTTGTTTTCCATAAAACCGGTTCTTCCTGATAGTTTCCGGATACTAACAAGCTGAATCCAGCCATTCAAAGGTAGCGCTTATGTGCAATTTCCGATAGAACGAAAAAATCATTTTATAGAATAATCGAGGCAAAAAGGTATTAGTAGCGTATCCGGCTATACCTCTGACACAGATATTGTACAAACAGGTCTTATTCTTGCATACAGAATACCCGAGATGTACTTGCTCCGTATCAAATCCGTAGTTTCTTCGTCCAGAGGTACTTCTGAGCGAAGAATGTACGGAGCAAGTACGGCTCAGATACGACTTAGATACGATTTAAATATCCCACTACTTCAGTTGAGAAGTTGTTTTAGAGATCAAGAATCAAACGCGGACGGAACTCCGCTTCCAGTATTTCCCGCTGACGGGCATCAGCTACAAATAAACCGGTCGACAAAACTTCGCCTATGGCACCATTGTCCGTAACCACCGCTACTTCTCTTTTCCCTTCCACCGGTTTTCCGTTCCGGGGATTAATAATATGTTTTCGCTCATGCGAATCATTACCGGAAGTAGTGAGGCATTCATTCTGAAGAAGCAACTCCTGTGGTTTCCGCCCGTTTAGAACAGCGCCCTGTCCAAAACCGACCTTCCATCCATCAGCCAAGGGATGATGCCCCAAAGCCAATACAGAACTGTTTCCCATATTGATCAATGCATCCTTCACTTCATAATATTGCAGCAATTTCCGTGTTTTTTCCAAAGCATATCCTTTCAGGAATCCGGAAAGGTTGATAGTCACTCCCGGTTGCAAAAAGAGAAGGGTACGCTCCTGAGGTGATAGTTGAACACTACGGATTAAATTGGGTGTATAATCAGCCGAATGAATAGTTACATCAAAACATCCAGCGGTACGGATATAGCAATCTACACAGAAAGTAAGCATATCATAAAGCTCGTGGCTGACCTGTTGCGGATGTACAGAAGCAGTCCGGTTCAAATATGCCAGTTCACTATCCGCATCATAATAGTTGGCCATCTTTTCTAAACGACACAGCATTTTGTACACCGCATCGACTACCGACAGTAAAATGTCCTCCCCCTGCCTGCCACACAGCATTATATCGACACGCGTATGCATAGATGGAAACCAGGCATAAAGCAAGCCACCCTGAGAAGGTGAATATTTATAAAGATGTTTAATAACGTCCGGCATTTTCAAGTCTGTGTTTCCTAAAGAAAAATGAAAGGGCAAGCCACAATTCTGCAACTCACCCTTTTCAAAGACATACTATTAATTACAACTCTTTGATCTTTATATTCTTAAACCAAACTTCATCGCCATGGTCTTGCAGAAGAATGTTTCCAGACTCTGAATTACCGAAGTTAGGCCAATCTCTATACTTGCTATATGCAACCAGTGCATCCCACATCTGGTTCTGACGTGTGTATTCGATGAGCTTCACACCATTCAGCCAATGCTCTACGCGGTCACCTTTCACGATAATCGTAGCCGTATTGAAATCTTTCTTGTTGAAAGGTTTATCTGCCGGAGCAGGAATCAAATCGTAAAGTGAACCCAATGTACGGTTTCCTTTCACGCCCAATTTAGCATCAGGATGCTTATCGTCATCAAGAATCTGAAACTCGCAACCAATAGCCGAACCGGCTCCTTTATTCATATCGGGGTTTACGAAATATTTCACTCCACTGTTAGCGCCTTCAGTAATCTTGAAATCTACTTTCAGGATAAAGTTTTTGTATTGGCGGGTAGTTACGATATCGCCACCGTTAGCAGATTCAGCACCACCACTCTTCATCACTTTCAGGATGCCGTTTTCCATTTTCCAACCCTTTTCAGGGAAAGAATTCAATTTGGCTCCTCTCCAACCTTCTGAAGTCTTACCGTCCCAAAGAAGTGTCCAACCTTCTTTTGCTTCGTTCGGAGAGATGGTATTGGGGATAACATTTATCTCCGGAGCTTTCCGGTCTGTCTGGTAGCGCTCTACGTCTGTTGTACAAATGCGGATATTCTTCCAACTGACTGTTTTTCCTTCATCGGCAGCATTACCGATAGCATGTACCTGCAAAGCAATAAAACCGGCAGGAGTCATATCGTCCCAGATATTGGCACAAGGCACTCCATTGATCCAGGTAGCGATAGAATTACCTATAGCCTCGATACGAGCCTTATTCCACTCATTGTTCTTGAAAGCACTTTTAGCTGCCGGATTTTGTGTCAGCGGATAAAGCCAGTTGCGACGGGCCTCATCATAGATGCCACCCGACCAGGCACGCTTAGAGGGATCAATCTCAAACTGATAGCCGTGCACGCGTCCTTTCTGGTAGTCTTTCTTGCTTTCACTGCGCAGCTGCACACCCGAATTCAAGCCATCATCTACTTTGAAATCAAACTCCAGGATAAAATCACCATACGTCTTCTTTGTAGCCAGAAATGTGTTAGGTGTTCCCATCTTCGAAATGCCGACAATAGCACCATCTACCACTTTGTATTCGGCTTTACCATTCAGCTTCTTCCAGCCACTCAGGTTCTTCCCATTGAAAAGCGGCTCCCAGTTTTGCGCCGAAACCACAGATGCACAAAACACAAACAAAAGCAACAAATAATTCTTTTTCATATTGATATTTCTTCTATTGATTATTTAATACTATGCAATTACAGTTTATAGAACTCATCCCATCCTTTACGAGGCGGTACGCCGGCCAACATTGCATTCGCAAACTCATTATTTGTAATCTGCTTGGTGCGAGGATCAAAGAATATTTGCGTATTGAGACGTTGAGCAATCACTCCTAATGAGAATACCTGCCCCAGCACACCGTTAATTTCAAACGGTGAGCGGGTCTTTTCCTGTCCCATACAAGCCAACAGGAAATTTTCGAAATGATTCGACGGGCTCTTAGGTACTTCCGGCAGTTTACCTGCCATTTCCTTAGCTTTCTCCTCTGGTATTATGGAAAGTGTGCTGCCATGGCTTCCACCCTTAAATATCAAATCCTTTGTATAAATAATCTTTCCGGGGTTCAGACTGGAGGCCGGCGTATCTCCCTGATTAGTTGCAGGAATATTAGGATCTAAACCGGATACCCCATAACCGGCAGGGATAGGAGGAAGATTGTCCAGACCATCATACCATGTAATGTCAACCGGCGGCATACCCTTACGTTGAGGGAAACGGAACAGGATAGTGGAAGAATAAGGGAAGAAATAGTCATTATGTCCGTTGGCATATTTCATAGACACTTCGTAGGGCAATCCCAATTCCAGGAATTCGTGAACCGTATCCAGGATATGTGCACCCCAATCACCCAGACAGCCCATTCCAAAATCGTACCAGCAGCGCCACTGTCCCAAATGGTAGTCTTTGTTATATTCGTGATAAGGAGTTACTCCCAACCAGGCATCCCACTCCATGTCTTTCGGCAGTTGCTGGCCGGAAGGGAACTTATAGATATTGGTATCCCATTTGTGCCAGCGACGGGGATTGTTCATGTGTGCCGTCACAGCCGTTACATCCTTGATAATACCGGCATCCATCCACGCCTTGAACTGAAAATAGTTAGCTTCCGAATGTCCTTGGTTACCGACCTGTGTAGCCAGGTTCGGACGTTTCAGTGCAGCTTGCATCAGCAATTCTCCTTCATAGAAAGTACGTGCCAGAGGTTTCTCCACATACACATGTTTACCTGATGCCAAAGCCAGCATACTGATAGGGAAATGTGAATGATCGGGAGTAGCTATGGCTACTGCATCAAAATCATTGCCCGCCTTGTCAAACATCTGACGGAAATCGCGGAAACGTTTCGCCTTAGGATACTGGTTCATCACTTTCTGGGTGTGAGCGGCTCCCATATCCACATCGCACAGAGCCACAACTTCTACCATACCGGTACGGGCAAAATCGTTTATAATCTGCTCGCCACGGTTTCCAATGCCTATATAGGCAATCTTCACTTTATCCGTCACTTTCCTTTGCGTAGTGGAAGCACGGGCTCCCAGCACATCACCGGCCCCGAATGCCAGTCCGGCAGAAGCCATTGTCATCGTTTTCAAAAAATCTCTTCGTGTCGTCATATATCATTGGTATTAATTAAGTTACTGAGTCTTGATCATCTTCAGGCCGCATTTCTTTTCTTCAAAAACAGACTTCTTATCCCATAGAACAGAATGCGCAGGATTGTCCAAAAGACATAAAGCACGCCCGAAAACGCGAGGACATAGAAAAAGGATGTCAGCATCTCCGAGAAAGGTGTCTCATAAGAAATTATGGCATACAGATTTGCCAGATTGCCTATAATGAAGCACGCCAGCAAAGTCAGCAGTTCTATCTTTTTCCGGCGGGCAGTAATGACTGTATTTTTCATACGGCTTCAGGTGTTTTAGCTTGATGATTCAAGTAGTTGATTTTATATTCATCGGGGAAGTATAGTACCCGTTCTTCCTGTAAAGCCTGATCGCCCAACAGGCAAAGCATACTTGCATAATAACCCTCTTCAGCTATGCGTTCTGGCTGCCTACGGGTAATAACAGCCTCAACAAAAGCTTCTAATAACAAAGAAGTACCATCCGATTTAGGTCGTTCTCCCAGAATAAATTCCCCTTTGTTTTCATTGGCAGTTTCCGGTGCCCAGCTAGTTCCGGCAAAAGGTAAGGAATCAAACACTTTATTCTCCCAGTCGTTAATCATCTGCAAAAATCCAGGTGCAGGAGGGACACTTTCAAAGAAGTATTTACCTTTCTCCGGTTCCACCGTCCCCAGATTACCCATGATTTGTTCTTCCAAACCATAGAATTTATTGGATATGACAGAATCAAATGTCATCTTCACTCCGTCATCGAACACATATATGCAACTTACATTATCATATACTTCCCTACCATCCTTCCAATAGGTGATAGCCCCATGTCCCATCACTTTCTCGGGAAGCTTTTGCAGTGCCCAACTCCCTATTTGCAACTGATGGCAAGCCAGTTCAGTCATCAGTCCTTTGGAATATTCGCGATACAGACGCCAGTTAATCAGACGTTCCAGATCAGGTGAAGGCACTTCCCGCCTCCAGTCTCCATTCCGGTTCCAAAAAGTACGGATGGCGTTTATCTCACCAAAAGTACCGGCATGAATCATTTCCATGGCCTTAATGTATCGCGGATCAAAAAGACGTTGCTGGCCGGTAAAGAATACTTTCTCCGTACTGATGTGCTTATTATAGATGCGGAAACATTCTTCCATCGTAAAACCTATAGATTTCTCACAGAACACGTGCTTGCCGGCATCAAAAGCATCCAGCACTATTTGGCAATGGGAATTAAGAGGAGTAGCTACCAGTACGGCATCAACGGTTTTATCTTCCAGTATTTCCCGGTAATCGTCATAAACTTTAGCTTTCGGAGCCAGCTCCAGTGCTTTTTCAATAGAAGGCTGATAGATATCGCACAATGCCACAATTTCTACTTTAGGATTCTGTACCAGAAAGCTCATCAAAAAACGTCCTCTTGAACCCGGACCGATAATAGCCAGACGGCACTTTTCACCGGATGTTTCTACAACTTCCGAAAAAGCAGAAAGCCAAGGGCTTGCCGATAACAGCACTCCGGCTCCAATCATCCCTATATCTTTCAGAAACTCTCTCCTGCTGATCAATGTATCTTTCATAATATAATCTTTAAAATAAAGCCTATTTCCCGTCTTTTACTGAAGGCGGAACAGCGATATAAAATGACAGTCCAAAAATAGCAAAATATTGAGATATAGAGTATAAATATTTATCCAAACAATGCGAAAATAGTACCAATCGCCCCTGTTGTCACTTTATAAAGTCCTTAGGCAGAACTCCAAACTGCTTCTGGAAGCATTTTGTGAAGTAAGAAGGGGTATTGAATCCAGTCATGTAACACACTTCATTGATCTTACATTCTCCTTCCTGCAACAGCTGTGCCGCCTTCTTCAGACGTTCCAGACGAATGTAATCATTCGGGGTCAAATCCAATATCCCTTTTATTTTCCGGTTCAGGCTCGAACGGCTCATATTCAGCAGGCTCGCCATATCATCAAGACAGAATTCAGGATTTTGCATATTGGCCACAACTACTTCTTTCAATGTTTTAAGAAAGGTTTCGTCTGCTTTAGTCATCGCCATACTGTTAGCTTGTACAAAAGGAGAATGAGCAAAAGAAACCCGCAACTTCTCGCGGTTACTCAACAAGTTAGACACACATACTCTCAGGTATTCCACAGAGAACGGTTTTTCTATGTAAACGTCCGCACCAAGCCTCATACCTTCTATTTTTGCCTGAAGGGTGGTTTTAGCTGTCAATAATATAATGGGAATATGACTATAATCGAGCTCCGACTTCAGATGTTCACACAGTTCCAATCCATCCATCTCGGGCATCATAATATCAGAAATAACCAGATTGACCGTATGTTCTCCCAACACTTTCAACGCTTCTATACCATTGACGGCTGTCAGCACCTGATATTCCGATGACAATTGTTTAGTCACAAACAACCGCATCTCCAAACTATCTTCTACAACCAACAGGGTATACCGGCATTGTTTACGACCGGTTTCCGGTTCTCCTTCTCCGGATGATTCTTCATTCATTACCGGTTCTTTTCGTTCTATTGTAACAGTTTGTACATGCTTCAACGGAAGTGACAACAGGAAACAATTACATTCCATGGAATCTTCCATGTATAACGCACCTTCATGCAGTTCGGCAAGCAAACGGGCTAATGCCAACCCAATACCGGTACCGGATACAGAGCTCAAGACTCCCTCCTTATACTGGATGAACGGCTTAAAAATCTCTTCACGCATTTTTGCCGGAACAACAGGACCGTCATTACAAACCGAAAACAACAGTTTATCTTCTTCCACATACAGCCTAACGCGGATATAAGTTTCAGAATACTTGATGGCATTGGAAAGCAGATTACTGATAATCTTGGTCAATCCTTCCTTATCGACCGAAGCATACACCGTTTCGGGAGAATCAATTACAAATTCCAATTCTTTCTGACGTGCCGAAAGTCTAAAACGTTTACATGTCTTTTGCAGGATATCCGACACATCACATTCCACAAAATTCAGTTGGAATCCTTGCGTCTCCGTTTTTCTGAAATCGAGCAACTGATTGACCAAATCGAGCAGCCGATTTGTATTCAGGTCCATTATCTCCAAATCATCCCTGATTTCATCGGATACCGATTTGGATGACAACACATTCTCAAGCGGACTCTTTATGAGTGTAAGCGGCGTACGTATCTCATGAGCTACATTCGTGAAGAAATCTATTTTAGCCGTGTACAGTTCCCTCTCCTTCTCACGCTCAAACTTCTCCATGGTCTGCTGATGTTTCTGTTGGGTCCTTCTCCTAAAATAGAAAATAACGGCAACCAGAGAACATAAAGCCAATAGTACATAAACGACATAGGCCCAGGTAGACAAGTAAAAAGGAGGTCGAATACGTATTTTAAGCACACGTTGCGCTTCATTCCATTTACCGTCGCTATTAGATCCCTTTATACGCAACGTATAACTTCCGTAAGGCAGATTGGAGTAATTGATCATGGAGTTCCTGCCTACCGTATACCATTCACTGTTAAAACCCTCCAGCTTATACTCTAACCGATTCATCTCGGGAGCCTGATAACTTAAGGCAGCCACCTGAAGAGAAAAGGAATTCTGATTGGCATCAAGCTCTATTTCATCTGAATAAGTAATGCTCTTCTCCATAGGAGAATCCGGACTATCCACTGATAACCGCTTGTTGAACAAGTAAAAATCAGTAATGACCACCGGAGGAAGAAAAGTGTTCTCTACAAAAGTTTCTGGGTCAAAAGCTATAAACCCATTGATACTGCCCAGGTAAATACGTCCTTTTCTGTCACAATATCCGGACTGGAAATTAAACTGATTGCTCAACAATCCGTTGGCCGTGGTATAGACATGCTTGCTCTCTGTCTCCGGATTGAAGCAGACAAGACCGTTATTAGTTGTAAGCCAGAGATTTCCCCGCTTATCCTCCACCATCTTATAGATAGTATTACTTGGAAAACCTTTCGACATATCATAGCGGGTGAAGTTATCCGTCTCCGGATTATAACGGCAGAAGCCCTCACCCAAGGTCATAAACCACAGACATTTTCTGCTGTCTTCATAGATACTGATCACCTTATTGTAAGAGAGCGAAGCAGAGTCTTTTTCATTCGACAGGTAATTTTTCCACTTCTGACTTCGGACATTATAGCAAAAGACTCCATTGGAGAAAGTAGCAAACCAGAGATTGCCGTTGAAATCCTCCAATATATCATAAGTGAACATGCTCTTCAGTTCAGCAATGCGTGTAAAGTCGTCAGAAGAGCGGTTGTATTTCAGCAGACCGGCCGTTGTACCGATCCAGACATCGCCTGTAGTGGTTTTGCAAATGGTAAAAGCATCATTAGCGGACATAGAGTTCTGAGTTTTACCTCTGGAATAATGCTTCACTTGCCTGGTATGCAAATTCACCCGATTTAACCCACCGGAAAAAGTGCCCACCCATAGATCATCTCCATCCAGACAAAGTGCATGAACATTTTTGTAAATGGCAGGATGATCAAAAGGCACTATTTTACCGTTTGCAGGGTCATAATTGAATAATCCCTTATCTTCGGTACCTATCCACAACGTACCGTCATTGCTTTCGCATATTTCTCGTACCCGACGCCCGAAGTGCCTGAGATCATCTCTTGGATAGAATTTCTCAAAATAAGTCCATTGATATGGATAATAGTTCACACCACCGAAATATGAACCTATCCACATACCATTTTCCTTGTCACGGCACAGTGAATAAATGGCGTTATCCGACAATGCATAAGAATCATCCTGATCAGGAACCGACAGATGTGTCACCTTATCATTTGCCAGATTGTATATATACAGACCAGATTCCGTACCTACCCACAGCTCATCATCGGATTTGAATTGCAATACGCGTACATAAGCGTTCAACAATCTGCGAGTTTTGCCGGTGGTAAAGTTTATCTCAGTCAATCCGTTAACCGAAGCTATATAAACGCAATTGTGCGGCCCACTGACATGCCAGTTAATGATATCTCCTTTAAATATCTCATTGCCATCTGCATCCTTAAAAGGTTGTAGCGGACTTTCAAAATTATCCTTTGTGTAGTAAAGATTGTCAGCATACAAAGCCAACCAGCAGGTACTTTCGTTAAGCCAGAAACGAGCTACATTGGACATGCCCGAATCATGCAGATAATTCCGTAACCTTTTCTCATGGTTGTAGCAAAACAAGCCCTGATTCTCCACCGATATCCAAATATTATCGTATTCATCGCTTCCAATCATGGTTACGAAGTCTTTAATGACAGTTCCTTTATCACTTGTCTGATTGAAAGCTGTGAAAGAATCAAGCACCGGATTATAGATAAAGACTCCCCCATCCGTCCCTATCCAGATATTCCCTTCATGGTCTTCATAAAGTGCAGTAATGAAATTCTTGCCTAAACCGGAATTTTCCTTTTTGTATACGCGGTAAGATAGACCATCATAACGGTTCAGGCCGTCTTTAGTCCCAAACCACATAAAGCCTTTCCTGTCCTGCAAAATCTGATATACCGTATTTTGTGAGAGACCGTTCCGGATGTCCATTGTCTTAAAATAGTAATGAACAGCATTTTGTGCATATGACGGCAACGCCGTCAATATGCACAAATAAAAGAAAAGCTTTATAATCGTTCGGTTCATAACCTCCTCCTTCCCGGAAGATTACTTTTTCAACGAATTACAGATACGTGTATTTATTTCTTTAGCACGCTTTTCATCCAGTTTAATAACCTTACGGTCATAGGTCATCAGGCCATTCACTTCCACTTCCACGTCAGTAGTCTGTGTATAGACAGCTGCGGAGAATCCTCTGTCTACCATCTTATACAGCATATCGGCATACTTCACATATTCATCCGTAGCTTCTTTGGAAGAATTAAACTGAACATAACCCCAGTTACGGTTCGGCTCCCAGATATGATCCTTCAGAACAAGACCGATACCACCGTATTCACCCAAAACAGTTGCACGCTGAGCATCATACAAGTACATCTCAGGTGCCGGATAATTATGCAGGTCAAGCATATCACCACAAGTATAATGGTTACCGCCACTTGCTGGATTCACCAAACGGGTCGGATCATATTGTTTCGTCCATTCAGCAATTTCAACGGTCTTAAACTGTCCCCAAGCCTCATTAAATGGCACCCAGGTACCAATGCAAGGATAAGAATACAGACAGTCCATTATTTCTTTCCATTCTTTGCGATAATAAGCTTCTGATTCGGCTGAACGCTTCATTTCCGTACCATCAAAGTACTTCCGGTTCTGCCATTGCGGGTTGCGGTCACCACTCGGCATGTCTTGCCACACAATAATTCCAAGCTGGTCGCAATATGTATACCAACGGGCAGGCTCTACTTTAATATGTTTACGGATCATATTATAACCAAAATCTTTTGTCTTCTGAATGTCGTACAGTAAAGCTTCATCCGTAGGAGCCGTATACAGACCGTCAGGCCACCAACCTTGATCAAGCGGGCCAAACTGGAACAGCGCTTCATTATTCAGTTCCAAACGTACGATACCATTGGCATCCCTGCGAGTGGAATATTTACGCATGGCCGCATAGCTATCCACCTTATCCACAATCTTATTCCCCTCTTTTAAAGTAACTTTCAAAGTATAGAGAAAAGGAGAATCAGGACTCCACAGTTTTGCATTTTCAGGCATTGCCACTTCTACAGGTTCCCCATTAATACTCTTACCGGCAGCAATTAATTGATTACCATCATACACATTCACCTCCACGAAGTCTGATGTGCTATTAGTGTTCAGTTCAGCTTTTACCGTTAACAGATGACGGTCAATATCAGGAGTAATACGAAGATTCTCAATATGTTTACCAGCAACAGGTTCCAGCCATACAGTTTGCCAGATACCTGTTACAGGAGTGTACCAGATACCTTCCGGTCTGCTGACTTGCTTACCACGTGGTTGAGGGCCTCTGTCCGTAGGGTCCCAAACCTTTACAACCAGACGGTTGTTACCTTTAGCCGACAAGGCAGGAGTTATATCAAAGGAGAATGGAGTAAATCCTCCGGTATGACTTCCAACCTTAATATCGTTCACCCATACATCGGTTTTCCAGTCAACGGCACCAAAATGTAGCAAAACCTGTTTTCCTCTCCAGGCTGAAGGTATCTCAAAGCTCCGCTGATAGATTACTTCCTGATTTTCGTTCACTCTTTTTCCTACTCCGGACAAAGACGATTCTACAGCAAAAGGTACGAGAATTTGGCCTTCAAAATCCGTTGGAATGCGTCCACCTTTATCAATAATAGCATAATCCCACAAACCATTCAGGTTTTTCCAGTCATTACGCTGCATGATGGGCCTTGGATACTCGGGCAATACATCGGAAGGATTGATCTGTTCTGCCCACTTTGTCTTTATTCTATCTCCGGCCGGTTTCCATTGAGCCGAACTCTCCAAAATAAAAAACGTTACTAAAAATAACGAGATGAATAATTTTTTCATGGTATGTAACTCTATTTAATGTTTGGAAGCAAAGTTAGCTACAAATTTATTTTCAGAATAACGCAATTGACTCAATAAATGCAATAATCTTTCCATTTATTCGCTAAGATAGAAGAATATACAAGAAAAATACACCAATTTGTGAAATCAATAACAAGAAATAAAAAAGACAGGAAAAAATAGAAGGGTAATATAACAGTTAGAATCATGGGCGTGTTTCCGATATAAATAGATACTAGACCTAAAATTTGCAGTCAAAAAAGTTATTCTCCATATTTCTTTTCAGTTTGTTATTTACCTCTTCTTGTTTCCCTTTTTGTGCAATAAATGATTTTACTTGCATAATTCACCCTTTTCCCCTGGAGAGTCAATTTGTCTGTCCCACAGACGGTCGTTTATCACGATGTAACAGTAAGTATACTGCCCTTAAAAAACGTTGGTTGAATAAAAATAGTGCGTATTTCACTTGTCCGATGGTCCGATTCCAACTGTAGTTGATATATTGTAACACCGTCATCATAGGAATTTTTGCAACTACTCGGATAAAAAAGCCACGTGATTGTTTGGTATAATTTCGTATCATCATAAATTGGTCATTGAGTTGTGAAAATACAGTTTCAATACGTTTCTTGAAGCGCCTGTATGCCCAAGAAGGTGGTGTCCAATTACTTTAATTCTTGAACAGTCTTTTCAAGAACCTCTTTTTTCCCCTTGTCGGTTTAGGGGTATTGGATTTAGTTATTTCCGGAAGCTGTCTGGCTATTTCCAAGTCAGGTTGTTGTTACTTTTGTATTATTTCCTTAATTTGCAACATGGATTGTTCCTTATCTGTCCACAACATTCTGATACTGTCTATATACGCATTGGGATGAATGCCTACGTATATGATGCAACCTACAATCAGGGTTACAATAACATAGCCTGCCGTAACTTTGACAAGAACACGTTGAGTCAATAATCATCAACAGAAATACCACTGGATACCCCATCACCCTTCTCTTATTTCATTCTTGAAATACATCAGCATAGTTATGAATAAAATAAACTGGAGTACAGCTCCAAGCATGGCAAGCACTATTTAATGGAAAAAAATGATAAGGAGAATATGTGTCATCAGTAGGATCATAAACTTCCCAAAATGTATCTGCCCCCTTTTCAACCATACCTCCCCAATAACTAACAAGCAGTTGACGAGCTTCTTTCTTCATCCCACAATCAAGCATTGCTTGCAACACAAAATGCATAGCATAAGGAGTAGCAGGTTGAAAAGAATCCGGTTTATCTAAAGAAGATCTAAGAGCACGCTGAGCCAATTTACCTTTTACGACTCCACCAAGTATCATCCATGCTTGTGACAACACTGACACCTGACGTTGCGGACCACTCACAAAAATTCCATCTAACTCATCATAAAAATTGGCTAATGCAACCTGTTCCATCCGGCTAATAAAGGACAGATAAACAAAAACTTCTTTATCACGTCGTAACATATTTGCCAATTCACATGTTTGACGTAAACCAAACAATACAGCAGCATGAGCCGAAGCCGAACAATCCAAGTCAGCCTTATGATCAAAAAAAAGCCAATGAGCCGGATGATAGACATAATCTTTCCCTACAGACTGGAGTGCTAATTCTATTTGCCTCAACGCAACCGGCCACAAATCATTGGCTGTTGCTATATCACCCGTATCTTTCAGATACTCCAAAAGAGTAGAGGTCCATAAAAGGCTATAATTCAAACAGTATGAATCAGGTTGTGCATGATAATAAGGCCATTCAAAACAGTTGGACAAAACTCTTCCTAATGAATCTGTCAATGCAGCAAAAATGTAAAGACAATGCTTAGTAAGATTAAAATTTTTATAAGAGTATCTATTTGCCAATGACTCAAGATACATATCTCCTGCCCATAACCGCCTATCCCGTTTAGGACCATCTTCATATACAGTCTGCATACATTCCCCTAATGTAGCAACACTAACTTTATTTATATTGGCAATATCGGGAGGGCATGTACGAAGTAAAGTAGTTTGCACTCTGCCCGCAGAGCTTACAGCCTTACATGTCACATCACTAATAGCAAAATCAAAATCAGAAGAAGCCCCTAATAACTCGACTTTAACATACCTAAAAGCCATACGCCTAGGCAGAGTATATGCGTTCCCTATCATGTCCAATGTTATTATTTCATCTTGCATCCAAGCTCGGCTCAGTGTTCCCTTCCATGGTTCTAATGGGGTGTTAATTTCTGCCGGAAGTTCGCCGAAAGTAAGACGAAACCGAACAGGAGCATCCTGACAACGGCGTATAATCCGAGTAGAAAAAGAAAAATATCCAGTAACATGCATTCCAAAATCAAAAGTCAATTCACGTACTTCTTTATAATTCAATTTGGGCAAATCTTCAAGTCCATCCTTCTTCAAATACTTCCAACCTTGAAATGCATTCTTATCAGCAATAGCCGTAACCATTGAAACCGGTCGGACAATGGTTTCATGTAATTTAGGAGTAGAATCTACAGCTTTTTGTATCCAACTCTTCCTATATTGCTCAAAAAAATCTACTGCATAGGATTGTTCAAAAACAATTATCAACAGAAATATAATAGATGCTACTCTTTTCACGACCATAATTCCCAATTTTAACTATAAATTCCACAAATCACTATTTATCATTCTTTTACCATAAAATCAACTTGTTGTAAATCCTCGCTATTTGTACCAATCATTATATTGAATAATCCCGGTTCACATACAAAATCCATATTGGCATTATAAAATTTCAGCAGATCGGTTGTGATTTTAAAACTCACCACTTTTGACTCACCACTTTTTAGAAAAACCCGTTCAAAACCTTTAAGTTCCTTTATCGGCCGAGTAATTGAAGCTACAGGATCATGAAGATATAGTTGTACTACCTCAAACGCATCATATTTACCAGTATTCGTAACAGTGACAGACGCAGTCAACTCACCTCCATCAAGACAAATATCATTACAAGATAAAATAACAGGAGAGTATTCAAATGTTGTATAACTCAAACCATATCCAAATGGATATACAGCATCATTACTACAATCAATATAATTACTACGGAATTTTTCAAACCATTTTTCTTTTGCTTGAGGTCGACTAGTTGCACGGTGATTATAGTAGAAAGGTTCTTGACCTACACTTTGAGGAAAAGATGTAGTAAGTTTCGCACTGGGAGAAACATCCCCAAAAAGCACATCACAAATAGCTGCTCCACCTTCACTTCCAGGATGCCACACATGTAAAATAGCAGGAACGTGTGCATTCTCCCATCCCATGACAGTTGGGCGTCCAGCGAAATTAAGGAGTACAACAGGCTTACCCGTAGCTAATAGAGCCTTAAGTAAATCATGTTGCGCATCGGGCATATCCAGATTGGTACGACAACTTGACTCACCACTCAAGTCACCAGGTTCACCCAATGCCGCAACTATCACATCGCCCCATTCGGCCAATCTCAATGCATCATCAAGCAGTATACTATCATTTAAATGAGGTTGTTCACTAAAATTCACCCATGTACGACGTTCCATTTCTTCATCATAAAAATAATTACTACCTTTAGAATAACGTACCTCAGCCTTTCCTTTCAAGTACTGTTGCATTGCTTCAAATATAGTGCTGTATTTTTCATTTTTTGCCGCTACAGCCCAATTACCATGCATCTGTGTACGGGCATGAGCCAATGGTCCCACAAGAGCTATTCTACCGCTCTTACTAAGAGGCAGAAGATGATTAGCATTTTTCAACAAAACAAAGGTTTCTGCTGCTATTCTACGAGCAGCAGCACGATTAGCCTTAGAATAGAGTTCACATTTTTCACGTTTTGCATCCAAAAAGCGATAAGGATTCTCAAATAAGCCCAATTTGGCTTTTACCATTAAAATGCGACGGCAAGAGACATCAACATCAGCCTCACTAACTAAGCCGCATTTTACCGCGTTTTCAAGTTGAGCAACATAAGATCTTGACCCCATATCGAAATCTACACCAGCCAACAAAGCTTTAGCACTCACCTCCCTTTCATCACCTAAACTATGATTAGACAACTCTTTTACAGCAGAATGATCCGAAGTAATGAATCCTTTAAACCCCCATTGTTTGCGTAGTAAATCTGTAAGTAACCATTTGTTTGCCGTAGCAGGTATTCCATTTATATCGTTGAAGGATACCATTACGCTGGACACACCTTCATCAATAGCAGCTTTATAAGGAAGCATATATTCATTGAACATTCTATTGCAACTCATATCTACCATATTGTAATCACGTCCACCTTCACTGGCTCCATAAAGGGCAAAATGTTTAACACAAGCCATCATTTCATCTATAGAATCCAAATTGCCTTGATAACCTTTCACCATGGCACGAGCAACAGCCGCTCCCAAAAACGGGTCTTCTCCAGCTCCTTCACTTATACGACTCCAACGAGCATCCTTACAGATATCCACCATTGGGCTAAAAGTCCAATGAATGCCACTGGCTGTAGCTTCACGTGCAGATATACGAGCCATCTCTTCAATAGCATTCATATCCCATGAGCAAGACAAAGCTATATTTAGTGGAAAAATAGTTTCATATCCATGTATGACATCACAACCAAACAATATCGGAATTCCTAATCTAGTTTCCTCTACAGCCATCCGTTGAATAATGGTGTTATCATGAACTCCACGCAAATTAAACACCCCTCCAACATCACCACGCCTTACATCTTCAAAAATTTCTTCATTTTGTCCATAAGCAGTAGTTACCGGTCCGGTAGGTAAAAGGTTAAGTTGACCTATTTTCTCACGCAAAGTCATTTTACGCATTAAGCCATCGACAAACTTATCATAATCTATTTCTTGAGCAACACTTACCTGTACGTACAGCAGCAGATATAATAATATAAAAGAATATCTCATAGCATCTTTATTATTAAGTATTTAAAGGTAAACAAATCACTTTACATCCCTTAGGATAGCTTACATCATATTGACCTGTCTTTGATATATATACATCTATAAATCCCTCTTTTACAGGAATACGGGCGCGCGCCCAATCTAAATGTAAAAGCTGAGGACGAATGGTATAAACCGATTCACCTTCGCTATCTTGAGAAAAACCAATTATCCCATAAAGAGCCACAATAATGGGAGGAACACCATTTGCACCATGGCACAAACTCAATCCAAACGGACGATCATAGAACATAAGCTGTTGTGAAACAGTAGCATCAAGAGAAAAGTTCTCTGGGAAACGTGTATGCCCTTGTTGCAGCCAATCGCCCCACACATCATTAAGCAGCATATACGCTTCTACCGTTTTACCAGCTTTAATATAGGCCAGTAATTCATACCCCTTTTCATAACTGATATACTCGCGATAATATGGAATAGAAGGTAAGACTTGCGAAAATAATGTATCAATATGCCCTTTTGGAAAAAGGTCTGCTAAAATTGCCCAATACTGGGCATGGCGTGATATCCTTGCATCAACTTCACCATTGGTTCGGATTCCATTAATAAAAGCCCCTTGGCTTTGATCCCAAAAATGTTCCATTATGGACTTTTCAAGTTGTTCGGCCTTCCTCCTATAATGGCGTGCAAGAGAACGTTCTCCCCATTTAGTAGCAAAAAATGCAGCTATACGAAAGTTTTCATAAAGCATAATCTGAGCGTAAGTAGCAACTCCATAATCTTCTGGACCATTTTTTCGAGCCCAACCAGGTATAAATCCTGTAGAAGGCGGCAAAGCGTGAAGAAAACCATTACTGTCTTGCATACTTTCATAAAAAGCCATCTGACTATCTATTCTATTCCTATACATAAGCGAGGTGCTAATATCACCATAACGAAGATATTCTTCTTTCAAACCAATTAAAGCATGAAGAGGGTAATCTACAATGCCCCAATCAGATTTTTTCGGGTTTAGCGGCATTAACGAAAGAGAAAGACCATTTCTATCAATCTGCCTATCTGAAAACACACGATCAGCCCCAATAGCTGTTATTATCGCATCCATTGCCCAAGGCAAATAATCTCTTTTCACGCCATCAAGATAAAAATTATGCATCGAAGTATGTATAGTCTTTACACCTGTCTCAAAAAGACGATTCATAGTAGAATCACTACATTCAAATTGCATTGCCCGCTTCACCGGTCGCATACGTGCATTAAATGACACAAAGGAAATAACACAATGTTCAGTACATGAAATTTTCAGATAACGAAGAGCTCTCTCCGGCAAATCAATGGCCATACCTGAATTTAATAAATTGTAAGGCTTAATCGGATATTGTTCGAAGAAAGAAGGGTTATCATTTAAGGCCTCATCCACCGATTCTCCGACAGTAGCAGTAAGCGAACCACTCCCTGCAACTTTAAGACCTACAGAACCTATTTCCAATTCTTTAAAATCTACAAGCACTACAGAATTCTTATACATATGAATCCGATCACCATTAATTTCACTATTACGTAAAACTATGATGCGGTCCGGGCGAATGGTTACTACAGAATCTACATCACACTCCGGACGTATTTGCTCATTGCAATAACGACTATCATATTCAGGAATTGTCCAATTCTTCCCATCTTCACTAACAAAAACATTGTCAGGTGTGCCGAATAATGCCGCTATACCATTTTGAGAACGAGGTTTCACAATAACTTTTCCGTTCACCTTAAAATATACAGTATCCGTAAAAGTGTAAAACTTGCCAGGATAACCCACATTAACACATCTACTTGCTGATTTTTCACGCTGAACTTGCTGCAAATAAGCAGCAAGGTGGCCAGGATGCCACATCCACGTTTGCGCAAATAAAGAACTGCTCCCGATGAAAAATAAATTCAGAAAAAATATGTACTTGAAATACTTCATATCAAATATCTCTTTTATTAGAGTTTCACAAGCTCAATGCTTTGTTTGTAGTTGAACTTGTGAAACATGAATTATATTAATTAAAACCTATTGATTTCATTGTCTTTTTCAATTCCGGTGACTTTGCAGCTAATTTCCAGCACATCCCCGACCGATAGTTTTCTATTAACATCACATTAAGAGGTGGAAAGAAATTATCACTAAAGAATGGAGATATTTTCCCTGTTGGAATATTTACACTTGTGGCAATACCTTGTTTAGTATAAAAGCCTTGTTTTCCATATTCTTTGTACAATGTACGAAGACATTTTATTGCAGCCTCAGGACAAAATGCAATGGCACTGATTGCTGCATCTACTGAAATGGTTCCATCTTCAATTTCATTCTCTTTGGGTACACCCTTCTCAATCCATTTTCCTGCAACAGGATCCATCGTATCATAAAATCCAAAGACATCACCATATAAGGGATAGCTGGCCGGATTGTGTTTGGCATAAGCAATTTGCGCATGAATAGCATGTACTACACTCTCATAATAACCAAGTCCATTTTGACGGCAAAAAGCATCAGTAACATTACGCAAATCAAGCCAAATATGAGGTTGGACCAAGTAACCTAATTTTGCAGTAGGACGAGTACTATAATATTTAAAGCCGTATTGTGTATCAACAAATATATGCTTTGTATATTCAGCATAAGCCTCAGTTCCGTGTCTCCAACCAGACGATCCTAATACCAAAAAATGCATAAAGAAAGTCTCATCCATTTCACCCTTTAAAGCTTTTCCATCAAAATTTTCCGCATGAGAACCATTTTTAAACCAATAGAAACATTTTTCTTGCTCATTATAGGCAAAGTTCCAATCAATACGGTCACATATCTTATTGCATAATAATCTTATCTCTTGTTCACCATCAGATTCCAAATCAAAAAATGGTCGAACAATATATAACAATGTAGCTGCCATAAAAGCAGTTCCCACCACATCATAAGGTCTACCAAATTGACCATATATCTCATCTGAAATATCTCCGGTTGTTCGACTGAAAGTCCGTGGCATTATGCCATTAACCGTTTTGGCTACAGCAAATTGCCGAAGATACCATAAGACTTCATTAATAGCGGCAGAACGTTCCATCCAACCATTTTGTACAGCAATACAAAGGAGTCCGACTCTAAAACCATCTCGTTCTATAGTACAATCTTTGTCTTTGACAGCCAAACAACGTCGAGTATAATCGTATTGTATCCTTTCAAGAAATTCATCATCAGAGAGTGATTCCAACGTTGTCGGATCTTGAGTAAGAAAAGGCTTATCTTCTATTTTCAATCGAGTATTTTCCACATCTGAATCGGTACATGCAGATATAGGTGAAAATACCATCATCATCAATATAATTGCAACAGTTTTCATGGCATAAGAATTATTATTTAAACCGGCATTCCTCAGAACACCGGTTTAAAGTCTGATAAAATGATTATCACATCCACATATGTTGTTAATAACCTGGATTTTGTTCAAGATTACTCTTCTTTATTTCTTCCACAGGAATGGGCCACAAATCATTTTTGGGATCATAGTCTCTAGTAAGGAATACATAGTATCTATAACTTTTTTCCCCGGTAACGGCATTACGTTTTATTTCAACTCCAATTACATCCTGAGAGAAATCTTTCTCGGCATCTCTCCAACGGCGAGCATCATAAAATCTATTTCCTTCAAAAGCCAATTCTACACGCCGTTCATGCTTGATTTTATTAAGTAATTCAACTCCTGATGCGGCAATAGATGGCATATTAACACCTTCTCTTTGGCGGATTTTATTCACGTACTCATTGGCCAACTGTTCATTACCAAGATGGTATTGGGCTTCTGCATAAGTAAGATAAAATTCAGACAAACGCATATAAATCCAAGGTTGCTCACTACCAACCGTACTTGTATAATCCCAATCCGGATTGAGTGATTTCAAAATGCCATAACTAAGTTTTGAACCATTCCACCACCAATTCACATTGGTATTTCTACTGTCAGCTCCACCGTCCCACATTTCAATTTCACGTCCTTTCCATTCATTTCCATCATAGTAAATAGACATTTTCAATCGAGGGTCACGATCCTCATAAGGATGATCCGGATCATAATCCGATGCATTGGGATTAAGAATTGGAGTCAAGTTTGATTCATCTCCCTCATATCCAAGTACCGGAATTTCACCTTTCAATGTTTCATATTGATCCACCATGGTTTGAATCGGATTTTCAGACACCCAACCACCTGAGCCGCTGGGGAATCTCCATTCGTCAATTCTGTGTCCTCCACGATAATGGAAATAAGAATCCCCACTCATGCTATAACTCTCACCTCCATATTCATCAATGAACTGCTTAAAGAATATCACCTCAGAATCATTGGCATTCAGAAAAAGGTTCTGATAATCAGAAGATAATTCATATTCATTGAGGTTGAAAAGCTCTTCGCAAGCCAAAGCTACATTTTGCCAACGGCTCTTTTCGTTATCAGAATTGAATAGTGGGCTAGCATAAAACATAAGGGCACGAACTTTCAAAGCTAAAGCAGCACCTTGGGTAATACGGCCAAAATTGTCACCTGTAGCATCACTGCGAGATAATAAATCCGGCAATATTTCATCAATTTCCTTTACTACAAAATCTGTTATATCTTTCACAGAAGAACGTTCCACATTGAAATTATCATTTGGATTAAACGTTTTTGTGATCAATGGCACTGCTCCATAACGTGACATCAGTTCTGTATAGAACCAAGCCCTGAGCCAACGTATTTCTGCACTATATTGCGCCATTAGTTTAGACTCACCAATAGAAGCATCAAATTTCTCCAGAAAATTATTATTATTGCTGATAGCTTGATAAGCCTCATGCCAAAATCCTCCATAGAAAAACATATTATCACTGGTAATACCTCCGGCAAGATACTTATCACAACGTGTTTCATGCATGTGATAAGATTCATCCGTGATACCGGTCATTCGCAATCCACCCGTAAACTGTTGAAAGCCATGTGGAAGTTCATTGTAACGTGCATTAACATATAATTTCACCATTTCAGGGTCAGACCAGGTAACAGTCTCAGATATTGAATTCAACGGTGACAAATCAAGTACATCAGCACAAGAAGATATACTGAGAAACATAAAAGTTCCGAAAATAATCTTTTTCATAATATTCTGCTTTTAAAAAGTTAAGTTTAAGCCACATGTAATAAGACGTTGTTGAGGGTAATACCAACCTACTGCATCAGTACTTTCCGGATCTCTGAAACCTACATTATCATAGATAAAGAAGAGATTGTTTCCTGTTACCGATAGGCGAAGATCTTGTAAACCCAGTTTCTTAAGCATCTGTTTCTCAAACCGATATGAGAGTTCCACATTTTTCACTCTCAAGAAAGATACGTCTTTCACCCATATATCACTGATATACTGAATATTGCTACTACTCATATCGAATGCGGCAGGATATTTTGCATTCGTATTCGTTTCTGTCCAACGATTCACAAAGTATTCCCTATCTTGATTCAAATCCCAAGGATTAAAAATCGTTTTTGCCATTCCCTGGCCTTGAAGTAAAATATTAATCCCAAAACCTTTCCATTCCGCACCAAGTGTAATACCATAGGTGATTTTGGGAGTAGAAGAGTTTGAAAGAATAATTCTATCATCCCCATTAATCACTTTGTCATCATTGACATCTACAAATTTCACATCACCCACTTTTGCATCAGCAAAGTGCGGATAATTATCAATTTCTTCTTGCGATTGGAAGAAACCATCGCTTTTATAGACCATCAGATAATCCACCGGATGGTTTGTTCGACGTTGCCATTCAGGGGTATCGGCAGCTTCATCCATATAAATAATCTTGCTCTTTGCAAAAGAAAAATTCACCCCGGCATTATAATTCACTGTTCCTATTTTATTAAAGTGATTGAGAGTCACTTCTACACCTTGATTAGACACTTTACCAATATTTTCATCAGGAAGAGTCAGCCCTGTAAACACAGGAACAGAAGCATTGCGAGGAGTCAGAATATCACTACGTCTCTCATAAAAGTATTCCACACTACCTGTGAGCATTGAACTTCTCAGCCCAAAGTCAATACCCAAATTATATTTCTGAGCAGTCTCCCACGTAATGTTTACATTCGGATAAATTCCCGGAGTAAGCCCCTTTGATAAGATTTTCTTCTCACCAAATACATAAGAGGTGTTTCCTGAATCAAGATTATAGAATTGTAAGTATTGAAAATTAGCTACGCGGTCATTACCCAACATGCCCCATGAAGCACGGAGTTTCAAATTATCGAACAAATTTTTATTGAAAAAACTTTCTTCAGATATTCTCCACCCCAAAGATAAACCCGGAAACCACCCCCAGCGTTTGCCCTTTGCAAAATTAGCAGAGCCATCGCAACGCAAAGTAAATTCAGCCAAATATTTGCCTGCATAATCATAGTTTAGCCGCCCAAAGAAGTTCGCACGGGCACTTTTCTCACCGGAACCCGTATTTTGCTGCCCCTCGTCAGCACCCGTGAATAGATAAGGAAGCTGAGGAGTAACCAGATTCTTTCTGGAGGCAGAAAAAAATTCATATTCATGTTGATACTGCTCATACGCTACAAAACCACTCACTCGATGGTTGCCAAATGTGCGGTCATAACCCAACATCAGATTGACAGTCTTGTTTGTTGTATGATCAAACTGCTGGAACAACGAAGTAGTACCTGTCTCATCCCGATTATTAACATATTTCCCTGTAGATGCATCTAGCGTATAGATATCATAAGGGTTAGAAAGATCTTTGCGGTAAGTAGTGTAATAATCATACGCAAAATAGCCACTCATATACAAGCCTTTAGTAATAAAAGGCAAATTCCATCTGGCAGAAAATTTACTTTCCAAACGAGTTTTTTTTGTACTCTTATTTCCACTACTTCCATCAGCTAACGGAATAGGATTTCCTGTTGTTGTCTTATGTAAAGTACCATCCTCATAATAAGGAAAATCATAAGGAGCAGAAACAAAAACCTGACGAATAAGGTCAGAAGCGCTTAATGTAGGGGATTTAACTTCACCGACACGATATGAGAAATCTACTCCCACTTTCAAATTCCTACTTAACTGCACATCAAAGTTTCCACGGCCATTATACTGCTTATAACCATAATCCTGACTTTTATATATAGCATCTTGATCCAGATATTGTCCTGATATATAGTACTTGAACTTGTCATTACCACCTCTTAGAGTGATGTTATGTTGTTGTTCTATTGACCATTTATCAATAGCCTCCGACCACCAGTCCGTATTCCCCCAAACAGAAGTATCAACTGTTCCATTGCGATAGGCAGCAATAACATCTTGATACTCCATAGGGCGACCATTTCTGAAATTTTGTTCATCAACCCATGTCAAATACTCCTCCGCATTCATAAGATGTGGCCGACGTGTAGGTTGAGTAAACGATACAGTTCCATTATAGCTAATAGCAGGTTTGCCTTCTTTACCACGTTTGGTCGTAACAAGAATTACTCCGTTAGCAGCTTGTGCACCATAAATAGCGGCCGAAGCATCTTTCAGTACACTAACACTTTCAATATCTTCCGCAGTAAGACGTTCAAAACCATCACGGTTGGCAATGCCATCAATAACATACAATGGAGAGTGATTACCTAAGGTTGACAATCCTCGAATTGTGATTTCAGTAGACTCCTCACCAGGATTTCCTGAGCGACTGTTCACGGTAAGACCACTGATTCTACCAACAAGATTATTTGCCACATTACCCGTTTTGGTTACAGCAATATTTTCATTGTTTATCGATGATACAGAACCGGTCAGTGTTTCTTTTTTTTGTACTCCGTAACCTACTACAATCACATCTGAAAGAGTTTGAGAATCTTCCTTCATTGTCAATTTAATAGCCTGTCCGGCAGAAGTAATCTTCACACTTTCCGATTTATAACCAATATAACTAAAGACCAGGATTTCACCCACCGCACAGTTTAAAGAAAAGTTGCCATTCACATCCGTGATTGTCCCCCTGTTTACATTTCCTTTAACTTGAACCGTTACCCCGACAAGCGGTAAAGCCGATTCATCCGTTACAACACCCTTCACCATTTTAAGATCAGAGCTTTGCATAATAGACTCTGCTTCTACCATATTAGCAGAAACCATAGGCATTGTAGTGACACATAGTGCCAAGGCTACTAACAGAACTTTTCCATTAGCAAGAATTTGATGATGTTTTTTCATTTTATTTAGCTTTCAAGTATTTAACATTCAAGTGTTCTCGTATCTATTTTTCAGACCGAATATAAACAGAAACTTTATAAATTCCAGGCCCAAAGAATTTTATATCTGTAGTAGGTGTATAAAAACTGGGATCAATTTTGTTGTATGTACCATAAGGTTGTTCTATAGAATCTACCTCCCGACCTTTCACTACCAAATACTTATTATGATTAGTTTCATCACCATTTAGGTTGCGGCTGACAACAAAAGTACCATCCTGCTCAAACCCACCTTCCGAAACGCGCATGATGTAGCCAATGCCTTTCTTCGATGAATTAAATGTAATTTTCAGACCGGCTCCTGCAACAATAAATTCATCATCATCCGTCTGTATCACAATCCCATAACAGCTTCCTTCGTTTTTATTCTCATAGGCAACATCCAATACATATTTACCCATTTCAATACGCTCGCCCGATGCATTAGAATCATTAAGCAGTCCTACCATTTTAGAACTACCTGCATATTTTGTAATCAACGGAGCAAGCTCTTTTACCACTAATGACGTTCCGGCATAAACCTTATCATTCACCCGATCCTCAATACCAAAAGGAGAGAAGCCCATCGCTCCATATTGCCCAAAAGCATACATAGCCCAAGCATGGTTCATTCTTACCTCCGGAATAAAGAGAGGGTTGTCATATCGATAATAGTCGGCTACAATCGATTTGAAGTTGGGTAAATAAATATCGGGACTCAAGAAGTCAACAGCTGGTGCCGCTGCTTTCCAAATATCCATTACGATGTCAACAGGTCCGCCATTAGGATATACTCCCGGTAGATCTTCCTCCTTTTGTACAAGCCAGCAGTTGCAATACATAGGTAGTGGATATTCCGCTTTTCCCGCTTCTGCAACATGATTTATGTAAGAAGCATATTGCCATACGGTACAATAAGCTTTTGACTCATATCCATTACCAAACACTTCTTCCCAAGTACCAGTATTTTTTTTACCATTTTCACGCCAAACCTTAGCAATACCGAGCTTCAATCTTTTCTCATTCTTCTTCAGATATAAAGTTAATGCGTTGGGAACTTGCTGCTTTAGCGCATCTTTTCCCATTTTCGAATAATCCATATCCTGAAAAATACCGACTTCATTTTCAGGTTGCGCTATAATAACAGTTTTGTGGATGTCATTCTCACGAATATGCGCCATTAATGCTGCAAAAGCCTTGGAGTCTGCTCTCATAGTTGCTTCACAGAAGGGAGAGAGTATCTCTATAGGCTTGCCGTCAGGTGAAATGACACGCTGAAAACGTTTTGTATCACGCTTTACCCACTCAGGAGCATAACTGGATTCACCATTTTTCCATGACCCGAACCATAAGATTCCTACACGAAGACCATTTCGGTACGCACCGGCCATAAGACTATCAACTAAAGAAAAATCAAATTGCCCTTCCTTGGGTTCAATATCTTCCCAAGCCACCGTGGCAAGAACAGAGTTGAGATTCAATTTGGTCAATTTGCGAAGAACTTTATTCATATACTGTGGAGTGGATGCAGATGAATTATGCAATTCTCCACACACCATCAGCATAGGAACACCATCTACTTTTAATATGGTATGTCCATATTCATTTTTTGATAACCGAGAAGGTACATCACCATTGCCTCCCCACGAAAGAGTACTAAAGAGTAGCAATACCAACATTAATTTTAATTTTCTTGTTTTCATGATATATAGTTTAATATTCATCGGTAATTAATACCGTTTGATTTTCTGCTGTAAATTTGCAATCTATATCTGATGAACGAAAATAAGCCTATGCTACTTTAATTCACTAATAATTTTCCTACTTCAATCATACTACATCATTTGCACTACAAGGTTTTATAAATGCTTATTTTAAAGGCTTTTAATTTTGCACTACAAATCAAATACATTACCTTTGCACTACATCATTAAACATTAATTCAATGAAAAAACACTTCATCATTATAGTATATATCATCCTCTTTCTGTCACCTGGAATAACGGCACAGATACCTTTTCAAATCGATAACTTTTCAATCAGTGACTATCATGGAGGTATTCAAAACTGGGGAATTACTGTCAACAATGGGAAAAATGTTTTTTGCGGCAACTCTGAGGGACTGCTGAGATACAATGGGAATGACTGGCAAATGATGTCACCGGGAGGCAGTTTCACCGTACATGCTGTAGCTTGTGTAGGAGACAGGATTTATGCCGCAGGGAAAAATAACATTGGATATTTCAAAAAAAACGATGTAGGAGAATATATTTATAATTCGCTCCGCGACAGTCTTAAGACAATGGGAATCACATCAATAGATTTTTGGAATATAGCCGTAAAAGACAATAAGATATATTTTCATTCATATAGCGATGTAGTGATGTATGATGGAAGCAAGTTTATTCCAATTTATATAACTCACTTTACCAAAGGGGTATTCTTGGTAGAAGATAAAGTCTTATTGCATGATAATGATGGCATATTATATGAATTAGAAGATAACAGGAAAAGAAAATTTTCAGACAACCACATTTTTACAGATCGGGATATACGCTTTGTTACCAAATCGGATGACGGTTATCTATTCTGTTTCAGCGACGGTTCAATTTATAACCTGAACAAAGGAGTGGTTGCTGAAGTCCTAACTCTGAGGAATGCCAAAAATAACCCTGTAGTTATTGATTGTGGTGATATGATTAACGGACATCTTGCCTTAGGGACAATAGGTGACGGCGTATTTATAGTGAATATAAAAACTAAAGAAAGTTTCAATTTTGGCAATAATTACCTCCAAGATCAAAATGTTCATGGCATCTGTTGTGTCGATTATAATCATATTTGGCTTTCTCTGGACTGTGGAGTCGCAGTGGTAAGAATTAATCCAGAAGTCTTTCGATGGAAAACCATTGCAGAAATAGGAACTTTCTTTGATGCCACACATTTCAACGGTCAAACATATATTGCGACCAACCGTGGCCTTGTAAAGTTTCCCGATGGAGATTTTATATCCGTAGACTATTATCCACTTAAATTTGAGATACTACACAACCAACTTCTTTGTGGGTCAACAAGCTATTTGCATATAACAGGAGAAAAAAGCAGCGATGTCATTCCCTGTAATGGAGTAGAACAATTCTGCTATATTACAGACAAACAGCATATTTATTCATACATTCGTTCTTATCAAGGTATCAGTCTTCTTAATTTTGAGAACAATAAGTGGAAACTCAAGAACAGTTTGAGAGGCCAAAATCATTTTGATCATATCCATGCAGAAAGTTTAAATATAATATGGGGAATAAATTACGGTGAAGAAATAGTAAGAATGTGCATCAATGCCAATATGGAAACAATAGATAAAATTGAGCGTTTTGACCATATTGACGGAAATGAGATAAGCGCCTACATTGGAATCTTCCAATCTAACAATCAATCATTGTTTGTAACTCGTAATGGTGTATATTCCTACAACGTTTCCTTGAAAAAATTTCATAAGGAAGAACAACTTACCAAAGAATTTCCAGCACTGGAAACACTGCAATGCATCACAACCAGCAGCAACCATGAGCTATGGATAGCAACCAACGAAGAAATCCTTCTATACAACATCCATGACATGAGCGTCAAACTACAAAAAAAATGGTCTATAGCTGAATTCGGACTAATGAGATACAACTATCGCGCAAATATCGCAACAACAGAAGATTCTCTTGTATATATAGGTACCAACCAAGGTACAGTTGTCATTGACCGCCGGAACCAACGCCATCGTGCCAATAAAAACACCAGTCCGTATATCGAATCTGTAAGCTATGGCTCTTCTCCTGCTACTTTTGTAGCAATAAAAGAAGGTGAGATACATATACCATATCATGCCAAGCATATTACAGTAAGTATAGCCAATGATATTGCATCGAATTCAAATTCTATTTCTTATTTTCTTGAAGGAGAGTCGGAAAAGTGGAGTAAATGGCAAAATACAGGAAAGATAGAATATACACAATTAGCTTCAGGAAGTTATACCTTACATGTGAAATCAGGAAATGACAAAATGGCTTCAATGAAAATAATCGTAGATTCGCCATGGTATTTCAAATGGTGGATGATACTGTTCTACTGCTTATTGTTTATGCTTACGATTGGTATCACCGTACGTTACATCAGTAAACGAAAATTAGCACATTTAAAAGCCCAACTTGATGAACAGAACAGATTACATAAAGAAGAACTTAGGATAGAAGAAAACAAACGCCTACAGGAAAAAGTAAATACACAGCAAAATGAGTTGCATAATCGATTACGTTACCTTACCCAAAAGAAAGAACTACTTGATAATCTTTCTAAAGAAGTAGAACGGCAGTATCGAGAACTTGGATCCCGCTACCCCAAAGATATGTATATGACACTTATGAAATTGATTCAAAGTGGAGAATCTGAAGAAGACAAACAGCTTACCTCAGAAAACTATTTTGTTGAAGTACACTATGAATTTATGCAACGTCTTCACATTATGAAACCAGAACTTAGTCCGCAAGAACTCAAGTTTTGTTGTTTGATCCGAGCAAACTTATCCACCAAGGAAATCGCAAGTATTCTCTCCATAGAGACTCGTAGTGTTGAACTACGACGCTATCGCCTAAAAAAACGCCTGACTCTTTCTAAAGAAACATCACTAACAGAGTGGTTGCTATCTGTATAATTCTCCGTATCCGCTCCATATCTCTCTTGTGCGTATAGATAAGGAGATAGCACGAAGAGGACATGAATTTAATACATAGAAACACTAGTGTCCGGTAAACTTCTCCTTAGAATTCGTAAGTATCTGATAAATAATAT